>Ga0210044_10007936_pt1 | contig 13353 bp, 17 predicted proteins | sample CryGey13umfilter_2_FD_183959 | JGI IMG/M metagenome (GOLD analysis project Ga0210044, IMG submission 183959) | Groundwater microbial communities from aquifer in Utah, USA - Crystal Geyser 4/9/14 3 um filter (SPAdes) (version 2) | ecosystem: Environmental > Aquatic > Deep subsurface >... | reverse complement strand
CTCCAATGCAACCTTGGCTTTGAATGCAGGAGAGTGATTTCTTCTTTTTGTCATATCGGTAGATCCCTTTCGTTTTAATGTCAGAATTCCACCTTAGCAACATGTCCGATTTTCTGGGACCACCTCTGAGTATCGCGATTACGGGCGTAAAAAACCAGAAGCCGCAATTGGTTTTTGGGAATCTGGTCCCTGATCACCTGAAAAGCCTCCAGATATTCCTCAGTGCCGGGAATACCACCGGCATCACGACTTTTCCTGAATGTGTCCATGCGGTCTTGAAGAAAATCTTTTAACTTTCGCACTGTTTCTTCCAGAGTGCTTCCAGTGAAACCCTTTACTTCATGCCGTCCCGCATAAGCGCGGGCATGATACTGACCATCCTTGTGCCCGGCGACAATTTTGTAGCGATCAAAACGACCTATATATTCAATAGCCGCTTTTCCGGCGTCGTCTTTTTCATCTTCTTCGGCGTTACTGTTCTCGGACTGTGATCCCACGGAATCTTTGGAGGATCTTTGGGTCCACAATAGAGCCAATATAAACCCCTTGCAACATGGCAAAAGAAAAAGCGTCAGGATCAAGGCCAATGGAATCCACAAAGCAAGTTGTGCGTATGTTTCCATCTCGTATTGCCGGTTTACAAAAACCATCGTCGGGGTGATTATCAACCCCACGAGCAAAATAGTCATCCACGGCGGCATGTCATCGGCGGGCAGGTGGCCGAACGGTTCACCGCATACGGAACAGCACTCAACAGTCCTGAGATACCGTTCCAGAAGATTCCCCTTGCCGCAGCGGGGGCAGAGCCTCCGGACACCCCTCAGCAACGCCGTCGAAAGGGAGCAATCAATATCATCTTTGTCAGACATTACGGCCATAAGCCCTTTATATTTATGGGTTTTTTCTGCTTCTCAAAAAAGTTCCATAGAAATATGATGTTTCATACGTTACTTTTTTCTCTTGATAAATGATTATAGTCGTCTTATATATTAAACTCAATATTTTAAACCTTAGTAAGTGTCTGATTGGCCGACGGGAGAGAAACAGAGTCAAAGGGTAGTTCGAAAAGATCACATGCGTACTGCATCTAAAAAACTGATCTGTCGCCCCGGCGTAAAAGACCTCGCCTGACTTTATGGCAGGAGGATCAGGTTGCGCGTTCCTTGGAGACGGAAAATCAGAATGCGCCGCCAAAGACTTCTGTGACCGATGTGCCGGGCGGCAGCAGCGAAGACCTGCTGTCCGAGGGAGAACAGCGATGCTGTGACATGGCCACTGATTAGTGGCCAGGCCGCAGAAAATAACCGTCTTTAACACAAACGATCAAAGGAGAACTACAATGATGCCGTTTAAATTCGAGTCTCTGTTCGGTGAAGAATTCACAAAGAATCTTGCGGGATTTTCGTCCCTCCCGTTTTTTGATGTTAAGCCACTGCTGGATATTCAGAAAAAGAACTTTGAGGCTCTTTCAGAGGCCGGGACACTTGCTCTCGAAGGTCTTCAGGCGATGGCAAAGAGTCAGACAGAATTTTTTTCACAGGCGGTCGAAAATACTTCCTCTATTATGCAGGAAGTCATCGGAGAAGGTACGCCAGAACAGAAGGCGATGCGGCAAGCCGACTTGGCAAAAAAATCCTACGAAAAATCCGTTACAAACTGGCGTGAGATAACAGAGATCGCCAGAAAATCAACCAAGGTGGCGGCTGATGTTATCAATGGCCGCGTTATCTCGTCTCTGACGGAATTCAAATCCACGCTGGACAAAAAGACTGCCGCTAAATCCGGCGGCCAGAAAAAAGCGGCCTGAATTATTGCACCGATTTCATGATCGCTCAATCGAAAGGAAGGTCTATGAAGCGCAATTTCAATGTGTTATTGGTTGACAGTCATCCTGCCGATGCAACAAAAATAAAAACATTTTTGGAGCAAAACGCTGAGCCGTCTTTTCAGGTTTGGCATCACAGTACCTGCGAGAAGGCCGTAAATTTTTTCAAAGAGAAAAGCACCAAAATTGACGTTATCATTCTCGATCTCTTTATCGATGATGCCAGAAATCCAAAAGAGATTTACGAATTCATGCAGCGTAGCGCCGGAAATACCCCGATTATAGCCGTAACAAGTCAGGCAGCCCACTCTCTGGCACGTGAAGTCGTTGGCGAGGGTGCGGCAGGAATCATCGTCAGAGAGAGGTTTCGTGTTCTTCCGAACAGACTGATAGACTCGATTGAATTTTCAATTATCCGCAATAAGCTGCTATCCGAACTCAAGGAAAAAAACGCGGAAGAGGCATGGCAGCACAAGCGCATATTGCACTGGATGACAGGCGGGTATTCCGTGGAATCCGAAACAGGGCCGGTTGTTGAATCTGCGGAAAGCAAGAAAGGCAGATGATTTGACTTCCAATCAGCAGATCAAGGTTTTATCAAAACTGGATTTCTCTGTTTGTGCCTGATAGGGAGAACTAGAAAAATAGGAAGCAGTCACAAAACCTTAACCGAGAGAAAATAAAGTATGATTACATCTGCCCAATTACGCGCCGCCCGCGCCCTGATCGGCCTCGACCAGCGACAACTGGCCGAGCGGTCTGGCCTTTCCCTTCCGACAATCCAGCGCATGGAAGCCAGCGACGACATGATACGCGGCAATGTGGATTCGCTGATGAAACTCGCCTCCGCTCTTGATGCAGCAGGGGTAGAACTCATTAACGACAATGTGCCAAGCACAGGCGGCGGGCGCGGCGTTCGCCTGAAAACAACTAAATAGGTATGGATAAATGTGACACGATGCGTAAAACGGGCGGCACTGCTTTCACTCCCAAACTCTTCTCGATCCTCAAAAATGGTTACGGTCTTTCAGATTTTCGCAGTGACGCTCTTGCCGGGCTAACGGTCGCTATTGTTGCCCTGCCTTTAGCGATGGCTTTGGGGATCGCCAGCGGCGCTTCCCCCGACAAGGGGCTTATTACAGCCGTTGTCGCCGGGTTTTTGATCTCGCTACTGGGAGGGTCGCGTGTACAGGTAGGCGGCCCGACAGGAGCTTTTGTCGTCGTCGTTTTTAATGTCATAGCACAACACGGGTATGACGGATTGATTATCGCCACCTTGCTGGCGGGTATTATTTTGACCATTGCCGGGTATGCCCGGCTTGGTCAGGTTATCAAGTTCATACCCCATCCTGTCGTAACAGGATTCACGGCGGGCATTGCCGTTATTATTGTTTCCAGTCAGGTCAAGGACTTTCTCGGTCTTCGCCTTGAAGAAGTCCCTGCGGATTTTATCCCGAAATGGGCAGCCTATTTCAAAGCCTTTGATACGGTGAATATAGCGACGTTTCTCATTGGTCTGGGATCTCTGGCGGGGATCATCGCTCTCCGCAGGATTGCGCCCAAAGCGCCGGGATACCTGATCGCCATTGCAATAGCTTCTGTTGCCGTCGCTCTGTTTCATATCCCTGCCGATACAATCGGGTCGCGTTTCCCGGCCATTCCATCGGGCTTGCCCATGCCTGCTGTTCCTGAGTTAAGCTATGAAAAATTTCAGGAAGTCTTGCCTTCTGCCTTCATCATTGCTTTTCTCGCCGGTATCGAGGCGCTTTTGTCTGCCGTCGTAGCGGATGGCATGACCGGCTTCAAGCATCGTTCTAATCAGGAGCTTGTCGGTCAGGGCGTGGCCAACATCGCCTCCGCTTTGTTCGGAGGGCTTCCGGCAACCGGCGCGATTGCCAGAACGGCTACAAACATCAAGGCAGGAGGAAAAACCCCTGTTGCTGGAATCTTTCACGCCGTTTTTTTACTGTTGTTCATTTTTTTCGCAACCGATCTCATGAAGTTTGTACCAATGGCTGCTCTTGCCGCCATTCTTTTCATGGTGGCTTGGGGCATGAGTGAAGCAGAGCGCTTTATTCATATCTTCAGGATGTCGACCAGTGACAGGGTGGTTCTTCTGCTGACATTTTTTCTTACGGTTCTGGTCGATCTGACGGTCGCTATCGGGGTTGGAGTTACGTTGGCCTCGCTTTTGTTCATGGCCCGTATGAGCACGGCAGTGGAAATTTCAACCGGGATTTCTGCCGAAGCGAACGAATCATTTAAACGGAACGGGGAGGATGATTATCAGCGCGCGGGCTTGCCTCCCGGCGTCGAAGCCTTTCGTATAGCAGGCCCGCTCTTTTTTGGCGTTGCCGGGGAACTTCTGGAGACGCTCAAGCGCATGGGGCAAATGCCAAAGGTACTGATCGTGCGGATGCAGCTTGTCCCCTTTCTGGATGTAACAGGGGCCAGCGCTCTTGAAAGTCTGGTCAAGCAATGCCGTACCTCCGGCACGGAAGTTATTTTTTCCGCCGTCCAGAAACAGCCCGCTGAAATTCTTTCAAAAATTCATCTGGGGCCAGAAGAAATTCTTGTGAGATATGCGCATGATTATATGGAAGCTATAGCTATGGCTAACGGCATGGTTAATAGGAATTAAAAAACGCCCAGCTAAAATTTATTTTCTACATCACTCGTAACTTTTCATTCGTTGACCAAGAATACATGAGAGCAAACAATGTGTTTGTTTTGTCGTAATAAACCATCAACCCTAATTAGGAGGTACCACCCTATGTCCTTATCAAGAAACGCCCTCAACACCCTGATCGCCGGAGCTTTTGCCGTGTCGCTGGCCGGGGCTGCTGGTTCGGCGGCCTTTGCCCAGGGCGATGCCGCCGCCAAGGACAAATGTTACGGTGTCGTCAAAGCTGGTCATAATGATTGCGCTGACGCCGCCAAAACACATTCCTGCGCTGGACACGCGGCCCTGAACGGCGACGGAGGCGACTTCGTAGCTCTGCCCAAAGGCGTGTGCGAAAAACTGGTCGGTGGCACCGTTGAGCCGTCCGATAAACAGGGTTCCCAGCCCACCGATGGAAAAGAAGGTTAATTTATTCCACCCTGAAGAAGGATCATACCCGCCGGTGAAAAACCCGGCGGGCATTGGTCTGCGCCATGCTCACTATAAAGATGTGATTGAAACAAAACCCGCCGTGGGCTGGCTAGAAGTTCACCCGGAAAACTATTTCGGCGGCGGGGCGCACCGCCATTACCTGACCAAGGCGAGGGAACTCTACCCCGTCAGCTTTCATGCCGTGGGTCTGTCGCTGGGTTCGACCGAAAGAGTCAGCCGCGACCATCTGCGGCAAATAAAAGAGCTTATTGAAATTTACGAACCGTTTCAGGTATCCGATCACGCCTCGTGGAGCATGAGCGGCAACGCGCATTTAAACGATCTTCTGCCGTTGCCGTACACGAAAGAAACATTATCTATCCTTTGCCGCAATATCGAAGAAACACAGGAATTTCTGGGGCAGCGCATACTGGTTGAAAATCCGTCCACCTATCTCTCTTTTAAATCCAGTACCATGCCGGAATGGGATTTCATGAACGAAGCCGCACGGCGCAACGGCTGTGGTATCTTGCTGGACGTGAACAATATCTATGTGCAATCGCGCAATCACGGCTTTGACGCCTTTGAGTATCTGCGCGGCATCGAAGGACGGCATGTCGGTGAAATTCATCTGGCCGGACATACGGAGCAAGAAATTGCTGACGGCTCGACTGTTTTGATAGACACACACGATAGCCTCGTGCGCCCGGAAGTGTGGAACTTATACGGCTTCGCGATTGAAAAATTTGGCCCCATCCCGACGTTGATTGAATGGGATCAGAATTTGCCGCCGCTTTCGACCCTTGCCGCCGAGGCCGGACGCGCCGCCGCAATCATCAGGGAAAGGGCTTTACCCCATGCGGCTGAGTGAAACGCAAACCTTGTTCTCCCGTACCATGTTGGATCATCCGGACGCGGTGGCCAATCCCGACCCGGCGCTGGCGGGGTTGTTCGCCGGAGAAGAAGCGATCTTGCCGGCGCGTTTGAAAATATACCGCAACAACATCCTCGGCAGCCTGACCAAGGCGATGCAGGCGACCTATCCGTTGATTGAGAAACTGACCGGGGAGGAATTCGCCACCGGCCTGATGCGTTCCTTTGTGCTCGAAAGCCCGCCGCAGGAAGCCTGCCTTGCCCGCTATGGCGCGGGGCTTGATGCCTTCATTGAAACATTTTCTCCGGCAAAAGACCTGCCGTATCTGGCGGATGTCGCCCGGCTGGAATGGGCGATGAACGAGGCTTATTACGCGCCGGATGACAGGCCATTGACGCCTGCCGGTTTGCAAAACGTGCCACTTGAGGAACTGGCTGATATGATCCTGCCGTTGCGTGCTTCCATCCGGCTTCTGGACTCGCGCTGGCCGCTTTCGGCGATAAGAAATTTTTGTCTGAAAGAAAACAGAGATGAACGGGAAACCCTAAATCTTGATCAAGGCGGCTGCCAGATCATGGTTTACCGCCCCGGCCTGTCAGCGGACATTGTGCCGCTGGAATCCGCCGAATATGCTTTTTTACAGGCTATGAGTGCCGGAGACACACTGGGCCAATCCCTTGAAACGATACTTAAAACCTTCCCCGGCTTTGATTTTAAAGGCTTTTTGCAAAAACACATGGCGCTTGAAACTTTTTCTTCTCCTGTGGCGAATACCTGAAATAAGCAGGATAAAGAAAGGAAGCGCCCATGATTTCTTGCGCCTGCAAACTGGATAACATGATTGGCCCGCTGCGCACATTCGCGGACAAGATCGCTTCGCCGCTGCTGGATTTAAGCATCCGCCTGTTCATGGCGAATATCTTTTTTAAATCAGGCTGGCAGAAATTCCAAACCTTTCTCAACGATGATTGGGGATCGACCGTTTATTTGTTTCAGGATATTCACCCGGTTCCCGGCATCCCGGCGGAACTTGCCGCCGTCATGGGCACGGGTGGCGAGCTGGGGTTGTCAGCGCTACTGGCCCTGGGCCTGTTCGGACGTTTTGGCGCAGCGGGATTGATCGTCATGACAGCCGTTATCCAGTTTGTAGTTCCCGCCTCCTACGGCATGGCCAACTCGGATCATTATATGTGGATGCTGCTGCTGGCCGTGCCGCTGGTTAAAGGGCCGGGTATAATCTCGCTTGATGCGCTGCTGTGCCGCTGGCTGCAAAAGAAAGAATGCGCGGTGGCAACAGCATGAGTATTGAAGTGGCCGAAAAAGAAAAATTTTTCGATCCCCTTGTCACAGCTAAAGGCGAACAACGGGCGTGGGTGAATTTAAAGGAGCTTAAAACCCTGTGGTTCAATACGGGGACGCTGTGCAATCTGGCCTGCGTCAATTGCTACATCGAATCCACGCCGAAAAACGATGCGCTTGTGTATCTGACTCATGCGGAGGTAGTCTCATACCTGGATGAAATCGCCCGCGAAAATCTGACGACCGGGGAAATTGGCATCACAGGCGGGGAGCCGTTCATGAATCCTGACATCATCCCGATCATGGGCGAATGTCTTGATCGGGGTTTCCGGCTTCTGATTTTGACGAACGCCATGCGTCCGATGATGAAATGCGAGAAAGATCTGCTGGAGCTGAAATACAAATACGGCGCGGCCCTGACGATTCGTGTCTCCGTCGATCATTTTAAACGGAAATTGCACGAGGAGGAGCGCGGCTCGCGCTCGTGGGAACCGATGATGCTGGGGCTGAAATTTCTATCCGACAACGGTTTTAATATCGATATCGCCGGACGGACGCGCTGGGGCGAAAGTGAACAGGAACTGCGCAAAGGCTTTGATGTTTTTTTCAAGGAGCACGGCATCAGGATTGATGCACATGATAAAAAGCAGCTGATGCTGTTTCCAGAAATGGACGAAAATGCGTCTGTGCCGGAAATTACCACGGCCTGTTGGGGCATTCTGGGCGTAAAGCCTGACGACATGATGTGCGCGTCATCGCGCATGGTGGTCAAGCGCAAGGGCGACGATAAGCCATCCGTCATGGCCTGCACGCTGCTGGCCTATGACCAGCAGTTCAATATGGGGAAGACATTGAAGGAAGCCTCGAAATCCGTTCACCTCAACCATCCGCACTGCGCCAAATTCTGCGTTCTGGGCGGCGGGGCGTGTTCAGTTTCCGAAAAATAGAAAGGTCTTAATGTGAATTTGCGTACTCTCCTGATGGCCGGAACGGCCTTACTTGTCTTTTCAAATCCCGTATTCGCCGATGAACGGGATGACCGTATCCAACTTCTGGAGCAACAGGTGCAAATGCTGGCTGCGGAAATACAGAGCCTGAAACAGGAACAAAAACAGGATCGGCAGGCTGTGGCAGCCATAGAGCAGAATGTCACAAAAAAGCTGGAAAAAGCGCCAACACAATCGCAAACGGAAAATTCTGCAAAGGTCACGATGAATCCGTCTCCCAAAATCGAATACGGGAATTTTTCATGGCAGCCTTTTGGCCGGATTCAGCTTGATTATGCCGCTTTTAATGATGATAAACGCGACCATCCGGATGGTGCTGAATTCCGCCGTGCACGGCTTGGCATGAAGGGGCAGATCGCAAAAGATTTCGGCTATAAGGCGGAAATTGATTTTGCCAATGAAGGCGTGAATTTCAAAGATGTCTATATGAATTACACAGGAATTGATAATACAGAAATCCGCATCGGAAATTTTAAGCCACCGCTAGGGCTGGAAGAGTTGACAAGCGGAAACGACATTACGTTTATCGAAAGATCGGCAGCCACTTCTGCGTTCGCAACAGGAGAAATTATTGGAGCTGGCGTTTTGACACATGGTGAAAACTGGTCTGTCTCAACGGGATTGTTTAACGATGATGCAGGCCGTCAGAGTAGCGGTGACGAAGCATGGTCGGCAGGCGTTCGTGGCACGTTTTCTCCTCTGCATGAAAAAGACAGAATTGCTCACATTGGCGGCTCTGCCACATATCGCAAGCCGGATCAGGCCAACGATACTTTTGACTTTGACGCTACGGCGGAAAACGCCCTGCAAACCGTCGATTCCGTATCTGCAAATTTCACAGATGCGGATAACGCGCAGCTTTATGGTCTTGAGGCCGCGGTGGCTCTGGGGCCGTTTTCCGCGCAGGGGGAATATTTCCTTGTTGATGTTGAGAGAACGAATGGCCGCAGCAACCACGATTTTTCTGGTGGTTATGCCCAGGCATCATGGGTGCTGACTGGGGAAAGCCGTTCATACAGCGCAAAAGACGGCAAGTTCGGCACGATTCAACTCGCCAACGCATTCAACCCGCGTAATGGCGATTGGGGTGCGGTAGAAATGGCCGCACGTTACAGCACAATTGATGTAACGGATCAGGATATTTCTGGCGGAAAGATGGATAATTACACGCTTGGCGCAAACTGGTATCTCAACAACAATATGCGGCTGATGGCCAATTATATCTTTGTCGATACGGATAATACCGCCGTAACCGCCAATGATGACCCACAGATTTTGCTGTTGCGTTCACAAGTGAATTTTTAGCGGGAAATCTCTACAATTTTCTCTTTTAGAGAGAGGTAGATTTCTTCGAAATCGTCTTCGGTTTTCGGATCAGGTAGTGGCCAGTGCAGGCGTTCGGGATTGCCTTGGCCGAGCCAGACGGGGCAGTCGTTAGCGGCGGAATCACAAACACTGATGACCAGATCAATGACGGGTGCGCCGTCTTGCATAAATTCATCGACATTTTTGCTGCGTACGTCCTCGACAGAATGGCCATGCTTTTGCAGCACAGAGCGCGCGAACGGATTAACCTTTCCCGAGGGTTTGCTTCCGGCGCTGAAGGCGTGGCTGTATCCATGCTGCTTGTGAACATGGTTATAGATCGCCTCGGCGATGATCGAGCGGGCGGAATTACCAGTGCAGAGAAACAGGATGTTCATAATTTTCTATCCATTCCAGTATGCGGTTTTGCTCCGGGGTTATCTGTTCCGGCATTTCCCGGCGAATATATTGAAGGTCATCTTCCGTATCTACATCGGTGAGCATCGATAAGTGAACGGGTTTTGACGGCAGGACGGCTTCCAGCCGTTCCCGTGTCATGCTGGTACTCCACGGCACGGAGGTCCATATTTTTTGCTCCGTCGATACCCGCCCTCCGAACAGGTAATAACCGCCGTCCCGTGCCGGGCCAATGACAAAATCATTTGTATCAAGCGCGATGATGGCCTGTTCCAAAACATCTTTGGAAATTTGCGGTGCGTCAGAGCCTATCAGCAGTACACGGTCATAGTTAGTCAGCAGGGTTTCATAAATATAATGCTGCCGTTCGCCCAATCCGCCTTCGCCTGTATGAAGCGTAGGAAAACCCAGCCATAGCGGATCGGTAAGTCCTTTTTCTTCCGCCACTGCCCAATAGAGAACAATCTCCACAGTCTTTACAGTTTCCTGCACGGCTTCAAGACTGAGGGCATAAAATTCCTGCGCCGCATCGTTGCCTATCCCGGCTGCCAGCCGTGTTTTGACAGGCGACAAGGATGGTGTCTTGACGAAGATGGCGATGGCTGTGCTCATAATTCCTGCCCCAGCAGTTTCATCATCTGCCATTGCCGTAAGAGCGTGAGATTCAGCCAGCCTTGTTGCCGGTATTTACGGGCGCTTGTAACCAGTTTCGAGGGGATGCGGTTCAATCTTACGCCGGATCGATTCGCCAGCCTGACAAAGAGCAAATCTTCCCCGTAAGGCGCGTTTTCAGGGAAGCCGCCGATTTTGTTGAACAGGGTTTTGGAGATACAAAACCCCTGATCGCCATAGGGAAATCCGAACAGGCGCGAGCGCATATTCGCGCCCCACGCATTGAGCGAAGGCAACCCACCTTCTTCGTAGGCGAGATCGAAATAATGCAACGTGTTAGAACGTCTTTCCAAAGCCTGCGCCAAGTCAACAAGATTTTCAGCGCTGACGCGGCTGTCGGCATGCAGGAACCATAAGAATGAATTACGGGCTTTGGCCGCGCCCGCATTCAGGCTTTTCGCGCGCGAACCTTCGGAAGTCACAATGATCTCGCTCTCAAGATTCTTTAAATCCTCCAGAAGCCGTTCATGCGCCGTTTCACCGGACGCGAGCGGGATAATGATGCTGGCCCGGTTAAGCGCGGAGGACATCCAGCCACTCCTTCTGCTCAGGGCTTATGGCGCTGTCCGGCGTTAAAATCGAAGTTTTAAGGCTGGCGCGAATATCATCCGGCGTGTCTGTAAACGGTTTTTTCAAAAGCTCCGCCAGAACGGTCTTGGCTTTTTCCACCGCACCGCCATAAACCTCGAAAAACTTTTCAACGCTGACATGCTGCGCCGGATCATCCATCCAGCAATCGTAATCTGTGACAAGACAAACCGTGCAATAAGCCAGTTGCGCTTCGCGGGCCAGAAACACTTCCGGCACGTTGGTCATACCGACCAGATCACATTTCGCGGCATCGCGCAGGAAAAAACTCTCCGCTCTGGTCCCTAGACGTGGCCCCTCGACGCAGGCGTAGGTTTTGCCCGTATGGAGAGGTTGTCCCAGCCGTTTTGCGGCTTCTTCTATATCTTTAGATAAAGCCGGGCAGGCGGGATAGGCCGTCGAGACATGGCCAGAGACGCCGCCGCCGAAAAAGCTGTAAACCCGCCAGCCTTTCGTATGATCGTAATATTGCGCCGCCAGCGCCAGATCACCGGGTTTTATCTCTTCCCGCAGGCTGCCCGCCGCCGATACGCTGAAAATCCGCCGCGCGCCCAGCTTTTTCAGGGCGAAGATATTGGCGCGGTAATTGACCTCGTGCGGCAGGAATTCGTGATGCCGTCCATGCCGGGGCAGGAATAGAACGCGCTGCCCCTGATAAAGCCCCTCAATGATCGCATCGGATGACCTGCCGAACGGCGTTTCAATCTCGTGCTCTTTTTCAACACTCAGGCCGTCCAGCTTATAGAGGCCCGATCCTCCAATAACGCCCAGCATCTAGCAGCACGCTCCTGTATCTGTTGAACTGGCCGATGCAGGTGCACAATCAAACACGCCATAATGCGTGAAGAAATCGCCTTCAACGCGAAAATGTTCCGTAAAGCGCGTTTGCAAAAGCATGTTGGCCGTATTGCCGCAAATCGGCACCGGAATCCCGGTTTTGAATTCATGGTGATCGTCAAGAACGTAGCTGTGTGGGCATTCGGGAATCGTGCCCTTGTAATACGCCACATGACCGTAATTTTCGCAGATATCCTCCAGATCGACCTTGAAGGCGCGCATGGTCATGGAATAAAAATCGATCATCCCGGCTTTTTTCTGGACTTCTGCGTCGTCAAGGGTCAGTTGCCGCTTTGACATGATCCGTGTATCGGCAATACCGATCTTGGCCATCATGCGGCGGAAATCTTCCGTGTACATCGCCCCGCCCAGGCATTCGCCAAGCAGGATTTTATCGGTCTGTAGAGCCTTTGGAATGCGCCGTCCGGCAAACACATCTGAGAAATACAACTCCCCGCCCGGTTTCAGGACGCGGTAAATCTCGCTGAAGACTTTTTCCTTGTCCGGCGAGAGATTAATGACGCAATTTGAAATCACAATATCGACGCTGTTATCCTTGATCCCTGCCGTCTGCAAATCCTCGATATAGCCTTTCACGAATTTTACATTTGGCTTTTTGTGACCGAATTTATCCATGTGCCAGCCGATATATTGATTAGCAACCGATAGCTGTTCATCAGTCATATCAATGCCGATCACCTGTCCTTTCTCGCCAACGATCTGGCTTAACAAAAAGGCGTCACGTCCTGTGCCGCAGCCAAGATCAAGCACCGTGCGGCCTTCCGCCGCCACCGGTAGGGGAGAACCGCAGCCGTAGAATTTGGATTGCACCGTATCATGTACGTTTTTGAGCAACGCCTGCACACGCGGCGGCGGCGCGTCTAACGGACAGCAGGTGCTGGTTTTAAGGTCGTCGTTGGTCTTCAAAACCTTGCCGTAATAGTCCTGAACATCCTTGAGCGTTTGTTGCGACATTTTTTCTCCTTCTCACTAAATCTGTTTTGCGATGATATAAATCAGGGCGGCGAACAATGCAGCCACCGGCGCGGTGACAAGCCACGCAAACAGCATGGATTTCACCGTCTTCATGTTCAGCCCCTTTTTATTGGCGATGCCAACGCCCATGATCGCCGAGGATGAAACATGGGTGGTGGACACGGGCAATCCGAAACGGCTGGCCCCGATCACCAGAAAGGCCGAAACAAGGTTAGCTGAAAAACCCTGTTCATGGTTCATTTTTGTTACATTGAAACCCAACACTTCAGTAATATTCCTCCCGGCGATCCAGCTTCCCAAACCCATCGCCAGAGAGGTGGTCCTACTTTGTTGGACAGGTTGGCGGCGTTTTTAAGGTGGAATCCCGTTTCAACAATTATGCCGCCATTGCGTAAATTTCTTCTACATTTTCATGTCCTTTCTGTAAAGCCATACTTTC
>Ga0210044_10007934_pt1 | contig 13360 bp, 8 predicted proteins | sample CryGey13umfilter_2_FD_183959 | JGI IMG/M metagenome (GOLD analysis project Ga0210044, IMG submission 183959) | Groundwater microbial communities from aquifer in Utah, USA - Crystal Geyser 4/9/14 3 um filter (SPAdes) (version 2) | ecosystem: Environmental > Aquatic > Deep subsurface > Groundwater... | reverse complement strand
AAGTCCTTGTTATTAAAATCGGATGACTGGATACAGTTAGCAAAATAATAAACGTTGTCTTTGGTCATAAAGAACGAATGAACCTTCAACGTTAAATTCGTCATAATACTTTTTAAAGTCCTCACGAATTTCCGTGGTCTGTTTTTGCGCACAACTCGTCAGTTCAAAAACTGCTAAAGTCAAAATGATTATCGTCTGTTTCATTGTCGTAATATTGTGTTACTGCTCGGGCAGGTTTATTTTGTTTTATTGTGCGATGGCAAAAATGCCTTTAGTACCGGTAAATATCCAGATGCTTGCAATTGCGTAGGCATTATTTTTCCTTTTTTTTGGTTTTATTTTCTAATACTTTCAAACTTTCCAGATAATTTTTTTCTGCTTCGCTCAATGTTTTTTGTTGATACTTCTTGTATTCTGTGGTAGCCTTTTCAATAGCTATTTCGTGGCTGATAGCATCTGCACCCTGCAACAGTTTTTCGCCGCTCATTGTCAAAATTTTATCCAAATGTTCAGCCCAATCTTTCATTAACATTGCTTGTTCTCGTTCGGCTTGACGCTCGGCAAAATCCAAATACCCCGATACTATTTGTCCAAGCGAACGAAGCTCTTTTTCGTCTAAATAATTTTTTGCAACTGCCACGTCTTTCAGGTACGGACGACTACCCGGGAAAGTCATCAGGCCCATAAATTCTTTTTCGGCATCGGCACGGGTAAAAATAACCTCGGCTGCTGTTTGTCCGTGTACGGCATAATGAATTTTGTTTTGCACTTTTTTAAAAAATTCAACAGAAACACCTGCTTTTGGGTCGTAATCAATGCTGGTTGAGTAAATATCAAGTACCTGCCGGTAAAATACCTTTTCGGATGCACGAATGTCGCGTATTCGTTGCAACAATTCTTTCCAATAGCCACCGCCACCCAAATTTTTCAGGCGTTCGTCGTCCATGGTAAAACCTTTGCGTATATACTCATTAAGGCGTTTGGTTGCCCAAATACGAAATTGGGTTCCTCTTTTAGATTTCACCCTATACCCCACAGAAATAATTACATTCAGGTTGTAAAATTTCACCGGTTTATCGGAATTTGCAATGTGCAAAAATTGCACATTGCTTTTCTCTTCTAATTCTCCTTCCGAAAATATTTTAGCAATATGCTTAACAATTACACTCCTGTCTCTTTCAAACAATGTAGCCATTTGCTCTTGCGAAAGCCAAACCGAGTCTTCTTCAAAGCGAACATCTACCGATATTTTTTCGTCCTCGGTTTTGAATAAAATAAAATCTGAATGGTTTTCTTTCATTATAATTTATATTGTAAGCTTTTTTTATATTTTCTTCTGTAGCGTTGGCTCCCGAAAAATCGGGACAAGTTTTGCAAGCTCTTTTGCATCCCGACAGTTTTGATATTGGTTGCAGCGTTGGCCCGTGTGGCTTGCAAATCCGCCTGCCCTGCCGACCGCAGGCAGGCGGACGGGCAGGTGTGCTGCAATGTAGGTGGGGTTTCCTTCTTCTTTTTTGCGGGGGGAAGAAAAAAACAAAATAAATTCCTTCAAATTTGCACCAACCTGTCAAAGAGCTAAAGTCTATTCGTTATATTTTTTAGGTTATCATTTATGTCTCAGTTTCGGTTTTTTATACCTGCATACAACGAGTGGATAAACTCATCTAGCAATTATTTATCTACCACCTTTTTTTTAACCTCTTTATAATTAATAACCTACGCATTTTCAATCGTTTAAAATTATTTAAATCAGCTCTTTGCTTTATTATAAACGGATCATCGGGTGTTTGATGGGGTAAATCTAGTGATTTATTTTATCGATTTGATTTTTAAAGTTGTTATTTTGGTGTTTTATTGTTGGGAGGAGGGGGCTATGGAGATCGAACTCACCTCTAAATTTTCTCATTCCGCGAGTGAGTCGGGCAGGCGTTAACTTGACTGCCAAACGCTGAACACAGATTCACGATGGGATAACCTTCCAGGTTTTTTTCAACCTGGAAGGTTGAAGTATTTACGAATGTTGAAGGATTGATCCCTTGTTCGTTAATCGATAGCTTGATTGTCGGTTTACCTACCTTCGGTAGGTGAACCTGCCGTAAGCACGGAGGCAAGGAGGCAGTTCGATATTCAGTTTCTGTATTGACATACTACCATGTGTACGCCTTGCCCCACAATGTTTATCGGGGTTTTCCACAAATCTTTCACTTCCAAATAAAAAAAAAGCACCATCCTGGACATGGTGCTCTGTGCTGGCTAAGTTGTTTATAGATAAATATCCCTAATAGTTATCAATTGGTCCTTTACAATTCTTTCCGGTTGCTATTCTTTAATTTGTCATGGTTCGATACATTACCATTTCTGCACAAAAATATTCTGGTCTGAATTCTAATTTCATTATTCCGGTAGAATAAGATACATTTGTTATGTGGGGTATTAAGTTCATGTTAGTATCTCTGAAATGGGGCTTCGTTATCAACACCAATAACAGCTTAGTGACTATAAGACAATTAAAATGTAAAATACCCTTAGTCGCTATTGACAATTTGATTGAAAAGTTTGTCAGGTGATCAACGATTTTCTGTGATTCTATGTAAATTTTTAGTGCATTTCCCAACTGAGATAGTTTTTATCTAATTGAATGATAAATCGTTGCATCTTTCTATTTTCAGTAATTGACTGGTTTGGGAACCAATTCAATTGTTAATATTTAACATCAAAAATCACAAATCTCTTATTTGACTGACAAAATCTTTATTTTAGCCCGATCTTTTGTTCAGTTCCCCGGAAGGGTAGTCCATTTTATGATTACCCAATGTAAAAAGGATTTGTAATTGCCTTGGTCTGGAGAACAGCATTTTATTTTTTACTCACTAATACAATCTAACATGGTTCCAAAAATTTCAACACTCAGCGGATACATTCACGAATATCAAAAAAGCGTTGCCAATCCAACCGGGTTCTGGGACAATGTGGCCGATACATTTTACTGGCACAAACGATGGGACAAGGTTCTTGAATGGGATTTTCATGAGCCAAAGGTCAGTTGGTTTGTAAATGGCAAACTCAACATCACAGAAAACATTTTTGAACGCCATCTCTTTCTGCGCCATGATCAGCCTGCATTGATATGGGAGCCCAACAATCCTGATGAAGCTCACCGGATACTCAGTTATGGAGCACTTTTTAAGGAGGTAAAGAAATTCAGCAATGTACTTTTGGGCCTTGGACTTCGCAAAGGTGACCGTGTTACCATCTACTTGCCCATGATTCCTGAGTTAACCATTGCCATGCTTGCCTGTGCCCGGATTGGGGTCATTCACTCTGTGGTATTTGCCGGATTTTCTGCCAATGCACTGGCCGACAGAAACAACGATGCCGAAGCGCGGGTGTTAATTACTTCGGATGGAGGCTACCGTGGAAGCAAGGTGTTGAAACTGAAAAATACTGCTGACGAATCGCTGGAAAAAAGTCCGACCATCGAGAAAATGATTGTGGTGAAACGAACGGCCACCGAAATAACCTGGAACCAGGACCGTGATCTGTGGTGGAACGAACTTATGGAGTCAGCTTCTGAGGAGGGAAAAGCCACCGTGATGGATTCTGAAGACCCGCTTTTCATTTTATATACCAGTGGTTCTACTGGCAAGCCAAAGGGTGTGGTTCATACAACCGGAGGCTACATGGTTTATTCAGCCTATACTTTTCGGAATGTTTTCCAGTATTCTTCCGGTGAGGTGTATTTCTGTGCTGCAGATATTGGTTGGATCACCGGTCATTCGTATATTGTTTACGGTCCCTTGCTCGAAGGAGCCACTACCGTGATGTTTGAAGGGATTCCCAATTTTCCGACACCATCCAGATATTGGGATATCATCAATAAATTTGAGGTCAACCAGTTTTATACCAGCCCGACTGCTATTCGATCGCTGATGGCAGAAGGACAACAATGGATCGAAGGGATTGATATGCCATCGTTGCGGGTGTTGGGAACCGTTGGTGAACCCATCAATGAAGATGCCTGGCACTGGTACCACGACCATGTGGGTGGAAACCACTGTCCCATTGTGGATACCTGGTGGCAAACCGAAACAGGAGGCGTGATGATTAGCCCCATGGCCGGAATCATTCCCACCAAACCTGCCTTTGCTACCATGCCCTTACCCGGCATTCAGCCTGTGATTGTGGATGCCGAAGGTCGCTACCTATGCCATAAAAGTGTAGAAGGTAACTTGTGTATTAAATTTCCCTGGCCGGGGATAGCACGTACACTTTGGGGTGATCACGAGAGGTACAAAATCTCCTATTTTTCGCAATATCCCGGTTTGTATTTTACAGGCGATGGCGTCCGTAGGGATGAAGATGGATATTACCGCATCATGGGCCGTGTGGATGACGTTATCAATGTTTCGGGCCATCGATTGGGGACGGCCGAGATTGAAAATGCCATCAACGAACACCCGCTGGTTACCGAATCGGCAGTGGTAGGTGTTCCGCATCCCATCAAGGGTCAGGGAATTTATGCCTTCGTGGTTTGCCCCGAATTTTCAAGTGGTGGTGAGGAAGGAGTTCGAAATTCTATTTTAAAAGCAGTAAGCTTGTTTATCAGTCCCATCGCCCGTCCTGATCAAATCCAATTCGTTCATTCTTTGCCAAAAACACGATCAGGTAAAATTATGCGGCGTATTTTACGTAAAATTGCAGAAGGAAATACGCGGGATTTTGGCGATATAACTACGATGGTCGATTCTGATGTGATAGACCAGATAATCGCCGGAAGACTTGCAGAATAATAGAACTTCATGACCCGACAAATTGGAAATGTCTTGTTTTTTTTGTTTCTTGTCGCCAGTATCTACGGACAGGAAATTGATCTCAACAAGGCAAAACAAATTACCTTTACACAGGGTGATGACAACCGCCCTTCCTGGTCGCCGGATGGCTCAAAATTAGCTTTCCAGACCAACAGAAACGGAACCTGGGACATCTATTGTTACGATTTGGCCCGCGACAGCATTTTCCCAATTGTGAGAGGTAAATTCAATTATCAACATCCGGTTTGGTTTCCGGATGGGGAAAAACTGGTGTTTGATTCGGATACCCTGGGAACAGAAACCCTTTATAGTTGCGAACTTACCGATAGAAAAATCAAGCGGTTGTTTAAACGACTGATTAGATGCAGGGAGGCTTCGTTTGCTTCTTCTGCCCGTCAGGTATATTTTTCAGGATTTGATAAAACTACAACAGAATGGCAGATATACAGTTACGATTTTGTTTACGACAATTTAAACCAGCTTACTTTCAGCAAGAGTCGCTGCATGGATCCCCGGGTTGCCCCTGATGGGAAACACCTGATGTACGTTAAAACCGATACTCCTTTGGAACCTACATCTATTCCTTTTATTAATTGGTATGGAGAAGAAAGCCACCGCATGGATACTTTAAAAGTACTGGATCCTTGTTGGCATCCAGGAGGGTTGAAAATATATTTTGTTTCAGATCGCGATGTGAGTGGTGGCGAATTGTACAGCATTTGGGAAAATGGCACCCACCTGGAACGAATTACTTACGATAGTATTGAAATACAGCAACCAGCTATTTCCCCTGACGGAAAAAAACTTGCACTCTCAATAAATGGCGCATTGGGTTTAGAATTGTATTTGATACAACTCAGCGAAGAATAAGCAAATGAAGCCATGAATAATTCGCCATCCTAACTCAAAATGCTCTGATACAATTCTATTTGCCCCTGCTCCAAAATCTTGAGTATCTTTGCTACATTGTAAATCAAATTTAAAGATAGTAACTATGGCAAATCAACAACCAGAATTTAACGTTAAAAAAGTGCTCCCCATAGCCATCATTTTTGGTGCATTGGTATTTATCATCATTTTTTGGAGTAGGATGACAGTAACCATTAAAGGGGGATACGGAGGTGTGTTGTTCCAGACTTTTGTGGGTGGTATCGACACGATGAATACCTACGGTGAAGGATTTCACTTCATCGCTCCCTGGAACGACATGATTGAATATGAAACCCGGCAGCAGGAGGTGGCCGAAAACATGGATGTGCTTTCATCCAATGGATTGTCGATAAAAGCAGATATATCAGCCTGGTACGAACCCAACTTTAATGAATTGGGATTGCTCCATTCCAAAATCGGAACAGACTATGTTAAGCGGATTGTTATCCCGGCTCTGCGTTCATCGGCACGAAGTGTGATTGGCCGATATACACCTGAGCAAATTTATTCTACGAAAAGAGATGCCATTCAGGATGAGATTTATGACGAGTCACGTACGATCTTAAATAGTAAATATGTGAATTTAAAGCGAATTCTTATCAGGTCAATCGTACTTCCTGAGACTATCAAATCAGCCATCGAAGGAAAATTAAAGCAGGAACAGGAATCACTTGAGTATGAGTTTAAAATTCAAAAGGCTCAAAAAGAAGCTGAACGTCAGATTATTGATGCAGAAGGCAAAGCCACGGCCAACAAAATTTTGAATGCCAGTCTTACTGATAAAATTCTACAGGAAAAAGGCATCAGTGCCACTGTGAAGCTGGCAGAGTCGAACAACACCAAGATTGTGATTATTGGTAATAGTAACAACGGTATGCCCATTATTTTAGGAGATTTAAAATAGGAACTACCGAATATGACCAGTAGCCATCGGGATGGCGGATGGTCACAGAGTATAAACTGAACTTATCCAAAGATTTTAACTTTGGATAAGTTGCATAAAAAGAAGAGCCGGCTTTTGCCGGCTCTTCTTTATGTATGTTTTGATGAATCTTTTAAACAACCTTCAACTCTGCCAAACACTCATGGATGAGATTGAAAGTACGTTCGATATCCATATCCAATCCCACTGAAAAACGCACCAAACCCGGCGACAGTCCCATTTCTTTTTGAATGTCTTCAGGAACTTCCGAGGAGGTACTTTTCCCTGAATTGGAAAACAAGGTTTTAAAATATCCCAAACTTACCGCATGGTATCCAACCCCTTTTTCCTGCATCAATTCCATAAACGGTGCGGCACGCTCGGCAGTTTCCAAATCAATGGCAATCAGTCCTCCCATTCCGTATCCTTCGTTTATCTGCGATTTAAACAACTCGTATTGAGGATGATCTGGCAATCCGGGGTAGTTGAATTTTAGTCCCAACTCTTTAAATTTTTCGGCCAGGTATAAGGCGTTTTTGCTGTGTTGCATCATACGGATGTGCAGGGTGGCCATATTTTTCAGGATGGAGGACGAACGCATCGGGTCAAGAACGGGGCCAAGTAGCATGGCAGTTCCGGAATTTACATCGCTAAGTTCATTTACAAACTCGACAGAGGCACAAATAGCACCGGCCACACAGTCGTTTTTACCATTGATAAATTTAGTCATGCTGTGCACCACAATGTCGGCACCCAAACGAAAAGGGCTGATAATCATGGGTGTAAACGTGTTGTCGACAATAAGTTTAATATCATGTTGATGGGCAATTTCCGCCAACTTTGGGATGTCGGAAATCTGCAACAAGGGATTGGTCATCGACTCGGTGTAGAGGATTCTGGTGTTGGGACGGATGGCTTTTTTAATGCTTTCAAAATCTACTATGTTCACGAAAGTGACCTCGATATTGAATTTTTTGATGTAGTTGTTCAAAAAAGCGAAGGTGCCGCCATAAGTGGTTACGCTGCTGATGATATGGTCGCCTGCATTGCAGCATTGCAGAATTGCGCCGGTTATAGCAGCCATTCCTGATCCGGTTACCCAGGCGGCAGGGGTACCTTCCATGGCGGCCAGGGCATCGGCCAGGTATTTGTTGGAAGGGTTCCAGTGTCGTGAATACAAGAAACATCCTTGCGCTGCTCCATGAAACGCATCGATCATGGTATCTTCCTTCAAAAATGTATAGGTGGCTGAATCGGTGATGGATGGATTGACGTCACCAAACTCTCCAAATTGTTTTAAATCCTGTATGGCGGTTGCCGGGTTAAATTTTTCTGACATGGGTCTTAAATTAATGATTTTCTGCTGACAAAAGTAATAAACAAACCCTCCCGTACGAGGTAGAATCGGTATAAATAGGATGAGAGTGGAGTGTGATTTCTGTAGTTAGAAATAAACACAAATACTAAGTAACCTATTGAATAACAATCCGCTCTGTTTGTACAGATTTGTCCTGAGTTACTTTTAACAAATAAACCCCTTTTTTGATAGAACTTAAGCTAAGTTGTGTTTCGGAAGAGTTGCCCGACAGGATCTCCTCCAGTACCAAATGACCCTGTGTGTCGAAAAGTTGAATCTGATAATCAAGTGTTGAACCAAAGTTTCGCTTGATATTCAATACCTCTTTTGCCGGATTGGGATAGATGGTTAGCATGGCGTTATAGTCGGTTTCACCGATGAAATCGAAGAGTTTTAAACTAAATCCATCGGGCAACATCAGCGAAGGCCAGGCATAGCCACCATCGACATTCACATCGTACTTTCCTGCCGGGAAATTGACAAGAAAATTAAATTCTCCGGTGATAACAGTATCGTTTACAACTGTTTGGTTTGTGGGGCTGAGGGTTAAATTGCCCTGGGTAAGGTTTAACTGACTGGTCCCCTGCATAAACACAATGTTTTTACCTGTTACACTAATGATCAAAGTATCTCCCTGACTGGCGGTATCCGGAACTACGGAATAAACGGAGGCTTCCCCGCTGGGTGCCAACAAATTAACACAGCTATCCAATCTTAAAGTGCCATCCAGAGGTGCATACACAATCAGATCGTGCCATCCTGTATCATTGGCATGTGAAAAAATATAACTCGCCTGAAATGTTACAGAATCAACAACCGTGATGTCGTGGCAGTAAAGCTCTTCCCAACCTTTAACGAGTGTAACCGAGACTGGATTTCCGGGTTCTTCAAAGTGGGTATTTATTGTTTTTATCTGAAAGATTACTCGTGTTCCCTGTTGAGCAGTCTCCGGCGTGATAGTTTGTATTTGTGGTGCACTCCCAGCAGACCTGACTTCAAACCCGTCAGGCAGTGAAACACTCCCATACCCATAATTTGAGGCAAGTACATCATAATAGCCCACACTTTCGTCAAAATTAATAACGAAGTCACCTGTAATAACTGTATCGTTTATCACGGTACTGTTAGACGGAGAAATGAGGCTATTGATGTTAACAAGGTAAAATAACGATGAACCTTGTGTAAAATCGGTGTTTCTTCCGGTTACCGTTACCGTTAATTCACTGCCCTGATAAGCGAAATCAGGAATTATAGAGGTTAGCTCAGGACTACTTGAAGAAGTTAGTAGCGTGAAGGCATCCTGCATAACTAAGGTGCCATCCAATTCATTGCGAACGTATAAACTATAACTTCCGGGTGCGGAATAACTGCTTATGACAAAACCGACCTTTAAGTGGGTAGGGCTAATGACTTGTAGTGTCGAGTTAAGAAGGTAACTGCCATAGGACGAATTAAGCCATACATTCTGGTTGTAGCCCTGTCCGAAATGCGTAAATTCTCCGATAATATCCATTTCAAAGGCTTCTCCAGCCAAGGCCGTATCAGGGTCTATGCTAAGTAATTGAGGAAGATTGGCAACCGGATTCAGGTAAAATCCGTTATTAAGCACAATGTAACCCGAACCATTCCATGCCTCAACATTGTAAGACCCTTCCTGATCATCAGGGCTGAAATAAAAATCGCTCTGAATTTGATTGATATTGAGTACAGTATTGTTTTCTGGATATATATCATCAGATCCATTCTGGGTTAAATGAACGCTACTGGTTCCCTGCATGAAATTCACGTTCTCACCGGTAACGATTATTGACAGCTGTTGACATTGCGTTCCTTCATTCGGATCAACCGAGGTAATGGTTTGCGCCTGAATACCTGAAAATGAGAGGAGGAAAATAAATACAGAAACTTTAAAAATATTTTTCATTAAGAATGGTGTTTGTTGGTTAATATGGCTTTTGCTGTTTAGAAAAGTCAAATATAAGGTTTTCGATTGAAATGCCTTCCATTGTATGCATTTTATATTGCAAAAAATACCATTCCGGATCGTCTGGAAGCGAATGGATTAGCTCGGTTTTACCTTGCTTCGTCAGGATAGAAATTATTTTTGCCTTTAAAATGGCCTTGATATAAGGTTTAAAATTCGGGTTTGAGGTTTGAATGTTGAGGTAGCTGAGCGCTGAAAGAGCACTGTCGTTCTGATGTTCATTAAAATACACTGCACACAGATTGAGGGCCGATTCTTCAAATTCAGGATAGATTTTAAGCGCTTTTTTATACAATGAGATGGCTTGTTCGTTTTCCCCGATTTGAACATAGGACGAAGCCAAATTATTGATCACATGCACATGATAGGGATTTAGCGCCATTGCTTTCGTAAAACAACGAATGGCACTGTCGGGCTTACCCAGCTGGTACCAGGCCAATCCTGCATACCACAACAGGGGAGTGGAGAGCGGATCCAACTGGTAGTAGGCTGATTCAGCCTGATTTATTTCTTCAATTACGCGCTTTGGCTGGTTGTCCATTTTGGCTTCCAACGCCCCTTTTGTGTGCGATTCGGAGTTGTATCGCTGATATCCGAAATAAAAAGAGCCTACAGCCAAAAGGGCTAAAAAGAGGAAACTCATCCATTTTAGCATTCTGTTCTTTGAACCGGTCGTTTCAATTTCGGTTTCAGCATTTCCTGCAATCAACAAAGCAAACAGCGTAAACAAGATGATATTGCTGACAATCCGCTCATGTGGGAAACTAAAAAATGAAAACAGGGTAAAACCAGTTAGTGCAAAAAGTACAGATAGAAAAAACAGTTGACGGCGGGTTTCCTGCTGGTTTTTGATTTGTGACAACGCAAGGTAAAAGGCCATCAAAAAGCCAAGAATATAGATTATTCCTCCAAAGAGTCCGTATTCGCTGGCAATCCATAAAAAATCGTTGTGAGGCCGCTGATAGTAGGTGACATTGTTCTCGGAAACCAATCCTTTGTTGCCATACTTCAACATTTCAATTTTCCAGTTGGCGGCCCCGCATCCGAAGACAGGATTTTCCTCAATAATTTGGAGCGTTCTTTTCCACAATTCAATCCGGTCCTTGCCGGAGCCATTATCCATTTTAAGTATGTTGCCAGCATGTGATTCTGCTTCTCCGGTTACCGTAAAAAATGCGAAGAACAGGATTGAAAGCAGCAATGTGACTGAAAACGTGATTCCAATCCACCGAAACGGCTTATTTAAAATCAGTAAAAATGTTGATTTTTGTTGTTTTTTCCACAAAACAAATCCTGTAAACAGCAGGGTTATCATAACTAATGACAGCCATACACTTCTGTTTGACAATACGATAAGTAGAAATAAACTCAAGCTGGAAAAGGTTACAATCAGTGCTGTGAAGGTCTTCGATTTTTCGATGACCGCCAGATACAGTTGAAAGGGTAAGGTGAGAAACAGGATTTGAAGATATAGGTTGCGGTGTCCGAAAACGGTTTTAACCTGATAGGTACTTAGAGGAATATTTAGTCTCCCTGATTGCATCACCTCCACAAGTTCAACCAATCCCCAAATGGCCAAAACCATCCCCAAAATAGAGAGCGAGTAAGAGATTCCATTTCTGAGTTCTTTGAATGAATAGTTTTGGATAAGTAAAAACAACAGCATCTGGTAGCTGAGTATCTTCATCCATTCAAAGAGGGAATCGCTGTAGCTATTTCCCCAGAGCAGCCGGACTCCGGTATACATGGCAAACATTAACCAGGCAATCCATAAGGGGGATTTTAGCCCACGCAGTTTGAATTGTTTGTTGACTAGCCATTGAACCAACAGCAAGGCTAAAATCACTTGCAGGCCTAAGAACCTGATCAGCAATCCGGGGTCGAGGGAGGCATGGCTTGATAACAGTGGAATGACCAATAGAAGTCCAAAAAGGGGTAGTATCTTTGTGAGCAGTGAAATGCGAATCTGTGGCATGAAATTATTGTCGACTATAAGGGTGTGTTTGGTGTTCAAATATAGCAATCTTTCCTTCTTTATTCTATTTTTGTAACCGTTTCCCGAATGTAGCACTTATGGTAAAAAAACCAGGACTATTTGTCAGCCTTACTTCCGTACTTTTATTGATGTTTGTCTTGCTGAATAGTGATCTGTTCACCAAAATGCGCACCATTTTTATTGACGGCGACGGGAGTGGGCACTATGCCTATTTGCCGGCCATTGCCCTGAATCATTCGGTCGATTTTACACCGGTTTACGAAGCCGAGAAAAGCCGGAAGAGCGCGGATTACGTTGGTCACAATTATCACAACGAACATGGTGTAACCATTAACAAATTCACCTGTGGAACGGCTTTACTCCAATCACCTTTCTTTGGTCTGGCCTATATCATTTCAGTTCTTTTCGGGTTGCCGCCCGATGGCTATCATGTGGTTTTTCAATATGCGGTGGGCCTTGCCGGGGTATTCTGGCTGGCCGTGGGGCTCTGGTTTTTAATACAACTACTCAGGTTGTGGAGGATTGAACAAAAAGTGGCCATCGGGTTTGCTTTGGCAGGAACCCTGGCTACCAATCTCTTTTTTTATGGGTTTGTAAATCCTTCCTTCTCGCATGTGTATTCCTTCGCAGCCATCACAGCATTCTATTATTATAGTTCAGGATTTTTCAAAAAACAGCAGAACGCTGATTTTTATCGTGCTGCCTTTTTGTTGGGATTGATTGTAATCATTCGTCCGGTGAATGTATTGTCGGTATTGGCAATTCCTTTTCTTGCAGGAGGATTTTCGTCATTCGGGAAACAGATTTTTCACCTGATCACCTGGAAGAGAGCAGGACGGGCGGCGTTGCTTTTCCTGCTTGCGTTAAGCCCGCAAATCCTGATCAACTATCTGCAAACCGGACGATTAATGCTGGATGGATATCAAAACGAAGGTTTTTATTTCCTGCAACCTCACCTGGCTGATTTTCTCATCAGTTATAAAAAGGGATGGTTTGTTTATACGCCCTTTATGCTGTTGATTTTACCGGCGATGTACATGGTTTATAGGCGATCCGTCGGGCAGTTTGCAGCTTTTTCATTTTTCCTGGTGGTTATCGTGTATGTCTTTTCAAGCTGGTGGAACTGGTTCTATGGCGACAGCTTTGGCATGCGTCCGATGGTGGATTATTACGGACTTTTTATTCTGGTGATTGCCATGGGTTATCAGGGTTTAAAGGGGGTTCGCTTAAAACGGATGGTCATTGTGTTTGTGGGATTCACTATCTTCCTAAACCTATTTCAAAGCCATCAATATTCCACCGGCATCCTCCATCCTGATTCGATGAACCGCCAGTCCTATTGGTATGTTTTCCTGAAAAG
>Ga0210044_10007931_pt1 | contig 13363 bp, 16 predicted proteins | sample CryGey13umfilter_2_FD_183959 | JGI IMG/M metagenome (GOLD analysis project Ga0210044, IMG submission 183959) | Groundwater microbial communities from aquifer in Utah, USA - Crystal Geyser 4/9/14 3 um filter (SPAdes) (version 2) | ecosystem: Environmental > Aquatic > Deep subsurface >... | reverse complement strand
GCTCTGATGCGAATCATCCAGGCTTCGGAGCTGGGGTAGGTGATATATTATGTTCTGAAGCTAAACCTACCGCAACTCCTACCATTACCCCAACTGCAACTCCTACCAAAACTCCTACTCCAACATTGACTCCTACAATTACCCCAACTATAACCCCAACCCGTACTCCTACTCCCACCATTACCCCAACTGTAACTCCAACAAATACGCCAACACCAGTCCCACCAACATTGACACCCACTCCTACTAATACCCCAAACAGTACTATTGCACCAACATTAACCCCTTCGCTTACGCCTACAATTGAATTACCAACCAATACTCCAACAGTTATTGCAGTATCACCAAGAAATGTAGACAACTGTCCTGATTTTGCAAAAGGAAATGCAACTTGCGATTACGAAGAAGAAAACGGTGTCCGAACGGGGATTATTGACGTAAGTGATTTTGTATGCTGGAGAAATGCTAAAGTCCAGGGAGTAGTTCCTGCAAATTGCGCAGCACATGACGTTGATTTTGATGGTTCAACAACTGTACTTGAAGCTGCCGATTTCAATAGTGATGGCGAAGTGACAATATTAGATTACGTAATTTGGCAATTAAATAAAATTTAATCAAATGGAAAAAGAAGCTCAAATTCAAGCAAAGAGTATCATACATTTCACAATACCAAAGTTTGCGATGCCAAAAATGAGACATCTCCTTTTGGGATTATTTGGGGTGTGCGTAATTGCCGCAATTCTTTGGTATATGGCTCCTTATCTTCGTAACTTTTTTGCTGGGAATATTCCTGCCATTTCAGCTGAATTTACCGAAAAAGACCTTACCGCAAATGTCGGCGATGAGTTTAACATCAGCATGCAAATTGCTGGAAAGGCAGTCGCTTTTGAACTTTACCTAAATTACGATGGTGATATTGTTGAATATTTGCGTGATACGGAATCAAACAGTGGTTTTACTCAGGTGACTACAGGCTATTTCATTGATCCACTAATTGAGGAAGTTACAGATTCTGAAGATCCAAACAGTACTCAAAAACAGCTTCATTTATTAATTGTTTCTCAAACTGGACAACTTGACGCGATACAATTTAACTTAGCTTTCAAGGCGTTAAAAGTTGGTGCCACAGATTTTACAAAAGATGAAAAGTCGATGATTGCTGGCAAAAACCAAGATGGGTCAGCCACCTATTTCGAGCTTCCACCACCAGCTGTTCTTTTTACAAATGTGACAGTCGTTGAGGCTGAGATTTCTCCAACAACAATACCAACATTTACACCGACTCCAACGCCATCTCCTGAGCCTGATGCGACCTTAACTCCAACACCTACAATTACTCCGGCTGCAACTATAACTCCAACTCCGACAGTCACCCCCACACCTGATCCGCTTGCAAAACGTGGGGATGTAAAACTCGTCATGAATATCAAACTTCAAGGAGTTACAAGAAAACCAGCTGATGCTTACATACGATTTCCTGCCAAAGTCATACTTTCGGCAACAAACGATCAATATAAAAAAGAAGCAAATATCATTTTTGATGCACAGGATAACGGTCAATGGGAAGGGAAATGGGAGATTGCTGATGTTCCATTGGATTTGACTTATACTGTATTTATTAAGGGTCAGAAACATCTAATGAAAAAAATTTGCGATGCAAATCCGAAAGAGGAAATATCTGGACAGTACACTTGCAATGAGGGTGCTGTAAAACTAGTAGCTGGTGAGAATAGACTTGATATGAGTAATATATATCTATTAGCAGGAGATATTCCAGTTCAAGACGGAATTATAAATGCAGTCGATGTAGTTTATGTGCGAAATAATTTTGGCTCTTTGTCATCTGAGAAAGTTACCCGGGGGGATCTGAATCTTGATGGAATTGTCGACACGCAAGACATGGTATTGATGCTCAAAGCTCTTGAATTCAAGTACGATGAGGATTGACTCCTCGATGATTATCAGTTACTCTAATATTATGGGAAATAACACAACATTCGGACCAATAGATTCGCCGGAAATGATTACAGAGTCAGGCAAATCGTCACACAAAAAGGGCGTGATGATGGCATTTATAACAGTTGTTGTCCTTCTGCTTGCAGTCGGCGGTTATATTATACTTTCAAACCCTTCATTAAAAAGTCAAATGAAAGAGACTTTAAAGCTTTCAGAAGTGAATATTGAACAGAATACAGATTATGAAAAAGTTGAAGTTTTTGAGTCTGATATTACGGATCGTATGTCACCATGGATTGAGGTGCGAGGGGGAGAAGCAGATGCGATGGTTGGTAAGGACTACGAGGTGACGGTATATGGATACTCAGGTGGAAAAGATATTACAGGTTACGATATGCTTCTTGGGGTAGATCACGAAATGTTTGATGTGATTTCAGTTTCCTCAAAATCAGACGCTTTTCAAATATTTTCCTTTGATAAAGGTACTCATTCCTCTGTCACTGGAATAAAAAATATTCAAGTTACAGAACCAACTATTTTTGACGAAACACCTCTCGTAAGTATTATTCTTCGTCCAAAGATGAAAGGGGAGGGTCTTCTGACAGTCACGTCAACAAAAGATAAAGAAAAGACGCAGTTTGTCGACAACGAAGTAAATGTCATAATTCCTCAGATTGGGTCGGTCTTTATTACAGTAAAATAATAAGATATGTTTTGTATCAAAGAAATTAAGAAATATACAGCACACACCATATTAGTGAGCGTATTTCTTTTTGCATCAAGTGTGAATGCTGCTACTTTAAATTTTGACCCAGAATTTTCAAATGTAGCCATAGATGATTCGTTTATTGTTTCGATTAATCTTGACGCAGGTGCTGAGCAGGTGGCAGGAACTGATATTTACATTGATTATGATAAGGATTTATTAAGTCTCCAATCTGTCACTGGAGGCGACTTTTTCCCTTTGGTAAATAATATTCCGACTGCAGGAAGACTTTATATATCAGGTGTTGTCGCAAATCAAGGAGAGTTTAAAACTGGGCTAGGGACTGTTGCAACAGTAACATTTAAATCATTGATCGAAGGATCGGGAACTCTTGAATTTGATTGTGACATCACCAAAACAGATACTTCAAAAATCGTCAAAAATGATTTTGCTGCCTCAAATATCATAGACTGTAGTCAGTTAAAAACTCACACGGTTACGAGTTCAGTTGATGGCACAGCTGTCGCCAATCCAACCGCTGCCGCTGGCACTGGGGGCACGGGCGGAACCGGCGGAACACTTCCCGAAAGTGGAGCTATTGAAGAAATGATTACTTATTCAATGATAGGCGGAGCATTATTATTGTTTGGTTTTGCTATCCGGATGATGTTGCGCGTTTCTTGAGACATGGTATCATTTGGTATGAAAGGGAAAATATTATTTCTTTTGTTAACTCTTTTTGTGGCGCTTCCTGTGATCATATTTGTGATCATGGCTGTACAGGGTATGATAATTGAGGCGAGCGACGCAAAGCCCGAAGACATAGTCGCAACAAACATCACATCGACATCAGCTGACATCAAATGGACCACGGGCAAAAAGACGCAAGGCGTGATCGAGTACGGAACTTCTGCAAATTTAATAAACAGGTATGCTCCTGAAACTGAGGACAAAAGCGAGCATGTTGTAGCTTTAACTCTTCTTCAACCCGCAACAACTTACTACTTTCAGCTAAACATTGGTAAGACAATTTTCGATAATGAAGGGACGCCATGGACTTTTACAACCAAAACAAAAGACGGAACTGAAGCCGCATCAGCTGTAAAAGGCATTATGACAAGGATATTATCAAAAGACGAAGAAGCAACAAAAACTGCTGAAATCCTTGGAACTGGTAATTGTACTGGCAAAACATGTGCAGAGATTAAATCAATGCTTGGAAAAGGGTGTGGAGTAGTCGATTATCTCAAATGCACCACTTCAGACTCAATAACTAATACTAGCATTACTTCTTCAAGTTTTACAATAACCCCAAACCCCTCAACTATTTATATGTTGTCAAATATCTGCCAAATAGAGTACCTTCAGATGGGCGACAGTTGTATGAAGTGGAGTTGGGATAGCATTGCTACAAAGCCTCAAAATTGTAGAGATGCGTTTGATAGGTACATTTTTCAGTGTAGGAGTAAAAGTTTTACATCGACAAATACTGAAGATGTACCTACTTGGTATTATAATGAAGCGCTTATTGATATCGCATCAAATTCTGCTACATTAAAGGTTACCCCAAAGGATGGCTCTATTGTTTACTGTCAAGTTAGGGCTGAGGACAAAGTCGGTGGTACTGGTCACGCTACAGACTGGTTACGAGTTGCGCAAACCTGCAATTGATTATGCTCACTCAATAGATATTGGGCTTACGGAATGAGAATGTTATTGAGGAAATCGAGGATTGGAGAGATGATGCTGTGAAGCATTGAAGATCCTCCAAAAGGAATGATGAGCATCATCAAAAATAGCAATCCATATCTTTCAAGCTTATACCATTCTGAAGCCTGTTCATCAGTTAGAATTCCACCAACGATTTTAAATCCATCTAGTGGGTGAATTGGCACAAGATTAAAAACTCCAAGAAGGACATTCATCATGATAAGGGGTGGCAGAATTATAAAGCCTATAGTCGAAATAACTGGAATAGCAAAAAATGTGAACAACCATAGAAGACCAGAACATAACAAAGCTAAGATGAAGTTTGATGCAGGACCGGCAATAGAGATAAGTGCCGCATCACGCCTAGGGTTTTTTAGGTTGTATGGATCAAACTGTACTGGTTTTCCCCAGCCAAAACCGACAAAAAGCAGGAAAATAGACCCATAGAGATCGAGATGGGCACGCGGATCAAGAGTGACTCTGCCCTGAAGTTCGGGTGTTGGATCACCTAAAATATCAGCAACTTTTGCATGTGCAAACTCATGTATAGATATCGCTGTCACGATCGAAAAAGCTAGAAGGATGAAAAGGATAGGATTTGAAAATAGTGTTGATATCATTGGAATTTGTTAAAATGTTAATTGCTCTATTATCTTCTAATTTATTGCATTACTGAAGCTCTTATGATATTATAAAGTTTCGTTAATTACAATTAATCAATAAAACATGAAATGTTATAACTGTGACAAAGGAATAATGTTTGGTCGATCTCACACTCATCATCGTGGTGTTGCCGGAGGCCGTTGGAAAAAAAGAGCACCTAAAACTCAGAAATTATTTTATCCAAATCTTCAGCCTGTCATGATCCTAGAAAATGGCAAGGATGTTAGAGTAAGGCTCTGCACCAAATGCATAAAAAGAATCAAAAAAGATACGACTGATGGCGTAAAACCTTTCTTGATGCTGAAGCACGTGCCAAATATCACACCTAAAACTGTTGAAAAAATAGAAGTAGAAGAAAAAGATAAAAAACTAACTAAAAAGGTGAAGAAGCCAACTAAGAAATCTTAAGTTTAAAAAGTTCTCCATCTTCTTCTTCGAAAAGATCAGATTTTTGCTCCATGGCGCGATGTGTAAAAAGAACACCATTCAAGTGATCGATCTCATGTTGGATAATTACAGCTTTAAAATCTGAAAACCATTCTTCATGTTTTTGACCATCTTCCGACTGGTAAACTACCTGGATCTTTGCGGCGCGTCTGATAGGGGACCAGACGTTGTCGATTGAGAGGCATCCCTCCAAAGTGGCAGATTTCATTTTGATTTTTTTACTAGATTCTTTTTCAATTTTGATAATTTTAGGATTGATAAATGTTTTAATTTTTGCACGTTTGGTTGGTCTCATAACAAACAATTGAAGTGAAACTCCGATCTGAGGGGCTGCGAGGCCTACCCCCTCTGGATCATGCGCGGCCCATAATGTGTCATGCATATTTTTAATCAGTTTCTTGATTTTTGTATCAATTTTCTTCACTGGTTTTGCGGTATTGAAGAGAACTGAATTTGGCGCTTTAACGACAGAAACAATCATTTTCGTATTATATAATTTTCAAATACAAATTACGAATATTCAATTATTAGATTTGCGGGGAATGGTTTTAAAATAAATTGGTATCCAACGAATAGCTGAAAAGAATGCCCACACAAAGCCTTGCCATGAGTCCATAAATCCCTTGTGGCGAATATATATTTTTAAAAATGTAACGATTGGTTTCCCGATAAGGTAACAGGATGCACAAAGTTTCTCACCTTTTTTGACGAGCTGTTTTGCGTCAAAGGTATTATATCTGTGCCATCTTTTAATATAACGGTTAAATGTTGGATCAGCCATGTGCTCGATTGCATTTTTGGTCCATTCTGTTTTTCCATCAATGATTACATTTTCATGAACATTTTTGAGTGCAAAATGCGCACCTTTTCGTTTATATAAACGAAAGACTCCATCTGGGTAGACGCCGCCTTTCATCAAGTATCTTCCCAAGAACCAGTTTTTACGAGCAATCCAGAAGCCAGTCGTAGGCGGGGAATGTTCAATGGGTAATGACGAATTATCAATTCCTTTCTCATTCGTAATTCCTAATTCGTAATTCTTAATTATTTGCGCTATTTCAATTTTTAATTCTTTTGAAAGTCGTTCGTCGGCGTCAAGTTGCAGTATCCATTCGCCGTGTGCATTATCTATCGCACGTTGCTTGTTGATCAAAAAATTTGAAGGATTATCTACTGCCAAAATACGGACTTTTGACCCATAAGATCTGGCAATTTCTACTGTTTTGTCAGTCGATCCACCATCTACAATCAACACTTCATCGGCTAGGTCGTAGCCTGAATCAAGAGGAATTCGAATATTCTCTTCTTCATTAAAGGTGGGAATTGTGAGAGTGAGAGTGGGGGATTTGTTTTGCATGTATTTATTATACAGAAAAAGAGATCATGAGCCGATTTTAAACTCTACAACGTCTCCATCTTGTATTTCATAATCCTTGCCAACAATGTGGACTTTCCCTTGTTCTCGAGCCTTGATCCAGCCGCCAATATTTATAAAATCCTCAAACTTTGTGATATCTGCTTTAATAAATTTCTTTTCAAAATCTGTGTGGATTGTGCCAGCGGCCTGAGGCGCGAGCGTGCCTTTTTTTATAGTCCACGCTCGCGCCTCAATTTCACCAGCCGTGAGAAAAGAGATGAGCCCGAGTGTTTCGTAGGCAGTTTTTATTAGTCGATTTAAGCCTGTTTCTTTTAAACCAAATTGATCAAGATATTCTTTTTGATCATCTTCGTCAAGGGCCAGGACTTCATTTTCGAGTTTGGCGTTGAGGAAAATTGTTGTTGGTTGTCCGTTATCGGTTGTTTGGATTTTATTCATAATTTCTTTAATAACATTATTAAGAGAATCATGATCTGCAAGTTGCTCTTCTGAAACATTAAATAAATATATAACTGGTTTCATTGTCAGGAGGTGGAGATCAAGTGCGGCTTCTGCCTCGTCATCTGTCAGCCTTAGAGATCTTGCAGGATTTCCGGCGTTCAGATGATTTTTTAGTTTTACGACTGCATTAAATCGAAATTCATCTTTAGGATCCTTCTTGCTCGCCGTAACTTTAGCGGAGGAAGGCTGTTTTTCTAGTGTTACAAGGTCAGTGAGAATGAGCTCGGTATCGATCGTCTGAATATCGCGGAGTGCGTTTACGGAGTTTTCCACATGGATGATGTCTCCATCTTCAAAAAGCCGCACGACGTGTGCGATTGCTGCCACTTCGCGGATATGCGAGAGAAATTTATTGCCTAAACCTTCACCTGTCGATGCGCCTTTCACAAGTCCTGCGATATCATAAAACTCGACGACGGCAGGGACAATCTTCTGGGTATTGACTATTTTTGCAAGTGCCGGAAGTCGCGCGTCAGGGACCTCGACAACACCCACGTTTGGCTCAATCGTGCAAAAGGGGTAGTTTGCCGCATCGGCGACGGTTTTTTTGAGAAGGGCGTTGAATAAGGTTGATTTTCCGACGTTTGGAAGACCGACTATTCCGATTGAAAGGTTAGGCATGGGAGTATTATAACAAGTTATTAAGAGAGGAGATATAAATAAAAATTATGATGTTTTTCAAAAATCCATGAAAGTTTACGTTTTTATTATCGCCAACTTGTTGAAGTTTCTCAGCAAGAATAAATTATTCTTAGGCAGGATGTGTATAAATAATTCTTCCCAACTCATTTCTTTCAAGTATCTTTCGTGTCTTTCTTGGTGGGGGAATGTCAATCGTTAAAGAAAAGGGCAGATAATGTCTTGTTGTGTTACGACTGTACTTATTGAAAGATTCACAGAGGATAGTATATCGAGTCATCGAGAAGAGAAGGCTTTCTTTTGATCTCTCATTCTATCGGCATACTCAGTCAGGGGATTATTCATCATGCGCTGAATTGTCCCATCAGTATATCCATCATTTTGTACCTTTTTCATAATCTTTTTTACCTTGGCGAAAATATCCTGCGCCAAAAATTCTAACACTTCCATTTTTCTCCTCATCCCACTCAAATTTTAATATATTCATAGTTTACTCTGGAAATATTGTGTCCTCCTGCTTTATATTCGTTAAATTCATGCGAGACAAATACATTATCCAACAATTCATTCAAATCTCGGCTGTATCCGATATTTACCACGTTGTCATCTATTGCATGATTAAGTTGAATCGTTTCTTTAAGGTCTGAAAGGTAGTTTGTCGGAATTTTTTTAATGCGTCTGAGAATATTGAGATAATTATTGTTCGATTAACAAAAAATACTATTCCTACAATCTAAACTACCAGAAATATAAAATAAAATATAAGTTGAATAGAATTTGTAGAAAATTATTTAAAAATATGAATAATTTTCATAAATATCAAGTATAACAACAGATCAAAAAGGAGATGAGCAAGACTTTGTTTGACAGTTCATATACTTTGAAATTAGAGTTGATTTTTTTAGCTGCAGAGTGTGTTTCTCCCCGGACTGATAAAACAATCTATAAAATCGTTGATATTTGATGTACATCTTTTTACCTGTCTTTCATTGACACGGTCCTAAAATTATATTACAGTTAATACATGAATAAAAAAATCCCTGTTCTACTAACCCTTGTGTTCGTTTTATCACTTCTCATAACTCCAGTTGTTCTCGCTCAAGAAAGTGAATCGGCTGAAAAAACGTCTCAAAAAGAAATCATGGAAGAGGTATTTGGTGCAAAAAAGGAAGAGGTCAAAGCAGATATGGAAGCAAAACGAGAAGAAATTCAAACTCAAAGATTGGAAATGCGCAAAGAAATAGAAGCCAAACGTGAAGAGTTAAGAGTTAAAATTCAAAATAAACGAGAAGAGATGAGGGCGGCGCTTGATGAATTTAAAGATCAATCTAAAGTTGAGATAATTGAAAGAATCGATTCAAGACTCGCGAGCCAGAACGAAAAGTTGACAGATAGACTACTTGGTCATCTTGGAACAATCACGGAAATTTTAGATCGTATTCAAGATAGAGCAGATTTATTGACAGATTCAGATACCACAACAGTTAACAAAGCCATAGTTGATGCAAGAACAGCATTATCTGACGCTGAGGAAATAATTGCTACCCAATCTTCAAGAGAATATGTTGCTACGATTGAGAGGGAGGCTACTGTAAAGGATACTATTAGCAATGTTGTTGAGTTATTTCGAGCAGATATGAAGACGTCAATTGATGCTGTAAAATCAACTCGAGACGCTGCAAAAATGGCAGGAGAAGAACTTCGATCACTATCAAGGCCTGAAGCAACGTCCGGGGATGCTATGGTCGAGAACTCTACATCAGACCCAATTATGGACGAGAAATAATTTCCGTATTATCAATTACATTACAAATACAAAAACATGGATAAAGATATCAAAGATAAAAAACCAGAGGAGGTTAGGCCAGATGTAACTCAAACAACTCCTGAGATGCCAGAGCCTGTTATCGTTACTCCAGCTGAGCCCATGTCGCCAATGTCAGCCGATCCTTCGATGCCGATAGACGACGGAATGGCAGGGTATACAGAAACAAAGTCAAATAAATTGGTCTACGTTTTGGTATTTGTATTAGTTGTGATTTTGCTCAGTCTTGTAGGATTATTTCTTTATAAACAGTTTGTGGCTACGACTGCACCTGCAGCAGAAGTTATGATGGATGAGCCGATTGCTGAAGAAATGATTTCTCCAACTGTCGTCGTCTCTAGTGATCCAGAAGTTGCAGCACTTGAAGAGTTGGATATACCTAATCTTGATACTGAACTAGAAAATATCGATAAAGATCTCGGGCAATTATAAATTTTGTCAAACAAGATATGGAAGAAACAAAAACTTCTAATAACACTATTTCTGAGAAAAAATTAAAAAATAAACTTCCGCCAGTTCGTACCCTTATTGAAGAATCTTGGCATTTGCTTTCATCCAAAGCGCTAAAGCTTCTGATATTGGCAGCACTTGTTTTTGTAATTTCGTTTTTGATTGTAATTTTTTTTGCAATCATTGGACTGGTTTTTGGAGGAATATCACTGATCTCTAACCCACAATCCGTTGGAATTATCTCTATATTGATTATCGGTTTTATTGTGGCTGTTGTTGCACTCACTTTGGCAGTTCAAGCCGCATATGTCCTTATACTTGGTGACGTAAAAGATGAAGGAGATGAAATTTCTGTCATCTCTTACCTAAAAAAGGGATTTTTATATTCTTGGAAATTACTCCTACTTGGGCTTTTGACAATGTTATTTATGATAGGTGGATTATTTTTGTTTTTTATTCCTGCATTCATTATCTCAATTTTCCTGATGTTTTCAGTATTTATCCTAATCATCGAGAACAAATCAGTAATAGAGTCTGTTCGACTTAGCGCCGCTCGAGTCAGCCAGTTTTTTGGAGCGATTATTGGTCGAGTAGTTCTTTTATGGATACTATCGTTTGCGATTCAAATGATTATTGGCTCCTTCAATTTCGACGGAAATGTGAATGGCGCAGCAGTTTCATTATCAGTAATATTTAGTATTTTGGTAGGATGGTTCAGCATGGCGTATGTTTTCAAATTGTACGTCCACACTCGTGAAGCGTATGATCCTGAAAAGAAGTCGTCGATAACTTGGATTTGGGTTGTAACAGTTTTGGGTTGGTTCATCGGAGGATTGATCATTTTTGGATTTATGAGTGCCACTAAAAACATAAATGTTGCCGAGATGATTAAGACTGCTTCAAATAAGGCAATTAGCGAAAACTCAGTAATGAGTAATGATATTGACACGAATATGGAAACAGAGGAGTCTTTGACCGATCAAGTTCTAACTTATATGAATGTCATGCGTGCCTCATCGGGACTTGAGCCATTGACAGAAAGTCAACAACTGTGTGCATATTCGGCACGCCGTCTAAAACAGATGAAAGATTTTGAAGGATTTGATGACTATGCTGGATTTTATGAAGACATGGGAAATCAAGCGACAGGCTCTACTTTTTTCCGAGGGTACTCTAATATTGTAAATATTGTTAGAGATAGGCAGGTGGGGGAGACCGAAGCGGCCACGATTGGGGCGTCGATCGTGAAGGAGCAAGAAGACAATGCAATATTTAAATCATCATTTTCTGATACATGCGTGAGAGCAGATGATGATTTTGTCTCAATCGTGATTGGCGAAAAATCAATCTAGCTTTAATCGATCTATCCAGACGATTATTCCCACTCCCACAATCATTAGCGCAATTGCAAAAAGGACCTCCAATCCAAACGAGTTTGGCAGGATGTTCTTTTCAATCAGTGGCACAATCTCCCCATGACTATTCATTCTTGTTAATAAAACTTCTTTCCATGGCCAAAGTTTCCGAACTGATCCAAGCATAAAGCCCGATAAAATTGCCACCGAAATATTATGATGTTTGGAAAATAACCATGAAAGTACTCGTGAGAAAAGTGCAAGTCCGAAGACAGCTCCGAACATTACCGTTACTAATACGACGAAATTTAATTCTTTGGCAGCCTCAAGAATTTGTGCATATTTTCCAATAATAAGAAGGATAAAAGAGCCTGAAATTCCAGGAAGAATCATAGCAATGATCGCGAGTGCTCCGCTTAGGAAAAACATTGGAAGCGTCTCAGGAGTAGTCCCTGGGACTTGGCCGACTATGAAGTATCCTATGAGTGTCCCAATAATAAAACAAGTAAAATATTTTAAATTCCACGATTTTATCCTTTTTGCGACAAGCCAGGTCGATGCCAAAACAAGTCCAAAGAAAAATGACCAAATATAGGTTGGGTAGTTCTGAATTAACGATGAGAGAAGGCGAGAAAGTGAGATTATTGCAGCAAAAATCCCGAGAAATAATGGAACTAAAAATTCATACGGTACGGTTTTAAAGGCCGAGATAAATTTTCTTTTTAATAAAAGCCTAGGTACATTGCTGCTTACATTTTTTATCGACTCGAGAAGTTCTTCATAAATTCCTGATATAAAAGCCACAGTTCCGCCTGAAACTCCCGGGATGAGATCAGCCATTCCCATAAAAAAACCAGTAAGTAAAAGTCTTAGAGATCTTGTTTTTTTCATGTTGCTAAATTGCTAAACTGTTAAATTGTTGGACTCGGCGTTAAAGTTGGTGTGGCAATATTTGTCACCGATGGATTTGTGTATGTAAATTTTTGCGTAAGGATCTTTTCATCTTTTGAGGTGATACTTTTTACACGAACTTCAAGAGTTTTGTCTCCAGATTCCATATTGTAAATCACGATATTATTATCGCTGTAATCGCTCCAACTATCATTATTGATCCGATAACTCCAGACTACAGAGCAGTAATTACCCTGGTCATACTCAATGAATATCTCAAGTGGATTACTCGTTACAGTTGAATTATTTTTTGGCGAAACAATACTTACTGGTCCAATTTTTTTTATACACTCATCTTGAGTAATATTTACTTTTTCAGTCGGGGAAGAATTTGGATTTGAAGTAGGAGTAGTAATTTGTTCAGTTTCCGTTTCGCGGTCACGAATAATGGTGATGACTTGTGGAGCTTGTGATATTGGTGCAACTTTTTCAATTGGAGTAGTTTCGATTTTCCGCTTTTCCTGAATGTTGAGATAATTCATTAGAACAACAGAAAGTAAGACTGGAATTGATAAAGAAGCAGTAATCACTTCAATATATTTCTTTTTATCAGGAAGATCTCGAAATGTCTGTCTGATTGTATGAATTGGATTTACCATAACGTCATATTGTAACATTTTAAACGAATAACGAATAACGAATAACGAATTGTCAATGTAGGGAGGTCAGCACATGGTATACACTTTTCAGATAGAGATCGGTATATAAAGTACCGGCAGAGATGTCTAGAATTATTCGGACAGGACTATTACAAGTTACCCAACCGAATATATGAACACTGG
>Ga0210044_10007929_pt1 | contig 13365 bp, 11 predicted proteins | sample CryGey13umfilter_2_FD_183959 | JGI IMG/M metagenome (GOLD analysis project Ga0210044, IMG submission 183959) | Groundwater microbial communities from aquifer in Utah, USA - Crystal Geyser 4/9/14 3 um filter (SPAdes) (version 2) | ecosystem: Environmental > Aquatic > Deep subsurface >... | reverse complement strand
CTCAATGTGATTAATCTAAATCTCTATAAATAAATATTTTTTATCTTTGTCTTCCACGATAATTTGAACCTCTATATTCGGATTTATGTTCCGAATCATGTGTATTAGTATTAGTTTCATTATCAGAAACCTTTTCATCGCGATAACTATTTCCTCGATATCCACCACGATATCCTCCTCGATATCCTCCACGAAATCCGCCATGATATCCACCACGAAAACCATTATCTCCAGCCCCAAATCTGCGCGATACAAAACCTCCCTGATCTGAATTATCATTTCTATTATCTTGTCTATTATTTATTTTTGGCTTCGATTCAAAATTTAAATCCCTTAAAGTATTTGTTGAAAATCTGAGTAAATATGGATTTTGATTAATTTTTGCTCTCTCACGTAAAACTTTTAATAATGTATTAGTATCATATTCTTTTAATTTTTCTGCATCTAATTTTTGAATATCTAATTGATCATAATCTAAAATACTTTTTTTCTGTTCAACTTTTGGCGTATCTGTTATTTCTGTTTCGATATCACTTCCACTCCCATTTCCCAAATCTGACCATTGTAGTGTAAATTCTTGTAAAGGTGTATTTGATTTATTTTCATCTACTTTTACATTTTCTGTTTCAGTTTTTTTTTCTTTTTCACTTGTATTCTGTTTTAAATCTTTTTTATTATCAGAATCAGAAGTTTCTTCTACTTGTGTTTTATTTTTAGTAGTTTTTTCTGTCTTAGCTTTTTCAGATCCAGTTTTTTTCGATTTAATTTTTTTTGGTGGCATTATATCAATTATATATAAACTTTATCTTTATATATATTTATATTTCAATTTTTTTCATTTAGATATTTAGTAATTAAATAATATAATCCTTCAAATGATATTTTCATATTCTCTAATTCATTTATATCATCTTCTTGGAAAATTTCATTACTTATATTTATAATATCAATTGAACACATCAATAATGCATTGATATTATCGAACATATCTTTATTTACAAATAAGTTTTCTTCACTATTATTTTTAAAATCATCATATTTTTTTATTATATCTTGAATAAAATGTAAATTATCTTTCATATCACTATCTTGATGATTATACAAATCAATTAATTTTTCCATAAAATACTTTGGATGTGTTATATCATTTATGAAAAATGATTCATTGTTATTTGAACCGTATCCATTTCTTCTCTTTATTACTAATGATGACATAAAATATATAATTTATTTTATATCTTAATAAACTTTTATTTTCAATTTTAATTAGAAATCTTTTCCACTGCAAATACAATTTTTATTGTATCCTGCAAGAGCACTTTGATTTGAACCATATTTAGAAATATAAGAAGACGAAGAAGAAGAAGAAGAAGAAGAAGAAGAAGAAGAAGAAGAAGAAGAAGAAGAAGAAGAAGAAGAAGAAGAAGAAGAAGAAGAAGAAGAAGAAGAAGAAGAAGAAGAAGAAGAAGAAGAAGAAGAATTCTCTCTTCCCCCATTACTTTCACTAAATAATAAATTTTTAACTTTAATTACACCATTTTCACTTAATTTTGGGACAGCAAAATGATATAATTGAACTAAAAAAGAATATATCTATTTGATATTTGACGGATTAATTTGTCAGTTCGTTTAAATTTATAAAAAAAATATATGGATATATTTTATGAATCTTAAATTATTATAATTTATTTAGTTAATATAATATCTTAAAATGGTTAATTATTTTACCAATTCATCCAATAGAAAATCTAAGTCCCAAAGACAAAAATTTTTGATTTTCATTATTATTGAAAAATAAAAGTATCTAACCGATTATTTTTAATTTATCCGTCAAATAGATACATGCTCTTATGAGTACAATTATTCCATTTTTTCTGTCTCAAAATTAAGTGTAAATGGTGTAATAAAGAGTGGAACAATCCAAATGATGAATTCGTTAAACAATATATTAAAAACTCAAATCAACAAATTGAATATTTCAGTCAAAATCCAACAGAAATTAATAGTCTTGTCCCTACAAATATTGTTAAAAATGCAATAAGATTAAATCCTGCAATTTGCGAATTTGTTTAGGGGTTTGATGTTTGCAATGATTGTAAATAAAATTAATATAATCATAATCAATATCAATATAACAAAAATTTTACAATATCAAATTTACCACCACCATATTGAACTGTCTTCTTTTTTGTATATAATCCCGTTCCAATAAATGTTAATATCATTAAACCAATTGATACTAATATTTTTTTTTTATTATTTTCTGCTATCACTTTTGTTTTTTCAACATCATTTAATATTTTATCTTTAACAATCATTATTTGTTGTGATATATTCATTCTATTTTCATATAAAAACCATACCAATAATAACAATAATATTGCGAGATTCCATTGTAATTCTAATTTAGTTGTAAATAAAAACCATAAATATGTTATAATACCGTAAAAAAGTATGTCATATGTATCTGTCATACCCCCGACCATATTAACAATTACTAACATTAATATAAATCCAATCACATGTTGAACAATTCTATTTGTATCAATTAATTCATTCATTTTATTCCCTAATAACGGGCTGTTATGAATAGCTAAAATTGCATAAAAACTCAATAATATTTTTGCTATATCCATCATACAATTATAAAAGAAATTTTTATTTTTTACTATACCATTGATTTATAATTAGCATTTGTATCATCATGCATATTTTCATTTGTATATAAAGCATCTGCTAAATTATATTTTTTACATGTTTCATAATCCCAATAAATATCCCTTTCTAATACTTGTTCGATTTTCTTCTTTGTCATCGTTCCATCCATTTTTTTATAATAAATATCAACCATTTTTTTATGCAACATAATACTATTTGCATGGTCGTCATTACATGAAGATAATTTACCATAATGACTGCTTCTTAGTTCATGGATTAACATGACAGAATTTTTAGTCATAAATCTTTTTTTTCCTGCACAAAACATTAATGATGCAGCACTATCTGCTTCACCTTCAATTACAGTATATACTGGAACATTCGATGATTCAATAACATCCATTGCGCGAAAACCATCAATTAAAGAACCTCCTTGACTGTTAATGTGTAAATAAATAGGTTTAATTTTTAAACTAGATGTATTTAAAAGATCAGAAACTGAAACAGCATTGACTAAATTTTTATATGATTTATTTGTATTATTCAATAATGTTACCAATTGATTAATACTTTTTGTATTAACTTGATCTGTGAAATAAATATGATTTCCTGATTTAAATACATGTGTCTTATTTTGTGAACCATTCATTAATTTTAATAATTCTTCAGTACGTTCATCTCCTTCTTCTTCGTCCTCTTCTTCATCGTCATCATTATTATAGTTATTGTTATTGTCATTTGCATCGTCATCACAATTACCACTTCGATAAAAACAATTATTCTTTCTATATTTCTTATTCTTTCTCACTCCATCAGTTTTAATTACACTCTTTCTCTTATTATTTGATAATCTAGATAACATATATATATATAATATGGTATTATATTATATGCATTTAAAATATCAATTTTTTTTTAAATAGTCTATATGCTTTTGTGTTATTATTATAGGTATTTTGAACCCCTTTATATCATAACTTAATTTTATTGTTTTAATTTTTTGGAAACAACGCAGAACATTAATTTTTTCGCATATTTTTCTTATTACTTTTTCCAATGATCTAACACCATTTTCATTGCAAAATTGTTTTATAATATATTCCATTTCTGGTTGATTTATTTTAATATCATTTGGATTAAAATTTAATTCCTTTAATATTTTAGGTAATATATATTGCATACCTATTTTTGTTTTTTCTTTAATATCATATCCATCTATTTTTATAATACTTAATCTATCTCTTAAAATAGGATTTATTAATTCAATATCATTCAATGATACAAGGAAAAATATTCCTGATAAATCTATATTTATTTCTGGCATATACATATCCTTAAATACATTATTCTGTGTTCTATCTAAAACATGTAGTAATACTGATAGTATATCACTTTTATCAGATACTTTATCTAATTCATCTAATAATATTACCCCATTCTTTTTTTTCATTTTCAATAATAATTCAACAAATAATCCTGGTTTAGATCCAATATATGTCGATGAATGTCCTATTAAAGAATTAATATCTTTAACACATCCCATACTTATATGTTCGAATGGTAAATTCATTGATTCGGCAATTGTTGACGCAATTGCTGTTTTACCAACTCCTGGTGGACCAACCAATGCAATAATATTTTTTTTATATTCATCATTTATTGTCATCGCGCAATAAGATTCTATTATATTTTCCTTGACATGATTTAATCCATATATTTTTTTATTTAAATTTTCCATTAATTTTGTTATTTGAACATTTATTGATTTATCATTCATTGGAACATATTCAGTCGGTAAATCAATTACTGTTTCAATATAATCTCGAATTTTATAATTTTCTTCATTCTCATCTGTATGTAATTTATCATATTTTTTTAATAATATATTTTTAATTTCATCAGAATGTTTTGATTCTATTATTTTATCAAATAAATTCGTTTCTGGTAAATTAGATATTCTTTTTCTTTTAACTGATTTAATATAACGTTCATAGATTTTTTTTTTCATTAAATATCTTTCTTCTGAATGGAGTTTTAAATTATTTTTTATATCTATATTTTCCAAAAACCATAATTGTTCATCTAATGAAAAATCACAATTTTCTAATTTATCAAAATCAATATCTCTATCATTTATCTCTTTCCATAATCCCTCTATCTTTGGACTCAATTCAACGATTTTTCTTTTAGCCATATAGTAATACTTTATCTATTTAACTTTATATATTTTTTTTCATTTTTTATCTATTCATTTTCAATAAAAATTGATATTTTTTTTTATAATATATCAATATATTTTAGATTATAATGGATAAGTTTTATTCTAAGTGCAATTATACAAATTATAAATTAAATATATTTTGTGATGATACAGATAATGATAGCGTTATAACTACTCAATCATATGATTATGAACTTGATATTTCTGAAGACGACATCTCTTCTTGTGACGATAATGATAATGTGAAAAATAATAATTTATTTTTATCTGAAACATTGGATGATTTAAATGAATTAACTGACTTTCAATGCGAAGAAAGTTATGAGGATTATTACAGTGATGAAAGTTTTGAAGATTATTATAGTGATAAAGATGATAAAAATGATAATAAAAATTGAAAAATTATATATCATTATTTGTACCATTTTTATAGTTATTTACAAAGTTAATTTTTATTATCATGCAAGTTATATATCATATGAATTGTCCCGATGGAACATGTAGTGCATGGGTATTAAAACATTATTTAGAAAAAATGAATAATACAGAAGATGTTGAATTTTTTGGATGTATTGCTGGTAAAACCTTAAATATTGATCATAAAAATAAAGATGTTTATTTCGTTGATATATCATATAAAAGAGATCAAATCTTACAAATTGCAAAAGTTGCAAAATCAATTACGATTTATGATCATCATGAAAGTGCTAGAAAAGAATTAATTGATTTGAAAGAAGATAATATACATACAGTATTTGACATGGCTAGATGTGGGGCACAAATTACATGGGATGAAAAATTCCCTAAAATGAAAAGACCGTGGTTTGTTGAAATTATTGCTGATCGCGATTTATGGAAATTTGAGATTCCTGAATCAAAAGAAATTGGAAAGTATTTGATGTATTATAATATGTATAATAATGAATCTTATGATGCATTATTAAATTGTAATAAAAATGATATCGATAATATGAAAAAAGAAGGAAAACTTCTTCTTGAGGTTGAAACTAAACAAAATAATCGTATTGCAAAAGGAGCTAATATCACATTATTAACAACCCCTGATAAACAACAATATAAAGTTTATCTTGTTAATTGTCTTCATGAGAATTCTTCTGATGTCGGTAATATTTTGGCGCAGAAACAAGATTGTGATTTTGCTGCCTGTTTTAGATATAATTATCCTACTGATGAATGGTGGATATCCCTAAGAGCTCATCATGATCACATTGATTTAACTAATATTGCTAAACAATATGGTGGTGGTGGACACAAAAAAGCTTCTGGTATATCAATCAAAGGTAATTTACATGATTTTTTTAAATTAACCACTTAATACCTTAAATTCTTCATCTGAAATTGTATTTAAATGTTCAATTGCTTTTAAATATCCTTCAATTTTACTTAATATATTTTCTTCAGTTAAACTTTTATCATTTTGTGCTTCTATGCATTTATCATATAATTCACATATCTCTTGTACTTTTTTACAAGTCCATAAATTTTTTATTTTATTAAATTCAACTGTGTCTTCTGATTTATTTTTTTTCGGTAATTTCTCAGTATTAAATCTATTATCCAATGTATCATTTATTAAATTTATATAAAATTGTAATGTGTATACAACATTACCTTTTTCATATGTCTCTTGCAATTTCATTAATCCAGTACATAAATATTTACATAATTTTTGTAAATACATATAAAATTCATGTGCTTCTCCATCTGACATTTTTAAATATGCTATATTTTCTGCTTCCGGCTCGACTCTTACTTCAACTCTTGATTCATTTTTTATATCTTTTACATCTTTAACATCTTTTTTCTCTTCCTTTTGTGCAGCATATATTATATATGGTGTTTTAGGGGGAACAGGTTTCTTTTTTTGTCCATATGTTTGTAATGGTACTAAATACCATTCTATTATTTTAGTTATGACTTCATATAACATACAAATATCATCACGATGATCATCATTTATATATCTTTTCACCCATTGTCCTGTTGTTGGAGGCTGAATCTCTATAATATTATTAATACTTATTTTAGTATTTTTATCTCTAAAATTTAATGCAATTAATCTGCACATTGAACCAATAGGATCCAAAAATGTCATATATAAAATTGTTATATATAAAAAAAAACAAATAAAAAACACAATTACAATAAAAAATAATTATAATTCTATATATACTTTTACAAATTTTATAAAATAATACAACCTTTATTACTATTTGTATCTATTGAAATTTCATATTCTTCTTTAAGATCTTCTTCATACCAATTTTTTCCTTCTATTTCTTCTTTTCTTTCTTCTTCTATTTCTTCTTTTCTTTCTTCTTCTATTTCTTTCTCTATTTCTTTCTCTATTTCTTTCTCTATTTCTTCCTCTATTTCTTCCTCTATTTCTTCCTCTATTTCTTCCTCTATTTCTTCCTCTATTTCTTCCTCTATTTCTTCCTCTATTTCTTCCTCTTTTTCTTCTTTTCTTTCTTCTTTTCTTTCTTCTTCTATTTCTTCTTTTCTTTCTTTTTCTATTTCTATTTCTTCGTCTATTTCTTCGTCTATTTCTTCTTCATAATCTCCGACAAAATCATTTATAAAATCATTTTTATCAAAATTTTTCTTGATATTATTCATTATATCTTTCGTTTTAATACGTAAATTTTTTGTTTTATTTAATTCCCATTTATCTTTATGATAAAATTGGGAACCCGTCGCATAATCATTTTTTGATTGGGATATTGTTAAAGTGGTTGTATTTGTTTTACTAATTGTTTTATTTTTTTGTGGTCCATATATACAAATTTGCATACTTGGTGCATTATCCCAATTTATTGGAATAATTCTAATATACTGAATCATTAATGGTTCTTCAAATTTATGTAATACTTCTGTTTGTCTATCATTATTCCCTGCAAATATACCTAAATTTATCCAATTTCTCGAAGAATGTTTTCTCACTAATAATTTATATGTCTTAACATAGCATTTTTCTTTTTCAGTGACATATTTAAACCCTCCTTTTTGTTTAATACAATACAAACGTTTATCTTCATCTGATGGAAAATTTATTATATTATGTATTCCCCCATATGTGCCAATATGAGTAACAATTTTATTAGATCCTAAATTAATATTTATTGAATTTATTTTTCCATTAAAATATGGTTGAATTGCATTTATAAAGCGGATTTGTTTTTTATACAATCTAATATCATATCTACTATCTTTAGAACAAGATGTATTTATATTTATTTTTCCATCTAAAAGATCAATTCCATCTGGAATTTTTGCAGGGAGAAATGAACCATATTCTGAAAAAGTATTATTATTTCTATAATAAATTTTACGTATATCATATTTTTTTTTATTCCAAATATAAAAATTATTTTTTTTTTTTTTATTATAATAATTATTTTTCTTTATTACTTGTTCACCTATAACTGGCAAGGAATATTTAATTTCTTTTTGATTTCCTGAATATCTTTCATGTATTGTTATTTCATGTTTATTAATATTTTTATTTTCTAAAAAATCCATTATTTTCCATGTATCTTTATTTCCAATTAATCCATTGTTATAATCTTTTTCATTTTCTATATCTAATATTGTTATTGGTTTTATTATTACATTATTTGTTTCTTCGATATTTTTATCACATTTAATTGATTCTATTTCAGGATTAATATTATGATTATACCCCCAAGCTTTGTATCTCATAGTATGATTATCTTTATATTTTAAAGATATTGTTTTATCATCCATACTTTTTATTTAGATAATAATTTATAATTTAAACTATAAATTATTTATTTTTAAATTTTTAAATCCACAATGAATTATAATTATATGTGATTGTATTATTGTTTTTACGATGATGTAAAAATTTCTTAAAACCATTTTCAACGTCTTCTTTACTTAAAGTTTTTGGAGGTTCTGAACTAAATACCATTCTTCTACCATTATGTATTTTTGCATTTAAAAATAATGTTTCAATATCTCCTCCAAAATTTGGAAATGAATTAACATTTTTTTTGAAAAATTCTGTTGTATCTTCGTTTTTTACCATTGTCCAATTTGCCATTTTAACTTTACCTAAAAAAATTTGTTGTAATTCTTCTGCATCATATTTATCAATATTATATCTAAATGTAAATCTTCTATTTAATCCTTCGTTTACTTTAAAAAAACATTGTTCTAATTGATCTTCATATCCAGCTATTATTACTAATAAATCCCTTTTCTCCGTCAAATTTTGATTAATTGTATCAATACATTCTTTTGAAAATGAATCTCTATTTTCTTTATGTCCTAAACTATATGCTTCGTCGATAAATAATACTCCTCCTAATGCTTCATTTATTTTATTTTGGGTTTTTTCTGCGGTATGACCAAGATATTTTCCAATTAAATCTGATCTATTTGCTGTTATAAAATGCCCTTTTGATAAAATACCCATTTCTTTGTATACCTTTGCAAGTATTTTCCCTAATTCTGTTTTCCCTACTCCTGGTGGTCCAGATATTACAGTATGTAACATATCTTCCGTATTTTTTACACATGGTAAATTATATGAACAATCAATGCATTTATTACATTTTTGTGTTTTGTTAAAGCCCTGAATAAAAAATAATATTTGATTAACTATATTCTCTTTTACTGTTTTCATTCCTATTAAATTTTTTAATTCTGTTAATGGTTGTACTAAATTACATAATAATCTTAAATTTATTTTATTAAATTCAGTATTTTTTTTGCAATGATAAGTCTTTCCTAATTCTATTAAATCATCAATATTTTGTATACATTCCATTTTTAATGGAATAATTGGTGTTGGATCTTCTGACAATGTTTTGTGATTACATAATGGATTTTTGCATTCAATTTCTTTTTTCTTTTCTTCCTTTTTTACTTCATCTTTTTTATCTTTTTTTGAATAATTTTCTAATTTTTCTAAATCATCTAAATTGCCATAATCATCAAATATCGAAAAAAAATTATCGGGTGTATATGGGCGGATACGTGATGATTTTAATGGCGGTAGGCTAAAATTAAGTTTACGGGGTTTTTTATTTTTATCATTATTTATATTATCAATATCAATATCAATATAGGGAGATCTTGTTCTTTTTCTAAAATTAATTTCATTTCGCGAATTGTTCATATACATATAATATATTATATACTATTTAATTTATTTTTTAAATTTTTAATTTTTAACTTATATAAAAAAAATTTTGTTTAATGTCAAATATTCTTCAAATTCTTCTTTTGTCATAGTTTTAATTCCTAATTCTTGCGCTTTTTTTAATTTATTTCCACTTCCTGATGCATATACTAATATAAATGTTTTACTTGTTACGCTACCAGATACTTTTCCTCCATTATTTGTTATTATTTTTTCAAAATTCTTATCACGGAATCCTGTAAAAACTATTGTTTTATTTGTAAAAATTGTGTGTTCCGATTCCTTTTTTTCTTCTTTATGAATTTTTATAAATGGCGATATTTGTTCCATAAAATCTTTAAATTTATCAAGATTATCAACAAATTTTTCACTTGTTAATATACTAAATCCATCTATATCATTTAATTTTTCAATAAAAGTTTCTTTATCCCATTTCTTTTCTAATATTTTTGGATATTTATCTACTATTAATTTTAATTTCTTTTCTCCCAAATTTCTTCCAAAAATATTTGAAGCATACATTAATGTTTCTAATTTTATTTTTTTTAAATTAGTTTCTATACTATCATATATTTTTTCGACTAATTTTTCGCCAATTCCATTTATTTTTACTAATTTTTTCCTATCTGCTGACAATATTTTATATACAGTATCATATCCTTCTTCTACTATTTTTTTCAATATACCCTCACTGATATATTTTATATCACATGCCGTAAAAAAGTGTTTTAATTGTTTTACTTTTATTGAGTCAGATGCATGGGTAAATATATCTTTTACTATTACATCAACTTTACTTTTATTCCACACATATGGAATATCTGGCATCTTTGCTTTAGCACCTGTTATAACTTTAACAATATATGGAATAACATCCCCACTTCGCGTTATTTGCACTATTGACCCAATTCCTATATTATTATCTAAAATATTTTTTGCATTATGAGCTGTCACATATGTTATTTTAACTCCTTGCGTATTTATCGGTTCTATTTTTATTTTCGGTTTTAAATAACCATCTTTTGATGCATTCCATATTACATCAGTTACTTTTACATCGAATACTTCATTTATCATTTTATATGCAACTGCATGATCTGGATTTTTAGAAGTTATTTTATATGCCTTTGAACTATCTGCTATTACTATTCCATCAACATCATATTCCGATTCTTTTCTACGAAGACCCAGATATTCCTTTAATTCTGCGTCCACAAGTTTAGTTTTAACTGTATATTTTGGAACTTTGAATCCAATTTTTTCTAATTTTTTAAATTGTGTTAATTGATCATATTCAGGTGTTATAATATTATATGCAACAAATTTTACCAATTTTAATATATTTTTATCGGGATGTTTTGAATTTACTATTCCCCCAACAGTATTTCTTATATTTGAATTATCGTCTTTTATTTTATCAAAATCTTTTCTTGTTATTATTAATTCACCACGAACTGCCATATCTTTTTCCGGTTTTGCTTTCGTTACATGTTCCAATAAATTTGTTATATCTTGACCGATTACTCCATTTCCACGAGAATATAATTTATTATTATATATCATTGCTGATACACCATCTAATTTATCGCTTAGAACATAGGGTCCAGTATATTTTTTTATATATTTATTTAATGCATCATCTTCCTTTATTTTATCTAATGACATCAAAGGAAATGGTAATTTTACTTTATCTTTTTTTGGTGGTGCACCAACTTCTTTTAAAAACTTACTTTTTGGACTTTTTTTTTCTAATATACTTTTTAATATATCAAATGTATCATCATCTACTAAACTTGTGTCGGTATTGTAATAATAATCAGATAATTTCCTTAATAATGCTTCTAATTTTTTTATTGTTAAATTATTTCCATATTCTTCTGGATCTTCTTCTATCTTTTTATAATCCATACGTATTTGTATATATATATTAATTATTGTTTTATTAATATGTATATTTCAATTTTTATATAAAAAAATTTAATCAAACTGTTTTATTTCTCCAAATATTGATTCTAATAATATATCTTGTTCATATATTGTATATGTATTGTTTTTTTTTATTTTATCATATATATTACCTATTTCTTTTTTAATATTAGAACAATCATAATTACTATGTGTTTTGTCAATTGATTCTAAAAAATTTTTAAATCCAACATTTTTTGTTATTTTTCTTAATATACTAAACATTTTTACAAAACAAAATAATGTAAATACATCAACATTATCATTAATTAATTTCTTGCACATTCCATCAATATTAAATTTATTGTTTATTTTGGATGTTAAACACGATGATGCTAAAATCTGTCCAATCATTATCATATTCGAATAATCAGAACCTTTTTGTGTACTACATACATAATTATTCACTAATTTTTTTATGTTATATTTTTTTTCATATGTTATTTCACAACAAGTTCTTTGTAATGCAATAAATATTTTTATATTTTTTTCAATTGGATTACTTATGATATCATTGCAATATAATATTAAAATATAATAATTGATATTTAAATGTTTGTCTGTATATCCAAATGGGTTATTTGTAAACATTATACCATATAATTTAGGTATATGTTTTTTTGCTATTTTCCAATGGATTTTATTTATATATAATGGTATTATTCCATTTATTGAACCAAATGAACTATCATTTATTAATGATATTGATGATAAATCTAAATTTCCTGTTTTATTATTATTTTTATAATCATTCTCTAATTCTGATATAAAATCTTGTGTTGACATGAAATTAAAAGTTATATTTGTTATTGATGGAATTTCATTATATGCCATAATTGATTTTTGAGATAAATTTTTTTCTATCATTAATCCAATTGCACTATTTTCAATAACTTCATCATACCAATTTGATAAAGTTAATATTGAACTAAATAATTCACATGAATCTTCGAATACATCATCTTCTTTTATTTCAAATGATTGGTTTGTTTCGGTTATTTCCATTGAATTTTCTATATTAATATTAGTTTTAGTTCTATTATCGAGTAATCTTAAATTAAATTTAAAACGAAGTTTTGAATTCTTTAATATATTATATTTTGCTAATTGTAACATATAAACACTATTTTCTTCACTGGTATTATTTTTGTCAAAATAATTCACAAATTTCTCAGTATTATCCATTATTTTTTTTAATATAACTTTATATATTCCTTTTTGTTCAAATTTTGAATTTTTATAATAATTCTTGTATAACTCATATAATTTTATCATATCAGTTGAGTTATTTGATTCTTTTATTAAAAATTTTATATTGTCACTTTCTTTT
>Ga0210044_10007928_pt1 | contig 13366 bp, 11 predicted proteins | sample CryGey13umfilter_2_FD_183959 | JGI IMG/M metagenome (GOLD analysis project Ga0210044, IMG submission 183959) | Groundwater microbial communities from aquifer in Utah, USA - Crystal Geyser 4/9/14 3 um filter (SPAdes) (version 2) | ecosystem: Environmental > Aquatic > Deep subsurface >... | reverse complement strand
CGTTATGAGGTGCCGCAACATTGGGTTAAGCGTGAGTGGCGTGGCAGTTACAAGGGGCAGAAGCAGATATGGTTTTTGCTGAGACTGGTTGGACGTGATTGTGATGTCTGTCTGCGTGCTTCCGTCCACCCCGAGTTTGACGCCTGGCGTTGGAACGATTACTGGGTTGAGATGGAAAGTGTGATTGAATTTAAACGGGATGTTTACCGTTTGGCATTGAATGAATTAGTACGCTATTTGCCGCCGGCCAACAATTTTTCTGGCTGGGATGCATCCAAAAGAGTTTCTAGTAATTTTTGAGCTACCACCATTAAGGGCGCCTCTAAAAATTGGATTTTTTGGAGGTATCTTGAAGATTGGTTTATATCTCAGCACGAAGTAACGCTGGTAGCATGGATGTCACCTCTTGGAAGACGAAAAGCCGAGGGAACTCAATGTTTACCGGTACTGCCGAAACCGTCACTTCCGCGCTGGCTTATGGGGAAATCCTGGACGATATTAAGCTGCATTTGCAGTACTGGCACGATAACTAGTTGCGCCATGCGTTCCAGAGGCATTAGAGTGAATGGGTGCTGTCCGCGGTTCCAGATAGAAATGAATATCTGTCCTTGATAGTCGGAATCGATTAATCCGACCAAATTGCCCAGTACGATACCATGTTTGTGCCCTAGCCCGGAGCGCGGCAAGATCATCGCGGCGCACTGCGGATCGGCTAGGTGAATTGCAATGCCGCTTGGGATGAGTTCGCATTGGCCAGGCTGAATAATCATGCTTTGGTCAATACAGGCGCGCAAATCTATCCCCGCCGATCCCGGTGTGGCGTAGGCGGGCGGGTGCTCATGCAGGCGCGGGTCGAGAATTTTTACATCCACAGTTTTTTTCATAATTAATTTCCTTGCCGGTAAAGTTTGACTATGTGCTGCAACAAAGCTCGCGCCAGCGTGAGCTTATCCGCGCGCGGTAAAACATGCTCGCCCGCATCATCAAATAAGACCAGCTCGTTATCATCTGCCCCAATTGCTTGTTGCGCAAGATTGGCTGCGAGTAGTGGAATTTTTTTGGTTTTTCGCTTCGTTGCAGCGTACTCGTAAAGGTTGTGGCTTTCAGCCGCGAAACCCACGCAGAATGGTGGCTTTGGAAGCCCGGAGACATACCCCAGGATATCTGGATTGGGTAATAGTTCCAGTGTTAGTCCGCCTGTACTCTTCTTGATTTTCTGTTTACTCGGTTGTGCTACGCGATAATCAGCTACGGCTGCTACACTAATAAAAATGTCAGTATCTGTGACATATTTTTGGACTAACTCAAACATTTCCGCCGCGCTGGTGATATTCATCAGCGCGACACCATGGGGGCAGGATAAGGCGGTAGGGCCGGAAATTAATGTAACTTCCGCACCTAGTTCCAGCGCGGCTTGTGCGATGGCATAGCCCATCTTGCCGGAGCTGCGATTGGTAATGCCGCGTACTGCGTCTATTGCTTCGTAGGTTGGCCCGGCAGTCAGCAGAACTTTCACGCCGGATAGTAATTTTGGCTGAAAAAAGGTGAGCACAGCGCGCGCTAACTCTGAGGGTTCCTGCATGCGTCCCATTCCCTCTTCGCCGCATGCTTGCGTACCGTTGACAGGGCCTAAAATAGACACACCATCAGCAACGAGTTGCTGGATATTGCGTTGCGTGGCTGGACTTTCCCACATTTGACGATTCATTGCAGGAGCTACCAGTAACGGACAATTGCGAGCCAAGCACAGCGTGGAGAGCAGGTCATCGGCCAAGCCGTGCGCCAGCTTGGCGATGAAATCAGCTGTGGCCGGGGCGATTATGATGGCATCGGTGGCGCGGCTTAGATTGATGTGCGCCATGTGATTTGTTGTGTGTTCGCCCCACTGATTGGTGAATACTGGCTTGCCGGATAGGGCCTGCATGGTGGTCGGCGTAATGAAGTGACACGCGGCTTCAGTCATCGCAACCTGCACTTGTATGCCCTGATTTACCAACAGCCGGGTTAGTTCGGCGCTTTTATAGGCGGCAATACCGCCGGTGATGCCAAGCACAATACGTTTTGTTTGAATTTGTTCCATAATGCTGCGCATCTTAGCAAGAACTGCAGTTCTTTATCAAAAAACCAATATGTTTAGGTAAGGGAGGGCAATGGGAATTAACAATTGGCCAGAGGGGGAGCGCCCGCGCGAGAAGTTAATCCAGCGTGGTGCGGCCTCACTCTCTGATGCCGAGTTGCTGGCAATATTTTTGCGCACCGGTGTTGTGGGTAAAAGTGCGGTAGATTTGGCGCGTGACTTGCTTACTCAGTTTGGCACACTTACTCGTTTATTCGCAGCTAGCCAAGAAGAGTTTTGCACCATATACGGTATGGGGCAGGCCAAATATGTTCAGTTGCAGGCCGTGTTGGAAATGTCGCGGCGTGCCTTGCAAGAGGTAATGCGCATGGGCGATGCGCTAAACTCGCCGGGCGCGGTACGAGATTATCTGCGATTGCTGTTACGTGGCCGCGAACAGGAAGTGTTCTTGGTTGCCTTCCTTACTGCACAAAACCGTGTAATTGCATCAGAAGAAATGTTCCACGGCACACTCACCCAAACCAGCGTGTATCCGCGCGAAGTGGTTAAACGTGCGTTGTATCATAACGCTGCTGGAGTCATCTTGGCACATAATCATCCATCAGGCGTGGCTGAGCCTAGTCAGTCCGATTGCCTGCTCACCGACACGCTTAAAAAGGCACTTGCGCTGGTGGATGTGCGCGTTCTTGATCACTTCATCGTGGCAGGAACGCAGTGTTTGTCTTTTGCGGAGCGAGGAATGCTGTAATGGCTTATTCAGCTGGCTAAGAAACTCCACAGTTAATTTCGTACAACTCATGTGGATCAATTTCTCAGCTAATTTTTACTTTTGAACTTCCAAAAATGCCTTTGTGTCGGTGACTTTTCCATTTTTTTCGAATGTACGCGTGTTACGCTTAATAATCGTCTCGTTTTAATTGGGTTGTAAGTGGCTGCTATGAATGAAAGTAGCAGGCTTGCCAACTTTTTGCCATGATGCTGAAATTTACGCATTAGGCCAATGTTTTTCATCCAGTCAAAAATATTATTTGCTCTACTTGCGCTTTTATTGCAGACCCCACATACATGTGTTGAGATAAACAGTGTGGCTATTTTTTAGGAGGCTGTCATTGTGCGATTTGTTGGCCTGAAGTATCAAATGAACTTCTTACCAAAATGGTGCCTAACAAAAATATTCTCTTGATCAGCTAAAGCGAAACAAAAGTAAGGGTGAGGGTTGTTAGGTATAAAAATGCCAATGTGCCCAATAAATATGGTCATAGTAAAGAAAAATATTATCAGCAAAGTTAGATATAATCCTTGCAGTTTCCTCAGACGAATATAACAATGCGTCCCTAATTTTTAGAATGGAGGTTCCATGAAGCCAGTTTATATTTTGTTCCTGCTAAGTTTATCTCTCGCTGTATCAGCTAATGCTTACGCGGGGAGAGCCATGTTGAGCGTCAATTCGTTCGCGGGCGGATCCTTGTTAGTCGTCAATTGTAAAGGTGAGGATGTGGGGGCGGAAGTGTTGGTTAACGGCGAATTTAAAGGCGAATGCCCATTAGAGGTAAAGGTGCCTGCTGGTAGATTGGAGTTGAAGGTGCTAAAGAAAGTTGATCCCTTTAATGATCGAATATTTGAACAAGAAATTCGTTTGGGTGATGACGTTACAAAAAAGATCGATGTAATATTGGGCGCGGCGCAGCTTAACCTCAAAGGCAAACAGCAGAAATCTAAGGAGTTAGCAGTAGAGGTTAAAGAAACAAAATTACCGGATGAAAACAAAAAATGCCTCGAATGTCCCGAGATGGTGCCGATTCCAGGCACCAATTTTGCAATGGCGAAATACACTGTTACGTTTCAAGACTGGGATGCCTGCGTGATAGATGGTGGCTGTAACGGCTATCATCCTTCTGACAAGGAATGGGGGCATGGCACTCGTCCTGTGATTAATGTGAGCTGGAATGATGCTCAGGCTTACATTCAATGGCTATCGAACAAGACCGGTAATACTTACCGTCTGCCGACTGAGGAGGAATGGGAAATCGCAGCGCGAGCTGGTACTACTACTGAATATTATTGGGGTATTTTCCCTTTTGGAGATTCGGCCTCTAGTATTAATGCTAACTGCAATGGTTGCGGAAGCAAGTGGGACAATAAATCAACCTCGCCAGTTGGTAGCTTCAAGCCAAACGGTTTTGGCCTGTACGACATGTCTGGCAATGTCTGGCAATGGACGGACAGTTGCTGGGAGGGTGACTGTAATACACGAGTGCTTCGTGGCGGCTCTTGGAATGACACCACGTCAAACATTCGTATAGCTACTCGTTTCAAGGATGATGTGAAGGGGTATTATCATATCAGCGGATTTAGACTTGCTATGACGCTGAAATAAAATATTGTGGATTAGTGTTTTGTTCTTGTCATACTTTTATAATTTGTATAACTGCTGAATAAGTATTTAAAAGGCGATTGTTGAGTGGGGATAGTATGGGAAACTAGAATAAATTTAAGTCTGCCCCTCATTAAAAATCTTGTACATTAATGAAAAAACCTCATTTGAAGAGGTTGGGAGTGCTTAAAGATTCGGCTTTTTTATTTTTTAACGGAGATTTCATGAAATTAATTTATTTATTGTTCTTGTTTGTTCTGGCCGCATCAGCTTCTAACGCTTACGCGGCGGACTCCATACTGAGAGTCGTTTGCGCTGTTGATGACGTGGGTGCTGAAGTTTCGGTTAATGGAAAATTTAAGGGCGAATGCCCGTTGGATATAAAGGTGCCTATGGGCACAGTGAAATTGAAGGTGCAAAAGAAAGTTGATGCCTTCAGTGATCGCATATTTGAGCAAAAAATCCGAGTAGATTATGCCGTGGTAAAGAGAGTTGATGTGATATTGGGTGCGCCAACACTTAATGTCGAAGGCAAGCGGGTCAAACCTGAGCAATCGAAAATTTCCAAGATCCAAGAAAAATCAGCTGAAAAAAAGCTTAAGGCATGTACCTTCTGCCCTGAAATGGTGCCGATTCCAGGTACGGATTTTGAGATCGGGAAATATACTGTCACGTTTGATGAATGGGATGCATGCGTGGCAGACGGTGGATGTAATGGTTATATGCCAGTTCAGGAAGAGATAGGACGCGGTTTGCAGCCTGTAATTAATGTGAGCTGGAATGATGCTCAGAGCTATATCGAATGGTTATCGAACAAAACTGGTAAACATTACCGCCTGCCGAGCGAATCTGAATGGCAAATTGCCGCGCGAGCCGGTACTACCACTCAGTATTATTGGGGAAATGAACTTGGTTTTAAGAATGCCAATTGTCGTGGGTGTGATAACAATTATGACAAGAAAAAATATACCACAACCGAAGTGGGAAGTTATAAGCCGAATCCTTACGGTCTGTATGACATGTTGGGCAACGTCTGGCAATGGACGGACGGTTGCCGGGAAGGTGATTGTGCGAAACTGGTTCTTCGAGGCGGGTCTTTTGAATACGAGCCTGAGTATCTAACCGCAAGATATCGCGAAGGTATTGAAGCTACGGAACGAATCAATAATCTTGGGTTTCGCCTTGCTAGGACATTGCCGTAACTTAGCGTTTTAAAATATTGGGTCGGCCATCGAATAGATAAGCGGCAAAGTGATGAAGGGTGATTGATGGGAGTGAGCAAATTCAGTAACTGTAGCTCATACACTGATATTGCTATGTCACAAGTTTAATCTATGGCTTGACCAATTGCGGTGTGGAAAATTGCCTGAGATTCTTGCGAGTACCACGCTTTAGCGTAGTCGCAACGTTATGATCAAGTACACGTCTTTACGTTGAGCGTTGGGCTTCCCAGGTAGGCTATAGGGTGCCTCTAAAAATCAAGTTGCTATGCATGGTTAGGCACGAGAAATTGGCAGAGAATGAGATTTTGTACTTTTGACATTAGCAAGAAAGTATGGGGGTCGGGCGAGGAGCTTAACTGGAGAGGCATTCAGGGCAAGAGGCTTGACAGTAGGATTAGATGAAGCAATGGTTAGCGTACATCTGAACTCAAGAATCATAATCCAAGAATTTAATTGGGTTTGCAGCTGAGCTTATTAAAACAACGGCTGACGTTATACGATGGTAAGTAAGTGTCCATTCAAATAAATATTCTATTTGAACCATGCCATCGGTAGTGCCGACAATATTTGATTAATTCTCAGCTCTACCAGTGCATTGTGGTTGACATCCACTCTATCACTCGCTAAATTCCATCTCTTGGCAATAATTAATTCAGCAAAAGGAAAAAATAATGGCTGTTCTCGTCGGCAAGCTTGCCCCCGATTTTACTGCTGCTGCAGTGATGGGTAACAATGAAATAAACGAAGCTTTTAGCTTGATTAACCACTTGGATGGCAAGTATGGTGTGGTGTTCTTTTACCCACTGGATTTTACTTTCGTATGTCCTTCCGAGTTGATTGCTTTTGATCATCGCCTAGACGAATTTAAGAAGCGTAAAACTGAAGTAATCGGCATTTCTATTGATTCGCAGTTTACTCATTTGGCTTGGAAAAATACGCCCGTTAATATGGGCGGTATCGGTCAGGTGCGCTACCCGCTGGTGGCCGACATTAAGCATGAAATTTGCCGCGCTTATGACGTTGAACACAAGGATGGGGTGGCTTTCCGTGGCTCGTTTCTGATAGACCGTGGCGGTGTTGTGCGCCACCAAGTGGTGAACGATCTACCGCTTGGTCGCGACATTGATGAGATGCTACGTATGGTAGATGCATTGCAATTTCACGAGGAGCATGGTGAGGTTTGTCCCGCTGGCTGGCGCAAGGGTGAGGCTGGGATGGATGCCTCTTCAGAGGGCGTGGCGAAGTACTTGGCCGAGCATGCTGAAAAATTATAAGCGCCAATTTCATGTTACGAAAAGGCTCCCTTGGGAGCCTTTTTTATTGATCTCAATAGCATCCAAGGGCTGCTACAATTCGACCACGCTGTAACTATTTTGCAATGCACTCATGTTGATCTGGCTCGTCATTCTTTATCTGATGATTTCCATCGGAATCGGTTTGTATGCCGCCACGCGCGTACATAATGTCAAAGATTATGTGATGGCTGGCCGGCACTTGCCGCTGTATATCGTGACTGCCACAGTGTTTGCTACCTGGTTCGGTGGGGAAACAGTGTTGGGGATATCCGCTAAATTTGTTCAGGAGGGTTTGAGGGGAATAGTTGAAGATCCTTTTGGCGCCAGTATGTGCCTGATTCTGGTGGGTGCATTCTTCGCTGCCAAACTTTATAAGATGAACTTGATTACCATTGGCGACTATTACCGGCAGCGTTTCGGTCGCACGGTGGAGGTTCTTACCAGCCTGGCTATCATAGCTTCATACTTGGGCTGGGTGTCAGCGCAGATTACAGCGTTGGGTCTAGTGTTTTCTTTCATCACTCAAGGTGCGATTTCGCCCAGTGAAGGGATGTTGATTGGCGCTGGCATTGTGCTGGTCTACACTCTTTTCGGCGGCATGTGGTCGGTGGCGCTGACAGATGCTTTCCAAATGACGATTATTGTTGTCGGCATGTTGTACCTGACTTGGCTGCTGTCCGGTCTAGCAGGTGGCGCAGAAAGGGTCATAGACCATGCCACACAAGCCAATAAGCTTGTTTTATGGCCGCAGCTGGAAATCAGAGATGTGCTCGCATTCATCGGCGCAGCAGTAACCATGATGCTGGGTTCCATCCCACAGCAAGATGTATTTCAGCGTGTGATGTCAGCAAAAAATGAAAAAACTGCCGTACGCGGCGCGTTACTCGGTGGCACCCTGTATTTTCTGTTCGCCTTTATACCTCTTTTCATGGCATATTCCGCCACGTTGATCGACCCAGAGATGGTGGCCACTTTGATCGACGATAACGCACAGTTGATTTTGCCCACGCTAATCATGAACTACACGCCGGTATTTGCTCAAGTGATGTTCTTTGGCGCACTGCTTGCCGCCATTATGAGCACCGCCAGCGGCACTTTACTGGCACCATCAGTGACTTTTACCGAAAATATCCTGAAAGGCATTATCGGCTACCAGAGCGACCGACATTTTTTGCTGACCATGCGCGTAGTCGTTGTATGCTTTGCAGTGGCCGTTACTTTGTTTGCGTTAAAATCCACATCGAGCATTTATACGATGGTGGGGAACGCCTACAAGGTGACTTTAGTGGCAGCATTCATCCCGCTGGTGTGCGGGCTGTACTGGAAGCGAGCGAACACGCAAGGTGCTTTGTTTGCAATTGCCGCTGGTCTATCGTCCTGGCTACTGCTTGAAATTTTTAATCCTGAAGGATTGTGGCCACCGCAACTGGCGGGCTTGCTGATGAGCGCATCAGGCATGTTACTCGGCTCGCTCTTGCCTGATTTAAAGCGCCGCCGCCATGCTGCTCATTTGATTGAATAGGGAGAATGAGCGTCATACTGCTGTCACAATTCTGTCATACCATCGCAAGTTGTTTGTCATATTAAACGACGGAGAAAATTAATGACCGCGAATATTCTGGTAGTGGAAGACGAACCTGCGATACAGGAACTGCTGGCATTCAATATAACGCAATGTGGCTACCGCGCAACCGAGGCGTTTGATGCCGATGGCGCTTGGACGCACATCAATCATGCGCTACCCGATCTAATCCTGCTTGATTGGATGTTGCCGGGTAGTAGTGGCGTGGAACTGGCGCGTCGTCTGCGCGCCGATCAACGTACACGTAACATCCCCATTATAATGCTGACTGCGCGCACCGACGAACGTGACAAGATTCAAGGGCTGGAATCAGGTGCAGACGATTACATAACCAAGCCATTTTCACCGCGTGAACTGATGGCTCGCATCCGTGCCGTGCTGCGCCGTCGCGCGCCACAAATGAGTGATGAAACAGTAGTTGCAGGTGAGCTGGAATTATCGCCAGCGATGCATCGTATCAACGCTAATGGAGTACTGATTGATCTGGGACCGACCGAGTTTCGTTTGTTACATTTTTTTATGACCCATCCCGAGAGAGTCTATAGCCGTTCGCAGCTGCTCGACCAAGTTTGGGGCGATCATGTATTTGTAGAGGAACGTACCGTGGATGTTCACATTCGCCGTTTGCGCCAGGCGCTTGAACCCACCAACTTCGATAGTCTTATTCAGACTGTGCGCGGCAGCGGCTACCGTTTTTCATGCAAATAAACCGGACGAGTAAAACGTAGCCGTAATCCATCCCGTCAATTGCATTTTTTTGCACCCTGCCGATATGTGGTTTCCCACCTCTTTGCTCACCATCACCATTGCGCAGCGTAATTTTTAAAGGCTACACCATGTTTTATTTTTGGCGGCGTGCACTTTTCGTTCCATTTACCATTCTGGTTCTCTCCCTGCTAGCGTGGGCAACAGTAGGCGCGTTATTTGCTACCTTATTCTTCAGTATGTTTATGCTGATAAATCTAGCTCTTCACTTGCGCCAACTCGAAGCACTTGATTACTGGCTGGCAGACTCTGATCAACGTGTAGTGCCTAATGGTACGGGGTTGTGGGAAGAGGTCTTTACGCGGCTGAACAGAATGGTACGTCAACACCGCAAAGAGCATGAACAACGTGTCGCGGCGCTACAGCACATGGAGCAGGCCACTTCGGCGCTGCCAGAAGGCGTGGCCATACTTGATGAAGCCTACCATATTGAATGGTGCAACCCGCTGGCCGAGCGACATTTTGGCTTGGACTGCAAGCGCGATGTCGGCCAGCAGATCACTTATCTGGCGCGTCAGCCAGAATTCGTGCAATACCTCGCCCTGCACGAATTCAGCGAACCATTGGTTTTGTGTGGTGCGCGGCAGAACGGGCTGACGCTGTCCATTAAACTGATTCTCTACGGTGACAACAAGCTGCTACTGATCAGCCGAGATATTACCCATTTGGAACGTATTGAAACCATGCGCCGTGATTTTGTTGCAAATGTGTCGCATGAGTTGCGCACACCGCTAACGGTAGTCAATGGTTTTGTGGAGACCTTGCACGACATGCCGAACCTTGAAAATAGCATGGCGCGCCGCGCGCTGCACCTGATGGGAGAACAAATGTACCGCATGGAGCAGCTAGTAGACGATTTGCTTACCCTATCTAAGCTGGAAGACACACTCAATGCCTTGCAGGAAGAAGCCGTGGACGTAGCCAGACTTTTACGCACGCTGCATCAAGAAGGGCAATCTTTAAGTGCGGGGAAACATACTTTGCGGCTAGAACTAGCGAGTAGCTGTGCTCTGCTAGGCAATGCAGATGAGTTGCGTAGCGCCTTTGGCAATTTGATATCAAATGCAATCCGTTACACCCCGCATGGAGGCGCGATTCTGGTGAGCTGGCACGAGCAGGGCGGGCAGCCGGTTTTTAGTGTGCAGGACAGTGGCATTGGAATTTCGCCGCAACACATTCCGCGCCTGACAGAGCGTTTTTATCGGGTGGATCGCAGTCGCTCACGAGAAACCGGGGGCACAGGTTTGGGGCTGGCAATTGTCAAGCACATCGTCAGTCGACATAAAGCGCGCTTGGAAATCGTCAGCGAGGAAGGCAAGGGCAGTACCTTCAGTATTGTATTTTCTTCCAGTCGACGCCTGCCAGTGCAAGCGGAAGAGGCTGCTGCCACTTAGTGACACCAGTACATGTACATGGCCAGGGGTTCAGTAACGCTCGCTAAATTTATGCCATGTTTTTAACATACCATGCCATCGATTCTTTCAGACCTTGAGCAATGGAATGACTAGGCGCATAACCCAGAAAAGACTGAGCTTTTGAAATATCCGCTTGAGAGTGGCGCACATCACCTGCACGAAAATCACGATAAACTGGTTTGAATTCTTTCAAATGCGGGAAGTGCGGCATGAGTAATATTCGACTTTGATCAAAGAGGTTGTTGAGCGTAGTTCTATCCCCAACCGCGACATTGTAAACTTGATTGGTGGAAGCGCTCTCTTCTACAGTTGCGGCAAGGAGATTAGCTTGCACAGCGTTGTCGATGTAACAAAAGTCGCGGCTGGTTTCTCCATCGCCATTGATAAAAACAGGCTCATTGTTGATCATACTGGCTACCCACTTCGGGATTACCGCTGCATAGGCACCATTGGGATCCTGGCGACGACCAAAGATGTTGAAATAGCGCAAACCGATGGTGTGGAATCCGTAACATCGACTGAACACATCGGAATAAAGCTCATTCACATATTTAGTCACAGCATAAGGTGACAAAGGCTTGCCTATTAAATTCTCAACCTTGGGCAACCCCGGGTGATCACCATAAGTTGAACTGGAAGCGGCATATACAAAGCGCTTTACTGCTGCATCTCGCGCCGCCACCAGCATGTTGAGAAAGCCCGAGATATTATTCTCGTTAGTAAGAATAGGGTCCTCAAGCGAGCGTGGCACCGAACCAAGCGCCGCCTGATGCAATACATAATCCACACCTGACACGGCCTCTCGACAATCACTTAAATTGCGAATATCCCCCTCGATGAGACGAAACCGAGCCCATTGCTGCGGGGTAACGCAAGTTTGCACCTCCTCCAGGTTCTTTCTATAACCTGTAGCAAAATTATCCAAGCCTATAACATGTTGATCGAGCCTGAGGAGTGCTTCCACCAAGTTGCTCCCAATAAATCCGGCCGCACCAGTAACCAGCCAAACACGAGGATCCTGCGGAAGGTGCTGCTTAATAACTTGAAAAGCGGTCATAATTGTTTTCTCACCGATACCTTAAAGAGACATACCGTATACTTTCAACTGTACTCGGATTAAACGCGAGCTTGTCACCAGCCTATGCAAACTGTTTGTGATTCAACTTGAAGGGCTTTGATGGTTTCTAAACTGATAGCGAAGATGACTTGAAACACAGACAGAAACTACCCATGACGAATTCTACCGTACTCAGCTTCGTTGCACGCATTCCATCTAGGTTTAGCGCCCGTGCTGAATGTTATAAGTGGTGGCCCAAGATTGCAGGTGTTGCAGAGCCGTTAGCAGCTGGCAGTATGAATTTAGAACGTTTATTCCCAGTTGAGTCACCGCTCGGAAGATGCAGGGTTGGGGGTTGGATGTCTAAAAGTTGAGAGAAATGAAAAGTGGTCGTTCAAACTGTGATGCAATCCAGCTATTGCTATGAGTTAGGAGTGCAGCATTGATAACCAACGTATCTTGCGAATCAAGACAGGTATCAGTCCGAATCAGGTTTGGGTATGGTAATAAAGGGAGGCAAAAGATGGGAATGCAAATATTTTTGACCGAGTGACCTCAAAGTTCTTGACATATTCCGAAGCTGACCCGTAGTATGCAAACCTGGGTCTGCCGAATTTTAAGTATTGGGTAGGCTCCGTAAATGTCTGTGGCGTAGAAGCTTGATGTGCCTTGACTCTAATCAACTAATCTTGCAAGATTTATATTAAGGAGCTTCTCATGAAAAAAAATGTTATTAGCCTCGCAATCGCTTCCTGTTTTGTATTTGGCGCTTCGTTAGCGCAGGCGCAATCAATTTCGGGACCTCCACCGGTAATGGCAGAAGATGCACATGCCCCCTTTACAGGGACTGGTCTGAACACCTCATGGAATTGCTGCAAACAATATACCGGTCAGTCTGGCGTACGTAATCAGCCTGGGCATATTAATCCGCCCGGAAAAGTAGTAAATCATGCTCAAACACAAGCCTTTGCTATCGATCCTGGCTATAAAAATGATAGTGGAAATGTCATGCCACACTTTAGACGGGCAGATGCAGTGGTGGCTAATAATGAACCTACCAACACTAAAATGTACGGTGCTGGAAGAGATGCTGCAACCACTGGCAATTCAATGGGTACTGGCGATACTTTAGGTCAAGTGCATTTCACTCCTACTTCAGGTTTCAAGCAGTGGCTTAATAAATAATTATTGAATTATTAATAATAAACGTTAAGGCCGGCTTTAAGCCGGCCTTAACGTTTATTAAGCAGGTGTTGTTGCTTAAAGGCAGCGCTAACAAGTCTCTTTGTGTCCATTCTGGCACATACCTGTACCATTATTATTTGCCAGCAGGCAGATAGCTGTTTACTAGTATTAAGGTCGTAAATTCCAGGCTGTTTTTTGTCCAAGCCGCTATAGCGCGCTTTGTTTTACCCTCCAATCGTTTGATTACCGCAAAGACGAGCCTGACTGTTCGCAGTAACAGCAGTAAATCTAGCGGGTTAAAGTCCCTTCTGTGGAGTTGTCCGTACGCCACAGTAGTATGAGGAAGCGGCGTCGTGGTAACACGGGGTCGTGAGTTTCCAAACAGCAAGAGAG
>Ga0210044_10007921_pt1 | contig 13372 bp, 13 predicted proteins | sample CryGey13umfilter_2_FD_183959 | JGI IMG/M metagenome (GOLD analysis project Ga0210044, IMG submission 183959) | Groundwater microbial communities from aquifer in Utah, USA - Crystal Geyser 4/9/14 3 um filter (SPAdes) (version 2) | ecosystem: Environmental > Aquatic > Deep subsurface >... | reverse complement strand
AAAGAAATATGATTTGATAATTTTTGATGCCTTTTTGGGGGAGAATCCACCATGGCAACTTTTAACTCAGGAAACTTTTGCAAAAGTAAAATCTATGCTCAAGCCCGATGGAAAATTTATGATAGAATTTTATGGTTTCCTGGCAGGAGAAAATGGCAAGGCAGGGCGTTCAGTTTTTTCTACTTTAAATTCTGTAGGCTTTAACACTCAGGTTGTTGCCACATCTTTTAATGATGGAATTGAGAGAAATTTTATTTATATTGCTGGCAATGAAGCATTCAATTTCGATGATTTAGATTATAATGGCATAAAATATACCGACAAGAAAATAGATAAATTGAAAGACTATTTGGTTGCCACCGACAATTTTTCTAAAGAAGAATCAGTGATATTAACTGATGATATTCCTGTGCTCGATGAGATGTTGATGAAAGCAGCAATAGAATGGAGAAAAGAATTGAATGTTCATTTTAGAGATAAATTTGTTGCTTTAGGACAGCCCATTTTTTATTGATGTTCCAAAATAAATATTAAAAATTAGCTAATAATTTTTTATTTTATAACTTATTAAAATTGTATTCCTCATTAGTTTTTTCCACGAAATCTGTTATATCATTCAATCCAATTTTCTTTTCTGCAGAAGTTATAAATATCGGTGGCAATTCTTCCCAATCTTTTAATAGTTGTTCTTTGTAGGCCTCAATATTTATAGCAAGTTTTTTGGTAGTTAATTTATCAGTTTTCGTAAATACTATGCAGAAAGGAAGTTGTTTTGTAGCGAACCACTCCATCAAATCTGTATCTATTTTTTGAGGTTCAATGCGAGCATCGATAAGAAGGAAAGTATTTAAAAGGTTGATTCTTTTTTCGAAATAATTATAAATCATTTTCCCCCAATCTTCGCGAAGCGATTTGGAAATTTTTGCATAACCAAATCCTGGCAAATCGACCATATACCACTCATCATTTATCAAGAAATGATTTATTAGTTGTGTTTTCCCAGGTGTAGAAGAGGTTTTTGCAAGAGTGCTTTTATTGGTCAATGCATTTATCAAGCTGCTTTTACCTACGTTTGACCGTCCAATAAATGCATATTCGGGTTTATCGGCTGGTGGACATTGGCTCAGTAATTTACTACTTGTAATAAATTTTGATTTGGTTATTTTCATTTATTGTTTCTTAAATTCTCTATTGATTTTTGAAATATGACGTCTTTTTTTCGACTCATAGATATCGGCAATTTTTATTAAAATTCCTGTCTCTTCCACCTCGCCAAATTCGTGATTTATAGCCGTTCCAAAAGATTTCATAGTTTCGGAGAGTTTCATATATGCATTCACTAAAGGAGGAATAGATACATTTTCGCTGCGCACAGTGTTGCCCAAAATCTTATAATTTTCTTCCAAATTATTGCCGACGAATATTTTTTCAAAATATTCGTCGGCTGTGGTAATTGGTATTGCTTGGTGAGGTCTTAAGAGATTTTCATGATCTGCAAAAAAAGTTTTTAGAAAATACAAAATTGTATCTCTTGATTTTTGTGGATAATGCGTGTACATGGTGATTTTGCCAAAGAAATATTTGTTTTTTGGATAATCAATTACCAAAGAACCAAGTCCATCCCACAAATTATCAAGTGCATAAATGCTCTTTCGTGCGTTGGATGTTGATTGATAGTCGGGTTGAATAAACGATCTTCCCAACTCAATGCAATTGCAGAAATATTTATTAATAAACTTTTCAGACATATTAAAAAGGTGTGATGTAGGACTTTCGGGCTGTCCATTTTTATCCAAAGGGAGCTCCTTGCCAAGTGCAAATCTGTATCCTCCAACAATTACTTTCATTTCTGGGTCCCAAACTATAAGTTGTTTAAATTGATTTTCACCTATGTCAAACTCATCAAGGTCTATTTCTTTAGAGGTTCCACCGCCAGCAGTTCTAAAAGTTAACTCACGTAATCTGCCAACTTCCAGCAAAGTATTGGGGCATGAATCGGCGTCGAAAATATAAATTTGGTTGCCGATATTATTTGTGTTTCGTACAAATTTTGATCCATCTAACTCTTTTTCAATTAGATGAGGGTCAATGCGATTTATAATTTGTTTCATCGATTAAAATATTTTGAAGGAAATTCTACCCAAATTTCCATAAGAGTACCCTAAATTTTATGGCACAAAGTTAGTCGAAAAACACACATTTAGCTATTATTTTTTTCTTTAATGAATTCCTTTTGAATTAGAATTTATTCGGCAGGTTGTAAACTAATTCTTTAGTCCATTTTGCCCATTGTAAAGGTTTTTTCGATTTATCAAAATTTTGATATGAAATACATTTGCCAAAATAAATCTTAATTTTTTTCCCTTTAAATTTATAAACTTCATTTACGAGATAAAGCATCTCTATATTTGCTTTGATTCCAAGTTTTTTTCTGAGCCAAGCCAAATTATAGAAAAAAGGAGAATTAAGAGCCTCAATAAAAGTTGGAATTATATCGCGCTGATGTATTCTTGATTTGTTTACAAAAGTTTGTTTCCATTCCAAATCAATAATTTTTCCATTTTGCTTTCTTGATACTAAGCCAGCTGGAAAATATAGTAATAATTGTTCTTTTGCAAAATTATCTTCGAGAACATGCAGATTTTCAGAGTTTTTTCCATGTTTATTTATTGGAATAAATAATGGTGTAAGCTGAGGTAAATTCATCAAAAGGTCATTGACGGGAAATTTTATATCGTCTCTAACTTTGTGCACTGCCCACATCAAAGCTATGCCATCGAGACCACCAAGAGGATGATTTGAAATAATAAACTGTTTCCCTTTTTCTGGTATATTTTCCAGTCCAACTATCTCAACTTCAACCATAAATTCCTCGATTGCTGCATCAAGAAAATCAAAACCATAGTCATTGCGATGTCGAAAGAGAAAGTCGTTTACTTCATCTACATGAATAATTTTTTTTAAATAACTAATAACAAATTTTGGGATTCTCTTTAATAAATTTGGATTTTTTGACGAAATAACTTTCTCTAAATCTATAAATTTTTTAGTAATTATTGGCCGTGTTTCTTCCTGTATAATCATAATATTTCAATGTTTGCAATGCGAAATTACAAATAAATTTAGCTTTTTTTACACCATATCGCGATGAATATTCTGCACTATTCTGTTTTTAAGCATTTCTGCATAAATGTCGATAACAATATCTTTATATTGAAAAATTATTAAAGCTATTGCTTTAGTGATAATTACGGTATTTTTCCTTTGGTTATTGAATTGTTTTTTAGCTACTTTTGGATAAAGATCTTCCAACAATTCTATTCGAGCTTGAGTTTCGTATTTATCGAGATAATTAGTTTTAGAGAGCAGTTCAGCTTCTAAAGCAATCACTATTTCTTGTAGAAGTCTAATAAATGCTTCAAGTTCGTTATGGTCAACAAATTCGATTTTCACTATTTACATTCTTTCAGGAGCTTGAATTCCTAACAATTTTAGAGAAGTTTTAATAGTGTCGCCAGTGCAGAGGGTAAGTTGAAGTCGGAATTTTCTAAGGTTGGCATTTTCTTCTTTCAGCACATTAGATTCATGATAAAATTGATTGTATTCTTTAGCCAGATTATATACATAATTTGCAATAATTGCAGGGCTATATTGAGCTGCTGCAGCTTGAACTGTTGAGGGAAATTCACTTAAGAGAATTATTAAGTCGGTTTCTTTTCTATTAATTTTCAATAAGTTAATATCAAAATCGAAAGATTTTTCTTCAGCTTTTGCCAGAAGTGAACGAATTCTTGCGTGAGTATATTGAATAAATGGGCCAGTATTTCCATTGAAGTCAATCGACTCTTTTGGATTAAACATCATAGTTTTTTTGGGGTCAACTTTTAAAATAAAATATTTTAGAGCGCCGAGGCCTATTTGTTCGTAAAGTAAATTCTGCGCTTCGAGCTCAAGTTCGCTGGCTTTGCCAAGTTCTTGAGTTACTTCTTTTGCAGTATTCACCATTTCATCCATCAGATCATCAGCATCTACCACAGTACCTTCTCTTGATTTCATTTTTCCTTCAGGCAATTCTACCATGCCATAAGAAATATGTGTGATATTGTTCCAATAATCGAAACCGAGTTTTTTAAGCACTAATTTCAGCACGTCGAAATGATAATTTTGCTCATTACCAACAACATAAAGCATTTTGGAGGGATTAAAATCTTGTTGACGAAGGTTGGCAGTACCTAAATCTTGAGTCATATAAACGCTTGTACCATCGGCTCTTAGAAGCAATTTTTGGTCTAATCCTTCAGATGTAAGGTCAGCCCAAATTGAACCGTCTTCTTTTTGAATTAACACTCCATCTTTTAAGCCTTGGTTAACTATTTCTTTTCCGAGGAGATAAGTATCTGATTCATAATATATTTTGTCGAAATTCACTCCCATTCGTTTGTAAGTAGCTTCAAAGCCCTTGCAAACCCATTCATTCATTTTAATCCAGAGTTTAGTAATATATTCGTTATCATTTTCCCACATTAAAAGCATTTTATGAGCGTCGATAAGCAAGCCAGATTGGGCAATAGCAGCTTCTTCGAGAGTGCCATGGTCAACCATTTCTTTTACTTCTGCTTTAAACATTTTGTCGAACATAACATAATATTTGCCTACCAAATGGTCTCCTTTCATTTTAGCAATTTCAGGAGTTTCACCATCACCCCAGCGCTCCCAAGCGAGCATCGATTTGCAAATATGTATTCCTCTGTCGTTTACTAAATTTACTTTTTTATTATTTATTCCCGCAGCTTTTAAAATTTCTGAGATGGAAAAACCCAAAAGATTATTTCGAATATGGCCTAAATGCAGAGGCTTATTGGTGTTGGGAGAAGAATATTCAATAAGAACAGGATTTGAGTTTGGGTTTATAGATTTTATTCCATATCTTATTGTTTTACAAATCATTAGAAATTTAGATATCCAATAACTTTCTGACAGACAAAAGTTTAAAAATCCATTTATTACGTTAAAAGAGCTTATTTCGGGAAGCGTTTTTTGAACTTCATTTCCTAAGATTTTCGCAGTCTCTTGAGGAGATTTCTTAGCATATTTAACAAATGGAAAAATATTTATGGTAAAGTCGCCCTCAATTTCAGGTCGTGTTTTTTGGATATTAATGTCGTCTAAAGCTATTTCGTCGCCAAAGGAGACTAAAAAAGCTTTAGCGAATGACAATTTAATGCTCGTCTCAATCATGGCTTCTAAATTTTGCCCAAAATTATAAATAATTACAATAGATTTTGAAAAAAATCAATGTAATTATTAATTTTCAAAGCCCTTTACAATCAATATCTTTAAAGCTTTTTATTAAGAAACTGATAAGCACTACAAAGCAATTATATCTTTAATTTTTTCGGCTTTAAGGTAAATTTCTATCACTTCGTCAGGATTTTCCATAATTTGCAAGGCTGTTAAGCTAATATATTTTCCATTTTTCGACTCACGATGAGAGACTTTCGCTTTGGAATGAAAGAGAGCTTTTAATTCATTTAAAGATGAAACATCAAATGGGACAATAAATTTGAACATATACTCATTTGGCCAACTAAAGTCTTTAACCAAATGGAACAATAAATTGTTATAATCCAATGACTTAGATTCCATAAATTGTATTTAAAAAAGAGTTTACAAAGGTGGAAAAAATATCTTTGCAAGCACAATAATAATATAAAAAATAGGTTATTGAACTAATATTTTTAGAATAATATTTGATTTGATTGCTTTCTTTTGAATTTTTTGTTTGTAATTCAAAATTAGTATAGGAACAACTGAAAATTCTTTTGCAATCTAAAATTAATATCAAGCATAGTAGCATTTATTTTAATTATATATTTGCAAACTTAAAACAAGCTCGAAAGAGCCCATTTAGCATTTAATAAATCCTTTATGAAAAGATTTTTTTTAGTGGTTTTTTTGGCAATTTTTGCTGTTACCTTTACAGCTAAAAGCCAAACATACAATCAATTATTAGGTCAAGATAATATTAACGCCATAACCACGGCAGTACCATTTTTGCTAATTGCTCCCGACTCAAGAGCTGGAGCGATGGGGGACATTGGAGTCAGCACTTCACCAGATGCTAATGCGCAATATTGGAATCCAGCGAAACTGCCTTTCATTGATCATGATATGGGCTTCAGTATGAGCTATAGTCCATGGCTGCGTCAGCTTGTAAATGATATTAGCTTAGCCTATTTATCAGGATATTATAAAATTAATAATACTTCTGTAGTTTCTGGCTCGTTGCGTTATTTTACTCTTGGCACTATAGAGTTTACTGATAAAGTTGGTAATCCAATGGGTTCGGCTAAACCAAATGAATTTTCGATTGATGGAACATACAGCCGTAAATTGACTGAGAATTTTTCTGGAGCAGTAAGTATGCGTTATATTCGTTCTGACCTCACTAATGGACAATTTGTCTCAGGAAATGCTACAGAATCTGGGCAATCGATAGCCACAGATGTTTCAGCATATTATCAAAGAAAAGTTACACTTTTTGAACTGAAGGGCGAGTTTGCTTTTGGAGTAAACATTTCAAATATTGGTCAAAAAATTTCCTATTCTCAATCATTAGAAAGAGATTTTATTCCTGCTAATTTGCGTTTTGGTCCATCGCTTTCATTGGAACTCGATAAATATAATAAGATTTTGGTAGCAGTGGATATCAACAAATTGTTGGTTCCTACGCCACCGATTTATGCTGTTGATACCAATGGTAATTATATTCCCGAGGGAAACGGCTATAAAATTGGCAGCGGAATGGATCCAAATCGCTCTGTTGTAAACGCCATGTACACATCTTTTTATGATGCCCCAGGTGGATTCAAAGAAGAGATGCGTGAATTTTATGTTGGTGCTGGTGCAGAATATGCTTATGATGATAAATTCTTTGTTAGAGGTGGATATTTCTATGAAAATGCAACCAAAGGAAATAGAAAATATTTTACCCTTGGTGCTGGATTTAAATATAATATCTTCACTCTTGATTTGTCTTACCTGATACCAACAACTCAGAAAAATCCGCTGGAACACACTTTGAGGTTTACACTTATTTTTAACTTTATGAGCCCTACCGAGCAGAAATAATTTCATGAATATTAGAGTAGGCATAGGTTCCGATATACATAAACTTGAAGCAAATCGCAAACTAATTATTGGCAATTTAGAAATTACACATAATAAAGGCTGTGTCGGACATTCCGATGGAGATGCCTTGATTCATGCTATCTGTGATGCGATTCTTGGTGCGGCAAATATGAGAGACATAGGTTTCCACTTTCCTGATAATGCTGCCGAAAACAAAGATTTAGATTCATCAATATTTCTTAAGAAAGTTGTCAAAATGCTTAAAACTGATGGCTATGAAATAGGAAATATTGATACGATTGTTACTTTAGAAAAACCTAAGCTTTCACATTATATTCCAATTATAAAAAGTAATCTTGCCAAAATTATTGAAATTGAAGAAAGTCAAATTTCTATTAAGGCAAAGACTTCAGAAAAATTAGGTTTTATAGGTCGAGAAGAAGGCATTAAAGCTGATGCCATTGTGCTAATATTCAAATCAAAATGATAGATTATCTTATAGACGATTGTAGTGGTGTAATCCTTGCTGGAGGCAAAAATACGCGTTACGGTGGTTTTCATAAAGCTTTTTTAAGAGTTGAAAATCAATTTATTATAGAAAATACATTGAATATTTTAAAATCAATATTTAACGATAATTTTATTATTGCCAATAATAAAGTAATTTTTTCAAAATATCAATTACCAGTTTATTCAGACATTTTTTTTAATCGCGGTCCCATTGGAGGAATTCATTCCGCTTTACAACATACAAGCAAGAAATCCATCTTTGTGGTTAGTTGCGATATGCCATTTATCGATAAAAGTATTATTTTAAAAATGTATGAGAAATTTAAATCTTCTAATAGAAATGCTTGCGTGCCAAAGCATGATAATAATATAGAACCTTTGCACTCAATATATTCCAAGGAAATTTTAAAAGATTTAGAGAATCATTTACAAAACTCTGAAGATAATGCTATATATAAGTTTTTATCTACAATAGACATTGAATATCTAAATTTTGAATCATCGAAGCAGGAATTTGTAAATATCAACTCTCCAGAAGATTTAGAACTTTTAAATAAACTTTAGGCATCAAATTTCAAAAGTTTCAAATCATTTCCATCGAAAGCGGCATAAGTGCTACCTTTCACCCATTCACCAAGATTTACATAACGAGAATTTTTCTCCAAGGGGATGTCTAAAGCTAAGTGCCTATGCCCGAAAATAAAATAATCGATATGCTCCGATAAAAGGAAATCCTTGGAGTAAATGTAAAGGCTTTCATCTTCAATAGACTTAAAAACTTCGTCATAATCGGCATTGGCTGCTCTACTTTTTTTTGATAAATGATTTGCCAATGCAAGAGCGAAATTAGGATGAAGCCTTGCATACAACCACTGGCTAACCTTTGAAGAAAATATTGACTTAATAAATTTGTAGCTCAAATCACCACTACCAAGTCCATCGCCATGGCCTATATAAAATTTCTTGTTGGAAATATTTCTAATAATTGGTTTGCGAAAAATATTCATCCCAAATTCCTCGGTGAAGTAAGTGAAAACCCACATATCGTGATTTCCAGTAAAATAATTGATGATTATTCCCAAGTCAGAAAGCTCAGCAAATTTGCCAAATAATCTTGAAAAACCTTTGGGAATCACGTGTTTATATTCAAACCACATATCGAAAACATCACCAAGAAGAAATATTTCTGTGGCATCGGTTTTTACAAAATCTAGCCAAGCTACAAACTTTTGTTCACGTGCATCGCTGGCTTCTTTATTTGGCACTCCCAAATGCAAATCAGAAGCAAAATATATTTTTAGCGGTCTTGTCATCAGCGTCAAAGATAGAAAGAAATGCTTTTGGGTATAAGAAAAAAATTGCTATTTTAAAACATACCAATATACCGAAATGAAGTGTGAGATGCTGCCAGCAAGCACAAAGAAATGAAATATAGCATGGTTAAAAGTTAATTTTTCGAGAAGATAAAGTACTGCGCCAACGGAGTAAAAAAATCCACCAGCAAAGAGCCAAAAAGTGCCAGCGGCTCCAAGTTGTAGATAAAGTGATTTAACCACAAAAATTACTATCCAACCCATCACCAAATATCCAATGGCAGAAAGTGTGTTGTATTTTCCAAAGAAAAATAATTTTATGATAAAGCCCATCAGAGCCAAACTCCACACTATACCTAAAATTACCCAACCTAAAGCGCCTCCAATAGTAATAATTGCATAAGGAGTATAGGTGCCAGCTATAAGAAAGTATATTGCAATATGATCCATCACGTTTAGTTTATTTCTAAGCTTTGGCAGTTGTATGCTGTGATATAAGGTGGATGAAGTATAGAGGAAAAACAGAGAAATCCCATAAATGATAGTTGTTAGTATGTACGAAACATGCTCATATTGGGCAGATTTTATTATCAATAAAACCAAAGCAGCAATGCTAAGAAATGCGCCAATACCATGACTAATTGCATTTGTAATTTCCTCAGCTACAGAATATTTATTAAATGCTATTACTTTTACTTCCGACATAATTAATTGTAAATTTATTTGGTAAAGGTAATTGTGTTTTTATAGTAGCTTATTTATTTTTTGTTAAAAAAAATATTCTCGTGAACTATTGCTGAATTCCAATACTTTCGCAAAATAAAATTATAGCAAATGAATAGACTTCTGAAGATTGAAGTACAAGAATTTAAGACCTTCAAACTTCATTTTATATTCTCTTTGATTCAGGGAATTATTACTGGCGGTTTTGCTCTCAATGAGTATATTATCATTAAAGATTTGATGGGAAGCAATTACCAAATGAGTGTGCTTTTTCAATTTTCTTCTTTGGTATTTTTGTTTTCTATATTTGTAAACGAATTTCTAAAGCGCATACGAAATAAAAAAAAGATGCTACGAATTGCAGCAATTATTACACATCTTCCTCTATTGATTATTGCCTTTTTCCCTTCCAATAATATCGCTTATCAATCGCAGCCTTTTTATATTTATCTGTTTCTGAGTATTTTCTTTGCATTTTATCTCAACACTATCATCATATTACCAACGATAAATCAGATGTTGAAAAATCAATATTCACACGAAAATTTTGGAAAATTATATAGCTATTCCTCCATGATGAATAAACTTGTGATAATGTTTTCTACCATAGCTTTTGGCTTTATACTCGATTGGAATAATTTCGGGTTCATTTATGTTTATCCATTATTTGCAGTATTAGGAATATATTCTATTTTCTTATTATCTCGCATACCTTATATTGATTATAGCATAGTAAGAAGAAGTTTTTGGCGTGCTTCGATAGATAGTTGGAAGAATACGATTATGATTTTAAAAACCAACAAACCTTATTTGCATTTTGAACTTGGCTTTATGTTTTATGGTTTTGCTTGGATGCTAAGCACCGCGGTGGTAACAGTTTATTTTAACGATATTTTTAAGATGAACCATGCTACTTATGGCTTTTATAAAAATGGGTTCAACCTTTTAGCAATAATATTATTACCATATTTTGGTAATCTAATAGGCAAAATTGATCCTCGTAAATTTGGCGTAATCAATTTTACAACGCTACTTTTATATGTCATTTTCATGGCTCTGGCGCAATATTTTCCTCAACATTTTGCCTTTGGTGAAATCAAGATTTACTACACACTTTTAACGTCGTATTTTTTCTATGGTATTTTTGCTGCGACTATGGCTTTGTTATGGTTTATTGGCTCAGCATATTTTTGTAAGAATGAGGAAGCAGCCCAATATCAGTCGATTCATCTAACAATGACAGGCATTCGTTCATTATTTTCATTTCAAATAGGGATAATGTTATATCAATCCGTTGGTTATTCATTCACTTTTGCCATTGCCGCATTGTCACTTTTGATTGCTATGTTGCTTATGATATATTCATATAAGACAGATAAAATAATCATCAAACGATAAATATTTTACTTTTGCCCAACGAATATTAAATACAAGCAACATGAAAAAACAGATTTTTTATATGCTCATATTTCTTTCTTTATCTGCATTAATTTCCTGTAATACAATGAATTCAAAAAAAATAGTTTTAAATTATCCCAAAGCTACCAAAGGCAATGTTTTCGATAATTATTTTGGAACAAAGGTAGCAGACCCATACCGCTGGCTCGAAGACGATAATTCGGCTGAGACGAAAGCTTGGGTTGATGCTGAAAATGACATTACCAAATCCTATCTCGATAAAATTCCGTTTAGGCAATTGATGAAAAGACGTTTAGAGAAACTTTGGAATTATCCAAAATTTGGTGCACCATTCAAGAAAGGGGCTCATTGGTATTTCTACAAAAATGACGGTTTACAATCGCAATATGTTATTTATCAAATGAATGACTTGAATTCTGAGCCAAAAGTATTTTTAGATCCAAACACTTTTTCTAAAGATGGCACTATAGCTTTGGCAGGTTTAGAATTTAGCAAAGATGGCAAGCACTGTGCTTATTCTATTTCTAAGGGTGGCAGCGATTGGAATGAGATTTATATTATTGATGTGGAGAAAAATAAAAAACTCGAAGACCATATTCAATTCGTAAAATTTTCCGGAATTTCCTGGTTGGGCGATGGCTTTTTCTATGGAAGATTTCCAGAACCTGACAAAGGCAATGAACTTAAAGCTCAGAATATCAATAATATGGTTTATTTTCATAATGTTGGAGATAAGCAAGCTGAAGACAAACTCGTTTATAAAGATGCTGCTTTTCCTGAACGAATGTTCTCGATAAGCACCACCGAAGATGAAACTATCATGGTTCAAGCAAGTGAAGACCCTGATTTTAAAGGCAATGCGCTTTCATATAAAAAAGTGAAAGAATTAGATTACAAAATTATTGAAGCTGGTTTTGATTTTGAAACTTCAATAGTTGGAAATATTGGAGACACCATTTTTGTAAAGACAAATAAGGATGCCTCAAATTATAAAGTATATGGCATAAAGGCTTCAGACCCAACTCAAAAACATTTTGATGTGATTGCAGAGAGAAAAGATGTGCTTCAATCTTGCAATATTTTCGGAAAATATTTAATAGTTGATTATCTTCATGATGCAGCATCTCAAGCATTTGTATTTAATTCTAATGGAAGTTTAAAACAACAAATAAGCCTTCCAGGAATTGGTAGCCTTAGTGGGTTCGAAGGAGATAATAAGAGCATGACAATTTTCTATAGCTTCAATAGTTTCATTATTCCTGGGCACACATATCAGTATGATATCAAGAAAAATTCATCATCGCTTTACCGTAAATCTAATATAGATTTCGACATGAATAATTACGAAACTAAGCAGATATTTTATAAAAGCAAAGATGGCACAAAAGTACCCATGTTTATAGTTTTTAAAAAAGGAATTAAATTGGATGGGAAAAATCCCACGATGCTTTATGGCTATGGCGGTTTCAATATTAGTCTGCCACCAAGTTTTTCGGTTGATAGACTTTTGTGGTTGGAACAAGGTGGCATATATGCACAAGCAAATTTGAGAGGCGGTGGTGAGTACGGAGAATCTTGGCATGAAGCGGGCACCAAACTCAAAAAGCAAAATGTATTCGATGATTTTATTGCAGCGGCAAATTATTTAATTGACCAAAAATACACATCATCCGAATTCCTCGCTATTAGCGGAAGGTCGAATGGTGGCCTTCTGGTAGGTGCGGTTATGACCCAAAGACCTGATTTGATGAAAGTTGCTTTTCCAGGCGTTGGAGTTTTAGACATGCTACGCTATCATAAATTCACCATCGGATATTATTGGGCAAATGATTATGGTACAAGCGACGATTCAATTCAGTTTTCGAATTTGATAAAATATTCACCACTGCATAATATCAAACAAGGGACTTGTTACCCTTCAACATTGATAGTTACGGCTGACCACGACGACAGAGTTTTTCCAGCACATTCATTTAAATTTGCAGCTACTATGCAAGAAAAACAAGCTTGTGCAAATCCAATTTTGATACGAATCGACAAGAATGCAGGCCATGGAGCAGGCAAACCAACTGATATGGTGATACAAGATAAAGTTGATATGTGGGCTTTTGCTTTTTTTGAAATGGGAATATTCCCGAAATACCGAGATTAAACCTTTTTGTCTAATCTCTATCTTTCAATAATTTAGATATTTCGCCTATTTCTATGAAAGTTGTACCTGTGGAATATCCAAGACTTCCAGCAACAATAACTATCAAGTCATTTTCATGTGCTTG
>Ga0210044_10007919_pt1 | contig 13378 bp, 9 predicted proteins | sample CryGey13umfilter_2_FD_183959 | JGI IMG/M metagenome (GOLD analysis project Ga0210044, IMG submission 183959) | Groundwater microbial communities from aquifer in Utah, USA - Crystal Geyser 4/9/14 3 um filter (SPAdes) (version 2) | ecosystem: Environmental > Aquatic > Deep subsurface > Groundwater... | reverse complement strand
TGAGATGCACGCGGCCATGCCCGAGGCCCAGCGCTACCTGGGCCAAGACGCCGACGCCAGCATCCCGATGCCTGGCTTCGACCTCGGGCCCACGCTGCCGGAGCCGACCGGCGGCTTCGACGACGAGTCGTGAGCCGCGCCGCATGGCTGATGTGACACCCTGCCAAAGTGGCAGTACCTTGCCGGCGATGCTTCATCGTCGCCCCACGTCGCTGCTCCTCCTCCTCACCCTGTTGCCGAGCGCGCTCGTCGGCTGCGGCTCGTCCGGTACGACCCCGGACGCAGGCCCCACGGACTCCGCCATGCCCGATGGCGGAGTCGACGGCAGCCTTCCGGACACGGGTCGGGCGGGTCCACTGATGCCGGCGTGTGAAGACACGGAGATGCCCGGCACCGTGTCCCTGCCGCTCGCGCCCTCGACCTTGGTCGCCAGCGTGAGGCCCAGCATGGCGCGCGTGATGAGCGCCGACCCCGACTTCAACCCCGCCCTCGAGGACGGGGAACTGCACTACACCGCGATGGGCATGGATCAGTTCGACCAGGGCCCGGGTGTCGACCGCGTGCAGCGTGTCCTCGCCAGCGCGGACACCACCTTCAGCACGCGTCGCTCCCTCGCCTGGTTCGTGCAGGTCTCGGATCTGCAGCTCGCGGACGACGAGTCCCCGGCGCGCTTCGCCGGCCCCGATTCGGCCGCGGTTCCTGGCGGTCTGCGCCCTCAAGAGGCCTACCTGGCGCGCGCCATCTCGGCCATGAGCCGCACGCTGACGGATATCGAGAGCCCGGCTCGACCCTACGACTTCGGCATCTTCACCGGAGACTGCGCCGACAGCGGTCAGCTGAACGAGCTGCGCTGGGTGATCGGCGTGCTCGACGGTCAGGCCGGACTCGAGACGGACTCGGGCGAAGACGACGATCCCATCCCGGGACCCGGCAACGATCCCAAGGATCCTTTCGACGCCGTGGCCTTCCCCGCGCCCTGGCTCTACGTCCCCGGCAACCACGACCTCGAGGTCAGCGGCGTGCTCGCCGTCGACGCCGATCAGATGGCTCGCGCCCTGGGTACGCGCCCGCTCTTCGGCACGCGCGACTACCGTCAGTGGGCCGCGCCCGTCACCTATCGCAGCGTGCCCGCCGATCCCATGCGCAAGCTCGTGCATCGCGAGGACATCGTGGCCGAGCTCGTCGCGGACACCTCGACCGATCCCGGACCGCCAGGCCACGGCTTCCATGCCGGCGCCGACGTCAGCCTGGGCGCCAACTACGCCCACGACGCCATCCCCGGGCTGCTGCGCATCCTGGCCCTGGACTCGAGCGACCTCACGGGCGGCTCCCCGGGCCTGGTCACGCGAGCGACGGTCGATGGTTGGCTCCTGCCCGAGCTGGCGCGCGCGGAGACCGACGGCGTGCTGGTGCTTCTCGCCTCGCACCACTCGACGACCGCCATGGATCGACACGCGGCGGAGACGGGCCCCATCGTGCCCGACGCCATGGACCCGCGCGAGATCGAGGTGCTCGTGGCGCAGCACCCCCAGGTCATCGCCTGGATCGTCGGACACAACCACGACAACCGCGTGCGTATGGTCGCGGGCGCCGACGCCGCCCATCCCGGCTACTGGGAGATCATGACCAGCGCCATCGCGGACTGGCCCGAGCAGGCGCGCTTCATCGAGCTCGTCGACAACGGCAACGGGACGCTCTCCATCTTCGGCACGCTCGTGGACTACGCCACCGAGACCTGCATGGAGCGCCGCTACCGCAGGCTCTCGCTGCTCGATTACAACAGCGCCTGGGTGGACGACTACAGCAAGTCGCCCATGGACTCGAACGTCGAGCTCGTGCTGCCCATGCCCGCCGGCGCCGCGACCGCCGTGGCCGCCGCCACCGGCCACGATCGCATCGAGAGCGAGACCACGCTGCGCGGCATGCCCTGACCGGCCTGGCCCGGCCCAGGCGATGCGCCCGCTGAGCTCGTAGGGTATCCTCGGCAGCCATGGATGCGCGTCGAATCTTCGCGGGCGCTTGCCCTCTGTTCTTGGCCGTGACGCTCACCGCGTCCGGCGCGTCAGCCCAGGGCGGCGTCGACATCAACCGCGCCCGGGCGGCGTCGGGCATCGACTCTTTCGTCACGCTAGACACCACCCGCACGCCGGGTCGGCTGCACTACTCGGTGGGTGCCAGCTTCGACTACAGCCTGCGCCCGCTGGTGCTGAAGCGCGACACGGGCAACGTCGATCTGATCAGCGATCGCTATGCCCTCGACCTCGGCTTCGAGCTCGGTATCGGCTCGCGCCTGGCCGTCGGCGCGGATCTGCCCCTGGTGCTGCATCAGAACGTGGCTCGGGGCGACGTGGGTGGAATCGCGCCGCTCGAGAGCGGCGGCTTCGGCGATCCGCGCCTGCGCGCGCGTATGCGCATTCTGGGTCTCCCCAGTCAGGCCAATGGCACCCTGCCCGACGGTCCGGGCATGGCCGTCGCCGCCGATGTCAGCCTGCCCGTCGGCACGGAGCGCGCCTTCGCCGGGGAGGGCGCCGCCACCGTGGGCGTCGCGGTGCTGGGTGACTTCCACTTGCTCGGCTTGGCCGTGGGCGGTCGCCTCGGTTGGCGTCAGCGAACGCGTCAGCGCGTGATCGCCGGCGTGCGCTTCCGCGAGCAGCTCGAGCTCGGCGTGGGTGCGCGGGTGCCGATCGCCTGGCTGCGCGGCTCCGACGTGCGCGCGGAGCTGCGCGTCGCCACCGATGGCCGCTCGCCCTTTTCGTCCAGCAAGACGACCTCCGTCGAGACCGACGTCTCCTTTGGCTTCAGGTTGCACGACGTGCTCTTGACCAGCGGCGTTGGCTTCGGCCTGACGGACGCCGTGGGCTCGCCTCGGGTCCGCGCGCTCCTGGCGCTGGTCTGGTCGCCCACCACGCGCGACGCGGATGGCGACGGCATCCCCGACGACGTCGACCAATGCCCGCATCTGCCCGAGGACATCGACGGCTTCCAGGACGACGACGGCTGCATGGATCCCGACAACGACAACGACTTCGTGCCCGACGCGGACGACCGCTGCCCCAACGACGAGGCCCTCGAGGGCCACGACGCGGACGAGGACGGCTGCACCGACCCCGCGCGCGACAGCGACGGGGACGGCATCGACGACGCCGCGGACGCCTGCCCGCGTGAGGCCGAGGACATGGACGGCGTCGAGGACGAGGACGGCTGCATCGATCCGGATCCGCCCGCGCCCGTGGACACGCCGCCCGTGGACACGCCGCCCGTGGACACGCCGCCCGCAGACACGCCGCCCGCAGACGCCCCCGATCCAACCGCGGCCGCCGAGCCAGCGACGGAGCCGGGCTCGAGTCAGGATGCTCGGAACAACTCCGAGTCGGCGCCGCCCGCTGGACATCGGCCATCAAATTGACGATTACGCAATAAAATTGTCGTAAATGGGCGCAACGAGCGTTTTGCGACATGGTATCGCGTCATTAGACTGTCGTTTCTCTGACCTGTCCTCTTCGGAAACGCCGCCTCGGGCGACATGTAGGGCATGGGGTGGTTGACTCCCCACCTGCGAAACGCCCTAAGCTTCGAACAAGCGCAGACCTGCGCGGTCTGAGCATTTCGGATGAGCATGAGCAGCCCCAAGCGGAGCAGGCGGACGGCCCTATCGGCTGTGTTGGTAGCGATTGGCTGCCTCGTGCTCGCTGTACCCGGTGGCGCACAGGATCACCGCACCATGGAGCGCCTGCTCCGTGAGGGCGCCGACTTCCGAGTGCGCGTGCAGGCGGCCTTCGCCCTCGGCAACACCCACGACGCCACGGCCCGTCGACCCCTCGAGCGCGCGCTCACGGACGACAACCCCGCCGTGCGCGCCGCCGCCGCGACCGGCCTCGGACGGCTCGGTCGCACGGAAGCCCTGGCGGCCCTGACGCGCGCCCGCAGCGATCGATCCGCCGCCGTGCGCATGCAGGTGGAGCGCTCGATCCGCACGTTGAGCGAGCCCGCCACGCCCACGATGCCGACCGCGGCCCCACGCAACATGCTGGCCGGTGCGCTCTACCCCGCTGTGAACGTGATGCCCCGCGCCGGACGCATCAGCTGGCCCAGCGTCCGCTACGTCGTGATCCTGGGCGACATGGCCAACCGCTCCGGATTCGGGGACGAGGTCCTGGGCGCCAGCATGCGGCGCGAGGTGGCCTTGCACCTGAACGTGCTCCGCGGCGTGGCGACCTTCCCCGAGGCCGAGCAGCTCGACGCGGCCGCGCAGCGGGAGATCCAGCGCCGCCACATCCCCGCGCTGCGCTTCGATGGCTCCGTGGCCAAGCTCGAGCGTCACTCGCAGCGCAGCGATCTCAGCATCCGCTGCGAGGTCTCGATGATGCTCCTGGCCGAACCCGGGCGCAGCCTGCGCGGCATGCTCCGAGGGGCCGCCACCGGCAGCGAGCCCAGGCAGCGAGACCGCCGCGTGCAGGAGCATCGCCTGGCCGAAGAGACGCTCTCCGCCGCCGTCCGCTCGGCCATGAGCGGCGTGGCGACCGCCATCTCCCGGGCCGCGCACCCGTAACGCCATGCCGGAGGCCACGTCGGCGTCGCGCGCGAGGCGCGAGTCGGGTACATTGCGGGCGATGCGTTGGCTTCCATTGGTCGCGGCTCTGCTGCTCGCCGCATGTACTCCCCAGGGCGATCCCGCGATCGGCGTGGGCGGCTTCTCGGACAATTTCGATCGCGAGCAGCTGGGCGATCTGTGGACCGACACCGGCGGCCATTGGGAGCTGCGGGATGGCTGGCTACACGTGCAGGGCGCTCACAACAAGCCTCTGTGGTTGCGCCGGGCGCTGCCGCGCGACGCGCGCATCGAGATGGACGTGCGCAGCATGAGCCCCGATGGCGACATCAAGGTCGAGTGCTGGGGCGACGGCGTCAGCAAGGCCGAGAGCGTGGAGTACACGGCGACGAGCTACGTCGTGATCTTCGGCGGCTGGCACAACACCCTCAACGTGCTGGCGCGCATGAACGAGCACGGTGACGACAGGGTCGAGGGCTCGCCCAAGCGCGTCGTCCCCGGTCAGACCTACCACCTGCGTATCGAGCGTCGCGGCGGTACCATCACGGCTTGGGTCGATGACGAACAGCTGGTCCAGATGCACGATGACGATCCGCTCGAAGGCCGGGGTCACGACCACTTCGCCTTCAACGATTGGGACGCCGAGCTCCTGTTCGACAACCTGCACATCACGCCGCTCTGATCGGCGCGTCCCGTCGCGCGCGCGAACTGTCTCCAGCATTCTTTCTTCCACCCCTCCACTCCAACGACCGCTCCGAGCCATGCGCCCTTCCTTTCCATACTCGTCGCCCGCCAGTGAGGAGCGAAGGGCATGAACGCGAAGGAATTCGAGATCGCGTTGAAGGAGGCCGAGGCGCGCCTCGAGCAGCTGAGGATCCGCTTCGAGCAGTACTTCCTCGGGCTCGAGCGCATGGCCCCGGAGCGTGACCACGAGGCCTTCCGCCGCTCCGTGCTCGAGCTGCAGCGGGAGCTTCCGCGCAATACGGCGCTGCGCTTTCGCTATCAGCAGATGAAGCAGAAGCGCGTGACCCTCGCGACCTACTGGGCACGCGTGTGCCGCCAGATCGAGGAGGGCACCTACGCGCGTGACGTCGCGCGCGCGCGCCAACGCCAGGGAGGCGTCCAGTCCAGCACCGCGGCCGCAGCCTTCGAGATCGACGTCGACCTCGACATGGACATGGACATGGACGCCGAGGTCAGCGCGGCCCTCGACGCGCTGAACGCGGAGGAGGCGCCGCGGACCGAGCCATCCAAGCCCGTGTCCAAGCCCGTGTCGAAGCCCGTGTCGAAGCCCCCGTCCCTCAGCCCCTTCGCGGGTGCGACGACCAAGCCGCGCTTCACTCCGGACGCGCCCACCACCGCGACCTTTGGTCGGCCCGCTGGCGCTCGCCCCACGCCTCCGAACCCGCCGAGCTCGAGCGCGCCGGCGCGACCGGCACCGAGCGCGCCCGCGCGATCTCCGGCGCCTCCGCCTCCGCGCGCGGTCGCCCCGCCCCAAGCTCGCACGGCCGACCTCGGCGAGGACTCCATGCGGCGTATCTACGACCGCTACCTGGACGCGCGTCGCAAGAACAACGAGCGGGTCGACAACGTGAAGCTCGCGACGTTGAAGAAGAGCATCGACGCCATGATGCCCAAGCTGCGCGAGAAGCACGGGGCCAAGAAGATCGACTTCGAGGTCGTCGTGAAGGACGGCCGCGTGGGACTGAAGCCCGTCGCCAAGGATGGATGAGCCCCTCGCGTCCTCCGGCCGGCGCTCCCGTGCTCCGCGCGCGACCAGCTTCATCCCGGGTCTGCGCGCACAGACCCTGGCCAGCCTGACGCTGGCCTTCGCGCTCAGCTTCGGGCTCCTGGGTCTCGCTTTGATTCGCGTCAGCGAGCGTGGTCGCGCCCTGGATCGAGCGGGGGATCATCGCGCGGCGGCGCAGGCCGTCGCCTTGGCCTATCAGCTTGGAGACGGCGATCGGCACACGCGCTTCCTGCGCGCGGCGGACGCTGTCCTCGGTCAGGCGGGCATTCGCGGCGTGGAGTTGTCGCGGGCCGATCTCGAGCCCGATGTGCGAGGCGTGGTCGGGCTCGGCCAAGCGGTCGAGGCCGAGCTCCCGCAGGGAGAGCGTGTGCGTCTCTGGGTGCGCGCTCCGGATCCGAGCACGGGCGTGCCCGTGACGCGCTTGCTCCTGCTCTACGTGGCCGTGACCGGTGGTGGCGTGCTGCTCCTGGCGTACTTCACGCTGACGACCCTGGTCGTGCGGCCTCTGGATCTCCTGACTCAGGCGGCGTCGCGTGTGGCCTCGGGCAACCTCGAGGTGGCCGTGCCCGAGCGTGGCGCCGGTGAGGTCGCCCGCCTGGCCCGCGCGTTCAACGTGATGGGCGAGCAGCTCGGCGCCGATCGCGCCTCCCTCGAAGAGAAGATCGCCGAGCTCGAGCGCACCACGCGTGAGCTGGCCGAGGCGCAGGAGCAGGTGTTGCGCTCCGCGCGTCTGGCCTCCGTGGGTCGCCTCTCGGCGGGCGTCGCGCACGAGATCGGCAACCCTCTGGCGGCCATCCGAGGGCTGCTCGAGATCGCGGCGGACGAAGACGACGCCGGAGATCGCGCGGAGTATCTGGCCCGCGCGCAGGCGGAGACGGATCGCATCTCGCGCATCATCCGCGAGCTGCTGGACTTCGCGCGTCAGGGGACCGAGCGCGCGCCCGAGAGCGCGACGGCGGATCTGCGGGCGGTGGTCGAGGACGCCATGCGCTTGGCGTCGGCGCGAGGCACGAACGTGACGATCGAGCTCGACGCGGCGAAGGATCTGCCCGCCGCGCGCATCGAGCCCGACCGCGCGCTCCAGGTCGTGCTGAACCTGTTGTTGAACGCGGTGGACGCCGTCGCGGGTGAGGGCCACGTGCGCGTCTCCATCGAACGCGCGGACGACGCGACGCTGCGCCTCGCGGTCGAGGATGACGGCCCCGGCATCGACGCCGACGTGCTCGACCAGATCTTCGAACCCTTCGTGACGACCAAGCCCGTGGGCGAGGGCACCGGCCTCGGCCTGGCCGTCTGTCACACCCTGGTCAGCCAGGTCGGCGGTCACATCGACGCCGAGAACTTGCCCGACGGCGGCGCCCGCTTCGCGCTCCGCTTGCCCATCGACGTGTAGCCGCCGCACGAGCGCTCCACGTGGGTCGGGCGGGGCCTGTCGCCGCCCGTTGCCCGCGACATCGGCGCCCGCCCGCGGGGGAAGCTCGCCTGGGGGGGACGGGGGGGGACGGCGGCCTTGCATCGGCGAGCGCTCGGCAAGGATCGGTCGCGTGGCCGGAGGGCGCTCGCGCCAGGCCGCCTCGCCGCGCGCGCCATGTCGAGTTTGGGTGGGCAGGCGACTTGGCACGCGCGGAGCCCCCTCCGGGCGAGCCTCCCCCGCGGGCTCCCGTGAACGAACCCCGGGCGCTCTTCGCTGCCCGAACGTGGGGCGCGGGACTTGTCCCGTGCCGGACGCGGCCTACGCATATGACCGAACGGTGCTCGCAACTTCGGCGACCGCCCGCGGGAGGCTCGGCTCCGGGGGACGGCGGCCCAGTTCTCGCCGCCGAGTCGACGTGACGAAAGTGACGAGGAGCGTCCCCTCTCCCCTCTCCCCTCTCCTCAGTCTTCGGAGCCGGTCACGGCGACGGGATGTCGTGGCTTCCGTCTGCGGCGAAGTGGGCCTGGATGGCCTCGGCTTGGCGCTGCGTGGCGCCCGCGGCTCGCAGACCGTCGAGATCCGCCTCGGCGATGCGCTTCAGTGAGCCGAGGGTCGAGAGCAGGCGCTGGCGCGTCTTGGGGCCGACTCCCGGGATGGCGTCCAGATCGCTGCGGAGCCGTCGTCCCTTGCCCACCTTCACGCGCAGCGCGTTGGACGCGCGGTGGGCTTCGTCTCGCGCCAAGGCCAAGAGCGCGAGCGCCGGGCTCGAGCGCAGCGTGATCGGGTTCTTCTGCCCGGGCAGGTACACGCGATCGACCAACAGCTCGCCGAGCACGTTCTCCTTCTCCTTGGCCAGGCCGACCACGGGCAGCTCGTCGACGCCCGCCTCTTCGCGCGCTGAGATGGCCACCGCGAGCTGACCGCGACCGCCATCCACGACCAGCAGATCGGGCAGCTCCCAGCCCTCCTCGTCGGCCTTGCCCCGCTTCAGTCGGCGCAAGAGCACCTCGCGCATGGCGCCGTAGTCGTCGCCGCCGCTCACCGTGCGCACGCGGAAGCTGCGGTAGCCGCGCCGCGCCGGCACGCCCTCTTCCAGGCGCACGAACACGGCCACCGTCTCTTCGCCGCCCGTATGCGAGATGTCGACGCACTCGATGCGATGCGGCGTGCGCGGCAAGCGCAGTCGGACCCGCACCTCCTCGAGCCTGCTCTCCACATCCTCCGACGCGCGTCGCCGTTCGTGGAACGCGTGTTCGGCGTTGTCCGCGGCGAGCTTCAACAGGCGCACGCCGGTCCCGCGCTGCGGGATGCGCAGCGTCACGCGGCGACCACGGCGCTCGCTCAACACCTGAGCCAGACCCTCGGCGGCTTCGACCTGCACGGGGATGAGCACCTCGTCCGGGGGCGCGGCGCGCTCGTAGTGTTGATCGAGGAAGGCCGCCACCAGCTCCTCGTCAGGCAAGGACACGCGTCGCAGCTCGTGCGAGTCGACACCCGAGAGTCGTCCTTCGCGCACGCGCAGCATCACCACCTGCGCCTGGTCGGCCTGTCGGAAGAAGCCGAGCACGTCCTGATCGACGTCGCGCACGCTGCTCACGTGTTGCTCTTCGCGCAGCAGCGTGACGGCGCGGAGCTGATCACGCAGGCGCGCCGCCTCTTCGTATTCGAGCGCGGCCGAGGCCTCGCCCATGCGCTGCCCGAGCTCGCGCGAGAGCTCGTCGTGACGACCCGAGAGCAGGAGGGTGACCCCTCGCACCTGCGCTCCGTACGCCTCGGGCGAGATGGGCAGGACGCAGGGCGCGGGGCAGCGCCCGATCTGGTGCTGCAGACACGGACGCGTGCGGCTCTTGAGCTCGCGATCCGTGCAGGTGCGGAGCTGGAAGTAGCGGTTGATCAGCTTGAGCGCTTTGCGCGCGCCGCTGGCCGAGGGGTAGGGCCCGAAGTAGCGGGCGCCGTCGGCGTGGGGTCGGCGCACGACGCGCAGGCGCGGCCACTCCTCCTTCGGATCGAGGCGCAGAGAAAGGTAGTCCTTGTCGTCGCGGAGCTTGACGTTGTAGCGCGGTCGATGGCGCTTGATGAGCTCGCTCTCGAGCAGCGCCGCCTCCTTCTCCGAGGCCGCCACGAAGGTCTCGATGTCCGAGAGCTCCGCCTCGAGGCGATCGATGAAGGCGCGCGGATCGTTGCGCCCCGCGGCGAAGTAGCTGCGCACGCGGCTCTTCAGGTTCGACGCCTTGCCGACGTACAGGACCTTTTCGTCCGCTCCACGGAAGAGGTAGACGCCCGGCGCGACGGGCAGGGTCTCGAGCTTCTCGCGGACGCCCTCGGCGAGCATGCGTCAGACTAGCACGCGCTCTCCACGGGTGCGCTCGCCGCGCCAGCTCCATGAATTAGGTGACCCGCGCCCGCTTGTGAGGAGTTGCGGACGCGGGCCTGGGAACATTCTGGAGGGAGTCTGGGTTCGGTCAGGCGGCGCACGTCTGACTCGCGATGGCGTCGTGCAGATGCTCGACGGCGCGCTTCTGGAGCTGGCACACGCGCGACTCGCTGATGCCCATCTCCTCGCCGATCTCGCGCAAGGCCATGCCTCCGAAGAGGCCCATCTCGATGGCTCGGCGCTGCCGTTCGGGCAGGAGCTGCATGGCCGCGCGCAGACGGCGGCTCTGGCGGTGTTCTTCCGCGAGCTCGTCCGCGAGGCGCCCGTGGTCGTCGCGCATGCGGTCCACCATCGGTGAGCCTTCGCTGGGCGTGGCGTCGATGGAGACGAGACGACGTGCGGCCACGAGCCTGCCGCGCTCTTCGTCGGCCGTGTCCACGGTCTCGCCCGCAGCGTGCCTGACGGCCAGGCGCATCTCGTCGCGGCTGCGCAGATCCATGCGGCGGATGGCGTCGATCATGCGTTGGCGAATGCGCGTGCGCACCCAGGTCTTCTCGCCGATGCCGAAGCCCTTGTAGGTGCTGAGCGCCTCGAGCACGGCCATGCGGCCTTCGGCGCGCAGGTCGTCTTCGTCTAGCGCCTGTCCGATGGCGGCGACAGGGCGCAGCCGACGGGCCATCATCCTCACCATGCCTTCGTAGGTCTCGAGCGCGGCTCGAGCTTCCTTGTCGGACCAGCTCATCTTGGCGGGCTGGGTCTTCGTTCTTGCCGTCTGGGTCATCCTGAACTCCTGACGGGAGGAGACACTTCAAGACGCGTGCCGCACTCGGCCTCAGGGAGGCATCGGCGTTTTCTCAATGTTCTTCAGGGAAGAAGCGACACGAGGTCGAGATTCTTCCGCGCGGTTGCGTGCGAATACGTGCGACGTTATGTGCTGGCGTTCGATAGTGTGCGATTCGGAACGAGTTCGCACGATATCGCACGGATAGCCCTCGGGCCCAACCCTCAGCTCAGCCCGTGCTTCTTGATGCGCCGGATCAGCTGGTAGCGCGACAGGCGAAGGAGTCGGGAGGCCGCCGTCACGTTGCCTTCGCTGCGCTTCAACGCATCGATCAGCTGGCGTCGTTGCTCCGAGCGCGCCCGGGATCGGATGGCCTCGATGCTCTCGTTCGGGTCTTCGGGCGTCGTCGAACGCGCGCCTGGCGTGGCCTCGCCGGACGCCTCGCTCGCGGCCGGCGGCGCGGGGGTGCGCATGGGCGCGGGGGGAGGCGGCAGGGGGGACTCTCGCTGGAGCCTGCCGTAGGGCTGCGTCACGGGGTCCGAGAAGCTGACGGGTGCGGGGCCGTCGCGTCGTTCCGGCGACCAGCCCGTGGCGACCCGGCTGAGCACCGGGAAGTCTTCCAGCGCGAGCAGCTCCCCGCCGTTCAGGAGCATGGCTTGCTCGACCATGTTGCGCAGCTCGCGCACGTTGCCTGGGTAGGCGTAGTTCAGGAGCGCTTGGAGCAGCTTGGGGCCGAGCTCCGGCGCGCGTCGGCCCAGCGCGCGCGCTCGGTCCCGCACGAAGTGGGCTGCGAGACCGAGGATGTCGTCGCCTCGTCCGCGCAGGGGTGGCGTCTGCACCACGAAGACCTCGAGCCGGTAGCGCAGATCCGCGCGGAAGCGTCCCTCCTCGACGGCGCGGCTCAGGTCGCGGTTGGTGGCGGCGATGACGCGCGCGGTCATCTTGCGAGCGCGTGTGCTGCCCACGCGCGTGAACTCCTTCTCCTCCAGCAGCCTGAGCAGCTTCGTCTGCATCGGCAGCTCGAGCTCGCCGATCTCGTCCAGGAAGAGGGTGCCGCGCCCGGCGGCCTCCACGCGTCCTTGCTGGCTTGACGTCGCGCCCGTGAAGGAGCCCTTCTCGTGTCCGAAGAGCTCGCTCTCGACCAGGTTCGCCGGGATGGTCGAGCAGTCGACCGCGACGAGCGGCTCGTAGGCGCGGCTGGATTGGGCGTGGATCATGCGCGCCACCACGCCCTTGCCCGTGCCCGTCTCGCCCAGCACCAGCGCCGTCGTGTCCTCGCCCTTGGCCACGGCCGCGATCTGCTTGCGCAGCTCCACGATCGGCGCGCTGTCTCCGATCAAGGCGTCCGCGGCTGCCTTCTCCGTGACCTGACTGGCCTCGACCATGCGGCGGCGCAGGGACGCGACCTCGGCGGCGCGCTCGACGCGCATCAGCAGCTCGCGCAGTTCGGCACCCTTGGGCACGTAGTCGAAGGCTCCGCGTCGCATGGCCTCGACCGCCACCTCGAGATCGGGGTAGGCCGTCACCATCAAGAACGCGGCGCCTCGCGCGCCCGCCTTCAGATCGTCCAGTAGCACGAGCCCGTTCACGTCCGGCAGGTGGTAGTCGAGCAGCACGACGTCAGCGTCCGATTCGGTCAGGCACCTCGGCGCGTCCGCGCCACTGGCGCACTCGGAGACGTCGTAGCCTGCGTGCGAGAGCGCCCGCTTCAGGGCGCGCCGGAAGCCGTCGTCATCGTCGACGATCAGGATTCGGCCGGCCACTCGTCGTCCTCCCTCGCGCCCTCCCTCGCGCCCGTCTCGAGCGTGCGCGTGTCCGTGACCACGTAGTCCACGCGCTGATCGTGGTCGTGAGTGGGGATCTCCGCGAGCAGCTGGAAGTCGTAGGCGATGGCCACACGCGTCGCGTTGTGCATGGACGGCAGCAGCCGGTCGTAGAAGCCGCCTCCATAGCCGATGCGATAGCCGAGTGGGTCGAGCACGAGCGCGGGGACGAGCACGAGGTCCACCTCGTCCAGAGGTGTCAGCGGCGCGTCCTCAGGCGGCTCGAGGATGCCGTAGGCGCCTTGGGGGCTGAGCACCGTGGCTTCGTCGAACTCGTGCATGCGCAACTCGCGTGCTTCGGCGTCGACGCGTGGCAGCGTCACCCGTCGCCCGGAGCCCAGCGCCTCCGCGACCAGCGCCGCGGGGTCCGCTTCGCCGCGCATGGCGATGAAGGCGGCGACGACCGTGGCCTCGTGCCACGCGGCAAGCTCGAGCACGCGCGCGGCGATCGCGCAAGAGCGTGCGACCCGCGCCTCCGCAGGCAGCGCGCCGCGGACCGCCTTCATCTGGCTGCGCAGCTGTTTCTTGAGCTGCGCTCGCAAGCGCGGGCCATCTTCCAGCGTCTCGCGCCCTCGCCGCGGAGTCACGCGATTGGCGCCAATGGACACAGCTCGCCCCGAAGCGGCGAGGTCATGGCTGCTCGCCTGCGTCCTGCTCGACGCTCGCGTCCTGTTCGAGGCGTTGGTC
>Ga0210044_10007918_pt1 | contig 13380 bp, 14 predicted proteins | sample CryGey13umfilter_2_FD_183959 | JGI IMG/M metagenome (GOLD analysis project Ga0210044, IMG submission 183959) | Groundwater microbial communities from aquifer in Utah, USA - Crystal Geyser 4/9/14 3 um filter (SPAdes) (version 2) | ecosystem: Environmental > Aquatic > Deep subsurface >... | reverse complement strand
CACAAGGAAGATTCATTGAAAAAGAGGTTAGTTGTAAAACAAAAGACATCGTGTTCCCACGGTGTTTTTTGTTATTGTATCAATTTTTTAATATTTAGGCTTTATGAGGACTTTCGTAATTCAAAGCTCCAAGAAACCCCACTTGGAAATTTGCGATCGTTCCAGGGACAAGTAAAACCTCAATTCGTTCCATTTTATCTCCTTAGGTTAGATTTAGATGTAGGATTACAGAGCCCCCTCTTTTTGTTATATGATGATAAAAAATATTTGACAAGGGTGTGTTAAAATTAGTTCTCTTATGAAAACCGATTTATCTATTAAATTAATTTCTCGTTTAGAACAGCAATTTGGCAGGAGGAATTTTTTACAAATACTAAAAGCGTTTGAAACAAAACGTTTATCAAGTTTTCGAGTTAATACACTTAAGACGACCGATGAACAAGTAATGGATATTTTGGGGCAGGATCATATTTTATTTGAACGTATAAAACAGATTCCGCACGCGTTTATTATCCGTAATAAAAACGATTGTGGATTACTAAATCATGATCTTGTAAAAAATGGGTGGGTTTATTTACAGGGAATAAGTTCTATGATCCCTGTTATTTTGCTTGACCCAAAGCCAGCAGAGATGATTTTAGATCTTTGTGCGGCTCCGGGAAGTAAAACAAGCCAAATAGCCGCGCTTATGGAAAACCAAGGAAAAATTGTAGCTTGTGAAAATAATCCCGTCCGTTTTCAAAAACTTCAATATACGATACAAAAACAGGGAGTTAAGATCGCTGATATTTATGAGTTAGATTCCACAGTTCTTCCTGATAGTATGAATGAATTATTTGATCGAGTGCTTGTTGACGCCCCTTGTTCGGCTGAAGGACGTATTTATTTGCAAGAACCTCGAACCTATAAATTTTGGTCGCAAAAAAATATTCTTAAACACACAAAGCTCCAGCGGCGTCTTTTACGATCAGGTTTTCAAGCCCTTAAAATAGGTGGCACGCTTGTTTATTCAACCTGTACACTTTCTTATGAAGAAAACGAACAGATGGTTGAGTGGGTTTTAAAAACTTATTCATCTGTACGTCCTGTTTCATGTTCTTTTTCTATAAATTCAACTTGGCTTGCAAAACCAGCTGGTTTTTATTTACTACCCAATCAATCATTTGAAGGATTTTTTGTGGTTAAATTTTTAAAAACCGCCTCATTGTAGAAGCGGTCTTTCTAGGGTAGAATAAAAAAATAAGATGTTTATGTTTGGCACACCTTTATTTTTTCTTTCTCTATCACTGTTTCTTCTTTGGTGTCTTTTATTTTTTCTTTCCAAGAAGACTCGTGTGGAACAAATACTAATAAGTTTAGCTGGTTTATTTTTGACTCCTGGTATTTTATGGTTAGTTATTGTTAGATTTGTTCAGGGACAAGATTTTATTCATATAAGTGCGATTCGGTGGGAAGATTTGCTTTTTGTTTTTTCTTTATGTGGTATCTCAGCGGTTATCTATGAAATTTTATTCGCATCTTCTTTTTTATCAGTAAAAAAGAAAAAAAAGATCAAAATTGATCCTTCAGCCAGCCATTGGTTTTTTGTATTAATTTTTATATTAAGTATTTGGAGTGGTCTTTCCCTTCTTTTAACTTTTTTATTTGAACAACAAATTATTTTTGCATTTGTTGTAGCAGGTCTTCTTGTAGGAATTTATATGTTGATTGGGCGCCGAGACCTTATAGGTAACGCAATTATTTCTGGATGTTTTATCATGCTTCTTCTCTGGTTATTAGAAGGGATTTTTTCCATTCGACTTTCATTTATCATTTCTCAAATCCCTTCAACAAGTAAAGGAATTGAACAATGGCTTTGGTTTGGCACGATTGGGTTTACTCTTGGTCCTCTTTATGAATATGTTCGTCACTATCGAATTAGGTCATAATATTCGTTTAACAACATAATACAAATTTTTTGTTTGATCATTTTAGTTTATTGTACTTGTGTCATATCAACATTTTTCCTATTCCATAGATTCATTAAAAGAATATGGACTCCCAGAGCAAGAGGGTCAGCTTTTGGTTGATGTGGTTGAAACAGAAAACTCTTTAGTTATTCGAACTGCTATTGCTGGTGTAAAAGCCGAAGATTTGGACATTCATATTACCCTAGATACTGTTACCATTCGTGGAAAACGTTCGTTTATGAAAACCGATTGTGATCAAATAGAGATGATTCATATTCAAGAATGTCATTGGGGTGAATTTTCTAGGTCAATTATTTTACCAACTCAAATTCATCCAGAAAAATCACAAGCCATTCTACAAGCTGGTATTTTAACGATTAGCTTGCCAAAAGCTCATACAGATTCACAAATTCAGGTTTTTGAATTAGAATCCTGATTCTATGGATAAATTACCCCAAATGATACAAGGAAAAATTATTAAAAAAGATGACAAACATATTGTCTTTGAATTAGAAGATGGCCAGATGCTTCATTGGCCCCGTATTCCTCTTTACGAAGATTTGCCCTTAGAAACACCAATCTCTCTTATGGTCATGGTGGGTTCAGATATTGAACAAGAGCGTTTGCGTCTCTCTAAATATTTATTAAATGAAATTCTTCGAGAGAATTAATCACCGATTAGTAATTAGCGCCAGTTTATTTATAGGTGGCCTGTTTTTTCTATTATTTGGAATTTTTTTTCTTCATAAAACATATCAAACTCGTATAGCGCCAAATACTTTTATTGGCCCATTTGCTGTGGGTGGACAAACTCGCGAACAAGCAAGACAACAGCTCGAGCGCGCTACCGATTACTTAATGGTTTCTGGAATAGATGTTTCCATAAACCAAAAAACTAAACACCTTTCATTTTCTTCCATGACAACAGCGGCAGATGATATTTTTCTAGAAACTATTTCTTTTGATATTAAAAAAGCACTTGATGAAGCTTTTTATCAGAACCGTTCATCTCATTGGTTTATCGATGGTTTTTACCTTCTATTTTCCTATTCATCAAAACATTTCATTTCTATCCCAATAGAACTTCAAATAGATGCTTTAAAAAAGCAGCTTACCGAGCTATTTAAAGAAGATTATACACAAGCAAAAAATGCCTCTTTTTCTTTTATTTTTGATGAAAATGAAAATAAATGGCAGCCAATACTAGTTCCTTCAAAATTGGGTCAAGAATTTTCATATAAATTATTTTTTGATAAACTCATAAATCAATTAGGGGTTCTTGATAGCTCAAAAATTATCATTCCTTTTATTTCTGTAACTCCACAAATAACCGAAGAAGATATTGAACCACTTTTAATGAAGGCTTCTAGTATTATTAATGAACCAACCATGCGTTTAATGTATTCTTCTGGAAAGTCTGTTATGGTTTGGGAAATTTCTGCTGATATGCGACGCCAAGGACTGATTCCAGAAAAACTAGATCAAAGCGTTACTCTTACTTTATCAGATGAATCTATTTCAGATCTTTTTAATCAAATAGAAAAAGAAATTGAGATAAAAGTACAAAATGCTGTTTTTGCTCTTGAACAAAGTCGCGTAGTTCAATTTATTCCAAGTCGTACTGGGCAAACACTTGATCGAGAAGCAACCCATAAACAAATTACTCAAATGTTTAATCAAGCAAATACAGAAACCGAAATTGTGACAAAAATTCTTATTCCAGAAGTTACCAATGAAGATTTAAATGATTTAGGTATTGTTGAACTGCTTGGAGTAGGAATATCTCGATTTGCTGGAAGTCCATTGAATCGTATAAAAAATATTCAAAATGGAGCACATCTACTCCATGGACTACTTATAAAACCAGGAGAAACATTCTCTTTGCTTTTCGCACTTGGTCCTTTTACAGCGGAAAATGGTTATGTACCAGAACTGGTGATTAGGGGAGATAAAATTACTCCTGAATTTGGAGGTGGATTATGTCAGATAGGAACCACTATTTTTCGTACAAGCATGAATGCAGGATTGCCCATTATTGAACGGCAAAATCATTCACTTGTGGTGAATTATTATAATGATCTTATTAACAACAATCCTGGAACTGATGCAACGATTTATGATCCAGCCCCTGACTTTCGGTTTTTTAATGATACAGACCATACCATTTTAATCCAAACAGAGGTTGATCTTGATGAAACCGAGTTGCGTTTTTCTTTTTGGGGAACATCAGATGGAAGAAAGGGTTACTATACTCCTCCAGAAGTTTTGCGTTGGATTCCAACTGGACCAAAACGGGTTATTGAGACAACTGATCTATCACCAGGTGAAGAAAAATGTCAGTCCGCCCATCCAGGAGCAGATGCACAATTTACCTATATTGTTGAATATCCAGACAAAGAAAAACAAGAGCGTATTTTTTCCTCGCATTACCGAGCTTTACCAGAAATTTGTTTACTGGGAATAGAGCCACCTTCATTTGAGCAGAACACAGATGAAAATAATTCATCTTCTTTGGAAGATTCGGTTGAACTTCCGTAGTTTGTTGAGGTGATTTATCCACATTTATTCTTGCTATGTTTTTAAAAATTCGTAATATATAAATATAGATTATTGAGGCAAAAGAAAAAACGTCATTGGGAAAAAGCTGCAGGCAAGAAGTTTATTCAGTGGAAATGTCGAGTCAAAAAGACCTGAAATTACCCCTGATAAAAACTCCATTCTTGTCGTGCCTGCAGGTTATTCACAACAACGTATTTACGATGAACGTTTGAGTATATAAGAAAATCCGTCTTTTGTCAAGGGATTGATTAAATAAATGCTTTGTTTTATATAAAAAAATCACCTTTAATTTTTCTTCTAAAAAAGGTGATTTTTTAGTTATTTTTCATTTTTTAATAACTTTATCCACAATACCGTATTCAACAGCCTCAGATGGATCAAGAAAATAATCACGATCAGTATTCTTTTCTACTCGAGATTTTGGTTGACCTGTATGTTTTGCTAAAATTTCATTTAAACGATCTTTAACTCTAAGAATCCGTTCCGCATGAATTTTAATATCTGTAGCTTGTCCTTCGACTCCTCCAAGCACTTGATGAATCATGACTTCTGAATTTGGCAAAATAAAACGTTTTTGTTTTGCTCCGGCAGCAAGTAAAACAGCAGACATAGAAGCGGCCATTCCAATACAAATTGTTGATACATCTGTTTTTACATATTGCATAGCATCATATATAGCAAGTCCAGCACTTACAGAACCACCTGGAGAATTGATGTAAAGTTTAATATCTTTTGTCTGATCTTGGCTCTCAAGAAATAATAATTGAGCAATGATTGTATTGGCGACTGTATCATCAATAGCATTCCCTAAAAAAATAATTCTATCTTTTAGTAAGCGAGAATATATATCATAAACCCGCTCACCATAGTTTGTTTTTTCAATAACCGTTGGAATAAGGAATTGTGAACGTGTTTCTTGTTTTGATAAATTTGATGATAATGTTTCCATAAAAATTTCTCATGAAATAATATTGTATCATACCAGCTTTCTTTCCTCTATACTCCATTGATTTTGATGATATACAAGCCTTGTATTTGCAAGAAAGAATCCTCCTGCATACTTATGACCCCCTCCTCCAAACAACCTCGCAAGAGAGCCAATATTTTTTGTTGTACTGCGCATACTTACTTTTACTCCACCCCCAGTTTCATAAAGAAAAAAAATAGTTGGAATTTCTGTTACTAGACTTAAAAAATTTGAAAAAGCTCCACCAATATCTTCCTCATTAACTCCTGAGGATTCAATATCTTTTGAGGTTAAAAATGTTCTTAGATATTGTTGTTCTTGGTGCAGATAAAGACGATCAAGAGCAATTCCCCAGACTCGCAGTGTATCAATCGATCGTCCGGAAAAAATCATTTGAATCACTGGTTGAATTTGTGCTCCTTCCAAAATAAGTTCAGAAGCAGATTCAAATGCTCGGATTCCAGTGCTTTCATTCATAAAAATACCTGTATCAAAGGCAATTCCGCACAAAAGAGCGGTTGCAGCTTTTGTGCTTGGATAGAGATGATTTTGTCGAAAAAATTGATGAATAATTTCCGTAGTGGAAGGGGATTCAGGAAAAACAAGTGGGAGATTACCAAATCGGGTATTAGTAAGATGATGATCAATGTTTATAAGAAATGGTTTTGGATAGAGATGGCTAGTGAGCATTTCAACATATTGTTCATCAGAACAATCGAAGGTGATTACAAGATCTATAGGGTATTTTGCAAGTGTTTGGGCAGTGTAGGTTTGACAAAGTTCAAGATGAGGAAGTAAAGCATATTTTTTTGGAACCTCTGTTGAAACATGAATAGTTACTGATTTACCTAAAGATAAAAGATAATCTGCCAAAGCTGTTGTTGATCCAAGCGAATCTCCATCTAAGCGTTCATCTACTAAACAAAGAATGTGTTTTGCCTCAAGTAGGCGAGAAAAGACTTCCTGATAAATAGGTTGATTCATATACAAGAAAAGGCCTCATCTTATGGAAAAAAGATAAAATCGTCAATCAAGGCTGGTGATTGCTATTATTCCTGGTTATAATAAGGATCTATGTTTTTAAAACAGTTGGAATTTCAAGGATTTAAAACATTTGCTAAAAAAACATCTCTTGTATTTCCTGCTCCTAAAAAGAAGGATTGTTTTCCTTTAACTTGTATTGTTGGTCCAAATGGTTCTGGAAAATCAAATATTGCGGATGCGGTTCGTTGGGTGCTAGGAGAACAGAGTCTTAAACTTTTGCGTGGAAAAAAATCAGAGGATGTTATTTTTTCAGGTTCAGAAAAAAGAAGTCGTTCCGGATTTGCTGAAGTTTCAATGGTTTTTGAAAATGAAGATCGGGCTATTCCATTAGATGGATCAGAGGTCTGTTTTCTTCGTCGTATGTATCGTGATGGAGCATCTGAATATATTGTAAATAATCAACAGGCCAGGCTTTTGGATATTCAACAACTGCTTGCGGCTGCCAATGTAGGACAACGCTCATATTCTGTGATTGGGCAGGGCATGGTTGATCATATTCTTTTATCTACTCCTCAGGAAAGAAAGGCTTTTTTTGATGATGCTACAGGCGTGAAATCACTTCAGCTTAAACGCCAGGAAACCGCTCGTAAATTAGAACACACCAAGGAAAATTTAACAGAAATAGAATTATTGCTTGCAGAAATTGAACCTCGTCTTCGCAGTTTAAAACGTCAGGTTTCACGACTTGAACAGCGTGAAACACTTGAACAAGAACTTTTTGATCTTGAAAAGAGATATTATCACACGGTTTGGAAAACCCTTGAAGATGATTTACAAACCGTAGATAATCAACTTAAGAAACAAGAGGAAGGTGTTATAAAAGGCAGGGATAATTTAAGGCAAATAGACGAAACATTAAATCGTTTTGAACAAGAACAGAAAACCGTATCCGTAGATCAAGAACTTCTTGATTTACGAAAAGCCCGTCAAAATATTGAAAATCATCTTCGGAAACTTCGTGAAGACATTTTTCATATTCAAAAAGAAATTGAGCTTTCAAAAATTCGAGCTCAAGAAAATTGGTCTCCATTACCACTACATCAAATAATTGAAACACTTGCGGCTTTACTAAAAGAAGAAGAACAATTAGAAATATACTGGAGACAATATTTAGAAAAAAAACAACCCTCCCCATTTTCTTTGGAAAAAATTATTTCTCTAAAGGAAAAGACTCAGCTTTTACTTGAGCGTCTTGAGCGTCCACGACTTGAAGATATTATTATTCGCCCAGAACTTCTAGATAATCTTCAAATGCTTGAGAAAATAGAACAAGAAAAGAAAAAAGAATTAGCTGAGTTTGAGCAAGCGCTTGAAAAAAAAGCAAAGGAAACCAATCATATTCAAGAAGATTTCTTTGTTTTGCAAAAGCAAGCTAGAAAAGTTCAACAAGACCTCCACGGTCTTGAAGAAATACTTCATAAACAAAAAATTGAACAAGCCCGTCTACAAGAGCGTCAACAAAATTTATGGCGAGAAATTCAGGAAAACATGAAGGATCGCGCATCACAAATTCATGATGAATCAATATTTATTGATTTAGTTGATCTTGAAAGAACCCATGAGATGATTCAACGTCTGCATTCAAAATTAGAATTGATTGGTGGATTTGATCCTGAAATTCTTGTTGAATATAATGAAACAAATGAGCGATTTCAGTTTTTAGAATCACAACTTGAAGATCTTAAAAAAGCGTTTGAAACCACACAGAAATTAATTCGTGAACTTGATGAAGAAATTCATGCTCGTTCGGAAAAAGCCTTTCAAAAAATCAATGAGTCATTTCAACATTATTTTCAAATCCTTTTTAGTGGGGGAAAAAGCCGTTTGGTTAAAATGACACAAGCTGAGCTTGAAGAAGACCAAGAAGATCTTGATAAGACAGGCTATTTGCAAAGTGGTGATGAGGTTTTAGGAATTGAAATTGAAGCAACTCCCCCAGGAAAACGTTTAAAAAGCCTTGCTCTTTTATCTGGTGGAGAAAAAGCACTTACTTCTCTTGCTTTGCTTTCGGCTATTTTAACTGTAAATCCTTGTCCATTTGTTATTTTAGATGAAGTTGATGCCTCCTTAGATGAAGCAAATACCTTGCGTTTTGCAAATATTTTGCAGGAGCTTCAAAAATTAAGTCAATTTATTGTGATTACTCACAATAGGGCAACTATGGAGAAAGCGGATATTTTGTATGGAGTAACCATGGATAATGATGGAGTTAGTCGTTTGTTTTCTGTAAAACTTGAAGAAATGAATATTCAGTCGTCTTAAATTGTCATCTTCAAATAGAAAGCTGTATTACTTGACGAAATATACAGAATTCTCTAAAATAAGCCCACCTAAACAATTTATTGTGATATTCTTATTTATCGTATGGTAAGCATTCGTTTAACACGAGTTGGAAAAAAAAGACGGCCACTTTATCGTATTGTGGTTATGGATAAAACAAAAGATCCATGGGCCAAAGCACTAGAAATTCTTGGTAGTCGTGATCCACGCACAAAAGAAACTATTCTTAAAGAAGATCGGATTCGTTATTGGATAAGCAAAGGAGCAGAAGTCTCAAAAACTGTCTGGAATATTTTAGTTGATCAAAAAATTATTGAAGAAAAAAAACAATCTGTTACTCACATAAGCAGTGCACGAAAAAAGAAAATGGAAGAAAAACAAAAAGCAGGCGCACAAACACCTCAAAGTACCGAACAAACAGCTCAGGCCAAATAAATAGATTTGATAAATATAAAACTCCGCTTAATGAAGCGGAGTTTTATATTTGAGAACGTTTTTTTATTTGTTCATTTCTCCATTGTTCAATAGTTTTATGATTTCCCGAAAGAAGGATGGGTGGAACATTGAGCGTTTCTATTTTTTTTGTTTGATAGGATTTCCATTTATAAGTGGCTGGTCTTGTATATTGAGGATATTCAAGCAAGCCATGCTCTGTATGAGATTCCACTTCAAGAGATGCTTCTTTACCTAAAACACCTGGTAAAAGCCTAACTACGCTGTCAATTATGACAAGAGCTGGTAATTCTCCACCTGTTAATACATATGGGCCAATCGAGATTGATTCATCTGCCAAACACTTTTCAACACGCGCATCAATTCCTTCATAATGTCCACAAAGAAAAATAAGTTGATCATAAGCACTTAAACGTTTTGCGTCTTTTTGTTCAAATAATTTTCCGCTTGCGGAAGTAAAAATAATACGATTTTTTTTACCTCGTTTTCGAATAGCTCGGATTGCCCGGTCAAATGGTTCAATCATCATAACCATACCTGGCCCACCACCATAAGGAGTATCATCAACCTGGTGATGTTTATCGTGTGTCCATTTACGAAGATTATGGGCTTTAAATTCGACTATTTTTTTTGTCTGTGCTCGACCCAAAATAGAAGCCTGAAGGTATGGCTCTATTGTTTGAGGGAAAATACTTATGATATCGTAATAATGTTTTTTTGTAGGCATGTTTTTAAAACAAAAAACCATGGAACTTACATTACCATGGCTTTTTGTTTTTTTCTAGAAATTTTAGATACCAAGATCATCCACAGAGGTTTCAGAATCACGATTTTCGTCTCGTGATCGTGGTCCTCGTGAGCCTTCTGGTTCGTAAATTTTGAGGTTGACACGAGCATTTCGCTTGGCGCCGACAATCTTTAAAAGAGTGCGGATCGCACGAGCGGTTTGTCCTTGGCGTCCAATTACATACCCCATATCCTCTGCATTGATATAAAGGGTAATAAGAACACCTCGCTCATCAACCGTCCGTTCGGTGCGAACATCGTTTGGATGGTTGACAATGCTTTTGACGACAAATTCAACAAACTCTTGATCAAATCTATCTTCGGCCATATCATCAATGATAACAAATGACTTTTGTTAAGAATCGGTTTTTCTGTCTGTCGACCTTAGCCATGTAGCTACAGACGCCGAATTAACTAAAATAAATTATATCAAACAAAGAGAGGATTGTCAAAATTTCCTTTATTCTGGTTCTTTTTTATACTTTTTTGAGATATTCTATACGTGTTTTATCGGCCTCCTTGAGCATGCGTTCTTTTGGGGCAATATATGGTTCATAATCAGCATTTTTAATAACCCGGTCAATATCAGGAATAGGAGGATGAAGAAATGTTTGCGTAATAACCTCAATAATATCGTAATCAAGATTCTCAGTTGGAAATGGGAGCGTTGGTTCCTGAATCTGCACAAGCTCTGCGTTTGCATACAGAGATAGCTTTAAAACAAGCACTTGAATCAGTTCAAGAAGATGATCGTAAGCAAGTCGATTTTTTAGTTATTGGAGCTGACACAAAATTGGAAACTCCTATCCCAGAAATTAGAAGTGAACATAAACGAGCTGTTGAAACCGCTGAACTTATTTTAGATGCCATACAAGCAACCATGAAAGAATATCAGCTTGATCTATCGCAATTGTTAAATAAAACCGGTCGACCGATTGAATTATCAAGTGGACGTTTAAGAGATTTACGAATGTTTGAAGATTGCCCAAAGTTTGTTTCTTTTTTAAAAGAAAAATATGGTACCGGTATTGAATTTTGGGAAGCATATGAGGATGATCTAGAGAAGGAAACACGAGAAAAAATGGGAGCAGAAGGGCCAGATGAAATTGCTAGGCGGACGCATGATTACTTACGAGTAGTGACAAATGCTATGAAATCATATCATTCGCTTCATCCAGGTCGGCGGGTAATGGTTTGGGTTGAAGGACACTACGACAATTTAAGTCCTTATCTTAAACAAGCAACTGGAATGAAAAGAACCGATTATCTTCCTATTGATCATGGAGCTGGGGTAGCGATTCATGTTGCAAGAGATCAAAAAGTGACTGCACAGATCCAAGGTCTTTCGTATGATCTATCGCTTGCTTGAAATAACTAAATAATCAACAGCTTCATCAATTGATTTAAAAGCAGGTACTCCTTTTTTTGTCCATCCATGAATCCATTTCCTATGTTTTAATACTTGGGAAAGTCGATCAGATGTTGCTCCACCATCATAATTTGTTTGTTCACGAATACGAATATATTTTTTGTGTGTACTCCAATTAGGCAGAACAATCGCGTCTGGTTTTAACCAAAAATTTGAAGCTCCCATTATCCAAAAGCCCAAACGTTTTGCTTGGGTGGTTATAACATCACTTCGTTGATCAATTTCATCAGTTACCTCAAGCGACTCTAGCCACCAAGCTCCTTTTGGGTGAGCATTACTAGCTTCCCAAATTACATCTCCGTCAAGCCAATCTTTCTTTTTTTGATTTTTAATAAAATAAGTTTTGCCAGCACCTGAGGGGGCAAGAATAAAAAGTCCTTTTTTATGAGTAATGTATTCTTGAGTCAGTTTTTGATAGATTTTTGTTCCATCCGTAAACATGAGTGGAGTTTTAAAACTAAGCGATCCTGAATGAACTTCTGACATATTTATTAATTTGATTTAAATTAAGCCTAAATTTTAACAAATTGATTTTCAAAAGAAAAATATCAGGTCATTAGAACTTTGAAATAATTGATAAAAAAGTACTTAAAATTTTAATAAAGTTTTTTTAAAAGATTGAGGTAATGCCTATTGACAAGTCTTTTACTCTTGAGATAGAATACCGCCACTGGTTGAAAAAGAGTTTCTTAACAATTGAAGATGTTTTAATCAACTTTTTGTCTGCTAGGTGATTGTAACGTCTATTCTCTTTCATGAATTTCATGGAAGAAATGACAGAGCTTATCTAAATGATAAGTTTTTATTAAGAGTTTGATCCTGGCTCAGGACGAACGTTGGCGGCGTGTTTAAGGCATGCAAGTCGAACGATCTCATATCATTTATGGTGTGAGAGAGTGGCAAACGGGAGAGGAGCGCATTAGTAACCTACCTTAAGGTCGTGAATAACTTCACGAAAGTGAAGCTAATACACGATGGACAAGGGGGGTCGAAAGACATTCCCTTGTAAAGCTTCGGCGCCTTAAGAGGGGCTTATGTCCTATCAGCTTGTTGGTGAGGTAATGGCTCACCAAGGCTATGACGGGTACCGGGCGTGAGAGCGTGACCCGGCTCACTGGGACTGAGACACGGCCCAGACACCTACGGGTGGCTGCAGTCAAGAATCTTCCGCAATGGGCGAAAGCCTGACGGAGCGACGCCGCGTGCTGGATGAAGGCCTTCGGGTCGTAAACAGCTTTTTTTAGGGACGAACAAATGACGGTACCTAAAGAATAAGTGGTTGCTAACTCTGTGCCAGCAGCAGCGGTAATACAGAGACCACAAACGTTGTCCGAAGTTATTGGGCGTAAAGGGTTCGTAGGCGGCCTAACACGTCATCTGTTAAATTTTTGGGCTCAACCCAGAAACCGCTGATGATACGATTAGGCTAGAGGTTGGGAGAGGCACACGGAATGGCCGGTGTAGGGGTAAAATCCGTTCATATCGGCTAGAACACCAAAGGCGAAGGCAGTGTGCTAGAACAATTCTGACGCTGAGGGACGAAAGCGTGGGTAGCGAATGGGATTAGATACCCCAGTAGTCCACGCCCTAAACGATGGATGCTAGATATTGGAAGTATCGACCCTTCCAGTGTCGTTGAACCAAGTTAACACGTTAAGCATCCCGCCTGGGGAGTACGAGCGCAAGCTTAAAACTCAAAGGAATAGACGGGGACCCGCACAAGCGGTGGAGCGCGCGGTTTAATTCGATAGTAAGCGAGGAACCTTACCAGGGCTTGAATCATAGCTGCACGGCTTAAGAAATTAGGCCAGCCTTCGAGGGTGCTATGAAGGTGCTGCATGGTTGTCGTCAGCTCGTGGCGTGAGCTGTACCCTTAAGTGGGGTAACGAGCGCAACCCCTATCCTGTGTTACT
>Ga0210044_10007915_pt1 | contig 13382 bp, 12 predicted proteins | sample CryGey13umfilter_2_FD_183959 | JGI IMG/M metagenome (GOLD analysis project Ga0210044, IMG submission 183959) | Groundwater microbial communities from aquifer in Utah, USA - Crystal Geyser 4/9/14 3 um filter (SPAdes) (version 2) | ecosystem: Environmental > Aquatic > Deep subsurface >... | reverse complement strand
ATACTGTTTTAGACGGCAATTCTTATAAGATTGCCAAAGGCCAGAAAGCGACTTTTGTGGTTAATGTAGCGATTTCCTCGGCCAGCCTTAGCAGCGGTTATTACTACTTCAGACTGTCTAATGTTGATTGGGGGTACACCAATGCCGGAACCGATGGAATCGATATTGATTATCTGGACACCACTGTTTGGAGAACCAATACTCCTTACGTCACCAAATAGTTCAGTTTGTTAGTTTTAGAGTTTCCCGATAGCGTATAATCGGAAACCAAAAGACCGCCCTCCGGGGCGGCTTTTGGTTCACTGATAAATACGGATTAGACTGATTTATACTGATAGTTTCCCTCTTATTATCAGTATCAATCAGTTTTTATTTAATTTAATATCGGCGAATCTTTTTATTTCTAATCGCTTCGGACTAAAATTTACTAAGAAACCAAGTTCATAAGTAGAATTTTTTAAATATCCCCAAAATTGTTTTTTATCTTCAGTAGTGATAAACGGCTTGGATTTGATTTCTATTATTATTTTGTCGTTAATTATTAAATCTGGAATATAAACCCCAATCTTTTCTTTCTTATAATAAAGGTCAATTCTTTTTTGGCTTGAAATTTCTAAATCCTTATCTTTAAATTCTTTTTTTAGGGCGTTTTCTATTATTTTTTCTTTTATGCCGCCACCAAGCGCATTGTAAACATTGAAAAAAGCGCCCCTGATTTCATAAGATTCTTTTTCAAAAAGGAAATTATCAACTTTCTTTTTAGGCATATCTTAATTATACTACATATTATGTATTATCAGTATTAATCAGTGTTATCGGTATTTATCAGTGTCTATGTCCATGAATTATTTCAAGGTATCAAAATTCTTTCTTTTTCTCGTGCCTTTGGCGGTGATGATTGTTACGCCCTCCACCCTTTTTCCTTTTATTGTCGGCAAATATGTTTTTTTTAGAACCGCGGTCAGCTTGGCTTTAATATTTTTTCTGCTTGGCTACGCCAAGACGCGGATAAACGCGGATAGCAACGCGGATAAACGCGGATTCAATATCAGCGATAATCTGCGTAGAAATCTGCGCCTATCAGCATTGTGGCGACAGCCATTAGTTATCGCGGTTTCCGTCTTTGTGGTTATTTTTTTACTTGCCTGTTTCTTTGGCGTTGACCCCAAGATGTCTTTCTGGTCCAATTTTGAAAGAGGGGAAGGCGGTTTGCAAATACTTTATTTCGGAATTTTTTTCGGCCTTCTGGCAATTTTATTCCGGGAAGAAAAAGATTGGAAAAAAATATTTTGGATTTCCATTTTGGCCGCGGTTCTGGTGATTTTTTACGGCCTCGGCGCTCATTTAAAATATATTGACGCCGAGATGACAACGAGGTTTGAGAATGGTTTTGAAATTAGAGAATTGACCGGTCGCGGTGGGCCCTGGTTTCAGACATTTAAAAATTATATTGGCGGTTCCTTCAAAGAGCCTCATTTCCGCTTTGCCGGCTCTTTGGGCAATCCGGCTTATACTGCTACCTATTTAGTTTTTGCTTTGTTTTATGCCGCTTATTTATTAATAACACGGATTAATACTGATAAAAAACTGATTTATACTGAGTTTTTAGTAGGATTGCTAATTTTATTTTTTGTTTTTTTCTGGTTGGCGGCAACCCGCGGCGGATTTATTGGATTATTGGTCGGAGTTGTGGCGGCTGCTGGTTATTTTGCTTACCGCCATAAATCGTGGCGAAAATGGTTTTTGGCCGGGATAGTTATTATGTTATTGGTCATTAGTTTAATGGTTTATTTCAAAGAGGCGCCGTTTGTAAAATCCTTGCCCGGTTCGCGGCTTTTTGATATTTCTTTTTCCGCGGAAACCTTTCAGCACCGGACCATTATGTGGAAAATTGCCCTTGACGGCTGGAAAGAACGACCGCTTTTGGGCTGGGGACCGGAAAATTATCTCAAAATTTTTGATAAACACTTTAATATTGAATATTTTATTCCGGCCGCCGGTTTTGGCGCCTGGTTTGACCGGGCCCACAGCGTTTATTTTGATTATTTGGCCGAAACCGGCATTTTGGGATTATTAAGTTATCTTTCAATTTTTATTGTCTTTTATTGGCAGCTCCTTTCTAAAACGCGGATAAACGCGGAAATAAACAGCAGTCATCAGTCATCAGTCAGCAACGCCTTGCTAATCGCTTTGCCCATCGCTTATTTAATCCAAGGCCTGGTTCTTTTTGAAACCTTACCGCTTTATCTCAATTTATTTTTGTTTTTAGCCTTCGCCAACTACAAGTTTAATGGTCGTAGTTTAAAGGTTTAGCCGTTAGTATGGTTTTGGTTAAGGGGCATAGTTTTTAAATTACTACAACATTTAACTAAACCCATACCAGCAGCCATACCCAAACCTAAAACCATTTATGAAATATATGAAATACACAATCGCCGTAGCCAGTATCATCTTAGCCCTCTTGGGTATTATCTTCGGCGCCATTCTACCTTTCAAAAAAGCTCAGCTTTATATAAAGTCCGCCTATCAAATGCCGTCTATAAAAACGCCGGAAGAATTTGAGGAGGTTTTTGATAAGCTCTTCGGTTTTTATTCGCCGATTGGCGATTATGAGGCGGCGAGGTTTTTGGGTCATAATTTAATCAATGCGGTGGCGGCTCCGGAAAATCCGGAAATCGCCTCGCGTTATTTAGCGGAATATTTAGAACCAAAAATGAGAAAAGACGAAACCAGGCATCTGCTTATTTTAGCCCAGATGTATTTCTTTTTATGGGCAAAATCAGGCAAGGAAAATGATTTTCTAAAATCAGAAGAATATTATCGGCAGGCCTTGATTTACGGCCCTAAACTCCCGCCGGTTTTATACGGGCTTTTTGACTTATACCGGAAAAAGGGCGATCAAGAAAAATTAAAACAAATCAGCGAAACTATTTTGAAATACTGGCCGGAGGATGAGAGAGTGAAGGAAGTCATTAACTCATTGAGTTATTAGGAATTGAAGCCTTGTTGGTATTGCTTAATATGGTATAATATAAAAATATGACTAAACCATATTTAGAGGAAAAAATAAAAGACAGGATTGAAAATAAGTTGAAAGCCCTGAATGAACTCCGGCCCTTACCGCCATCGGCTGTTAAAAAACTTCAGGAGCAATTTAAAATAGAGATGACTTATAATTCAAATGGGATTGAGGGAAATAGTTTAACCCTCAAGGAAACATTTTTAGTAATCAATGAAGGAATCACCATTAAAGGGAAACCTCTCAAAGACCATCTTGAGGCGAAAAATCATTATGAGGCCCTTGAGTTTCTGTCCGGATTAGTGGAAAAAAACAGAAAACAGACCCTATCCGAACGACTAATCAGGGGTTTGCATCAATTAGTGGTCCAGGAAACAGAGAAAGAATGGGCTGGAAAATACAGAAACAGCGACGTAATTATCGGTGGAGCAGAGCATAAACCGCCGGCAGCGAGTGATGTCCCTTATGAAATGGAAAAACTAATAAAATGGTGGAAACAAAATCAAAGAAAATTACCCATTGTTGAATTAGCGGCTTTAATTCATCATAGGTTGGTTTATATTCATCCATTTTTTGACGGCAATGGCCGAGTGGCAAGATTGGTGATGAATTTATTATTGCTTCAAGCCGGCTACCCTCTGGTTATTGTATTAAAAAATGATAGGAAAAAATATTATCGGGTATTAACCCAAGCCGATAAAGGAAACTTCGTTCCCTTTGTCCGATTTATTGCCCAAACAATAGAACGTTCTTTAGATGTTTATCTGAAAACCCTGACTCCTTCTTCAAAAACCAAAGAAAAATTCATTACCCTGAGAGAGGCAAGCAAAATTTGTCCTTATTCGGCAAAATATCTTAATCTTTTGGCTCGTCAGGGGAAATTAGAGGCGCACAAAGAAAAAAGAAATTGGCTAACCACCAAAGAGGCAATTGAAAGATATATTAAAACCCGAGAACGAATCCGGTGAAATTATTCTGAAATACTGGCCGGAGGAGGAAAGAGTGAAGGAAGTTATTGACTTAATATCGTATCGGATATATAATATTTTAAGCTATCCGATATTAATATGTTAATTGACCCCACCTTATATAAGCGAATAAAGGAAAAAAAAAGACATCTTGATAGTTTGAGGCCGCTGCCCAAGACCATTCTTAAAAAAATAAAAGAGCAGTTTGCCGTTGAAATGACTTACCACAGCAACGCTATTGAAGGAAATACTCTGAGCTTGAGAGAGACGCAGCTTGTTTTGGAGGAAGGTTTAACCATTGCCGGGAAATCTTTGCGAGAGCACTTGGAGGCAATCAATCATAAAGAAGCGATTGATTTTCTGGAAAGATTAGCGCAAAAAAGAGAGCGAATTACGGAAACTTTGGTTTGTCAGCTCCATTTCCTGATTTTGACTAAAATTGACGACCGGGAAGCCGGCAAATACAGATCCAGCCAGGTTAGAATTACCGGAACCGACTATCTGCCGCCCCGGCCTTTTGAAGTTCCCGTTCTAATGAGAAATTTTATCAGATGGCTGAAACAGAATGAAAGGAAGCTTAATCCAATTGAATTATCGGCCCTGGCTCATTTTAAGCTTGTTCATATTCATCCTTTTGTTGACGGCAACGGCAGAACCGGCCGGCTTTTAATGAATTTTATCTTAATGCAAAAAGGATATCCGCCAGTTATAATTCTAAAGGCAGACAGGAAAAAGTATTATAGAACATTAGACCAGGCTCATCAGGGAAACCTCGTTCCTTTTGTGAATTTTGTTGCCGGAAGCGCCGAGAGGTCGTTAAATTTGTATTTGCCAGCTTTTGAGAGAAAAAAAACAACAAAAAAAGAAGCGAGAAAAAAAGAATACATTTCTTTGGCAGAAGCCGCCGAAGGAACGCCTTATTCTCAGGAATACCTCAGTCTTTTGGCCAGGCGAGGGAAAATAGAAGCTTTTAAATTAAAAAGAAATTGGCTAACCACCAAAGAGGCAATTGAAAGATATATTAAAACCCAAGAACGAAAGAGATGAAAAAGAAAACAAACATCGCCATTATCGGAACAGGTTATGTTGGCCTGGTGTCGGCTGTTTGTTTTGCCGAATTAGGCAATAAAGTAATTGCCTATGACAAAAATAAGGAAAAAATTAAATTACTCCAAAAAGGGAAAAGCCCTATTTACGAACCCTATTTAGAAAAATTAATCCTTAAAAATCAAAAGAAAAAAAGATTGTTTTTTGCTGAAGATATTAACCAAGCAGTAAAACCATCTTCTATTATTTTTATTTGCGTGGGAACGCCGCCGCTTAAAAATGGAGAAGCTGATTTGTCAGCTGTTGAAATAGTTTGTAGAGAAATAGCTAAAAATCTAAATTCTTATAAACTGATAGTAGAAAAAAGCACAGTGCCGGTCCAGACTGGTCTGCGGCTGGAGAGAATTATAAAAATTAATCAAGGAAGGAATGTTAATTTTGATATTGCTTCCAACCCCGAGTTTTTAAGAGAAGGAAGCGCGATTTATGACTTTTTCCACCCCTACAGAATAGTGGTGGGCGTAAAAACTAAAAAAGCAGAGGAATTACTTTTTGAAATTTATCAGCCAATCATTAAAGGAAAATTTAAATGTCCAATTCACCCCGTAAGAGACCGCCAGAAAGAAAAAGTTCCTCTGATTATCACTGATATCAATTCAGCAGAAATCATCAAACATGCCTCAAATTCTTTTTTAGCCACAAAAATTTCTTTTATTAACGCCTTGGCTGATATTTGTGAAAAAACCGGCGCTAATATTAAGGATGTGGCCTATGGAATGGGGCTGGATAAAAGAATTGGCAGGGAATTTTTAAACGCCGGCCTCGGCTTCGGAGGATTTTGTTTTCCCAAAGACCTTCAGGCTTTTATGCGAATAAGCGAAAAACACGGCTACGATTTTAAACTACTAAAAGAGGTGGAAAGAATTAATGAGGAAAGGATAAGCAGGGCAATAGAAAAATTGAAAAACCATCTTCGGATTTTAAAGAGAAAAACCATTGGCATTTTAGGTCTATCTTTTAAACCTAATACCGATGACATAAGATTCTCTCCAGCCTTAAAACTTATTAAAAAATTGTTGAAACAAAAAGTTATTATCAAGGCTTATGACCCAAAAGCGATGGAAAAATCTAAAAAAGAGTTACCGGAAATAATTTATTGCCGAAATCCTTATGAAGCAGCCAAAAATTCTGATGCTTTAATAATCTGTACTGAATGGCAAGAGTTTCAAAAATTGAATTGGAGAAAAATTAAAAAAATAATGAAACAACCTTTTGTTTTGGACGCCAGAAATATGCTAAATAAAAAGACGATGGAAAAATTAGGCTTTGAATATCAAGGCTTCGGTGCCTAATATGAGAAAATTTAAAAAAATTTTAATTACCGGTTCAAGCGGGACAATCGGCACCGCGCTTTTTGAGGCGCTTTTAGAAAGGGGCTATCAAGTAATCGGCTTTGATAAGAGAGCTAATCAATGGTCTAAAAAATTAAATAAACTCACTATCAAAGGCAGTCTTTTAAATCAAAAAGACATAAAAAAATTGCCAAAAGACTTTGATTTAATAATTCATTTGGCAGCCAATGCCCGAGTTTATAATTTAATAATTAATCCAAGATTAGCCCTAGAAAATATTGTTTCCACCTACAACATTTTAGAATTCGCTCTCAAAAGCCATATTAAAAATTTTATTTTTTCCAGCAGCCGCGAAGTTTACGGAAACCAGAAAAAAAATATCTTTAAAGAAGAAGATTTTAATCTTTATTTTTCCGAAAGCCCTTATTCAGCCACTAAAATTTCTAGCGAAGCCCTGATTTACGCTTTTGCCAAATGTTACAAAATGAATTATCTTGTTTTTCGGTTCTCCAATGTTTATGGAAAATATGACATAAGCGACCGCTTTGTCCCTTTATTGATAAGAAAAATGAAGAGAAACAAGGATATAGAAATTTACAGCAAAAACAAAGATTTAGTTTTTACTTATATCGATGATTGTACTGACGGAATAATAAAAGGTATCGAGAAATTTCCCAGGGTTAAAAACAACACCTTTAATTTAGCCAGCCCAAAAAGTTATAAATTAACCAAAGTGGCAAAATTACTCAAAAAGTTTTTAAAAAGCAAAAGCCGAATTATTGTTAAACCTGGCCGGATAGGCGAAGTAGAAAAATTCAGAGCTGATATTTCCAAAGCTAAAAAATTACTAAAATATCAGCCCAAACATTCGCTTGAAAATGGCTTAAAACTTACGATTAATTGGTATTCAAAATTTGTTAAAAATTAAACTGCTAAATTATGTGCGGGATTTGTGGAATTTATCAAACAAAAAAAATTGACGAAGCAGAATTAAAAGAAGCGGTTAAAAAAATGAACGCTTCGCAAAAAAATCGCGGCCCTGACGACGAAGGCGTCTTCTCAACGTTTGGAGCTTTAGGTCACAGAAGATTGTCAATTATTGATTTATCAAAAGCCGGCCACCAGCCGATGGTTTTCAATGTAGGGAAGTCCGACCTCCCAAATATTGACGCTAATTTCAGGAGGTCGGACTTCCAAAAATTGGTAATAACCTATAACGGTGAAATCTATAATTTTCTGGAATTAAGAAAAGAATTAGAAAAAAAGGGTTATAAATTTAAGACCAAAACCGACACCGAAGTCATTCTGGCGCTTTACGCCGAGTACGGAGAAAAATCATTCTCAATGTTGCGCGGAATGTTCGCTTTTGGACTTTGGGACGAAAAAAATAAAAAATTATTTTTAGTTAAAGACAGATACGGGATTAAACCGCTTTATTATTACGCTGACAGCGAAAAATTGGTTTTTGCTTCAACAGTTAAAGCGATTGCCGAAAGCGGCATCGCGCCGGTTGTTAAAAACCCCGACGCTTATATCGGTTTTTTACTCTTCGGCTCAGTGCCGGTGCCGCATACAACAATTAAAAATGTTCACACTCTCTCGGCAGGGTATTATTTAGAAATTAATGAAAATCTGAATATTAAAGAAGTTCAATACTATAATCCTTTGGAGTATTTCAATATGGGGACATCCGATGTCCCAAGTATTGACGATAATATTAGGACATCGGATGTCTTTAATATTGTTAAAAAGACAAGAGAACTATTGGAGGATTCTGTTAAACACCACCTCATCAGCGACGCGCCGCTCGGCATTTTTTTAAGCGGGGGATTGGATTCGTCGGCGCTTGCGGCTCTAGCCTCCCAAATTTTGGGAGGTTCAACTTCCTTAAGGAAGTTGAACCTCCTTAAATTGAACACTTTGTCAATTGTTTTTGACGAAAAAGAATTTTCCGAGGAGTATTATTCAGATTTAGTCGCTCAAAAAATAAGCAGCGACCATTGTAAAATAAAAATAACCAAAAAAGATTTTGAGGAAAGTCTTGATGAGATTTTTGAAGCAATGGATCAGCCGACCATTGACGGGGTCAACACTTTTTTTATTGCCAAGGCAGCAAAACAAGTAGGCTTAAAAACTGTTTTATCCGGCTTGGGTGCTGACGAGATTTTTTTGGGCTATCCGCATTTTAGAAAAGCAAAGATATTGAGAAAAATTCAGAATTTGCCGAAATTTTTAAAACCATCACTGGATTTGGCGTCTTTATTTGGCGGACGCTATAAAAAATTAAGTTATCTCAAAAATAGCGACATTTTAAGTTTTTATTTAGGAATTAGAGGGCTATTTGCCCCGCAAGAAGCGGCAAAAATTTTGGACATAGACGAAAAGGAAGTTAATGATTTTATAATCAATATGGGGAAGTCCGACCTCCCACGAGGTTCAACCTCCCAAATATTAACGGCTAATTCGCAGGAGGTTGAACCTCGCCAAATTAATCCTGTAAATCTTCTTTCCTATCTCGAACTCAAACTTTATCTCCAGAATCAGCTATTAAAGGATACTGACTTTATGTCAATGTATCATTCAGTTGAAGTCCGGGTGCCCTTTTTAGACTATCCGCTAGTTGAATATTTAAGCAGTCTGCCGCCGGAGGTAAAACTCAATATGGGGAAGTCCGACTTCCCAAAATTAAACAAATCCCTACTAGTCGCGGCTGTTCACGATTTATTGCCGCCGGAAATCTTGACAAGAAAAAAAATGGGATTCACTTTTCCCTTTCAACGATGGTTCAAGGAGTTGTCGAAAATTCCAAATTCTCCATCCTCCGAAGCAGAGCTTCTGCGGAGGACGGGCAAATTCCAGATTCCACATTCAAAATCCCATTGGTCCCGTTTTTGGGCAAAAGTAGTTTTAAAAAATTGGAAATTATAAGAATTTATATTAAAATAAAACTCTTGGAAGGAATAAAAGTAATTAAGTTATAGAGTGAAAAATAGGAAATCTAAAAAACCAATAATTGTGGCTGTCAGCGGAGGATTTGATCCGATTCATATCGGCCATATCCGGCTTTTTGAGGAGGCAAAAAAATTAGGGGATAAATTGATAGTCATTTTAAACAATGACAACTGGCTAAAAAAGAAAAAAGGATTCGTTTTTATACCTCAAAAAGAACGCAAGGAACTGCTTGAGTCGATAAGATGGGTTGACAAAGTAATACTCACCGCTCATAAGCCAAATCCAGAGGACATGAGTGTTTGTCGAGAACTTAAGAGAATCCGGCCAGATATTTTTGCGCAAGGCGGAGACCGGAATGTAAAAAATATTCCCTCTTGCGAAGTGCGTCTTCAAAAAGAACTTGGATATAGGGTAGTGGAAAACATTGGTCGCGGCGGGAAAATCCAATCAAGTTCGCGGCTTTTGGCGAAGTGCACTAACAGATTGCAGTCTAAAAGCTATCGGCCCTGGGGTTATTTTATATTCATTGAAGAAGGAAAAAATTTTAAAGTTAAAAAAGTTTTGGTTGAGCCGAAACAAAAATTAAGTTTACAATTACACCGCAAGAGAGCCGAACACTGGACTGTTTTAAGCGGAAAGGCAAAAGTGATAATTAAGAATAAAAGTTTTAATTTGAGTCCCCATCAAAGCATTAACATCCCAATTAAGGCAAAACATCGTTTGGAAAATCCGAATTCAAAACCGCTGGAAATAATTGAAATTCAGAGCGGTGACTATTTGGGAGAAGATGACATAATAAGAATTGATGATAAATATGAACGCCAATAAAAAAATAGCGCTTATTACTGGTATTACAGGGCAAGACGGCTCATATCTGGCCGAGTTTTTGTTAGATAAAGACTACGAAGTTCACGGCTTAGTAAGACGCGTTGCTTCTAAAGATCAATTTGAAAGATTTTCCAGAATCAACCATTTGTTGAAAGGCAAAAAAATTACAATTCATTACGGTGATGTAACTGATTACCCTACTCTTTGGCGGTTAATCGCGAAACTTCAGCCAGAAGAAATTTATCATTTAGCCGCTCAAGGTCAAGTGAAAATTTCTTTTGAGAGCGAAATGTTCGGTCAGGCAAAAACTTGGCCTCAAGATGAAGATACGCCATTTAACCCTGTTTCGCCTTACGGAATTTCCAAAACAGCGGGATTTTATTTGACAAAAATGTATCGTGAGGCTTATGGAATTTTTGCTTGCTCGGGAATATTGTTCAACCACGAGTCGCCCCGTCGCGGTTTTGAATTTGTTACAAGAAAAATTACGTTGGCGGCCGCGAAAATAAAACTGGGTTTAGAAAAAGAACTACGTTTGGGTAATCTTGAAGTAAAAAGAGATTGGGGATTCGCCGGTGATTATGTAGAAGCGATGTGGTTAATGCTTCAACAAGACAAACCGGATGATTTTGTAATTGGTACTGGCGAAAATCATTCGGTAAAAGAATTTATTGAATCCGCTTTTGGTTTTTTGGATCTGGATTGGAATAAATATGTAATTATCGATAAAGACCTTTATAGACCGCTTGAAGTTTATACGCTTTTAGCTAATCCTAATAAGGCGATAAAAATTCTCGGCTGGCAGCCGCAAGTTAAATTTGAAGATTTAGTGAAAATGATGGTTAAATCAGACTTTAAAGCATTAAAAAGAAAAGAGAAGTTATGAAAATTTTATTTCTTACTAGTAATTTAAGCAAAATCGGTGGCATTCAAAAATACATTAGAAATCTATTAAGGGCCTTACAAAAAAACAAAGAAAATATTTTAGTGATTGAGCTTGAAGGAAGCAATATAAAAGGAAAGCTAAGCTTTCTCTCTCGGGCCATTAGGCAATTATTTAAATTTAAGCCTGATATAGTTTTTTGTTCTCATATTAATTTTTCCCCCTTGAGTTATTTTTTCAAAAAAATTTTTGATAAAAATTATATAATTTTAACTTACGGCATTGATGTTTGGGATCTTAAAGGGAATTTAAAGTTTAAAGCTTTAAAAGAAGCGAAAATAATAGTCACAATCTCAAATTTTACCAAAGATAAAATAATTCAAAAATTTCCAGAACTTCAAGATAAGATTTTTATGCTGCCAAATTCAATTGATGGCGGAGAATTTAAACCTAAAAAGAAGTCATTAAACTTATTACAGAAATATAATTTAACCGACGAAAAGGTAATTCTTACAATTACTCGATTGTTAAAAAGCGAAGGTTATAAGGGATACGATAAAGTAATAGGAGCCTTGTCAAAAATTATTAAAGAAATTCCTAAATTAAAATATCTCTTAGTTGGTGCTGGTGATGATGTGCCACGAATCAAAAAATTAATTAATGGTTTAAATTTGAATAATTACGTGATTATGCCCGGTTTTATTCCAAATGATGAGTTAGTAGATTATTACAATTTAGCTGATGTATTCGTTATGCCCTCAAAAAAGGAAGGATTTGGGTTTGTTTTCATTGAGGCTTTGGCCTGCGGCAAGCCGGTAATCGCCGGCAGCCGAGACGGCTCGGTGGACGCTCTTTTAGATGGCGAATTAGGAATTTTAGTAAATCCTGATAATATTAATGAAATTGCCGAGGCTACCATTAAAGTTTTAAAAAAACAAGCCCCAAGCCATTTATTAGATAGCGAATATTTAAGAAAAAGAGTTTTAGAAGTTTACGGCTTTGATAAATTTAAAGAAAGAGTTAAAAATTTACTCAATGAATTACAAAGATAAATTTTATTCAAAATATGTTTCTGTCCATACCTCTCGTCTTTATGGCGAGATATTTTTAGGGGATATAAAAAGGCAATTCTCGGTTTGGCAGAAATATTTTGGTCGGTTTTTGCCCGAAGATAAAAAGGCCAAAATTATTGATTTGGGTTGCGGCAATGGCGGATTTATTTATTGGCTTCAGCAAATTGGCTATCAAAACGCCGAAGGCATAGATATTAGCGCTGAACAAATTGAGGCCGGTCAAAAATTAGGAATAAAAAATATCAGACAAGCCGATATTAAAGAATTCTTAATTACCCAATTACCTAATAATTATGATGTAATTTTTATGCGCGACATCCTTGAACATTTTAATAAAGAAGAAATTTTGGATGTTTTAGAAAAAGTTTATAAGACATTGAGTCCCGGCGGTTCTTTCATTATTCAAACTTCTAATGCGGAAAGTCCATTTAGCGGTCGCTTTCGGTATGGGGATTTTACTCATGAAATTAGTTTTACTGGAAGCAGTATTCGTCAAGTTTTATTAGTTAGTGGATTTAAAAATGTTTTAGTTTATCCAATGCCGTCAGTAGTTCACGGACTGAAATCATTAATTCGTTCCATTTTATGGAAGGTTATTGTGTTAAAATTGCGGTTTTATCTTTTAGTTGAAACCGGCTCGGCAAAAGGAATTTTCACTCAAAATCTAATTGCTGTCGCGCAAAAATGACAAAATATAAATTAGCCATCCTCACTTCCCATCCAATTCAGTATCAGACGCCGCTTTTTCAATTATTGGCTAAACAGCCGGAAATTGATTTAACGGTTTATTTTTGCTGGGATTTTGGGGTTTCTGAACCGACCCATGATTCGGGATTTGGTAAAGAAATAAAATGGGATATTTCTTTATTGGAGGGCTATAAATATAAATTTTTAAAAAATTATTCTTTTAAACCATCAAGCAAATTTTGGGGGCAAATTAACCCGAGAATTATCAAAGAATTAATATTAGGGACATCCGATGTCCATAATATTAACGGCAATTTTGGGACATCGGATGTCCAATTAAAAAAAACCAACGCCATTTTGACTTACGGCTGGAATTCTTTTAGCAATTGGTTGGCTTTTTTAACGGCTTTTCTAAAGAAAATCCCGGTTTTTTTACATGCTGAAAATCCTTTAAATCAAGAATTATTAAAACCAAAATGGAAAATAAAAATCAAAAAAATTATTCTCGGTTGGCTTTTTAGACGCATCAGCGCTTTTCTATACATCGGTGAAGAAAACAAAAAATTTTATCAA
>Ga0210044_10007914_pt1 | contig 13382 bp, 9 predicted proteins | sample CryGey13umfilter_2_FD_183959 | JGI IMG/M metagenome (GOLD analysis project Ga0210044, IMG submission 183959) | Groundwater microbial communities from aquifer in Utah, USA - Crystal Geyser 4/9/14 3 um filter (SPAdes) (version 2) | ecosystem: Environmental > Aquatic > Deep subsurface > Groundwater... | reverse complement strand
CTACGCTGGAGTGCTCATAAACGCCGACTTTCAGACCTTCCAGGCATCCGGCCGGGAAAAAATCGAGATAGCGCTGCACAAATTCACGGCAGGCCTCGCTCTGCTCATGCGGCAGCGATGCCAGCAGTGATTGCCCGGCATAATCAAACATGCCTGCTGCAATGCTAACAGAGCGGGCGCACATGGCCTGCTCGTCGGGTTTGAGAATTTCACCAGCCGGTTTATAGAATTTGATGCCATTGCGGTCGTCAGGGATATGACTGCCGGTGACCATAATGCCGGCGATACCGCGTTTCATGGCATAGCAGGCAACTGCGGGGGTGGGAATAAAACCACAGTTTACCGGCGCGCAACCGGCATCGGTCACTGCCTTGGCAACAGCAGCCATGATGCGGGGAGAACTCGGGCGAAAATCGCCGGCAATCGCTACGCCGTCAGCTTTGTTGATCTGACCGCTCTCCAGCAGATACTCCAAAAAGGCGAGACTGTAGGCATAACAGACGTAATCGGTCATATCGTCAGCCAGACCACGGGCGCCGCTGGTGCCGAATTTCACACCGCTGCTTTCCATTAAATCCAGAATCCGGATGGTTTGATTTTCCGCATGGCTCATAATTTTCCCTCGCTGACACTGACCGTTGGTTGCAAGTATAAGCCTTCTTTGCTGTTTTTACAGTCTGCTTATTTGTGCAGCGAGATGAAAATACGTTCGGCCAGTTGTTCCGAGATGCCCGGCGCCTGGGCCAGTTGTGATCGGCCGGCTTTTTTCACACCTTCAATACCACCGAAATGTTTTAATAACGCCGTGCGTTTGGCAGGCCCGATACCCGTGATGCCATCCAGTGCCGAGGTGAACATGCTCTGTTTTTTGCGTTTGCGCATATAGGCGCCGGCAAAGCGGTGCGCTTCATCGCGCACGCGGGCAATCAGCAGCAGGGCAGGCGAATGACGCCCCGGTTTCAGCGCAGAGCCGATGCCCTGTGTCCCGTTTTGCGTCCAGCCGGGCCAGAGTGTCTCTTCCCCGAGTTTGCGGCTGTTTCCCTTGGCGACGGCGACCAGCCTGAGATCGTGCAAACCTGCATCGTGGGCGCATTCGATGGCGATTGCCAGTTGCCCCCGGCCGCCATCAATTAACATCAGGTCAGGGCAGGGGATGTTATCTTCTACAATGGCGCGGAAGAAGCGCGTCAGTACAGCGCGCATGGCGCCATAATCATCGCCTTCGATAACATCCAGTTCGGCCGAGATGCCGTCCAGTTTATAACGACGATAAAGCTCTTTTTGTGCGCCCTGCCAACCGGCAAAGGTGATCGCCGCAACGGTCTGTTTGCCGCCAAGGTGGGCGTTGTCCACGGCTGCAATCAACTCCGGCACACTTTCCAGTCCGAACAGTTCGGCCAGCGCTTCATAAGCGGGCTGCTGATCCTCGGCATTGCGGCTGGATAACAACTGCTTGCCTGAATGGCCGGTCTGCTTCAGCCAGGCTGCCCGGCTACCCCGTTTGGGACTGTTGATCTCACAGCGGCTTTTCGGATGCAGCAGGCGAATCAGGTGTTTCAAGACTGTGCAATCAGCTTCAGTGGCTGTTAACAGTATCTCTGACGGCGGCATATCATCGCTGTAGCGTGCCATGAGCAGCGATTGCAGGATTTCAAGATCATCAGCATCAACGGCCTGATCGATACGGACATTGTGCGTGCCCAGATCGCGACCGGCGCGGCGTACGCCGATACTGGCCAGCACACCGGTAGTTTGACGGAGAATGGCAATCACATCGGCATTATCCGGCAGATTACTCTGATCGGATCCGGCCAGCACAGTTCTCAGTGCCATAATACGATCACGCAGGCCTGCGGCCTTTTCAAACTGCAGTGCATCGGATGCCTGTTGCATCTCAACCTGCCATGTACTGATTAGTTTCTCATCCTGGCCTTTGAGGAAAACACGCACCTCATTGACCTGATCCGCATATGTTTCACGGCTGACCAGATCGCAGCAAGGGGCGGAACAGCGGCCGATCTGATGCTGCAGGCAGGGGCGCGAGCGATTGTTGAATACGCCGTTTGCGCAGTCCCTGATGCGGAAAATTGTCTGCATCACATGCAGGGTGGCATGCACGGCTCCGGCATTGGGGAAGGGACCGAAATATTCACCGGCCAATGACCGGTTGCCGCGATAGAGGTGCAGCTTCGGATAGGGCTCATCCGTGAGCAGGATATAGGGGTAGGATTTCGAGTCCTTCATCAATACGTTGTAACGCGGCTTGAGCTGCTTGATCAGGTTGTGTTCGAGCACCAATGCTTCCGCTTCCGATGCGGTCACGGTGAAGGTGAGATCGCGAATCTGCTGCACCATGGCCTGCGTACGCGGCGAGTCGGGAATACGCTGGAAATAACTCGATACCCGTTTTCTCAAATTGCGCGCCTTACCGACATAGAGCACTTTCCGGTTTGCATCGAGCATGCGATACACACCGGGTTCACGCGGCAGTTCGGTGAGGGGGATCGGTGCTTCAAACCACATACGGCTTAACCTATCTTCTGTAACAATCGCTGCCACTCCCGGATGGGGTCAGGTCTGCCATTGTGCCGCAGCCATCAGTTGCTATCATTATCCCATGGCCAGACCATTACGTATCGAATACGAAGGCGCCGTCTATCATGTCACATCCCGTGGCAATGGCGGCAGTGATGTCTTTCATGATGATGAAGACCGTACACTGTTTCTGAAGATCCTCGGTGAAGTTGCCGAGGCCATGGATTGGATCTGTTACGGCTACTGTCTGATGGGAAATCATTACCACCTGGTGATAGAAACGCCCCGTGCCAATCTCTGCAAGGGGATGCGTCAGCTTAACGGCATCTTTACCCAGCGTATGAACAGGAAGTATGCGCGCTCAGGTCACCTGTTTCAGGGGCGCTACAAGTCTGTTCTGGTTGAGGCAGAGCGTTATCTGCTGGAGTTGACGCGTTATGTCATGCTCAACCCTGTTCGGGCTGGTTTTACCAGATCTGCCGAAAGCTGGGGCTGGAGCAGTTATCGGGCATGCATCGGGCTTGATCCGGCCCCCGGATTCCTGGCTGTCGACCATTTGGTATCTCACTTTGGCAATGATCAGGCTGTTGCCCGAAAAGCATTGGCAGCCTTTGTGGCCGACGGTGTTGGGCAGACGGATATCTGGAATGAACTCAACCGGCAGGTCTATCTGGGTTCCGATGTTTTTGTCGCCAAAGTCCAGCAACAGGCGGGGCTCAACCGGGAGGATAAAAATATTCCCAGACAGCAGCGTTATCTGCCGGTGAAACGTTTACCGGAGATTGCTTCCGAATATTCAGAACGTAATGCTGCCATTATTGCAGCCTATGCAACCGGCGCCTACAGCTACAGCCAGATTGGCGATTTCTTTGGTATCTATTTCACAACGGTCGGGCGCATTGTGCGGGGAGAAAGAAACAGGATGCGGTCTAATGGTAGACCTGACCCCCGGGCGGTGAAGCCTTTGAAGAAGGGGCGCGGGAAAAAGAGGGTGGTGGAAGAGACGGTCGAGGAGAATCAGCGGCAGTTGTCGCTGATATGAAGCATAAAAAAGGCGCCTCGTTGTGAGGCGCCTTTTTATTTACTTATGAAGCTTTCGGTGTTGCCCGTTTGCGTTCATTCTCTTTCAGGAAACGCTTGCGCAGGCGGATCGATTTCGGTGTGATTTCAACCAGCTCATCATCTGCAATGAACTCGATAGCGCGCTCCAGGCTCAGTTTCAACGGCGGAACCAGATCAATGGACTCATCCTTACCGGATGCGCGTACGTTGGTCAGTTTCTTTTCCTTGATCGGGTTGACTGTCATGTCGGAGTCACGGCTGTTGATGCCGATGATCATACCTTCATACAGCTTCTCGCCGGAACCGATGAACATCTTGCCGCGCTCCTGCAGTTTCCACAGGGCGAAAGCAACAGACTCACCGTTTTCCATAGAGATCAACACGCCGTTGGAACGACCCGGCAGGGCACCGACATACGGACCATAGGCGTGGAATACATGATGCATGATGCCTGTGCCGCGGGTATCGGTAAGGAATTCAGAAGTATAACCGATCAGGCTGCGGGTAGGGGACATGAACTCAATGCGCGTGTAACCATCGGCATTGGTTTCCATCGAGGTCATTTCTGCGCCGCGTTTACCGAGCTTTTCAATCACTGAACCCTGATATTCCGATTCCACGTCAACAGTGACATGCTCGTACGGTTCCTGTTTCTTACCATCAATCGTGCGAATGATTACAGTCGGACGTGATACAGCCATCTCGAAACCTTCGCGGCGCATGGTTTCCAGCAGGATGCCGATATGCAGCTCGCCACGGCCGGATACTTTATAGATATCGGCAGAGTCGGTCTCTTCAACGCGCATGGCCACGTTGGTACGGATTTCGCGCATCAGACGATCACGAATCTGGCGGGTTGTGATCAGTTTGCCTTCGGTGCCGGCCAGTGGTGAATTGTTTACATGCAATTCCATGGACAGTGTCGGTTCATCCACGTGGATCACCGGCAGTGCAATCGGATTTTCCTTGGAGGCAATGGTTTCACCGATATTGATATGTTCGATACCGGCAATCGCGATGATGTCACCGGCTTCGGCTGATTCAATTTCAGTACGATGCATGCCGAGGAAACCGAGCAGCTTGCTGACCTTGAAGTTCTCTTTCGAGGAGTCGGCATGGACAACGGTGATCTCCTGACCGGTTTTGACACGACCGTTGGCGATACGACCGATAACGATACGGCCGATATATTCATCCCAGTCCAGCGTGGTGGCCAGCATCTGCAGCGGCAGATCGGAGTCGCCGTGCGGCGGATCAACATGTTCGATAATGGTATCAAACAGGCAGGTCATATTGTCGGACTCTTCACCGAGATTCATCATCGCATAACCGTTCTTGGCAGAAGCATAAACGACCGGGAACTCAAGCTGTTCATCGGTTGCGCCAAGGGAAGCAAACAGGTCGAAGGTGAGGTCGACTACGGCATCAGGGTCAGAACCTTCGCGGTCGATCTTGTTGATCACAACAATCGGCTTGAGACCCAGCGCCAGTGCTTTGGATGTCACAAACTTGGTCTGTGGCATCGGGCCTTCGCGGGCATCCACCAGCAGTACCACGCCGTCCACCATGTTCAGTACACGTTCAACCTCGCCGCCGAAATCAGCATGGCCGGGGGTGTCGATAATGTTGATCAGGGTGTCGTTACCGTAACGGATGGCGGTGTTCTTGGCAGTAATGGTAATGCCGCGCTCTTTTTCAAGCACATTGGAGTCCATCATGCAGGTTACAACATCTTCTCGTGCATCGAGCGTGCCGGACTGCTTGAGCAGTTCGTCTACCAGAGTGGTTTTGCCATGGTCCACGTGAGCGATGATGGCGATGTTGCGAATATTGCGTGACATAAGACTACCTCAGTTTAAATATGGCGCGCATAGTAGCGGTTCACCACCTATATGGAAGTAATATCGTCCTGTCGTTTAGAATCAGCACATTCGCCGGGGTTTTACCTGGATGGAACGGTGAGGATTTCGCAGCCGGTTTCGGTGACTGCGAGCGTATGCTCGAACTGGGCGGAGAGGGACTTGTCGCGTGTCACCACTGTCCAGCGGTCAGCCAGCAGTTTTACTGCCGCCTTGCCGACATTCACCATCGGTTCAATAGTGAATACCATGCCTGCCTTGAGCACGAGTCCGGTGTCGGGCTTGCCGTAGTGCAGCACCTGCGGATCCTCGTGGAAAACGCGACCGATGCCGTGACCGCAGTATTCGCGCACCACTGAACATTTTTCGCCCTCCACATAGGTCTGGATGGCATGGCCGATGTCACCGAGCGTGGCACCGGGACGCACAACACTGATACCGATGGCCAGTGCTTTTTCAGCCACTTCAACCACCTTGCGGGCACGCACCTTCGGTTCACCGACAAAGAAGGTTTTGCTGGTATCGCCATGCCAGCCATTGAGGATGCTAGTGACATCGACATTGATGATATCGCCGTCTGCGAGTTTTTTATCACCGGGAATGCCGTGGCAGACAACGTGGTTTACTGATGTGCAGACCGATTTCGGGAAACCGTGGTAATTCAACGGGGCGGGAATAGCGCCAGCCTTGATGGTGAATTCATGCACCAGTGCATTAATCTCATCGGTGCTGATGCCGGGTCTGATATACGGCTCAATCATGACCAGTGTGTCTGCTGCATGGCGGCAGGCAGGCTTCATCGCTTCGATCTCTTCAGGGGTTTTGATCTTCACCATGCCTTCGCCTCTCCCGGATAATCCTTGAATGATGGGCGTATTGTGGCCTAATCTTTCAGGAAGGTCATTATTGACTTCTCACCACTGAGGGCACGAAGGTCAGGAAGAAAAATAAGGTTAATTATAATTTGAAAAAAAATGATGTAGTTGAAACCCGTAATCCATCATGATCTTTAACCTGCTTTCTCTGTGTCATTCGTGCCTCTGTGGTGAACAGGAGGATTTATGCGGGTTTATCTGGTGCAACACGGTTTGGCGAAAGATGAGTCTGAAGATGCGGCACGTCCGTTATCCGCTCAGGGCAGGGAAGATGTCACGCGTACGGCAGGTTTTCTCAGTCTGTTTGAGAAACCACGGCCGGCAAAAATACTGCACAGCGGTAAATTACGTGCCCGGCAGACTGCCGGAATGTTTGCCGAAGCCTGGGGCGGCATAGCTGTGGAACCTACGCTTGATCTGGCGCCGAATGATGATCCTGCGATCTGGTCGGCACATCTGGCATCCATGTCCGATGATGTGATGCTGGTCGGGCATCTGCCGCATCTGCAGCGCCTGGCAGGGTTGTTGATCTGCGGTGAGCCACAACGTGAAGCCGTACATTTCCGCAATGGCGGCGTTCTCTGTCTGGAAAAGCGCGAGTCCGGCTGGTCGGTTATCTGGCAGATCAATCCAACCCTCTTCTATGGGGAAGATTAGTGGCTGATTAACTGCGCGGACTGCTGTTGTCGGCGACTATTCTCTGTCCTGAAACAGCTTTGAGCATCGGGTTTTCTTCGGCATCGAAGCGTTTGATCAGCTTGACAGGCAGGCGTAATTTCTGTCCGGCTTTCAGTGGCACCTCAATGTTCGGATTATTGGACCGAACCAGTTGGATGGAGGTGTTATAACGTTTGCTGATATCACCCAGATTTTCCCCTCGGGCTACTGTGATCAGCATGTGCTTGCTGGAGGTGGATGCGAGACTCTGTTTTACCTTCTTCAGGCGTGATTTTGAAATACGCAGACTGAGTGTTTCAGGCTTGCCATCGACATATTGATTCAACTTCAATTTCGGGTTCATACGAAAAATCTGGTTTTCAGGCAGTTCGGCCTTGGCCTGCAGCGCATTGATATCAACAGGGGTTTGCACTTTGATGGTTTCAGTCGCAAACGGTTTCGGGAAACGGATAAGTCCGTCCTGATGCAAGGCAATCAATCCGATAATCTGGCGGATATAGGTTTTGGTGATCGGTGGTAGCGGCATGGCACGCAGCCCGTCTGCAGGTTTCCACGGGTGGCAATCCAGACGGCGTTGTACGGCTGTAGGGCCGAGGTGATAGGCGGCAAGTGCCATCTCCCAGTTGCCGAAACGGCGGTATTGGCGGGTCAGGTATTTTGCGGCGGCAAGGGTGCTGGCACGAATATCACGGCGACCATCGAAATATTTATTCTGGTTAACGTCGAGATCGCTGGCCGTTTCCGGCATCAACTGCCACAAGCCGGTGGCTCCGACAGAGGAGACGACATACGGATCATAACTGGATTCAACAACGGGCACCATCTGCAGTTCGCGTGGATAACCGAAATGATCCAGCGTTTCGATCAGCGGCTGGCGCACATATTGTGAACGGGTGGCAACCGGCTTCCAGTGACGGCCGTAAACTTGCCATGCTTCATTCTTGATGTTGGTGATCTCTTTATGACTAAGGCCGGCAAGAAACGGGTTGGTTGGCTGTTCAGGTGTTGCCACAGCTTCCGGCTGTTCGGTTTTTTCACTACTGAGTTCCGGCTGTATGGTTTGAGCGCAGGAGATCAGACTCAGCGAGCCGATGATGAGTATGGCGCGCACCATGTTGGGTAATCGATAGATACTGGACATGTCGCCAAACTAGCCACGCCACACGATACAAACACTGACGCTGGTCACAAATCGACAGGACTGAAGATTTGGACGCGCAAACGGCGCGCCTGAAAGGCGAAGGGCAGGAGCCCCGAATCACAATTCTCAGAATTGCAGTGGACGTACCGAAGGCACGCCAGAAGGGAGCAAGCAGCGGTGCTCCCGCTGCGCGATAGTTGTCTTATGTTTAGAAGAAATTGAAAACGACGATCTCAGCGAGCCTGATGTTTCAAATCAGGTCTGACCACCCAAAACAGTATTAACGATGTCATGGCGCCGAGAGTATCGGACAGCATATCCTTCTGTGCATCCCACACATCTCCCTGGGAGCCGAGAAACTCAATGCCTGCTTCGCCCCCCTCAAGCTCGGCATACCACCATTCAATGATCTCATAACCGGCGGCCACACTCATGATAAAAAAGAGGCTGAACAACAGGGCCAGTTTCAGGCTGCACAGTTGTTTGCGCAGCAGCCATTCAGCCATGGCAAAGGCGTAAAAGCCGATAGCAAAGTGGCCGATGCGATCAAAATGGTTGCGCCCGTGACTGCCCGGAAGCGACTGCAGCCACTCAAACGGTACATTGGCAAAGGTGTAGTGGCCTCCGATGCTGTGCCAGAACAGCCAGATGGCCATCAGTGTATAGGCGGTACAGCTGAAGCTGAATGAACGGTAGCTGAAGACGAGAAACAGAAAAACCAGAGCTGCCGGGATAGCCTCGGCAATCCACACCTCACGCGAAACCGGATTTATCGCCAGTGCAACAAAGAAGACAGTGAACGCAGCAGCCAGCAGGTGAGGGTAGTACCTGGTCAGCATGACAGTTTTTCCTGAGCCTAGTCGCAGCGTCCGTATTTCCGGTTCAGCGCTCTGGCATGCGACCAGCAGTTGCTTCCGGTCTCGGGCATATAGTTCAAACGCCAGCACCAGTTATTATCCAGTGTGCCCGGGGTATTGAATTTCGCTTCCGTACCCAATTCCAGCAAATCCTGCATCGGAATGACAGCCATCTTGGCACATGACGCCATGGCGCATTCGATCAGTGCCCATGGCATATCCTGCTCAGTGGCCTGTAACACGGTCAGCGCATGGTTGCGCACATGTGGCGTAGACTGATTGAACCAGCCGAGTGTGGTGTCGTTGTCATGCGTACCGGTATATACCACGCTGTTCGGCTCATGGTTTTTCGGAAGATACGGGTTGTTGTCATCACCGCCAAAGGCAAACTGCAGGATTTTCATGCCCGGCAGCTCAAACTTCAGACGCAGGGCTGTGACTTCATCGGTGATGATACCAAGGTCTTCGGCAATCAGTGGTAGCTTGCCCAGTTGATCGCTAAGGGTTTGCAACAGGGCGTCACCGGGAGCCTTGCGCCAGGTGCCGATGATGCCGTCCTCGCTCTCACCGGGGATAACCCAGAAAGACTCCAGAGCGCGAAAATGATCGATGCGCAGCATATGCATGCGCTCGAGTTGGCGCTGAACACGCTGAACCCACCACTTGAACTCATCAGTCTGCAGCTGATCCCAGTGGTAAAGCGGGTTGCCCCAGCGCTGGCCGGTTTCAGAAAAATAATCCGGTGGTACACCGGCAACTTCATCGCACAGACCGAGCTTGTTGATGGTGAAAAACTCGCGGTTAGCCCATACATCGGCCGAGTCGTGAGCGACATAAATAGGCAGATCGCCGAACAGTTGCACCTGATGCGCCTCGGCAAAGGTTTTTAGTTCCTGCCACTGACAGTCAAACAGGTACTGCTCAAAAACAGCCTGTTTGATCTGTTTGTCATGCTCCTGTCGTGCCGCCTTCAGTGCTTTTGATTTTCTGTCACGCAACTCCTGCGGCCACTGCCACCAGGCACGGTCACGGAATACGGTTTTAATCGCAAAGAAGAGCGCGTAATCATCTAGCCAGTAGCTGTTTTTGTTGCTGAAATCAGCAACTTTGCAGGACAGTTCTTCATTCTCCGCCAGTTGATTCCAGAACTGCTTTCCCGCTTTGTAACGCAGGGCTTCATGCAGTTGCGCTGTATCACAGCGGCTTAAATCATTTTCAGTGAGCCAGCCATGTTTGACACAATCCCTCAGATCAAGGAGGTCGGGATTGCCGGCAAAGGAGGAGAGTGACTCATAGGGTGAGCCATGACCGTGTGTCGGACCCAATGGCAGGAACTGCCAGATATGGAATCCGGCTTCACCAAGATGTTCAATGAATGAGCGGGCTTCCGCACCCAGCACACCCTTATGAAACGGGCCGGGCAGGGAGGTGATATGAAGTAGAATCGCTGATGTGCGGCGCTCCAGCCATGCGTTCATGCGTAATCCTTTGTGTTTAAGATGATGTCGTGTTTTATGACAGAACAATGGCCCCTGTCCGTGTTAATCATTGCCACTGCCACGGCGCATGGTTCCGCCGCCTTCTGCATCGCCGCCACCCTGTGAAATGCTCGCATCCAGAGATGCCGGCACAGCGTAGTTGATCAACTGGTACAGTTTTTTCAGGTGCCTGCGATAGAGGTTGTCGAAGTCACGCACGACAGCACCCGGATTATAATCACCGAACCACCAGCACCAGTCCGAGCCTTCACAGATACGCAGCTGTTCGCTTGCTTCCTGCTTCTGCTCCTCGTTAAGGGAGTCGATCTGTGTGTCATAGGCCTTTTTCGCCTCAATCAGCAGTTCCCAGGCATGTGTTTTGGCTTTGTCGCCGATCCAGGTGGAGAGGTTACCGTAGACCCAGGAGCCGGCTGTCAGTTTGTTCAGCTTTTCCGAAGCCGGGTGTTTATCCAGATATTCACTGAAGGTCGTCAGTTCATAGTCATCATGTTCGGCAACGCTCTGGTATAGTCTGGTCAGGAAGGGCAGGGCATTCTCATGGTAATGTTCCCATGCGTTTTCGCCATCCATGATAATAGCCACAACCGGCGCATCCATACCTTTTGTTCTGTGGTGAATGTTGGCCAGCTCATGCATGAAGTTGTTGATAGCATCGGAAGTATTCCAGCGGCTGTATTCGAAGCCGAGCAGGTCGGAGAGGCGGTCATCACGGAAGAAGCAGGTGATCTCTTCTTCGCCTTCACCAACCAGCCACGGGTGATAAAGATCGCGATTGCCCTGCTGCTCACGTAAATTGTATTTCAGTGAGTGATGCAGCACCGCTTCGCCGGTTGCGCACCACTTGAATCCGGACTGACCCAGCAGCGCCAGCGTTTCATTGGAAACAGCACCCTCAGCCGGCCAGCAGCCGCTGGCTTCAAGTCCGAAGGTGTCCTGGTGCGACTGTTTGGCCAGATTGATATGGTCAAGCGCACGTTCGCGACCGCCCGGATAGGGCTCGTTCGGAATCAGTGCATCAGTCACCGTTTCGCGTGCCGTATTGAAGTCGAGCATCAGCGGGATAATCGGATGCGCATAAGGTGTCGTGGTCAGCTCAACCTTGCCGGATTTCACCAGTTGCCGGTGTGTTGCCGGAATTTCGGAGAGCAGTGAGGCAATCAGGGTAAGCAGGTCGCGGCGATCCTGATAGGAGAAGTTGCGGGCCTTTTCAAGCAGTCTGCGCGCCACAAAATTGCGCTGACGAACGGTCTCGCCCAACCATGCCAGATGATACCAGGTGACCAGATCGGTGAAGAAACTGTCGCCCAGATATGCCAGCGCATCACTGTTTTTGGCATGTTCGGCCATATTCCACAGACGCGAGAAATCCGGATAACGGTGCAGGTTGCGCTCGTGGTTAAGGCGGAAACAGCTTTCCAGCAGGTACGCACGCTCGGTCTTGTTGAACTGGCCGGTTTTTTCGGCCAGTGAGGCCAGCAGCGGATCATTCAGCTTGGTGGTTTTACCATCAAGAAAATCGAGCAGGTGGCTGGCATAATCTTCAATCTGGGCGGTCAGTGACGGTACGTAATTGATCACCGCCTTGGCCCGGGGAAGCTGCATAAGGATCTCGGCCATATCGGTATAGTCTTTCATGGCATGCAGATAGACCCAGGGCAGGTGATAGCGGCCGGTGTCAGCCTCACAGTAAAACGGCTGGTGCATATGCCAGTAAAAAACAACGGATAACGGTTTGGTCATGGGGGAGTCTCCATATTCGATTTTGTTTAGTGATACCCTGCGTTTGTTAAGAGTATCCATGCAGCCCTCCATGGGCTGCCAAAACGAGGCATATAACAATGCCGGCACGACGTTCTCGGAACAATTGAACTGATTCGCGCAGGCTTATACAGCAAGGAGCAAGTTTACAGCCAACTCATTGTTGTATAACCCTACGCAGATAAGGGGCCGGACAGGCTATAAATCAGCCTGCCCGGCATCTGTATCAGGTGTTGTGCATTTCCTGGCCAAGCATTTCAGGCGTGACCAGTACAACGCCGCCTTCGGAAACATAAAAGCGTTTGGCATCATCTTCCCTGTTTTCACCGATGACGGTGCCTTCGGGAATGACGGTGCCTTTATCAATGACGCAGCGTTTGATACGGCAGTTATGCCTGATTTCAACATCAGGCAGAATCACTGAGTCTTCCACGACCGAGTAGGAGTGGACACGCACGTTGGAGAACAGGACGGAGTGGCGCACGGTGGAGCCGGTAATCAGGCAGCCTCCGGAAACCAGTGAATCCACTGCCATGCCGCGACGATCTTCGCTGTCAAAAGCGAACTTGGCCGGTGGCAACTGATCCTGATAGGTCCAGATTGGCCAGTTTTTGTCATACAGGTTCAGATCCGGTGCGATTTCAGCCAGATTGATATTGGCTTCCCAGTAGGAATCGACTGTACCGACATCACGCCAGTAGCCGGAAGCGCTGGTATTACCTTCCATGAACGGGAAGGCAAAGATATTGGCGTTAGTGATGGCGTGAGGAATCAGGTCGTGGCCGAAATCATGCGTGGATGATTCATCATTGGAATCTTCCTTGAGCCGTTCGCGCAGATAATGGGCGGAGAAAACATAGATGCCCATTGAAGCCAGCGCCTTGCTCTCATCACCAACCATGGACTTGGGCTGTTTCGGTTTTTCGGCAAATTCAACGATGCGTGATTCTTCATCAATAGCCATCACACCGAATGCCGAAGCTTCAGCCAGTGGCACAGGAATACAGCCGACCGTGATGTCGGCGCCCTTGGAAACATGGGCTGCGATCATTTTGCCGTAATCCATCTTGTAAATATGGTCGCCGGCCAGAATGACGACATATTCAGGATCATAGTGG
>Ga0210044_10007913_pt1 | contig 13382 bp, 3 predicted proteins | sample CryGey13umfilter_2_FD_183959 | JGI IMG/M metagenome (GOLD analysis project Ga0210044, IMG submission 183959) | Groundwater microbial communities from aquifer in Utah, USA - Crystal Geyser 4/9/14 3 um filter (SPAdes) (version 2) | ecosystem: Environmental > Aquatic > Deep subsurface > Groundwater... | reverse complement strand
CTTGCGTGGGAACTGCGCCCACGCTCGCTTTGTTTAAATCGTACTATGTAGTATGGAAACTTCTCCGTCTTCGTCCGCCTCAATCTCTTCAGAAAGGGTTTAAATCGTACTATGTAGTATGGAAACTATTTTGTATATTTTATTTTTGTTTTGGCTATGTTCGAGTTTAAATCGTACTATGTAGTATGGAAACTCTTTTTGCGTACCACGCTATCACTGCTCTTCGTGTCTGTTTAAATCGTACTATGTAGTATGGAAACTTCTCTCTCTTGCCCGGGCAAGTTCTTCTTTTACTTGTTTAAATCGTACTATGTAGTATGGAAACGGAGAAGTATACATACAACACATAACAAAAAAATCAGTTTAAATCGTACTATGTAGTATGGAAACAAGATTGCTTCAATCAAATTCATGCGTTTTTCATATTGTTTAAATCGTACTATGTAGTATGGAAACCGTGTTGGGGCGGTGCGTGCTTATGAAAAATTTTTACGTTTAAATCGTACTATGTAGTATGGAAACAAATTTCCAAGCATCCAAAATTTGACGACGAATGCGGTTTAAATCGTACTATGTAGTATGGAAACGTTCAATCTCGAACACATCGTCTTTCTGAAATTTCGTTTAAATCGTACTATGTAGTATGGAAACTTTGCTAATGCTATGCTAAAAATTGAGGAGTCTGGTGTTTAAATCGTACTATGTAGTATGGAAACAAGAAAATAATGCGGAAGGAAAGGTATACGAGGAAAGTTTAAATCGTACTATGTAGTATGGAAACTTTAAATTTTAGTTTAAAATTGCCTCAATCAAATTCAGTTTAAATCGTACTATGTAGTATGGAAACCGAATTTTTCAGCATCATTTTTTTTCCCTTGTGCCCGTTTAAATCGTACTATGTAGTATGGAAACAACTATGCTGTGAGCGATGTGAACGTAAATAATTCTGTTTAAATCGTACTATGTAGTATGGAAACGGAAAAGGAAAAAAAGAATGCAGAAAATGCACAGGAGTTTAAATCGTACTATGTAGTATGGAAACTATTCTTCTTCGTGTTCTTCCATTTCTTTTATTTTTGTTTAAATCGTACTATGTAGTATGGAAACTTTTTTTCCCGAGCCTCAACTTATTCACAGTTGAGGGTTTAAATCGTACTATGTAGTATGGAAACGCCACCGCATGAAATCCTCTCTGTCCACTTCGTAGGTTTAAATCGTACTATGTAGTATGGAAACCACAGCCCGACTCTTTTCATGTCGCAGATAGTTTCTGTTTAAATCGTACTATGTAGTATGGAAACATAGGTTATTATCGTGCAACAAGATGACTGGAATATGTTTAAATCGTACTATGTAGTATGGAAACTTGGTTTGGAACGGTATTATTTCTTGTCTCGCTATCTGGTTTAAATCGTACTATGTAGTATGGAAACTGCCCTCAAAAACGTCCGCAAATAAATGGGTTGGTATGGTTTAAATCGTACTATGTAGTATGGAAACTATTACGCTGATAACACTTTTCTATCGCCACTTGAGTTTAAATCGTACTATGTAGTATGGAAACTGGTCCTGCCTATGACACGCACCGCCCGCTCCCTTCCGTTTAAATCGTACTATGTAGTATGGAAACTATAACAATATAGTTGTTTTATTTTCCATTTTATTTGGTTTAAATCGTACTATGTAGTATGGAAACTGCGAAAGAATTATTTGCGTCATTATGCGAAAGAATGTTTAAATCGTACTATGTAGTATGGAAACTGAATGGGCGGGGAAGCGAACATAGAAACACTTCCCCGGTTTAAATCGTACTATGTAGTATGGAAACTGCCTCCACAATAAACGGGATTTTTTTTGCTTGTGAGTTTAAATCGTACTATGTAGTATGGAAACAACCTTATCGGCGTTCCTTCGCCAATGATGTATTCCGTTTAAATCGTACTATGTAGTATGGAAACTTTTTCATTTTATAGAGATATTCCGGATATTTTTCAGTTTAAATCGTACTATGTAGTATGGAAACCATTATATTCTTTTGTCCTTTTTTCGTTTTCATCCGGGTTTAAATCGTACTATGTAGTATGGAAACGATGACCGAAGCAGATGTAAAGGATGCAATGGTCAGAGTTTAAATCGTACTATGTAGTATGGAAACTAATAAAATATCGAACATAGCCAAAACAAAAATAAAGTTTAAATCGTACTATGTAGTATGGAAACAGGAAGGTACTTCAATCAGATTGAAATTAGGGGCGTGTTTAAATCGTACTATGTAGTATGGAAACTATACTAAATAAAATTAATAAAAATAATATAAAAAGTTTAAATCGTACTATGTAGTATGGAAACTTTTTGTCGACGAAGTATTCAATATAAATTATACCAAGTTTAAATCGTACTATGTAGTATGGAAACAAAAAATGAGGCATGCAAAGGCAATGGAAATAGATAGTTTAAATCGTACTATGTAGTATGGAAACAGGGTTGGTCGGAGCAGGACGAAGAGAGTGATGAAAAGTTTAAATCGTACTATGTAGTATGGAAACTAAATTTCCTTCTCAGTCCGTCTCGTAAGCTTATTCGGTTTAAATCGTACTATGTAGTATGGAAACGATTATGTTATTATTTGATTCGTGAAGGTTTATACCGTGTTTAAATCGTACTATGTAGTATGGAAACACAATGTGAAAGCCTCAACTTTTTCACAGTTGAGGCTGTTTAAATCGTACTATGTAGTATGGAAACTAAAAACACAGAGGAGGATATAACCTTGGAAGAAGAGTTTAAATCGTACTATGTAGTATGGAAACTTTTTTGATTTCAATTATTTCTTTTTCATCAACCGAAGTTTAAATCGTACTATGTAGTATGGAAACTCTATTGTTCGCACACCAGATTGCATCGGTAGAACAGTTTAAATCGTACTATGTAGTATGGAAACAAACTTTGCCGTGAAGTTTTCAAAAGAGGAGAACTATGTTTAAATCGTACTATGTAGTATGGAAACTATCTGTCGAGCAACCTTTGATACTGCGATTTGAGGGTTTAAATCGTACTATGTAGTATGGAAACGAATGTCGCCACCAAAAATACTTTTTCCTCTGGAATAGTTTAAATCGTACTATGTAGTATGGAAACCCCGCTGGGAACGTATAGGTCGTGGCATCAGACGGGGTTTAAATCGTACTATGTAGTATGGAAACTAATTATAATACAAATGACTGCCATAAGGAATATTGGTTTAAATCGTACTATGTAGTATGGAAACTTTTTATTATATTTGTTATGGCAATAGTGTTTTTTTTGTTTAAATCGTACTATGTAGTATGGAAACATTCCTCACCTGAAAGCCGTCCTAACATGCAATCCCGTTTAAATCGTACTATGTAGTATGGAAACCCGGTGGGGGAGACGATCGTTCAAAGATATCTTTCCTGTTTAAATCGTACTATGTAGTATGGAAACCGAGGAAGACTAAATAAGGAAGAATGTTTGACACGATGTTTAAATCGTACTATGTAGTATGGAAACATCGGTGCCCGACGGAAAAGTATATGTGGTTGAGTCAGTTTAAATCGTACTATGTAGTATGGAAACTACTATGTCGTTGAGCCTCTCCAGACTGATTTCGGAGTTTAAATCGTACTATGTAGTATGGAAACGAAACTCTTTGAAAAGATAAAGCGTGTAAAGGATATGGTTTAAATCGTACTATGTAGTATGGAAACTTAATAACTTAATCTCTTAATATATATTATATAATAGTTTAAATCGTACTATGTAGTATGGAAACTTATGTTATTGTTATTATATTCTTATTACGATAATACGTTTAAATCGTACTATGTAGTATGGAAACGGTGATATTTTGCCTCGGAGAAGCCCCCGAATATCAGTTTAAATCGTACTATGTAGTATGGAAACTCGTTTTGTCCCATTCTTTTCGCTCCTTTCGTACGCGTTTAAATCGTACTATGTAGTATGGAAACTCGATATAATCCACCCCCTTTTATAGTTTTGAAAAATGTTTAAATCGTACTATGTAGTATGGAAACCAGAAGAGCGAAGCTCGAACGTAACTGCCTGACAAGTTTAAATCGTACTATGTAGTATGGAAACTATACGGTATTCTGGATGCTCCTCCAGAAAGAAATAGTTTAAATCGTACTATGTAGTATGGAAACTAAATGGTGTTGATTTTTTCGCAAGTGATGAGTTTTGTTTAAATCGTACTATGTAGTATGGAAACTTTGTTTTCCTCGTCTTCCTTCCAACCACCCCCTAAGTTTAAATCGTACTATGTAGTATGGAAACTACCTGATGTCTGTCCTTGTATGTGAAATTTATTAGTTTAAATCGTACTATGTAGTATGGAAACCAAGAGAAAATAAAGGAAGCAATTGAATGGTTGAAAGTTTAAATCGTACTATGTAGTATGGAAACAATAATTAAACAAATATATAAAAGATGGAAAATAAAGTTTAAATCGTACTATGTAGTATGGAAACTAATATAATTAAAATAAATTCAAAACTTTTATCAGACGTTTAAATCGTACTATGTAGTATGGAAACCGCATCCACCAATCAAACACTTCCTCAGCATTCTTCCGTTTAAATCGTACTATGTAGTATGGAAACTCAAAGACGAGGCAACGGAAATCATCGGATTTGATGGAGTTTAAATCGTACTATGTAGTATGGAAACACGGTTGAAGCTTTGACACCGTGAAAAAAGATGTAAGTTTAAATCGTACTATGTAGTATGGAAACTGCATCCTTCAATGATAGAAGGTGTAAAAAATGAAGAGGTTTAAATCGTACTATGTAGTATGGAAACTCCCAACAGACCTGAGAATATTTCGCCATGTATTTCGTTTAAATCGTACTATGTAGTATGGAAACTCTAAACTATGCTGTGAGCGAACGCAAATAATTCTTGTTTAAATCGTACTATGTAGTATGGAAACTTCGATACGCGAGCAGAGAGTTTCCCATTTTTCATCAGTTTAAATCGTACTATGTAGTATGGAAACACTTCACGAAAGGTATCAAAGATTTCCGTGCAAGCGTTTAAATCGTACTATGTAGTATGGAAACCTAGACGAAGTACTTGAAATGTGTTTTCCTTGTCATTGTTTAAATCGTACTATGTAGTATGGAAACTAGGTGAAGGAACACCCATAAAATTCAAGCAGAAATAGGTTTAAATCGTACTATGTAGTATGGAAACAAAAAACACATAAAATCGTTAAATTTACCTTTGAGGTTTAAATCGTACTATGTAGTATGGAAACACTACCGTTCGATGTAATAAAACCATTGTTCTGTTTGTTTAAATCGTACTATGTAGTATGGAAACTTGTTTAGGAGGCTCCTGAATTACACTTGCATATTTGGTTTAAATCGTACTATGTAGTATGGAAACGCGGACGAATGGAGGGCCGTTTTTCGGGAAAGGGAGTTTAAATCGTACTATGTAGTATGGAAACCGTACTATGTTTCCGTCTGATTGGGCGTGATAGCATGTTTAAATCGTACTATGTAGTATGGAAACGAGTTTTCTGCGTGAGAAATTGTAAGTGTAATGTGGTTTAAATCGTACTATGTAGTATGGAAACCACTTGCATATTTGTTATTTACCCAAGAATATCGTCTTGTTTAAATCGTACTATGTAGTATGGAAACAGCGTAACTGGAAAATATGTCTCGAATCTTTATACGGGTTTAAATCGTACTATGTAGTATGGAAACCCAATAGCTATGACATCTTTTATTACATACGCCTCCGTGTTTAAATCGTACTATGTAGTATGGAAACAAATTTATATAGATGTAGCCTTCTATTACAATACCAGTTTAAATCGTACTATGTAGTATGGAAACTTTTTTGATTTCAATTATTTCTTTTTCATCAACCGAAGTTTAAATCGTACTATGTAGTATGGAAACTCTATTGTTCGCACACCAGATTGCATCGGTAGAACAGTTTAAATCGTACTATGTAGTATGGAAACAAACTTTGCCGTGAAGTTTTCAAAAGAGGAGAACTATGTTTAAATCGTACTATGTAGTATGGAAACTATCTGTCGAGCAACCTTTGATACTGCGATTTGAGGGTTTAAATCGTACTATGTAGTATGGAAACGAATGTCGCCACCAAAAATACTTTTTCCTCTGGAATAGTTTAAATCGTACTATGTAGTATGGAAACCCCGCTGGGAACGTATAGGTCGTGGCATCAGACGGGGTTTAAATCGTACTATGTAGTATGGAAACTAATTATAATACAAATGACTGCCATAAGGAATATTGGTTTAAATCGTACTATGTAGTATGGAAACTTTTTATTATATTTGTTATGGCAATAGTGTTTTTTTTGTTTAAATCGTACTATGTAGTATGGAAACATTCCTCACCTGAAAGCCGTCCTAACATGCAATCCCGTTTAAATCGTACTATGTAGTATGGAAACCCGGTGGGGGAGACGATCGTTCAAAGATATCTTTCCTGTTTAAATCGTACTATGTAGTATGGAAACCGAGGAAGACTAAATAAGGAAGAATGTTTGACACGATGTTTAAATCGTACTATGTAGTATGGAAACATCGGTGCCCGACGGAAAAGTATATGTGGTTGAGTCAGTTTAAATCGTACTATGTAGTATGGAAACTACTATGTCGTTGAGCCTCTCCAGACTGATTTCGGAGTTTAAATCGTACTATGTAGTATGGAAACGAAACTCTTTGAAAAGATAAAGCGTGTAAAGGATATGGTTTAAATCGTACTATGTAGTATGGAAACTTAATAACTTAATCTCTTAATATATATTATATAATAGTTTAAATCGTACTATGTAGTATGGAAACTTATGTTATTGTTATTATATTCTTATTACGATAATACGTTTAAATCGTACTATGTAGTATGGAAACGGTGATATTTTGCCTCGGAGAAGCCCCCGAATATCAGTTTAAATCGTACTATGTAGTATGGAAACTCGTTTTGTCCCATTCTTTTCGCTCCTTTCGTACGCGTTTAAATCGTACTATGTAGTATGGAAACTCGATATAATCCACCCCCTTTTATAGTTTTGAAAAATGTTTAAATCGTACTATGTAGTATGGAAACCAGAAGAGCGAAGCTCGAACGTAACTGCCTGACAAGTTTAAATCGTACTATGTAGTATGGAAACTATACGGTATTCTGGATGCTCCTCCAGAAAGAAATAGTTTAAATCGTACTATGTAGTATGGAAACTAAATGGTGTTGATTTTTTCGCAAGTGATGAGTTTTGTTTAAATCGTACTATGTAGTATGGAAACTTTGTTTTCCTCGTCTTCCTTCCAACCACCCCCTAAGTTTAAATCGTACTATGTAGTATGGAAACTACCTGATGTCTGTCCTTGTATGTGAAATTTATTAGTTTAAATCGTACTATGTAGTATGGAAACCAAGAGAAAATAAAGGAAGCAATTGAATGGTTGAAAGTTTAAATCGTACTATGTAGTATGGAAACAATAATTAAACAAATATATAAAAGATGGAAAATAAAGTTTAAATCGTACTATGTAGTATGGAAACTAATATAATTAAAATAAATTCAAAACTTTTATCAGACGTTTAAATCGTACTATGTAGTATGGAAACCGCATCCACCAATCAAACACTTCCTCAGCATTCTTCCGTTTAAATCGTACTATGTAGTATGGAAACTCAAAGACGAGGCAACGGAAATCATCGGATTTGATGGAGTTTAAATCGTACTATGTAGTATGGAAACAGAAAAATGACAAGGGATTTTTCAAAATAAAAAAAAAAGTTTAAATCGTACTATGTAGTATGGAAACATAGAGGGGGAAGATAATCGTTGTTTTGGAATAAGTGTTTAAATCGTACTATGTAGTATGGAAACAAAATTCAACCGCAAAAGCTTCCTCATCGTCAGAAAGTTTAAATCGTACTATGTAGTATGGAAACACAAAGACCTGCAATATTCAGCGACTGAAATACTCCGGTTTAAATCGTACTATGTAGTATGGAAACCTGGGGCACGGGGGAAAAAAACGATATCTCAACTGTCAGGTTTAAATCGTACTATGTAGTATGGAAACTTGAAATCAAAAAAAAAATTGCGTATATGGAGACAGAGTTTAAATCGTACTATGTAGTATGGAAACGAAAAAAAGAAAAATACAAAAAATATCAAATATACGGTTTAAATCGTACTATGTAGTATGGAAACCTCTTCTTCTGCAACTTTTTCTTCCACTGCCGCCCGGGTTTAAATCGTACTATGTAGTATGGAAACAAGGAAATGTTTGGGTGCTCAATGCATCAAACAAAGGGTTTAAATCGTACTATGTAGTATGGAAACCTTCATGTTCTCACGGGCGCCCGCTGCGAAAGTGTGTGTTTAAATCGTACTATGTAGTATGGAAACATAAAGATATTTGGCAAGTTAGGGGGTTTAACAGAGTTTAAATCGTACTATGTAGTATGGAAACGGCAAATCTTCCACTTTTTTATTATCAACTGAAATAAGTTTAAATCGTACTATGTAGTATGGAAACTGTCTAAACTATGCTGTGAGCGTAGCATAATGACGGTTTAAATCGTACTATGTAGTATGGAAACAAAAAAAAAGTAATATAAAAAAAACTAAAAGTATTCCGTTTAAATCGTACTATGTAGTATGGAAACCTGTCGGACTATTGACAGGCATCGCAAAAAATGCACGTTTAAATCGTACTATGTAGTATGGAAACGCAGTAGGAGCAGGCACAGCACTTGCACGCTTCGTCGTTTAAATCGTACTATGTAGTATGGAAACATATAAAAATGTGAAAAATAATATATACAAAAATGGAGTTTAAATCGTACTATGTAGTATGGAAACGGAGAAATCGTATTTTCAAAATTTGCGTAGTTATCCTGTTTAAATCGTACTATGTAGTATGGAAACAATACTTCGTCTAGTAATCCTATTTATATTTATAAAGTTTAAATCGTACTATGTAGTATGGAAACCTCGCCACAACAGGAAAAAAAGAGTGCAGAAAATAGTTTAAATCGTACTATGTAGTATGGAAACGAATTTTGCGCTATGGTTGGAAAAACATACGGTCCGGTTTAAATCGTACTATGTAGTATGGAAACTTGAGGGCTATAAAGCGGAGCTGTGGAAAGAGGCGTGTTTAAATCGTACTATGTAGTATGGAAACCAAATCTATATAGCGCAACTGATGTGGCAGGCGAAGGTTTAAATCGTACTATGTAGTATGGAAACTCGTCGCAGTGGCATATTTGACACCGTGCCCTATCAGTTTAAATCGTACTATGTAGTATGGAAACCACGGGGTAATAGAACATAATTCTCCGCGGGTATATGTTTAAATCGTACTATGTAGTATGGAAACGCCACAAAACGGGCAAGTGCTGTGCCTACCCCTACAGGTTTAAATCGTACTATGTAGTATGGAAACGATATATTTTGATTGGGGGGAGCGGAACGCGGGTCTGTTTAAATCGTACTATGTAGTATGGAAACTACTACGCCTCATTATGCCGTGTTTCGATACTATGAGTTTAAATCGTACTATGTAGTATGGAAACATATTTTTGCCTGGCTTCCGCCTGCTGATATGCTTCGTTTAAATCGTACTATGTAGTATGGAAACTGCATTTCAAGCTTGTTGTGAAAAAACTTCCTAGTTTGTTTAAATCGTACTATGTAGTATGGAAACCTGTGGCGAACACCTTCGTGATGTCCTCGGATGTATTGGTTTAAATCGTACTATGTAGTATGGAAACGGTACTACGAGGAAAGAGAATATGGGACATGGGAAAGTTTAAATCGTACTATGTAGTATGGAAACCTTTATGTAGGTCATAAAAAAAAATAGGGGCGAATAGTTTAAATCGTACTATGTAGTATGGAAACGGTACTACGAGGAAAGAGAATATGGGACATGGGAAAGTTTAAATCGTACTATGTAGTATGGAAACATAGGAAGGAGAACATAGCAACTCCCTCCGGATATAGTTTAAATCGTACTATGTAGTATGGAAACTTTAACCACCGTTCTTTTTCGGTCTCTGCCATATCGGTTTAAATCGTACTATGTAGTATGGAAACTGTTCTATTCCGTGTAATCTGAATAACTTCACATCTGTTTAAATCGTACTATGTAGTATGGAAACTTAATATTATTTTTCATAAAATTCCGTAGGAAATATGTTTAAATCGTACTATGTAGTATGGAAACCAAATATGGGTAGAATAATCCCAATCGCTACGACTATAGGTTTAAATCGTACTATGTAGTATGGAAACTGTTCTATTCCGAATAAGGATAACTACGCACTTCTCGTTTAAATCGTACTATGTAGTATGGAAACTTGGAGACGCGGATACATATTTTTATCATATTCTCAGTTTAAATCGTACTATGTAGTATGGAAACCGGTTTCTGCCATATCGTATAATGCCCTGATCATTCCAGTTTAAATCGTACTATGTAGTATGGAAACCTCGGCCAGCATGAAAAATGAGGAGGAGTGGAAGAGGTTTAAATCGTACTATGTAGTATGGAAACCCTCGTCTTTGACGAGCTTGAATTTCCTTTTCATTGTTGTTTAAATCGTACTATGTAGTATGGAAACGAGTGTCTCCAACTTTCTTCGTCCTAAGTTCAATCGTTTAAATCGTACTATGTAGTATGGAAACAAGAAAAGATGGTAAAAACATTATCCCGATGAAAAGTTTAAATCGTACTATGTAGTATGGAAACTCAAATATTCTTCCTTATTTAGTTGTGCTCCTAATTGTTTAAATCGTACTATGTAGTATGGAAACGAATTTTACGGTATGGTTGGGAAAACATACGGTCCGGTTTAAATCGTACTATGTAGTATGGAAACGGTTTAGGAATATTGGCGAAAAATCCGCTGCTGACAGTTTAAATCGTACTATGTAGTATGGAAACTAACACTTCCGACGATATCACAAGAGTTCTCAATACTGTTTAAATCGTACTATGTAGTATGGAAACCGGGATATGCTGTATTTCGGTACTATGAAAAAAGAGGTTTAAATCGTACTATGTAGTATGGAAACGTTGGGGCACGAAGGAAAAAAAATGATGCTGAAAAAGTTTAAATCGTACTATGTAGTATGGAAACCACATTGCTTCGTATTCTTTGTTCCTTTCTTCATTGAGTTTAAATCGTACTATGTAGTATGGAAACATTTCTTCAGAGTATATGAACATCTGAACGCAAATGGTTTAAATCGTACTATGTAGTATGGAAACAATGTTTATCGGGGGTTGCCCATTTATGACATTTTGTGTTTAAATCGTACTATGTAGTATGGAAACATGTACTGGCTTTCGAGTGAAGAAGAAAAAAAACTATGTTTAAATCGTACTATGTAGTATGGAAACCAGATCAAGCGCCCGTGTGTACGACTTGGCTTTCCTTTGTTTAAATCGTACTATGTAGTATGGAAACTGCTGTGAGCGTAAATAATTCTTTCGCATAATGACGGTTTAAATCGTACTATGTAGTATGGAAACAAGTATGAATAAAATAAACAAAAACAAATACGAAAGTTTAAATCGTACTATGTAGTATGGAAACTCCTCGAAAAACCCACTAGATTGCATCGAATTTTTTGTTTAAATCGTACTATGTAGTATGGAAACTTTTTTTTCACACTTCAACACTTTTTTCATCGCAGATTGTTTAAATCGTACTATGTAGTATGGAAACTGGTTTCAATATTTCCGACTACGACCCTGCTTCCCTCGTTTAAATCGTACTATGTAGTATGGAAACTTCACACAAAGAAAAGTTTCCATCAGGGCGGGAACGTTTAAATCGTACTATGTAGTATGGAAACTCAATATAGTTCAAAAGCAGTGTCAGCAAACGTTGTGTTTAAATCGTACTATGTAGTATGGAAACGCACGAGCGGGTAGAAGTTCTGCGTGCAGGGCGCAGAGTTTAAATCGTACTATGTAGTATGGAAACATGCCTCTTGTGTATCTTGCTGAAACCGTCCTATTGGTTTAAATCGTACTATGTAGTATGGAAACAAAATTGCTTCAATCAAATTCATGCGTTTTTCATGTTCGTTTAAATCGTACTATGTAGTATGGAAACCCATTAATTTCAAAACAGTTCAATTCTGGAAAAACACTGTTTAAATCGTACTATGTAGTATGGAAACTTCTATCTCCGAGAGGTTCCAGGCTGTCAGATAACTGTTTAAATCGTACTATGTAGTATGGAAACTCGTGAATGACATTAATACGAAAGACACGGTTACTAGTTTAAATCGTACTATGTAGTATGGAAACAAAGATATAAATAAATCTAATGATAGTATCAAAAACGTTTAAATCGTACTATGTAGTATGGAAACCGAACTTCTCTGACACATGTGTGGATTTTGTGAAAGAAGTTTAAATCGTACTATGTAGTATGGAAACCAAAAACAGAGACAAGGAAAAATACACATGCATAGAGTTTAAATCGTACTATGTAGTATGGAAACCCGAGAAAGAAGGTGGGATATATCCCCAAAATTTAACGTTTAAATCGTACTATGTAGTATGGAAACAATTTTATCGAGGTACCTTCTTTCACAAACAGGTCAGTTTAAATCGTACTATGTAGTATGGAAACAGGGGAGATGGCCGGTGGTGGGAAACAGCTACCGACGGTTTAAATCGTACTATGTAGTATGGAAACCTGATATCCGATACCCGGGTGCCTCCCTGAGGAAAAAGTTTAAATCGTACTATGTAGTATGGAAACTCGGTTTCTGTGTCAAGAAATCGATAGAATTTTCTCTGTTTAAATCGTACTATGTAGTATGGAAACGGTTTGGCCATGAAAAATCCAATAATAACAGCAATTGGTTTAAATCGTACTATGTAGTATGGAAACGCCGTAAACTGTCACACTATCATAGCAGTCATCTTCGTTTAAATCGTACTATGTAGTATGGAAACCTATCTAGCAAAACCATTGTTCTGTTTTTTGCCATTGTTTAAATCGTACTATGTAGTATGGAAACTAATCACAACCTCTAATGCATCCTTCAATGATAGAAGGGTTTAAATCGTACTATGTAGTATGGAAACTATTATCCTCTTTACGGGCATTTTTCGTTGCATTCGGTTTAAATCGTACTATGTAGTATGGAAACGATAGTATCTCTGCACGCCGTGCGTCTGACAGTTGGTGTTTAAATCGTACTATGTAGTATGGAAACACAAGACATATCGATGTTGGTTGTAAGTGTGTGCATGTTTAAATCGTACTATGTAGTATGGAAACTAGAAGGACTACATAATGACAAAAACAAGATGG
>Ga0210044_10007911_pt1 | contig 13387 bp, 14 predicted proteins | sample CryGey13umfilter_2_FD_183959 | JGI IMG/M metagenome (GOLD analysis project Ga0210044, IMG submission 183959) | Groundwater microbial communities from aquifer in Utah, USA - Crystal Geyser 4/9/14 3 um filter (SPAdes) (version 2) | ecosystem: Environmental > Aquatic > Deep subsurface >... | reverse complement strand
AGCCAGCCACCTACCAGATTGGTGACAATGCCGAAAAACTCGTAAAACAGGAACAGCATGGCGATGGCGAGCGGCGAATACCCCAGCTGATGAAAATAGAGCACCACCAGCATGCGAATGGCGCCATCGGTGATGGTAAACGCCCAGTAACCGCCGGTTACAGTCAGGTAATGGCGAAAACCCTGCTCCATATCAGAGCGACTTCGCCACCTTGCTGGTCAGCTCCATCATGCGGTTCACGTAACCCCATTCATTATCATACCAGGCCAGCACCTTCACCTGCGTATCATCAATCACCATGGTGCTCGGCGCATCAATGATCGATGAACGGGGATCGTTGGTATAGTCCACCGACACCAGCGGTCGCTCTTCGTAACCCAGAATCCCCTTCAAATGACCGGTGGCAGCTTTACGGAACAACTTATTGATCTCTTCAATATCCGTTGCACGTTCAGCTTCGAAAACAAAATCTGTCAGCGAGGCATTGAGTAGCGGCACACGCACAGCCAGCCCGTTCAGCTTGCCTTCCAGCTCCGGAAAGATGCTGGTGATGGCTTTGGCAGAACCGGTGCTGGTAGGAATCAGTGACTGTCCGCAGGCACGCGCCCGGCGCAGATCCTTATGCCCTTTATCGATGATGGTCTGTGTATTGGTGATATTATGGATGGTTGTCATACAACCGTGTTTGATGCCGATCCCCTCGTGCATCACCTTGACTACAGGCGCCAGACAGTTGGTGGTGCAGGATGCGGCGGTCAGCAGGTGGTGCCTGTCCGGCTCATACAAGTGATCATTGATGCCATAAACAATATTCAGCGCACCCTCAACAGGAGCAGCAACAATCACCTTCTTCACACCCTGATCGAAATAGCTCTGCAGTTGCTCCGGCTTGCGGAATTTCCCGGTTGCTTCGATCACGATATCACAGGCTGACCAGTCGGTGTCGGCAATCGCGTTGTTGGAACTGTAAACCAGCTCATGTTCATCAACACGAATCAGGTTTTCCTCAGCCGTACAATCGTAGTGCCATGTGCCATGGACGGAATCGAACTCCAGCAGATGTGCAGAACAGACGGCATCGCAAGCTGTCTCGTTAATCTGCACGACATCGAAACTGCTTCTGTCCCAGCCTGCCCTTAATCCCAGACGCCCCATGCGCCCGAACCCGTTAATTCCTACCCTGATTGCCATAAACACAACTCCTGTTAATTTTCGCAACGCATCCTGATAAACAGATATGTCAAACCTGTGTCAGCTGTGCAATCCCTGCTCATACCAAGCCTTGCTTCGATTCACGACAGATACCAGCGTTAACATCACAGGCACTTCGACCAGTACGCCAACCACTGTTGCCAAGGCAGCACCCGATTCAAAACCAAATAGTGCAATAGCCGTTGCAACAGCCAGCTCGAAAAAGTTCGAGGCACCAATCAAGGCAGAGGGCGCGGCGACATTGTGCTGCACACCCAGCTTTCGGTTTAATAGATAGGCCAGGCCAAATGTTGCATACACCTGAATCACAATCGGCACAGCCAGAATGGCAATCACCAAAGGCTGTTGCAGAATTTCCCGCCCCTGAAACGCAAAGAGCAGTACCACGGTAAGTAACAACGCAGCCATCGATAGAGGATCCAGACGCTGCAAAACTGAATCAAACGTTCCCCGCTTGAGCAGATGTTTTCTCCAGAAGTATGCCACCAGTACCGGGGCTAAAATGTAGAGCAGAACAGAAAGCAGCAACGTATCCCAGGGCACTGTGACCGAGGCAAACCCGAGCAACAGGGCAACAATAGGCGCAAAGGCAAAGACCATCACCACATCATTGAGCGCTACCTGAGAAAGCGTGAACTGGGCATCGCCACCGGTCAGTTTCGACCAGACAAAAACCATCGCCGTACAAGGTGCCGCAGCTAAAATCACCAATCCTGCGAAATAATCGTCCACCATCCCTGCATCCAGAAAAGCAGAGAACAGATGATAAATAAAAATGTATCCCAGCAGAGCCATGAAAAACGGCTTGAACAACCAGTTCACGCCAAGGGTCACTGCAATGCCGCGCCGCTGCTGCCACACTTCATGCAGGGAAGTGAAGTCAATTTTGAGCAACATCGGTAAAATCATCACCCAAACCAGCATCGCAACAGGCAAGTTAATGTGGGCAACTTCGGCACTGCCTACCGCCTGAAAAACGCTGGGCATCAGGGCACCAAGAGCGATTCCCGCTGCGATAGCAAAAAAGACCCATAGTGTTAAAAAACGGGCGAACAGTCCCATGGGTTTGGATTCGGACATGGCGACCTCCTGAGCAGGAGATATTATATCCGTATAAGCGGATATGTAAATTAAAGGTCAGTCATAATCATCTGCAACAGCTCTGACCCTGCTGGATGGGCGGACATGGCACATCACCATAAAAGCAGAAAACACAGCAGTCGCCGGGTTTGGGCCGCAGCAACTGATGACACTGTTTGCATTCATAAAACCACTGACACGCATCAGTGGGCATCTGCTGTTTTGATTAAACCTGACAATGCGGGCAGGTAATGGTTGAAAAGAGAATCAGCGAATGACTCATCAGGTTTCAGCAGTTGCGGGAACTGTTCAGACGCTGCAAATCCGCGCTCAGCTGCGCTTGTGTATCGTGAGCATTTTGAAGTAATAACCTCAGTTCAGAGGGGATATCACCGGCAAGCTGATAGTGCATCCATTTCCCGTCCCTGCGGGTTGTGGCCAGCCCGGCATGGCGCAAAACACCGAGGTGCCGGGATACCGTACTTTGCGGCAGTTGCAGTGCATCGGTCAGATGGCAGACGCAGATTTCTGCCTGATCGGCAAGCAGAGCAAACAGACGCAGGCGCACCGGCTCACCCAGCGCCTTGAATACCTCAGCCAGCTGCATCAGCAGCGATGGAAGGGCTAGCCTTCAACCCTGGAGTCTTCAAGCAGATCATGCGGCATGGTGACCAGCACCGAACAGGGTGCATGGGCCACAACACGCTCTGATGTGGAGCCGGTCAGCATATGTTCAATGACACCCTTTTCACCGTGGCGGCCGATGACAATCAGATCAGCCGGCAGTGATTTGGCAAAATTACAGATCAATCGCGCAGGATCACCGGTTGACTCTTCAACATGCGTTTTCACATCAAAAGAAAACTGCTCAGCCAGCGCCTGCAAGCGACTCACGGCACCGTCATGAACGGCATGGTTGACTTCATCAAGAGGAGGAACCGAAACCATGTCGGTTTCAAAGTAGACGGAGGGAGCCAGCACATGCAGCAGGTGTACCTCGGCATCGAACTGTGTCGCCAGTACTCCCGCACGTCGCACGGACTCGGTCGCCTGCTCGGAAAAATCGAATGGAACCAGAATTTTGTTATGCCTGATCATCTTCTCCCCCTATCCCCAACCCCATAACCTGCCGATGCAGGTTATGGGGTTCAGTCAAACTAGCAGGCTGAAACCGGCTTTGCCAGCCGCTTAGCGAGCTTTTCTGGCTGCCAGAGCGCCCATTCTCAAACGCAGCGCATTGAGTTTGATAAAGCCACCGGCATCCTTCTGGTCATAAGCGCCCTGGTCATCTTCAAAGGTGCAGAGGCGATCATCAAACATGGACTGATTGGAGCGTCGTCCTACGACAGAGACATTGCCCTTATAAAGCTTCAGACGCACATCGCCATTCACATGCACCTGCGACAGATCAATCGCGGCCTGCAGCATTTCACGTTCGGGCGCAAACCAGAAACCGTTGTACACCAGCTTGGCATAACGCGGCATCAGCTCATCTTTCAGGTGTGCGGCTTCACGGTCCACAGTCAGCGACTCAATGGCGCGATGGGCTTTGAGCATAATGGTGCCACCCGGTGTTTCATAGCAACCGCGTGACTTCATGCCGACGAAACGGTTTTCCACGATGTCGATACGGCCGATTCCATGTTTACCGCCCAGACGATTCAGCTCAGTGAGCACCTGCGCAGGTGTCATGGTTACGCCATTGATGGCAACGATATCGCCGCGTTCGTAAGCCAGTTCGATAAATTCCGGCGTATCCGGCGCCTGTTCAGGTGAAACGCTCCAGCGCCACATCTCTTCAGACGGTTCACACCATGGATCTTCCAGATCGTAACCCTCATAGGAGATATGCAGCAGGTTGGCATCCATCGAATAGGGTGACTTGGAACCTTCGCGCTTGCGCTCAACCGGAATACCGTGTTTGGCAGCATAGCTCAGCATATCTTCACGCGAGACCAGATCCCACTCACGCCACGGTGCAATCACTTTCACATCAGGTTTCAGGCCGTAGAAACCGAACTCGAAGCGCACCTGATCATTTCCCTTGCCTGTGGCACCATGCGATACCGCATCCGCCCCTTCGGCATTGGCAATTTCAATCATGCGTTTGGCAATCAGCGGGCGTGCAATGGAAGTGCCGAGCAGGTATTCGCCTTCATAAATCGCGTTGGCGCGGAACATCGGAAAGACATAATCACGCACGAACTCTTCGCGCAGGTCTTCGATATAGATTGATTTCACGCCACCGGCAATCGCCTTGCTACGCGCGTCCTCAACCTCATCACCCTGACCGAGGTCAGCAGTAAAGGTGACCACTTCACACCCGTAGGTATCCTGCAACCACTTCAGGATAATGGAGGTATCAAGACCTCCGGAATAGGCCAGTACAGCTTTTTTGACTTCAGGATGCGGCATCTATAAACCCTCTTACGTATAAATATCCGCCAACTGGCGGAAGGAGTGCGCAGCCTACACACAGCTGCGACGGCTTGCTACTTGGCGACATGCAGCCGCACGGAAAAACAGTTGCCGGGCATGCAAAAAGCGGAGGCGCAGGACAGAAGCGTTGCCCCCTGGTTTTTAACTATGGTCACACATCAAAAATTCAAGCAGTGCTTTCTGGGTGTGCAGACGATTTTCAGCCTCATCCCAAACCACCGATTGCGGCCCGTCGATGACAGAAGCGGCAACCTCTTCACCGCGGTGAGCCGGAAGACAATGCATAAACAACGCATCGGCATTGGCAAATGCCATCACCCGGTCATCCACCTGGAAATCGGCAAAGGCTTTTTTGCGCAGGGCCTGCTCTTCTTCCTGCCCCATGGAGGCCCAGACATCCGTGCTCACCAGATCGGCAGCGTCGGCTGCAGCTGCTGCACTATCGTACAGGCTGACATCCGCACCCAGAGCCCGCGCAGCAGCGAGCAGCTTCTCATCGGGCTCAAAACCCGGAGGGCAGGCAAGCTTGAGCTTGTAGCCAAAAGAGAGCGACCCGTTGATCCAGGAGTGCGCCATATTATTACCATCGCCAATCCACGCCACGGTCTTGCCCTCAATGGAGCCGCGGTGCTCTTCATAAGTGAAGATATCCGCCAGAATCTGACAGGGGTGAGTGAGATCGGTCAGGCCATTGATCACCGGCACTTTTGAATATTGGGCAAACTTCTGCACGACATCATGGCCGAAGGTACGGATCATGATGCCGTCCACCATGCTGGAGAGCACGCGCGCCGCATCTTCAACCGGCTCACCACGCCCCAACTGGGTCGTATCTGAATGCAGAAACAGCGCATGGCCACCAAGCTGGAACATACCGACCTCAAAGGAGACCCGGGTGCGGGTGCTGGCTTTATCAAAAATCATGCCCAGCGTTTTACCTTCCAGCGGGCGATGGGGCTTGCCCTCTTTCAGTTTACGTTTGATCTTTGCTGCACGTTTAAGGATATGACGCGCTTCATCGCCCGTCACATCCAGCAGTGTCAGGAAATGCCTCATGCCTGCGTCTCCAGTGTCGTGGCCAGCAGGGCCAAAGCTTCGTTGATCTCGGCTTCAGTCACATTCAACGGCGGCAAAAAGCGCAGCACCTTAGGGCCGGCCAGCAAAATCATCAGCCCCTCGCCCCTTGCGGCAGCAACAACCGGGCCGGCATCCATCGATAACTGAGCCCCGACCAGAAGTCCCTGTCCACGCACATCTTCAATGACCGGAAAGCGCTGCTGCAAGTCACGCAGGCCTTGTTGCAGCTGCTCACCACGCGCTTTCACATTATCCAGCAATGCTTCGGATTCAATCACATCGAGCACGGTCAGTGCCGCACTGCAGGAGAGCGGATTACCGCCAAACGTTGAGCCATGCGTACCCGGACCAAAGGAGGCCGCCACTTTTTCACTGGCCAACATCGCACCGATCGGCACCCCGCCACCGAGCCCCTTGGCCAGCGTCAGTACATCCGGCGTAATGCCGGCCTGCTCATAGGCAAACATCGAACCGGTACGGCCAACACCCGTCTGCACTTCATCGAGCATCAGCAGGATACCGTGCTCATCACAAAGCCTGCGAACCGCCTGCAAATAGCTCGCCTGCGCAATGTTTACACCGCCCTCACCCTGCAAGGGCTCCAGCAGCACTGCTGCAGTCTGCGATGTCACAGCCTGTTGCAATGCTTCGATATTATTAAGCGGCACATGCACAAAACCCGGCGGCAGCGGATCAAAACCGATCTTGACCTTGTCCTGACCTGTGGCTGTCAGCGTTGAAAGCAGGCGACCGTGAAAAGACTGCGTCGCGGAAATCACCGTGCGCCTGGATGATCCCTGATCATAAAAATATTTGCGCGCCAGCTTGATCGCGGCTTCATTGGCTTCTGCGCCGGAGTTGCAGAAAAATGCGGCGCCAAGGCCTGACAGGCTGACCAGTTTCTCAGCCAGCTGCTGCTGCTTGGGAATATGAAACAGGTTGGAGCAGTGCAGCATGGTCGCCGCCTGATCGGCCAGCGCAGCCACCATGGCAGGGTGCCCATGCCCCAGTGTATTGACGGCAATACCGGAAATAAAATCGAGATAAACATCTCCCGCATCATCCCAGACTCGTGTTCCCTGACCTTTCACCAGCGTTACCGGAAAGCGGGCATATGTATTCATTACAGCACTCATAGGGCGCAGTTTATGTGAGAAAAGCCGGTTTCGCACCTATTCTTCGCATAAAACACAAATCCGGCGGCGTAACCCTTTGCTGGCACAGGGATAACTCACTGATTTTTCGCAGCAGAGCATGGATAGAGTGCAAGTAAATCAACATATCCCCGGCATGGGGCGTGAGCTGTAAACTGCATGGATGCAGTTTTTTCCGAGATTGCCTAGAGTGCTGCCATGATCACTTCAACAGCATCCGTTCGGACCCGTATCAAGGTCTGTGGCATTACCCGCCTGGAAGATGCGCTGGCCGCCTCGCGGCTTGGCGTCGATGCAGTCGGTTTTGTCTTTTACCCCAACTCGCCGCGGTATATTGAGCCGGCCAAAGCCGCTGCCATTATTCGCCAGCTTCCCCCGTTCGTTTCGGCTGTCGGCCTGTTTGTGAATCCGACTCAGTCGTTCATTGCCGAAGTCCTGCAAAACGTACCGCTGGGAGTCATTCAGCTGCATGGTGATGAAACGCCGGAATTCTGTCAGGCGCAGCGCAGGCGTGTCCTTAAAGCCGTTGCCATCTCCGGTCCGGATGACCTGAAACGGGCCAAACGCTACGACTGCCCGCTGCTGCTTGATGCCAGGGCACCTGCCGGTGTCTATGGCGGCACCGGCACCGCCTTTGACTGGTCACTGCTCAAGGGGTTCGAGCACGCATACCCACTGACCCTGGCCGGCGGACTGAATGCCGGCAATGTCGAGGCAGCCCTTGCGGTTCGCCAATGGTTTGCACTGGATGTATCCTCCGGCGTTGAAATCGCCCCGGGCATCAAGGATGTCGAAAAAATGCGTGTCTTCATCAACGCAGTAAATAAAGGCAAGGGACTATGAGCCAATCACTTCACAACCTCGATTTTTCTTCCATGTATGATCTCGAGATCAAACATGGACCCGATGCCGGTGGCCACTTCGGCAAATTCGGTGGCCGCTTCGCTGCCGAAACCCTGATGCAGCCACTCAAAGAGATTGAAGAGGCCTTTTTTGAAGCCTGGGCAGACCCGGCCTTCCATGAAGAGCGTCTGGACCTGCTGAAAAACTATGTCGGTCGAGCCACACCGCTGTATCATGCCAAACATCTCTCCGCCGAAGTCGGCGGCGCCCAGATCTACCTGAAACGTGAAGACCTGAATCACACCGGCGCCCATAAGGTGAACAATACCATCGGCCAGGCACTGCTGGCCCGTCGCATGGGTAAAAAGAAGGTGATCGCCGAAACCGGCGCCGGCCAGCATGGTGTCGCCACGGCCACGGTTGCCGCCATGTTCAACATGGAGTGCAATATTTATATGGGGCGCGAAGACATCCGTCGTCAGGCGCCCAATGTGTTCCGCATGAAGCTGCTCGGTGCCAACGTCATACCGGTCGATTCCGGCAGTGCCACCCTGAAAGATGCGGTGAATGAAGCCTTGAGAGTCTGGGTCGCCACCTGCGAAGACACCTATTATATCTTCGGCACGGCTGCAGGCCCCCACCCGTTCCCGCTGATGGTGCGCCAGTTCCACACGGTGATCGGCCAGGAGGCACGCGCACAATGCCTGGATCAGGCAGGGCGTCTGCCCGATGTGGCGGTTGCCTGCGTGGGTGGCGGCTCCAATGCCATCGGCCTGCTGCACCCGTTTTATGATGACAGCGAAGTGCGTCTGGTGGCTGTGGAGGCCGCAGGTCACGGCCTTGAAGGTCATGAACATGCAGCATCCCTGGCCGCCGGCAAGCCCGGTATTATTCACGGCAGCCTGAGCTACCTGCTCGAAGATGAAGAGGGGCAGATCAGCAGCACGCACAGTATTTCGGCAGGACTGGATTATCCGGGTGTCGGGCCTGAACTGGCGGCCATGCTGGAGCAGGGTCGCCTGCAGCTGGACTCAGCTACGGATGAGCAAGCCCTGACAGCATTCAAACGGCTGACCCGCTGCGAAGGCATTATCCCGGCGCTCGAGTCCAGCCATGCTGTTTCTGCCGGCATGCGTATTGCCGCACAGATGTCTCCCGACCAGATCGTGTTGATTAATCTCTCCGGCCGTGGCGACAAGGATATGGGAACCGTGTTCGATCTGCTCGGCGACGAACTCGGAGGAGACCAGGCATGAGTAACCGGCAACTGGCAACAGTGTTTCAACGCTGCAAAGCGGAAAATCGCGCTGCGCTTGTCGGCTACCTGACCGCAGGTGACCCGGATCCGGCGGCCAGCCTGAAGCTGATGCTGGCTCTGGCAGCGCAGTGTGACGTGATCGAGATCGGCATGCCGTTCTCTGATCCGATGGCTGATGGCCCGGTGATCCAGGCCGCCAGTGAACGGGCCCTGGCTGCAGGCACACATATTCAGGATGTGTTCGAAATCACCCGCAGCGTGCGTGAAGCGAACCCGGATATCGGCATTGTGCTGATGGGTTATGCCAATATCCCCTACACTATGGGCTTTGACATTTTTTCCGAACGCGCCAAAGCTGCCGGTGCTGATGGCGTATTGATTGTGGATATTCCACCTGAAGAGGGACACATCTGTGATGACGTACTCGCGGCTAACGGACTCGACCGTATTCTGCTGCTGTCGCCGACATCGACAGATGATCGCATCAGACTGGCCTGCCATCACGGCACCGGCTTTATCTATTATGTGTCGCTGACCGGCATTACCGGTGCTAATATGGGGGATATGGGTGACATTCGTCTTAAAACCGAACATATCCAGTCGATGACTGACATGCCCGTCTGTGTCGGATTCGGCATCAAAACACCGGAACAGGTCGCTGCAGTTGCAGACTTTGCCGACGGGGTTGTTGTAGGCAGTCATTTTGTTTCTCATATTACGGCCAACAGCGGCACGCAGGCCATGTGTGATGCACTTTCAACATCGGCCTGGGCCATGAAAGAGGCAATCCGGAGCGCTGCGGATTGAGAATCAAGGTACTCGGCTGTTACGGCGGCCAGCTGGTCGGCTTTCGCCTGACTTCGTTTCTGGTCAATGACTCGATCCTGCTCGATGCCGGATCACCGACTGAAGCCCTGTCACTGGAAGAGCAGCACGGCATCCGCCACATCTGCCTGTCACATACCCACCTCGACCACATCAAGGATATCGCCTTCCTGGCCGATAACCGCGCGCTCAAATGCATGACGATTGGCAGTAATGTCAGCCCCTGCATCAGCATTCATTCGCTGGCGGCCAACAATGAGACGCTGCGCCGTCATTTTCTTAACGATGAGGTATGGCCGGACTTCACCCGCATTCCCAGCCGCACAAATCCGACACTGAAACTGGTTAACCTGCAAGCTGAAGTGCCATTCGATATCGATGATGTACGTGTCACCGCCATCACTGTGAACCATCCCGTTCCATGCACCGGCTTCCTGCTTGAGCAAAACGGCATGCAGGTCATTTATACAGCCGACACGGGCAATACCGACCGCATCTGGGAAATTGCCAATGCCCAACCCAATCTGAAAGCGGTGATCATGGACTGTTCATTTCCCAATTCACTGCAGCATCTGGCCGATATCAGCGGCCATTTGACACCCAACGGCGTCATGCAGGAGCTACAAAAATTCGATGCGCTTGGTAAGGTTCCGATCTACCTGTATCATATGAAACCCGAAACACTGAACATTATGGCTGCGGAAGTGGAAGCGCTGAATCTGCCGCATCTTCGTATGCTGACGCAAGTCGACGAACTGTTATTGTAAAGGAAGCGTTGATTTTCTTCTGTTTCCATACAGATCCACTGCAGCATGCAATGGATCATTATCTTTTAAAGGTTGAGGTCACCCCGCTATGAGTTGGTTCACACGCCTGATTGAAACGCCGAAAAACATCCTGAAGTCGAGCGACTCAGGCTCGCCTGAAGGACTATGGGTCAAATGCCCGAGCTGCTCGGAAGCGCTGTACAACAAGGAGTTGCTGCGTAACGGCATGGTATGCAGCAAGTGCAACCATCATATGCGCATGGCCGCCCTGCAGCGCGCCGAAATGCTGTTTGATACCGACTCCTTTGAAGAGAAAGACACCGAGCTGCGTTCGGAAGATCCGCTGAACTTCAAGGACAAAAAGAAATACAAGGATCGCATCAAGGATGCGGCCAAGAAGTCCGGCCCGGAAGACTCCATCCGCAATTACATCGGTGAAATCAATGGCCGCACGGTTTCCTCATCCATTTTCGAATTCAGCTATATGGGTGGCAGCATGGGTGCCGTCGCCGGTGAAAAAATTGTTCGCGGCATGGAACATGCGCTGGAGCGTGGCTGCCCTTACCTGCTGGTGACTGCCTCAGGTGGCGCCCGCATGCAGGAAGGTGTGCTCTCGCTGATGCAGATGGCCAAAACATCAGCCACCGTTAATCAGCTCAATGCTGCCAGGATACCGTTTGTCTGCCTGCTTACCGATCCGACCATGGGCGGCGTCTCCGCTTCGCACGCCTGGCTGGGTGATGTGATTATTGCCGAACCGGGCGCCCTGATCGGTTTTGCCGGCCCTCGCGTTATTCAGGAAACCGTAGGCCAGAAATTGCCGGAAGGCTTCCAGCGCTCGGAATTTCTGCTTGAGCACGGCCTGATCGATGATGTGGTCAGCCGCAATGACCTGCGCGACTATCTGGGCACACTGTTCAATCACCTGACCGACCGCTCTTACCGCAAAAGCGCCTGATCCCCTCGATTGACTGACAAGCCTCACAGCATTGAGCAGTGGCTGGCCGCGCTCGGCAATCCCTCTGCTGACCGCGACTACGTACCCGGCCATGAACGGCTGCAGCAACTGCTATCGCATATTCACAGCCATCAACCCCGCTTGCGCATTCGCGTAGCCGGCACCAACGGCAAAGGCTCAACGTCCAACATGCTGGCCGCGGCCCTGCAGGCCTGCGGCCTGAAAGTCGGGCTGTATACCTCACCGCACCTGCTTGATTTCAATGAACGCATCCGTATCAACACCATGCCTGTGGTTGATGCACAGTTGCAAAAGAGTCTGGAGCAGTTGATGCCTGCAGCCCTGGCCTGTGGCGCCTCCTACTTTGAAACTGCGACAGCGCTGGCGCTGGATCAGTTCGCACAACAACAGGTGGATGTCGAAATTCTTGAGGCCGGTGTGGGAGCAAGACTGGATGCCACTACGGCGATACCGGCCGACATGGCGCTGATCACCCCGATCGGCCTGGATCATCAGGCCTGGCTGGGTGACACGCTGGAGGCTATCGCCGAAGAGAAAGCCTTTGTGATGCAGGGGTGTCGCTTTTGCATCAGCGCGCCGCAGCAGCCCGAAGTTTACCGGGTGCTGACAGCATTCAATCCGCAAATGATTACTGCTTCTGAGATGCAGTGGCAGGGCCTTGCCGCTCCGGGTCAGCATCAGCAGACCAATGCCTCGCTGGCTTATGCGGCACTCCATGCTCTGGCTCAGGCAAAGTCTATCGATTGTGACCTGGAGCTAGCCAAAGCCGCAATCGCCGCCTGCCGGATTCCCGGCCGGTTACAGCTACTGAACATAGGTGACGCCCATGTCTGGCTGGATGCAGCGCACAACCGCCATGCGATCGAAGCCCTGCTGCCCTCATTGCCTGCACTTGCTGACCCCTTTGACGCCATCCTCGTACTGACCCGCGAAGACCGCTCACTGGCTGAGGAGACCGCCCTGCTTGCGCCTTATTGCAAGCGGGTAATCTATAAAGCAGGCGGAGCAGGGGCCGGCGAACCGACCGCGCAGCTGCGACAGCTGCTGTCAACATACCCGCAGGGTTCACTACTGGTTCTGGGTTCGTTTATTACCGTCGCCGAAATTCTACGCAACAGGGGTCAATTGCACCCGCTGTAGGTAATCGGGTGCATCAGGCATTACCAGCTTCCGGCAACAAAATTGTCATGCTTTTGACATTTTTCAGAGTATGCTCTATATACATTGCACTAATACTTCGGGAGAGCTCATTGCCAATTTATATCGTTGATGACAACCGTGACCTTGGCGAATTCCTCACCTGCCTGCTGCAAGACCGGGGCTACACCGTACACAGCTTTACTCATCCTGCAGAAGCGCTGGCACACATGAAAGAGCAGCCTGTCCACCCCTCAGTACTGATTACAGATTACAATCTTCCGGCCATGAACGGATACAAGCTGCATCAGCAGATGATGTTACTGGAGCCGACTGTGAAGACAGTGGTGATTTCAGGCCGCAACATCAGCGACGAGATCGGTGACCTGCACTTTCTGCTTAAACCGTTTGCACCGGATGAGATAGTCGAACTGGTTGAAAGCATCAGAACCCAGGACTGACTCACCTGCCCCGATCATTTATGGACAGGCTCCTCAGGATGCTCTGACTTTTCCAGCCTATACCTAGACCGTAAAACCCTTGGCGCCACGGCGCATGCCCAGCGGGCCGGTTCGGGTCATTTCGATAATGCCGAATGGCTTCAACTCAACGAGAA
>Ga0210044_10007908_pt1 | contig 13390 bp, 10 predicted proteins | sample CryGey13umfilter_2_FD_183959 | JGI IMG/M metagenome (GOLD analysis project Ga0210044, IMG submission 183959) | Groundwater microbial communities from aquifer in Utah, USA - Crystal Geyser 4/9/14 3 um filter (SPAdes) (version 2) | ecosystem: Environmental > Aquatic > Deep subsurface >... | reverse complement strand
CCAGTAGCTACCATAACTTCATCACCTTTTTCTACTATTAAGGCAGAAACAAGCTGGTCTCCTTTATCTAAACGAATTGCAATAATTCCACTTCTTCTCACATCTTTAAATCCTTCTCCTAACATTCTCTTAGCTGTACCATTTTTTGTTACAAGCATTAATGAAATTGGCGATTTTTTTAATTCTTTTGGCATTGGCAATATAGAAGTAACTTTCTCATCATTATTCAATGCTAAAAAATTCATAATAGATTTACCTTTCGTAGCACGACGTCCTTCTGGAATATCATACATTTTAATTTGATAAACTTTACCCAAATTTGTAAAAAATAATAAATCACTATGAGTAGACCCAGATACAAGCATTGTTATAAAATCTTCTTCTTTAGTTTCTAAATCAATGACACCAACTCCTCCTCTTTTTTGTGAATGATATTCAGAAGGATCAGTACGCTTTACATATCCACCGGCAGTAAAAACAAGCATCGTTTCTTTTTCTGGTATTAAATCTTCATCACTTATTTCTTTATTTCCACCTTTAATTATTTTTGTTCTACGTTCATCTGCATATTTTTCTCGAATTTCTTTTAACTCTGAAGAAATAACATTGAGTATCTTTTTAGAACTTGCTAAAAGATCTTTCGTTTCTTTGATAAATTTTTGTTTTTCTTCAAGTTCATTTTCTACGGCTTTTCTTTCAAGACCAGCTAGCTTTTGTAATTTCATTTCAAGTATTGCTATTGCTTGCAATTCCGAAAATTTAAATTCCTTCATTAAGTTAAATTTAGCAACTTGTCCATCTTTAGATCCTCGTATTACAGTAATAACATGGTCAATTTTATCTAATGCTTTTTTTAATCCAAGTAAAATATGTTCTCTCTCTTCTGCCTTTCTTAAATCATATTGACTTCTTCTTTTTACAACTTCTTTCCTATGTTCAATAAATAAAGCAAGGATTGATTTAAGGGATAATGTTTGTGGTACACCATCTACAAGTGCAACAACATTAAAATTAAAATTAGATTCGAGTTGAGTGTTTTTATAAATATAGTTTAAAACTTTTTCAGGAACAGCAGTATTTTTTAAATCAATAACTATTCTTATATCTCTAGTTGATTCATCTCGAAGTCCTTTTATTCCATCTAACTTTTTTTCTTGCACTAATTCTGCAATAGCCATTATTAAATTTGATTTATTTACTCTGTAAGGAATAGAAGTAATAACAATTTGGAAATTACCACCTTTTTGTTCTATTATTTCTGCTTCACCTCGACATACTACTCCACCTCTACCTGTACCATAAGCATGAAGCATATCTTTATAATTATATACTATGCCTCCTGTAGGAAAATCAGGACCTTTAACAAATTGCATCAAATCTTCAGTTGTAGCGTCTTCGTTTTCAATTAAATAATTTGTCGCATCTAATACTTCAGATAAATTATGTGGCGGAATATTTGTCGCCATACCGACAGCAATACCTAATGTACCATTCAAAAGAAGCGCTGGAACAGCAGATGGAAGTACTATCGGCTCTTTACGAGTTTGGTCATAATTTGAACGAAAATCAATTGTTTCTTTTTCTAAATCACGTAAAAGTTCATTAGAAATTTTAGACATTTTTGCTTCTGTATAACGCATAGCCGCAGCATTATCTCCATCGATAGAACCAAAGTTTCCTTGTCCTAATATTAAAGGATAACGATAAGAAAATTCTTGCGCCATTCCAACCATTGAATCATACACAGCTACATCTCCATGTGGATGATATTTCCCAAGTACATCTCCTACCACTGCAGCAGATTTTCTAAAACGTGAAGTCGAAGTAAGACCCATTTCATGCATGGCATATAAAATTCTTCGATGAACAGGTTTTAAACCATCTCTGACGTCTGGTAATGCACGTGCAGTAATAACCGACATAGCATATGCCAAATAAGATTCTTCCATTTCTTTTACTACATCTACTGGAGTAATCCCATCCTTACGTATTTCAATTGGTTCTATATCTTTTTCTTTTTTCGCCATCCTAATATAAAATTATTTAATAATGCCTCTGTGTTTTAATTGTGTCCAGTTAATTTTATAAAAGGACAAATAAATGTTATTCTTCAGTAGAAATAACATCCGAAGTACTTTTATATCCATCGACTAAATTATCTTTTAATACAGAAAAGGGTTCTAAATCTTGTTTTATTTTCACTTTAGTATCAGGATTTGACAAACTTTTTCCTAAACTAAAGACCCAAAGTATCACCATAATAATAGCTACTACAAATATAAGAATATGCAAAACATGTCTCCTTACTTCTTCAGGCTGTCTTCTTAAATTATGAATTATTTTTTTCATATACTTTATAAACTTGATTACTTTATAAACTTTTTACTTGTTATACTGCCTTCAGTATAACTACTTCCCCTTCTTTACCATCTAAATCTTTTAATTTAAGTGTGAGTTTATCTACTACTTCAGCCTTTTCTTCTCCTAATTCTTTTAGAAACGTTTTTAGAGAATTATTATCATAACTCATGGGTATAATTAATTTTGATTCAAATAATAATGCAAGTTTTGCTGCTTCTTTTGGATCAAGTAAACTTATTCCTTCAGAAAAGTTTTTACCACCTATTGGAATAAAAAGAATATCAGGACTATCAATCACTTCTTGAGTTTCTTTTGAAAGATCGGCACTTGATAATGCACCTAAGAATGCAACTTTAATATTGTCTAATGCAAATAAATAAATTGTATTAATAAAATCTTTACCCGAAACTAAAGCCTTTGACATTACGCCCTTAACAAAAACTTCTTTTATTTCATAATCTCCTGGACCAGAAATAATAAAAGGCATACGTTCACCATGAGAAAGTTGTTCCGTTCCATTATATAATGGATGGTTAGTAGTAATGAATGCTATGTCTGCACCAAAATGTACTACTATCTCAGATTTAGCTTTTTTGCTTACTGGATTAAAAGCCAAAACCAAATCTCCCTGTGCAATCTTAAAAAATTGTTCTCCAAAATACGTTATTATCATTATTACTATTATACCAAAAAATAGTAGAAAAAGAAATGACCTCACCCCTTAATCCCCTCTCCATTTTAATAAAATAGAGAGGGGAAAATGCTCGTAAATTTCTCCCCTCTCTAAAATTATAATTTTGGAGAGGGGGCAGGAGGTGAGGTTGCTTTTTTATAAAATTATAGTAAGATAACTTATATTATCAGCCAGAGGCTGATCCGCCTCAGGCGGAAAAGCATGGATTTGGGGTAACCTCACTGATATCGTCTCAGACGAAGAATGTGAAACCTAAACCTTATATCCGCTTTATAGCGGATTTTTATTTGATTTATTACTTGTCCCGTTAAAAATTTCACTTACGAGGACGAGATAATAAAATTAAAAATTTTTAATGGGATGAAAAAGGAAGAAATTATAGAAGAAAGAGAAAATTTAATTTTAAAATCTATTGTTGATAGAAGTGCAAGTAGACCTGAGGCTGATTCACTCGTAGAAGGCCCAGTAATTCTCGTAGAAAAATCATCAGTCTTCGTTGACTTATCACCTTTTGGAACAGGTATCATTTATGGCCGTGAATTCATTAATGCAAAAGACATTATTAAAAAAATAAGTCTAGGTGATATTATCAAGGCAAAGGTTGTTGAAAAAGAAAACGAAAATGGATATACAGAACTTTCTCTAAAAGAAGCTAAACAAGCACTCACATGGAGTGAAGCTGAAAAAGCTATAAAGGCAAAAACTGTTCTAGATTTAAAAATAAAAGATGCAAATAAAGGTGGTCTAATTTTAGAATGGCAAGGAATACAAGGATTCTTACCTGCTTCCCAACTTAAAGCTGACCACTATCCTAGAGTATTAGATTCAGATAAAGATAAAATACTAAAAGAACTAAAAAAACTTATCGGTGAAAAAATTTCAGTAATGATTATTTCTACTCTTCCAAAGGAGGGAAAATTAATCTTCTCTGAAAAAGATAACAATCCAGAAGAAAAGAAAGAAATACTAAGTAAATATACTGTCGGAGATGAACTAGACTGTACTGTTGCTGGTTTAGTTGATTTTGGAATATTCCTAAAACTTGAAGATGGATTGGAAGGACTTGTTCATATTTCTGAACTTGATTGGGGCCTTGTGGATGATCCTCGTACTATGTATAAAGTCGGAGACAGTGTTCGCGCAAAAGTAATTGAAATAAAAGATGGAAAAATTTCACTTTCGATTAAAGCTTTAAAAGAAAATCCTTGGACAGAATTTGAAGGCAAATTAAAAAAGGGAGACATTATTAAAGGTGTTGTTATTAAATATAATAAACACGGTGCTCTTATTTCTATCAAAGAAGGAGTAGCTGGACTTGTACATAATTCAACTTTTGGTGGAGAATTAAAACTCCGTGAAAAATTAGAACTCGGGAAAAATTATAATTTCCAAATTACACTATTTGAACCCAAAGAACATAAAATGACTTTGATTCACTTAGAATAAAATCTCAAATAGTATTTTTTTCGGCATACGCAATATTAGTTTCGTAAACCACATTCAAGTTAGAATGAGAGCTGTAAAAAAGTAGCTATCTGAGATTTTTTTATGTAGTAGTTTTTTCTATTAGTTCTTCTTCTCCAATAGCTTTCATTATAGATTTAACTTGTTTTACGTAATTTGGAATAATAGATGGCGGATTATAAGCTTTTAAAATTTGATCCGTTGTTTTATCAGCATAATGTTTTGCAGTATTAGGATTATTACCACCTAAATTCCTAGCCACTGTTTCAATAGCTTTTTCATTAGAATCAAAACCAATTTTACAAGAACCCCAACCAAATGCATTATTTGATACTTTCTTACAATCAAATTTTCCTCCTGTAGATTCTCGAACAGTTATCGCAGGTAAAAGACGCCAATCAAGATCATTTTTCTCGGCTTCTTCCACCATCTTCATACCCATACCTGCAAGTGGCATATCATGCGACTTAAAATAAGCATCTATAGCTTCTACTTTAGCTTGCCTCACTGAGTCAAGACGGGCTTTTAAATCTTTAGTTTCCTGAGCTAAAACCTGGTTAAAGGCTAATAGTCCTGAAACTTCAATATTTTGTTTTTGTATAAATACGGTTTGTGTGGATTCCTTAGTTGTATTAATCACAATACTTCCAAAAGGAACTGTTCCTGTCATAAAAGGCAAAAACATCAAAGATTGAGCAAACCGTATTAAATTGTTTTTATTCATATTATCCCGCCCTCGACGGGACGCCAACTCCGTATCATTTATTCAACTTTTACTGAAATAGCCCTTAAATAAGGACATTTGAATATATTAGCATACTCTATATTAAAAGTCAATAGAAAAACACTAATTCTAACATCTGTCAAATACAAAATAGCTTGTAAAATAAGGTTATTTTGTAAGCTAACCATTGACAAATAATGTTAAAATATGAATAATATAGCTCTTGTGGATAAAAAAAGGACAGGCCTTCTCTAGAAAAGGACGGACTTTCGCCAAAATCCAGCGAAGGTCCGCCCTTTTCTTAAAATTTAAAAACTTTATCAGCTACTTTATATGCTTCCCCTGCTCCCATTGTTATAAATACATCATCTTTTCCAAGATTTAATTCTTTTATGAAGTCCTCAGCCATTTTAAAATCTGAAAAGGCTTTAGCTTTATCCCCCGCTAGAGAAATAGCTAAGGCTAATTTTTCACTTGAAATACTCTCATCTTTCTCTTCTCTAGCAAAAAAGATAGGTAACAAAAATATATTATCAGCCACTTTGAAACATTTAGAAAAGTTGTTAAACAACGCCTTAGTCCGACTATAAAGATGAGGTTGAAAAAGAACAGTAATCTTCTTTTCACCGACTGGATAAAGTTCACGAAGTGCTTCCAAGCTTGCTTTTATTTCTGTAGGATGGTGAGCGTAGTCATCGTAAATAATAGTTCCAGCACTCGTTTCCCCTCTTTTTTCTAATCTACGCCATGTCCCAGAAAATTCTGACAAAGATTTTTGTACATTTTTTTCTTTTATATTTAAAATATCAGCCAATGCTAATACTACAGCAGCATTCATTCTGTTATGAACTCCTGGTACAGAAAGCTTAGGAACTTTATCTAGATAATCTCTATAATCAATTACTTTTGCTTTATACTTTTTTTTCAAAATATTAGAAACAGAAACACTACTAGGATCACAAACAATAAAATTATCTGTTTGATCTGCAATTTCAGAAAAAGCAGATTCTATATCAGAAATATCTTTATAATAATCTAAATGATCTTCCTCTATATTTGTTATCACTAAAATTTTTGGTTTTAAATTTAAAAATGATCTTTCATATTCACAAGCTTCAACTACAAAAAAATCACTTTCACCAATTATTAAGTTTGAATTGCTTTCTTTTAATAAAGAACCAACTATTACTGATGGATCTTTACCTGTATCAACTAAAATTTTAGCTATCATTGCTGTAGTCGTTGTCTTTCCATGAGTTCCAGATACTGCAATAGTGTATTTATCTTTTGTAACAAGACCAAGCATTTCTGGATAAGATCTAATGAGAATTTTTTGTTGTTCTTTTATTTTTACAAAAAATTTCGGATCATAAGTAATGATAGCTGTCGTGTAAACAATCAATTCAGTATCAGAAGGGATATTTTCATATGATTGACCAATCATGATTTTCGCCCCCAATTTACTCAATTCATCAACAACTAATCCTTCTTGCATATCTTGTCCTGTCACATCTTTCCATTGGCTAAGCATCAAACGAGCAATGGCTGAAATACCTATTCCACCAATCCCTACAAAATGCACATGTTTAATTTTTAATAAATCTAAATTCATACTATTTTAATTTCTTAATTATTTTTATCCCAGTACTAAAATTTTTAATATTAACCATTATTTTATTATATTCTATATTTCTTATATTATATATATCTTTATTCTTTACTAATCAAAATTTAGTACGGGACAAGTAAACAAATCATTTAAGTTTCTTAATAATATTAAGAAACATGTTATTACGTTCATATTCATTATTAAATTGTCCAAAAGATGCAAAAGCTGGAGAAAAAAGAATTATATCCCCTTTCTTGCCGTACTTTAATGCCTTTGGGACAGCGCTTTCCAAGTCTTTTGCTTTTTCATTCGAAATTTTTAACTTGTAATTTTTTAATAATTTATTAGTTCCAGTCCCTGGAATCAAAATAACGGTTTTACAAAAAATATTCACAACATTTACGTACAAACCAAGATCAAGACCTTTATCTGCACCTCCACAAATTAAAATTATCTTACCTTCTTTGCCAACTTGATAAAGAGCTTTAATGCCGGCAATAGTCGCTTCAGGAGTCGTTGCATTATTGTCATTAAAAATTCTCACTCCTCTTATAGTTTCCACATACTGCAATCTTCCTTCTAATCCTTTAAATCTTTTAACTACTGCTCTTATTTTAGAATTAGGTATTTTAAACAACCCAGCCACTTCCACAGCACAAGCTAAATTCTCCCTCTGGTGTTCTCCGGGAACAATAAATTTATAACCTGATAATTTCTTAATATCAGCTATGATCATCTTACTTTTATTTTTTTTATTAATTAATTTTCTTACATGTGGTCGGACAATTAAATAATCTCTCTCTTTTTGATATTTAAAAATATTAGCTTTGTCAGAAAAATATTTCTGCATATTGCCACCATAAAAATTCATATGATCGGGCATAAAAGAAGTAAAAACTGAAATATGTGGAGATATCTTTGCATCACCAAAACCTTGTAATTGCCAAGAATCAAGTTCGGCAACTAATATGTCTCCTGCTTTAACTTTTTTAAGTAGTGGCAATGTGGCCACACCACGTACATTCCCACCTATATGTACTTTTACTCCTAAAAATTTCTCGTTTTGTTTTAGAATTTCATAAGTTAATGCAGTAATCATACTCTTACCTCTAGTTCCTGTGATTCCAATCAATATGACTTCTGGTGCACATTTAATAAACAAAGACACATCCATTTCTATTGGAATCCCATTTTTTTGTGCTTCTTTTATATAAATAGAATCAAGAGGCACACCAGCTGCTTTTATTATCATATCTCTATTCCGAAAGTCTGCCAAGCGATGTTTGCCTAAAACAAATTTTATTTTTATTTTATTTTTAATTCGTAATTCGTAATTCGTAATTTCTTCTACTGAAGCCTTGAGTTGTTCTTTTGTCTTCAAGTCAGTAACTATCAAATCAGCACCACATTCTGCTAAAAATTTAGTATATCCCAAACCACGCCCCAAAAGCCCCAAGCCCATAACTGTAATTTTTTTATCTTTAAAATATGCACAAAAGTCGTTCATAAGTCTATATTAACACAAGAAGCTTGTTCCAAAAAGAGTTTTTGAAAGCCTTGCGCAGGAGATTAGAAAATAAAGAAAATACTCTTTCTATTATTTTCTTGATCGACAAGCAGTTCGCTGGCAAAGCTTTGCCAGATAGATTGCTTTATAAAAATTGCTTTTAGGAATAAGCCTTTCGAAACTCCTCCATATCATCAAAATGATGTTTCGCTCCCTTGATTTCTTGATATTCTTCATGCCCTTTCCCAGCACAGAGAATTATATCCCCCTTTTGAGCCATTTCTGCAGCCTCTTCTATCGCTAAACGACGGTCTGCTATAGTTATAACCTTTACTGTTTCCTCATGAGCTAAATCACTCTTCATATCATCAATGATTTTATCTGGATTCTCACTTCTAGGATTATCTGATGTAAATATAGCAATATCAGACAAACTTGCTCCAATTTTACCCATCTTTGAACGTTTTAATGGATCACGATCTCCACCACAACCAAATACAGATATAATCTTACTATTCTCAAATTTTATCTCCCTTATTGTCAAAAGTACTTTTTCTAATGCATCTGGAGTATGAGCATAATCAATAATTACGATAACTCCACTTTGAGAAACATAATAATCAAAACGTCCACGAGGTGGTTCTATGTTTTCTAAAATTTTATTAACCTTTTTCCCGCCCGCTTCGCTATGCAAAGCATTGCGGGCAAGCATATCAAAACCTAATAATTTGCAGGTGGCCCAAACAGCTAAAAGATTATAAGCATTAAATCTACCTAAAAGTTTCGAGCGAATTTTCTCCCCATTAAAATCAAGTTCCAAACCAGAAAAATCTAATTTTAAAATTTTTCCATAAAAATCTACAGCCTCTGTATCATTTCCAAAACCATAAAAAAACTTTTCTGCTTTGATACTATCTAACATTGCATTCCCGTGTTCATCATCAACATTAGAAAGAGCAAAAGCATTAGAAGGGAGCATTTCAAAAAATTTCTTTTTAGCTCTAAAATAATTTTCTAAATCTTTGTGATAATCTAGATGGTCATGCGTTAAATTTGTAAAAATTCCTCCAGCAAAATTTATCCCATTTACTCTTCCTTGATCGAGTGCATGTGAAGAAACTTCCATAAAAACGTACTCACAACCCTCTTTTACCATCTTGGAGAGAATTCTATTTAAATATATGGGATCTGGAGTAGTACCCGGGCCTTTTTCATCTTGAGATATAACATTGCCTGCAAAACCAATAATATTTTCTACGGTACTAATAAGCCCAGCTTTATATCCTAATGCAGACGTAACTCTAAAAAGAAGCGTCGCCACCGTTGTCTTGCCATTAGTACCTGTGACTCCTATAATTTTCAACTTTTTTGAAGAATTACCAAAAAAATGCCATAGAGCCATGGTAGATACTAATCTTCTTTTTATTCTAAATTTTTTAAAAAACTTTAACATTTTATTTTTTTCTTGGTTTTATTAAGATTTTTCCCGCCTGCATCAGCTTTGGCGTTGGAAGCAATGCGGGCAGGTGTTTAATTTTTTTAAATCTTTCAACTTTTTTACTTGCCCGTCCTTTGGCGTGACCATTTAAAATAATTCTTTCCAAAAACATCTTCTTTGGTCTAGCCCAAACAACCCCATCTTCTAAATGAATATAAATTACCATCGGCTCCAAAGTTTCACTATTTAAAGCCTCCGCAATAACTTTCGTCTTAGTCCCCTTATAATGTTTATAAATTCCCCCAATTTCTAATTTTTGCATAAATTTTTTATTTTTCTTAACCTATCATATATGCTAGATTAAAACTTATTAGTTAATCAATGATTTATGATGCTGAGGAGCATTGATGAGTCCACATTTTTTAAATTTATAGACCTCCCCTGTAGAAGGGTTAATCGCCCCACAAGGACAAGGGTCATTTCGCCCGATGTTCAAATAACTATCTTTGGAAACACCCGAATTTTTTGTATCAGAAAACTCAGAAGGCTCATTATGGCTAGTAATTAAAGTTTGTTTTGGCCCCTCGGATTCGGCTTTAATATTCACCTTATTTTCAACGTTAATAGTCTCTATCAATGAAAAAACCTGCTCCTTAAAGGCTTCCTCCATTCCCTTAAACATCATCAAACCATCTTTTTTATATTCGACAATAGGCTCTCGTTGACCATAAGCTCGCAAATTTACTGACGAACGCAAGTAATCCATCGCTTCCAAATGCTCCATCCAGAGGGTGTCGGTAGTATAAAGAGCAATTCTTCTGACAGTTTCAAAAAATGCTTCTTCACCTATTTTATTTCTTTTTTCCCCAACGATCTCTGATGTCGGGACTCCGATCCCTTCGGGCGTCGGGGCTTTTTTCTCTTTCCATTCTATTATGTCTTTCAGCAAGTTTTCAATTTCTTTTTTATCAGCTTGCATCATTTTTTGTCTTCTCTCATAAATAATTTTACGCTGATGATTCATAACATCGTCATACTCGAGTGTATTTTTTCTAGCATCAAAATGAAAACCTTCTATTTTAGCTTGAGCTCCTTCAAGTGATCTACTAATAAAACCATTCTCAATAGGAACATCTTCTGGTATACCAAAACGTCCCATCATAGTTTTTATTCTTTCTGATCCAAAAACACGCATTAAATCATCTTCAAGTGAAACATAAAATTGAGTCTCACCTGGATCTCCTTGTCTACCAGCACGACCTCGAAGCTGATTGTCTATTCTTCTAGCCTCATGCCGTTCAGTACCAAGCACAAATAATCCACCAACACTTTTTACAAATTCATATTCTTCTACAATTTGTGGATTACCTCCAAGTTTAATATCGATTCCGCGACCTGCCATATTCGTGGCTATGGTCACTGCACCTCTATGACCAGCTTGAGCGATTATCTCACCTTCCTTTTCATGATTCTTAGCATTTAAGATTGTGTGCTGTACACCTTCTTGTTTTAAATAAGTCGAAAGAAGTTCATTTTTTTCAATTGAGATTGTTCCAATTAAAACTGGCTGACCTCCTTGATTTAATTCTTTAACTCTTTTAGCAATGGCTTGAAGTTTTCCTTTTTCACTTTGAAAAATTAAATCCGAATGATCTTTTCGAACCACTGGCCGATTTGTAGGTATCACTATTACATCTAGTCCATAAACTTTCAAAAATTCTTCAGCTGAGGTTTCTGCTGTACCTGTCATCCCAGATAATTTTTTATAAAATCTAAAATAATTTTGAAATGTAATAGAACCAGAAGAACGAGTTTCTTTTTCAATTTTTACACCTTCTTTTGCCTCAATCGCCTGATGAATTCCTTCAGACCATCTTCGGCCTGGTTGGAGACGTCCAGTAAAAGGATCAACAATAATCACTTCTCCTTCCTTGACTACGTAATCCTTGTCACGTTCAAAAATAGCTTGTGCTTTAACAGCCGTTTCCAAATGGTGCACATATTTGATGCCTTTTTCAGTATAAATATTATCAACTCCAAGTAATTTTTCAGCCTTACTTATACCTTCATCAGTTAAAGTTATTGCTCTCAATTTTTCATCTACTTCATAGTCGGTATCTCTTTTCAATTGTTTAGCAATTTGATAAAATTTAACATAAAAATCCTCAGAATCACCAGAAGCAGAAGAAATAATAAGTGGGGTACGCGCCTCATCTATTAAAATAGAATCCACCTCATCAACTATCGCAAAAAAATGCCCTCTCTGGACTAGATCATTCATAGACGTAGCTAGATTATCACGTAAATAATCAAAACCATATTCATGGTTCGTGCCATAAGTTATATCTGTATTATATGCATCTTTACGTGAGCATGGTTTTAAAAAATCATAAACAATCCTAAACTCTCCAACTGTATCTCGTTCTTTATCTTCTTCTATATGTTTAGGATCATACAAATAAGAAACATTTTGAGAATTAATAACACTTACAGAGAGTCCTAAAAAATTATAAACTTGCCCCATTAAAACCGCATCTCTGCGTGCCAAATAATCATTGACTGTTATCAAATGTGTTCCCTTACCAGTTAAAGCATTTAAATAAAGTGGCAAAGTTGCAACATTTGTTTTTCCTTCTCCAGTCTTCATCTCAGCTATCTTACCTTCATGTAAAGCTATACCACCAACAAGTTGCACATCATAAAGTCTAATTCCTAATGTTCTTTTTTCTGCTTCTCTAACTAAAGCAAATGCCTCTGGTAAAATATCATCTAGAGTTTCACCTTTTTCTAATCTATCTTTAAATTCTTGTGTTTTCTTCGGAAAGTCCCCATCTACCAACTTTGAAATATCAGCCTCAAAAGCATTGATTTTAGCCACTATCTCTCTAGTGTTTTTAATAAATTTAGAGCTCGTATCACCAAATATTTTACTATAAAGACTCATAATAGATATATTAACACAAAATAGGGTGAAAACTAAAAAATCCCTCTGCCTTTCAGCTAAGGGATCTCTTAGAAGTGGGAAAAAACTATGCTCGCTTCTTTCCCTTTTTTGCTGCCTTTTTTGCTACCTTCTTTGCTTTCTTTTTTGCTGCCATTTTTTTAGTCGCGTACGCGAAATTATTTTTTTAATTTAGTTTGCAATAATACGACCTCAAAATATTTTATTAAATTAAAAAAAATATTTTTAAATAATTATTGCGGAAACATATTAATTATCTCGCATAACAAAAAATAATACAACACTTTTTTAACAAAACTGTGGATAACTTCCAATTTTCTTTTTGTAAAACAAAATTAGAAAATTGAGGATCCCGTATAAAATTTTTGATTAAAAAAATTAAAGTAAAAAAATAATTTTAAAAATTAGAAATTAATATAAATCATTAATATAAATTAAAAAATTTTGTATAGGATAAAATAAAACCACGAAACAAAGCAAAGCAAAGCAAAGCAAAGCAAAGCTTGATACGGGGCTAGAAATTATTTTCACTTGAAGCGGGTGATGGCTAAACTCCAACATATGTGCCTATGTGAGTGCGACCACCCGCTACAGATAAAAACAATACTACATCTAAATTATATCATAGTTT
>Ga0210044_10007905_pt1 | contig 13397 bp, 15 predicted proteins | sample CryGey13umfilter_2_FD_183959 | JGI IMG/M metagenome (GOLD analysis project Ga0210044, IMG submission 183959) | Groundwater microbial communities from aquifer in Utah, USA - Crystal Geyser 4/9/14 3 um filter (SPAdes) (version 2) | ecosystem: Environmental > Aquatic > Deep subsurface >... | reverse complement strand
TGAGAAACCCATCGGCGTGTAAAAGTTCACCAAGATGCCCAGAACCTTCAATTCCAGTATTGTGAACAATCAAAACTTCAGACATAATTAATTTTTAGCAAAAGCGATTAATATGTTAAAGCAAGCATAATACCGTGCTTGTAACAGAACAAGAAATTCATGATCTAAAAAAATTTGTATTTCAACTAAATTTAATGAAAGACAGCATTGTCGTAGTCGAAGGAAAAAGAGATATGAATGCTTTAAAGAGCATAGGATTTTCAGGTAAAATAATAGAATTTCATAAATTTGGCGGAGTTGTAAATTTTGCTGACTCTGTCGCCAGATATGAAAAACTGATAATTTTATTTGACAGAGATAGAAAAGGGAGATACCTTACAGGAAAGACAATTCAGATTTTAGATCGAAGAATCAAAATCGATCTTTCTTTTAAAAGAAAACTTGCAGCAATCACCAAAGGCAAAGTAAGATTTGTTGAACAGCTAATTTGTTACGAATCGTACCTAGTCTAAGTTTATGGCCAAATACCTTTTTGATTGAATGCTTCTACAACTCGGCCTACTGCTAAAGCCATGGTAGCTCGTCTCATGTCAATTTTGTGCTTTTTTGCTAATGCATATGCATCTTTGAAACCTTTTGTAATGTTACCTTCCATCTTATTTGCAACTTCATCAAAAGTCCAATAGTAGCCCATGTTATTTTGAACCCATTCCAAATATGAAATACATACACCGCCAGAGTTTGCCAATATATCTGGAATTACTAAAATATTCTTTTGGTAAATTATAGGATCTGCTTCAGGTAGTGTCGGACCATTTGCAGCTTCTGCAATTATTTTACATTTAAGATTCTTTGCAATCTTTGCATTGATTTGATTCTCCAATGCACCTGGAACCAAAACATCACATTTTGTTGTTAGCAATTCCTCAGTTGAAATTTTCTTGCTGCCAGGGAATCCAACAACAGTACCTTTCTTTCCTTTAAATTCAAGCAACTTACTAACTTTAGCTCCACTTGGAATTGATATAGAACCTTTAGAATCACTTACCGCAATTACTTTGGAACCCATTTTTTCTAAATATTCTCCAGTAAATGTAGATGCATTTCCAAATCCTTGTAGAACAACTTTAGCTCCTTTCAGATTAAGCTTCACAGCTTTTGCAGCTTCTCTTACACAGTATGCAACACCTAATCCAGTAGCAACGTTTCTTGCAAGAGAGCCGCCCATTGAAATTGGTTTTCCAGTAATTACACCAGGGGCGTAAACATTTCCATTTAGTTTGCTAAAGGTATCCATGATCTGAGTCATCTCCCTACCAGTAGTGTAAACATCTGGTGCAGGTATGTCCTTACCAGGTCCAATGATTTCAAATATTGTATATGCAAATCCTCTGGTGAGTCTTTCCAGTTCACCATCACTTAGTTTTTCAGTTTTTGGGTTGACATAGATTCCTCCTTTGCCGCCTCCTAATGGAATATCAACAATCGCACATTTCCATGTCATCCAAGAAGATAGTGCCATTACTTCACGTTCCATGTATTCAACTCCACCTTCAGGGTTAAAGTATCGAATTCCACCTTTGTATGGACCTCTATCATTGTTATGTTGACTTCTAAAACCAATAAAATTTCTAATTTGTCCATTATCCATTCTTACTGGAATTTTTACTCTTAGAACTTTATTGGGTATTGCTAAATATTCACGTAGTCCTTTATCTTTGATTCCAAGAACATCACATGCATCATTGACTTGTTTGGTTGCATTTGCAAATGGATCTAAACTTACCAAGACGATCGGTTTTGAAACAGCATATTATATTAAGTTTAGTTCAAAGTATCAGATCGCATATGATGTTATTTATGATTTGATTAAAGATAAACCTTTTTTTGATTTATTTTCCGATCTAGCTTATCAATTGCCATATCAAGTGCACTAATGTTAACTTCTAAAAATGTAGACAGGTGAAATATTGCGCCATATTTATCGCCAAGTTTTAGAATCATGTTGTTTTTTTCCAGGACTTTCATGTGATGCTGAACTGCTTTGTAATCTAAATCAAGTTCCTGTGCTAATTGATGTGTGTTATATGATCTTTCAAGTAAGAGCATGATTATTCGTAATCTTGTAAATCCGCCTCTGGTACTGGTAAATAGATAAAATAGTAATTTACTTGTCTGTTTATCGACTTTTCTTTGTTCAACTTTGGATTTAGATCTCAAAAGTTCTTTGAATTCTAATAGTTGAGCGCTTGTCATTTTCCTTGCGTATCATAAGAGAAATTCGCTTAAAACACTATTTCCAGATCTTATCCAAATCTACTACAGATTAGCGAATGACAATTACCCTTAAATTGACTAAGAAGAAAATCGATACAACATGATGGCATCACGTGGGTATGATATGACCCCTACAATGTATTCCCCTGATGGACGAATTTATCAAGTGGAATATGCTATTGAGACAGTAAAAAGAGGCACACTGGCAATAGGCGTTTGCAGTAAGGAAGGAGTCATCATGGCAGTAGAGGAAAAACCACGAGCCTTACAAACATCAAACATTACACAGAAAATTTTTCAGGTAGATTACCATATCGGGGTAGCAGCTGCAGGATACATTCCAGATGCACGTGTTCAAGTAGATAATGCTAGATTTTTTTCACAGGGAACTAAAATGACGTATGATGAATCAGTAGAGGTTGCAACTGTTGCCAAACATTTAGCTGATCAATCTCATCAGTTTACACAGTATTCAGGAGTACGACCTAATGGGGTTGCTCTGATTATTGCAGGAGTTGATCAAAAGGGAGAATCAATCTACGTCACTGATCCTAGTGGGACTTATGTTCAATATGCAGCAGTCGCCATAGGAGCAAGTTCTGATGAAGTAAATGCATTTTTAGAAAAACATTACAATGCAAATATGTCTTTGAGTGATGCTGCATCACTTGCCATCGCAGCAATCAATCTAAAAGCAGAGCAAAAAGAGGGTTTGACCCACATCAAAATGGCCAAAATCACTACAGAGAAAAAAACATTCGAGAAAGTATCAGAAGCAGATTTACTAAATTATTCTAAAAACGCATCCAAGTTTACAACATCTTAAGTTTGAATTTAGATTTGAAAACTATTCAAACTAGTCTGTAAGAACGATAAACATGGGATTAGGAAGTTATTGGGGAGAAGTCATAGAAGTACTACGCGAGATCATACCAGTTTATGACAAAGTAAATTCATACATATCTCTTGGCAAAGATGTAGAACATAGGAACAGAGGAATTACAGGCAGGGTATTTCCAGGAAATAAAATTCTGGATGCCGGTTCAGGTTTTGGAAACATGTCTAAAACAGCCTTAAAGTTATGTGATGGAAAAATTTCAATTACACTTTATGATCCTCTTGTACCAATGTTAAAAAATACGGGAACACATTTTGAAAAAGTACCGGATTTAGTTAATGGTGTTTTTGAACACATTCCGTTTAAAAATGAAGAATTTGATGCAGTCTTGTGCGGTTATTCTCTAAGAGATGCCATTAATTTGAGAATTGCGATTTCAGAGATTCACCGAGTGTTAAAAAATGATGGCAGATTTGTGATTGTAGATTTAGGAAAGCCAGACGGGGCAATAATTAGACTGGGAGTATCATTTTATCTCAAATTTATTCTTCCAGTGTTGGCACTAGTTGCAGGAGGAAGATTAGGATTGAAATTTGGCACTCTTTATGGAACATACAAGAGATGGCCACAGAACAAAAAGTTGGAAAAACTATTGCTTGAAAAATTTTCCAGAGTAGAGTTTGAGAAAGATCTTATGGGCGGAGCAATAATGGTTGCCGCATACAAATGAACAGAGCACTAGTACTTGTAAACATCACTGGGTTAATCATAGGGATTTCGTACGGATTACATGGTCCGATACTACCCATATTTGCAAAAAACATAATCGGGGCATCATATTCTGAACTTGGTTTTATCGGACTAGCAAATTTCATTCCATACATGTTCATTCCAATATTTGTAGGAATTCTTCTTGACAAATTCAATAACGGATACATTTTAGCAATAGGTGCAGCAATCAATTCAACATCAATCTATCTTCTTTCAATAGCACAGTCGGTTCCAGAAATAATGGGATTTAGAATAATGACTGGAATAGCTCACGCATTTTTCTGGCCACCATGTCAATCCATTATTTCCAAAGAAAGCAGTGAACAAACCAGAGTCAGGAATATCTCATGGTTTACAATGTTTTTTGTGATGGGATTTATGATTGGTCCATTATTAGGGACAGTGTTTCTTGAAAGTTTAGATATCACATATAGAATTCTATTTCAGATAACTGCATTTATTCTGGCTAGTGCCATAATTTTTTCTCTGTTGATTTCAAGAAAGAGTGTTACAAACCATCATGAACGATTTTCATTTTTATCAATTAAAGAAATGAAAAGATTTCCAGAGGTGATAATATTATTAATTTTTTGCACCTCATCTTTCGGAATAATTCTAACGATTTATCCAGCGTTCTTAAATGACAGTGGAATGTCAGATACAGATATTTTGTTATTGTATTTTGCTTTTGGGATTTCAAGAGTAATTTCACTTGCATTAGCAGGTAAGTTTTCACGAAAAACCAGTCAGACGTTGATTGCAGCTACAATAGCTGTTTCAGTTGGACTAGCAATTTCTGCAGTTTCAGATTCAATCATCATGTTTGCAGTAGCGCTAGTGTTGATGGGATTTGGGTTTAGCATATTTTTCCCATTGACCCTAGAAATAATTTTGAGCAAAACCAGTAAAAAAATATCAGGAAAAATAATAGGGGCGTACGAAACAGTCTTTGGTATAGGTTGGGCAATAGGACCCACTCTTGGAGGATCAATTGCACAATCATTTGGTAATCAATCACCATATCTTGTGTTTTGTGTTATCGGAATTGCAGTCACTGTTTTAGCTCTCAAATACAGAAAAAAGTTAGAACCAGACAGAATACAGAATATTTAGATTTTGTAATTATCTAGAGATAACAGTAAAATCTTAAACAAAAATGCATGTATAAAAAATCAGATTGAAGTGGTTCCACGTTTTTTTGTACAAATATCAAGTGCATCATCTACTGCAGTAACAAAGACTTTTCCATCGCCCTTTGTTCCTGTACATGCAACATTTGTAATTGCATTTAAGATATCATCTAATTTAGTATCATCGATAACACAGATTATCATATCTTTAGAGAAATATTGTCCTACCAATGGCGGATCATCTGATCCCTGACCTTGAACATGGTAAGTAGTTATTCCTCCAACGCCAATTTTTTTAATTGCATTCACAGTTTTGTCTTTGAGTTCAGGTCGAATAATTACTTCAATTTTTTTCATAATGATTAACAAAATAGATGTTTTTTAAAACAATAGGGATGTTCTCGGAGTTGATTTTCAGAAATGAATTTATGAGAGAATTAGGTATGAATAAGATTGTAAAAGCATTACATTTAATTTCAAATGAGATGATTTTACACTATGTTTGATTATTCATTGAACATACTGGGTAGCGAGTGGATAATCATAATTTTTGTTGCTTTGATATTGATTTTAGGAACTAATCAACTTCCTAGCGCTGCAAAGAAATTAGGAAAAGCAGTGAATGAATTCAACAGAGCAAAAAATGAGGTTCAAAATCATATGAAAAGCGTTTCAGATACAAATCTTGACACATCAGAACCCATGGAGACAGAGAGACAGAAACTCGAGATGATTGCAAAATCACTTGGAGTAAACTCCAAAGAAAAGTCAGATGATGAACTTCGAAAAATAATTGCAGGTAAAATGGGACCAAAAAGGACAGATGGATCAGAAAAAATATAGATATTTTAAATTCTAAGTCGTAAATTAATATTAAAAAAGGATCAAGAGTAAAGTTTACTAAAAAAAATTTAGTATTAGTCATCACATGTTGATTGAAAAAGGTTTTAGATCGCAGAATGATTTATGAATAGTGATGTTAGAAATAACTCAGGAGTGTTGGAATGGTTTCAGAAATAATCAAACTCAAATATAATCAAGTTATAAATCAAAATTGCATCACAGGTATGAAAATCATTCCGGATGATACAGTTGATTTAGTAATTACTGATCCTCCTTTTGCTATAGATTTCAAGGCAAAAAAAGCAAACTATAATCGTACAGCATCCAGAGTGCTAGAAGGATATAAAGAAATTCCTCAAAAAGACTATTATGAATTCACAGTTAATTGGATGAGTGAATGCTATAGAATTTTAAAAGAAAATGGAAGCATGTATGTTTTTTCAGGTTGGAATAATCTTAAAGACATTTTGAATGCAATAGATGAAATTGGTTTTACAGTTGTGAATCACATTATTTGGAAATATCAATTTGGAGTTGTAACAAATAGAAAATATGTTACATCTCATTACCATTGTCTACTCATTTGTAAAAATGATAAAAAACGTAAATTTTTTCCATATGAAAGATTCAGCAAAAATGAAAAAAATGAAAATGGTAGAAGTTTACACTATAAAGATAAAGAAGATGTCTGGGAAATTAAAAGAGAGTATTGGAATGGATCAGAAAAAACTCCAACTAAACTTCCAGCAGAAATAATTAAAAAAATATTACAATATTCAAGCGAGGAAGGCGATTTGGTTTTTGATCCATTTATGGGGTCAGGTCAAACAGCAGTAGTTAGTAAAATGGAAAAAAGAAAATATCTCGGGTTTGAAATAGTAAAAGAGTATCATGAGTTCATAATGAAAAGATTGAATTCAAATTCATACTACATTAAAAATTCAAACGAATTTGATGAATCCTTAGATATAGGGGCATAAATTTTAAAGAAGTTTGCAACATAATTAGTCCGTTAGTTAGTAAATTGCCCATGAAGTGGGACGGTAAAAAATGTATTTTAGAAATGAAAGAAGAAGATGCGAGTAATTGGAAACAGATGGATTGGTTGGTATTTTGAATATTGGTGTCAAAAAAACCTCAACAAAATTATGGAAATGCCATTCAGTAAAAAATATGGAAATGTTTCATTTGATGGATATTTAGAAATTCCTTGGGATTTTAAATCTCATGCCATAGAATCTGGAAATAAAATCATAATTAACGATAGTGAAGCCATTTCAAATGCAATTAAAGATTTTGGGTGTATGGGATTAATTTTAGTTACAGGCTCAGCAACATATGATAATGAATCAGAAGATTTCAAAAAATGGCATGATATGTTAAAGGGAGGCAAATCTAATTATGAAATCAATAGAATTGCCAGAAATGCTCCATCTAGAAAACGTAAGAGCTGTCTAGAAATTACAAAAATTGACTTTATAAGAATAGATGATAAATTATTAATAAAATCGGGTTCATTTCAAGAAAATTTTAGGAATTCAAATGGGAATCCACGTAGAAAAAAAGTATTATTAGATTTAACAAAAATTAACGAACATACAGAACACATCATAGATAATACAATAAAGTAACAATTAGTCAACCAATAAATTTCGAGTAGATTCAATCAAGTAGATCTTGAAATTTTCATGTCCAAAATGCAAATCCAAATTAGAGATACAAAAAACATTCAACAAAAAAATACACATTTCATGCAATAATTGCGGCATAGAGGATTTACTTGAATTCTCAAAAAACATCGATGAGGTATTCTTGGAATTTCTTTCAAGGTTTGATGAAGGGTTAGTTACAAAAAAAGGAATTTCAGAAGGCCTAAAAAATGAGGGAATCATCAGGGATGAAAAAGAAATCAAAAAGATGATTGGAAAAAACAGTCCGGACAAAACTACTGAAGATATTCTTTTTTCAAAAAGAGATTATGTTTCACAATACAAAGTTCTGACAAATCCCGAGCCTGAAATGGGCAGTAGCGTGGAAGACTTGGGATTGGACGAATCGATAAGCAATCACCTAAAAGAAATAGGAATTGAACAGTTTTACAAATTTCAAGAGGAGTCAATTCAAGAGATATCGTTTGGAGAAAATGTGATAATCGAGGCACCCACGGCATCTGGCAAGACAGAAGCATTTCTGATTCCAGTTATTCAAAAAATAAAAAAAGAATCAAGCAATGCCAGAGGTGTTTTTGCAGTATTTGTTTATCCAACCAAAGCTCTCTCAAGAGATCAGTATCCAAAAATTCTAAAGTTTGCAGAAAAAATCGGCATAGAAGTACAGGTTTTTGACGGAGATACAGAACAGACAGAGCGAAGAAAAATTCTAGAGAGTCCCCCTCACATACTTGTTACAAATTTCGATGTTCTGCATTACCATCTTTGGCATCAAACAAAATTTTCATCCTTGCTTTCAACGATAAAAGTTCTAGTTGTAGATGAGACACATGTGTATTCAGGAATTTTTGGGTCCAATGTTCACTACATAATTAAAAGACTGAAAAGAGTGTGCAGCAATAAGATACAATTTGTTGTAGCATCTGCAACTCTTGAAGATGCAAAAAATTTTTGTGAACAGTTGTTTGGTGTAAAGATGAAGATCATTCACGGTTCGGGCAAAAAAGGACAGACAGATTTTGTGATGCTATTTCCGTCACTCAGAACCCAACGCTCGTTGATGATTGACTTGACAAAAAAGATGACTGAAAAAAATCATAAAACAATGGTGTTCAATAACTCACATCTTAACTCGGAGCTCTTGGCAATTCAAGCAAGAAAACAAAAAATCAACATCAAAGTTCACAGAGCAGGCCTAATGGCAAATTATAGAAGATCAGTCGAGCAGGAATTCAAGAGTGACAAACTACCGGCCATTTCATGCACACCTACGCTTGAACTTGGAATCGATGTTGGAAATGTAGACTGCGTAATTTCATCCACCATCCCAGTAAATAGACTGATTCAGAGAATCGGCAGAGCTGCAAGGAAAGGACAGAGAGGATATGCATTCTTGGCTCTTGGAAACGATCCAATTTCACAGTACTACAAGAATCATCCGGATGATTATTTTGAAGATGTTGAAAAATCATACATTGATCCAAAGAATCCATTTGTGGAAGAGTTTCAGGTATTGGCAATGGCTTGTGACAAACCAATTTCCAAACACGAGTTAAAAGAACATGAAGATGTAATCAAACAGCACATAGAGAAAGAAAACCTAATACTTTACAACAACAGGATCATACCAAATTTTGACAAGATTGCTTCATTGTTAAATGATTACAGCATAAGAGGCATTGGAAAATCATTGGATATTTTCTTAAATGAAAAGAAAGTTGGAGACAGAGTTCTTCCAATTGCCTTAGAGGAGCTTCACAAAGATGCTATTTACTTTCTTGCGGGAGTAAGATACAAAGTTAGAGAATGCGGATATCCTCAAAGAAATTTTGCAAAACTAGAAAGAATTTCCAGAGATTATCCATACTACACTAAAGCATTAACAGAAGAATGGCCAACAATTGAAACCGTTTTTGAGACAAGAAAGGCATACGGAGTACAAGTTGCATTTTGTAAACTACACATACAAAAGAAAGTCTACGGTTACGTCAACATAGAATTAGGACAAGAGATCACACAAGGACAAAAAGTCTCACTAGATTCTCCTTTAGAATATGATTTTATTACAAAAGGAATTGTATTTCATGCACCAAGACCGATAAATGAAATCAAAAAAGCAGAAGACGAGGAATACACAGAAGCAAGTGGATATCATGCCACAGAACATGTTGTAATTGAAGGCAGCAATATGATAACAGGAGGAGTATCTCAGGATTTGGGAGGGATATCTTTAGGGGTTTCAGGCTTGATTTTCATCTATGACGGGGCAATTGGAGGAAATGGGGCAAGCAAGGCACTATTTGACAGGTTTGAGAAGGCACTTGAACGAAGCATGTTCATTGTAAAAGAATGTCCATGCCAAAGCGAAGCAGGTTGTCCACGCTGTACATTCTCATATAGATGTGGAAATAACAATGAATTTCTACACAAGCATTCTGCATTAGAAATTCTTCAACGAATTAACAATGGTGAAGAAACCAAACTGGTAGAACCAACTGAAGGCGACAAGCCGCTAGTCTAAAATCAAAATGGGATAAATATAACAAATTTCTACAAATCATATGGAAAAAGTTGCAATTGTAACAGGAACTACGTCAGGGATAGGATATGAAACTTGCCTATCACTTGCAAGAGACGGGTTTTACACATTTGCAACAGTTAGAGATACCAAAAAAGCAGAAAAAATACTACAAGTTGCAAAAAAAGAAAATTTGGATATAGAAATTATTGAATTAGATGTTGATGATGAAAAATCAATCAGTACTGCTATTCAAAAAATCCTGTCAAAAAAACAACGGATTGATGTTTTAGTAAATAATGCCGGATGGGGTTTGTTTGGAAGCGTTGAAGATGTACCCATAAAAGATTTCAGAGCACAATTTGAAACTAATTTCTTTGGAATAATAAGCATAATTCAAAAAGTTGCGCCAGTTATGAGAAAACAAAAGTCAGGAGTAATTGTAAACATTAGCTCAGTTGCAGGAAAGATTGGCTTTCCGGGATCATCGGCATACATTAGCTCAAAATTTGCATTAGAGGGATTATCTGAATCATTAAGATATGAACTAGGACAATTTGGAGTCAAAGTAGTAATTATTGAACCGGGTGTGATAAAGTCAAACTTTTTCTCATCTATGAAGATTGCAGAGCCAAAACCAGATTCGCCATACAAAGAAATTACTGAAAAGGTAATCATGGGAATAAAGATGATGGCAGAGCTTGGAACCCCCCCATCAGAAGTAGCTTCTACAATTTTGAAGGCAATTAAAGAAAAAGACCCAAGGCCAAGATACATCGTAGGAAATGATGCGCATATGTTTTTAGAGGCAAAAAAGACAAAAACGGATACCGAGTTTGAAAATTATCTCAAAAAAGAACTATTTCCAAGTTAAAACCACAACTACGTTAAATTGATATACACATAGAATAGAGTTTTTGTCAAAGTCCGCAATTTTAACTGATGAAAAATGAAATGGAAAACACTACAACACAATGGAATCTTGTTTCCTCCTACCTATGAAACGCATGGAATTAAGATAAAGATCAAAGGAGAGAATGTAGACCTTAATCTCAATCAAGAGGAGATGATATACCAATGGGCAAAAAAGAAAGATACCCCATATGCCCAAGACAAAGTTTTTCAGAAAAATTTTACAGGAGATTTTGCTAAAACATTACCAGCAAAATTCAAAAATATATCATATCAAGATATTGACTTTTCTCATGCTTACAAAATAGTCGATAAAGAAAAAGATCTCAGAGAGATGATGACAAAAGAGGAAAAAAAAGCCTTGGCTCTTAAACGAAAAGAATTACGAGAAAAACTTGTCCAAAAATATGGCAAAGCAATCATGGACGGAAAGGAAGTCGATGTTGCAAATTACATGGCAGAGCCTCCAGGAATTTTTATCGGAAGGGGTGATCATCCACTAAGAGGAAGATGGAAACCCAGAGTTACTGCCAAAGATGTCACACTAAATTTAGGCAAGGAAGCCAAAGTCCCAGAAGGAGACTGGGGCAAAATTGTTCATGACAATGACTCAATGTGGCTAGCTGGATGGACTGATTATCTTACTGAGAAAAGAAAGTATGTCTGGCTTGCAGATACGGCAGGACTAAAACAAGACAGAGACAAGGCAAAATACGAAAAGGCAGTCAAGCTGTCAAAAGAGATTGAGAAAATAAAAGACATGATAGTCAAGGACATGAAAAGCAAAGATCCGAAAATCAGCAGAATCTCAACTGTGTGTTATTTAATTTATAGAACTGCAATGAGAGTAGGCGACGAAAAAGATCCTGACGAAGCAGACACAGTTGGTGCAACCACACTAAGAAAAGAACACATCAGCATTACAGAGAATGCAATTGAATTTGATTTCTTGGGAAAAGACAGTGTAAGATGGCAAGAAACTGTCAAAGCAGAAGGCAATGACAAGCAATTCCAAGAAAACCTCAAAAGACTAATCCAAAACAAAAAACCAAAAGATGAGATTTTTGAAGATATAACTTCAAGACACGTCAATGCATATTATTCCAGCATAGTAAATGGATTAACTGCCAAAGTTTTCAGAACTTATCTTGCAACAACCATGGTAAAAAATTATCTCAAAGAGCATGACAGCATGAAAGGAAAAACACCTAATGAAAAACTGTATCACGCAAAATTAGCAAACTTGGAGGCAGCAATTATGTGCAATCACAAAAGAACCATACCAAAAACCTACGAAGATGCGCTTCAAAAGAAAAGAGACATACTAAAAAATATCAACAAAGAGCAGCCATGGAAGAAAACTCTGGAGACATTAAAAAAAGCTGAATCACTAGAAGATAAAACAGATGCGCAAAAAAAGAACAAAGCAAAAAAAATTAAAACACTAAACGAGCAAATCAAAAAACAGAAAGAAAAACACAAAGAAAGGGAAGAAAAACTACAGTTACAAATTGACTTGTCTGAGAAGACCAAAGACTACAACCTTGGAACATCATTAAGAAACTACATAGATCCGCGTATTTTCAAAGCTTGGACCAACGAAGTAGGCGTAGAATGGGAGAAACTATACACAGCAGCATTACAGAAAAAATTCCTTTGGGTTCAAAATGAAAAAGTAACTTGGTCAGAATTAGCTAAAAATTAAGAATTTGTATAAAAATGATCACAGTCATTTGACAGGATATACGTAGCATTTAATTTCTCAAATTATCTGAAATACTTTATGCCGGGGTAGCTCAGCCTGGTTAGAGTGCCAGTTAATTGGTAAACTCTACCGGTTCTTCCAAAAAAGGCAATACTCATAATCTGGAGGTCGTGGGTTCGAAACCCATCCCCGGCACACACAAATCAGTTTAAAGCCCACCCTGCCGTACTATGCCACTATGAGCCTAAAGCAGGTCAGTTCCAACAGAAATGGAATTCACAACTATGAATACAAGATGAAGCAGGTCTTTAGCCAGATAGAACGGGAATTATCTCCAGAAAATGTCAAACTTATTACAAAATACAACCAGGCAATGACAAATCTTTCCATTGCAATAGCAACTAGACAAAAACATCTCAGAACTCTACTTAACCTAACTAAATTTGTTGGAAAGAACTGGAGTGATGTAACTGAGACTTGGGCATAATTATAAACCAAATTCACCATCATAACAAGTCTGTTTAATAGAAAAAGCTAAGGATCACTCCTCTCTGGATTCATCGTATAAATGAAAACAAAGAAGACAATCCTCAGCAAAATAAAACATGAATCGTTCCTTATTGGCATTTTGTATTTGGTTGGCACATTATCACTGTATGAGGATTTCATCAGAAGAGGAAGACCGTATGTTTATCCAACCATCACAATGATACAATTACTCATAATCAAAACA
>Ga0210044_10007892_pt1 | contig 13412 bp, 12 predicted proteins | sample CryGey13umfilter_2_FD_183959 | JGI IMG/M metagenome (GOLD analysis project Ga0210044, IMG submission 183959) | Groundwater microbial communities from aquifer in Utah, USA - Crystal Geyser 4/9/14 3 um filter (SPAdes) (version 2) | ecosystem: Environmental > Aquatic > Deep subsurface >... | reverse complement strand
ATTGCAGGAAATGCTTACCTACAAAAAACTTTAAGTGGAAGTTTCCTTGTAAAAAACCCTTCTCTGGAAAAAGTTCTTGAAAAATACAACAAAAATAATAATGAAGTTTGGAGAACGATTATTGAGTATAAAGGTTCTGTTCAACATCTTGATTTCTTAACTGATGAAGAAAGAGCCGTGTTTAAGGTCGCTTATGATCTCAATATGAATGAAGTAGTTCAGCAAGCTGGTGATAGACAGCAATACATCTGTCAGTCTCAATCCTTAAACTTGTTCTTTAAATCTCCAATTAGTGGGAAAGCGCTAAGTGAGATTCACTTAAAAGCTCATGAAATAGGAGTTAAGTCTCTTTATTACTTAAGATCAGAATCTGTTATTTCTGCTGATAATATTGATAGTACTTCAGTGCGTCGTCAGGTTGGTGCTGCAAGTGATTATGAAGAGTGTTCTGTCTGCCAATAACAAAAATTAACTACGTTAATTTTTGTAGCAAGTGCTTCGCTGCGGGCGGTCACTTTGTTCCCTGCGTGTGCTTCGCTGCCTAGCTAGGTTAAATTGATTTTGTTATGGAGTCCCCGGCAGGGAGCGTAGCGACCACTTGCAGTGAAACGCTTGCAGGCACAAAGTGCCGCTGGCTTTTCTAATGCTAACCCCATGCTAAAATGCTTACTATAAATGGACCGCGATGACTTAAAAAAAGCAATGCAACAAGCGCAAGACATGCAAGTGGACTTGATTAAGGCTCAGGCAGATCTTGCAAAAATTGAAGTTATCGGTCAGTCTTTTGACGCTCGAGTAAAGATCACGATGCAAGGTCAAGGAAAGTTTAGCGCCGTGAAAATAGATCCTTCTTTATTTGCTGATGGAGCAAAAGCAGTGGAAGCTGGTGTGCTTGAAGCTATTAAAGACGCTAATAAACAAGCGAATGATGTTACAAAAAAAAGACTTGGAGAGATTTCCAAAAAAATAGGCTTAGGTTCATAGTCCTATCCGCTATAATTTAATTTATGTTAAGAACAATACATAGTATTCAGGGTTTTGCAATACATGCAAAAGATGGGGATATTGGACATTTAAAAACTTTACATTTTGATGATAGGACTTGGAAGATTCGCTATCTTGTCGTAGAGTTAGGAAAATTTTGGGATGCTAAGGAAGTACTAATCCTGCCCAATGAAGCACATGGAGTTTCTTGTTTAGAGAAACATATAGAAATAGAACTCACAAAGAAACAAGTTAAAGAAGCTCAGCCTTACACCTCAGACCTTCCTGTTTCTATCCAACAAGAAATAATAGATGCCAAAAACTTTGAGACTTTATATCTAGCTGATCCATGGAGCGGAGTCTTCTTACCAATGTGGTTCCCAGATTTAAGTAAAGAGGATCAGTTGTTAACAGAGATTGGTGATATTCATCTAAGATCTGGAGAAATTACTGATGATTTTTCAGTTCTTGATAAAGCTGGGAGGAGAGTAGGGAAGATCAAAGATTTTGTGATTGATGATGAAAATTGGGAGATCAAATATATAATCATTGATACTAATGGTATCTATCCTTTAGGGGATGTCTTAGTCTCAAACTACCATGTAACCGCTTTTAATACTGATAACAAGGAGCTGGTAATAGACTTGTCTAAGTCACAACTAGAGCGTTGTCCTAAGTATGACGCACACGCTCCAATTAATAGAGAAAGTGTAGATGAATATTATGATTTTGAAGGAAGGTTGGTGAAATAATGTCATCTAAACTTTCTTGGCAAGAACGTAGCGCAAAGTTAATTTATATAACGCTGATACTATTATTAATTGCTGCTGCAGTTTTTATAGGTCTAGTTCTAAAAGACTTATTGATTATTTTTATTTTTGCTCTCTGTCTTAATTATCTACTCACAAAACCAGTAGATTTTTTAACCAAGTATCTTCCTAATAGAGCAATTATTACTATCATTGTTTTATCCTCAATAATTTCAATTCTGGCTTTAGTGGTTAGTTCTATCTATCCTATTGTCAAAGAACAGTTTATTAATTTTATACAGGTCATCCCGAGTATTGAAAATAAAATTAATACATTGAGTTTAAATATTAGCCAGTCAGTGGGAGTTAATCTTGATCTGCCAATTGAGATGCAAAATTTTACGGATAATCTCAATAAAAAAAATATTTTTGTTGCTTCATTCAAACATTCAATCTATTTAATAACTTTTTTTGTAATGATTTTAATTGTAAGTTTTTATCTATTAGTGGATGGAAACAAAGTATGGGCTCTTTTTGCTCACCTTTTCCCAAAACAATATGACAAAGCTTTCCAAGAAGTAAAAATGCGCATTGATTCTAACCTTAACTCTCTAATTATTGGTCAATTCAAAATAGCTTCAATAACATCTTTGGTAATGTTTACAAGCTACTTGGCTATAGGCAATAGTTTTGCCATACTACTAGGACTATTACAAATGCTTGAGTTCATTCCTATATTTGGCACTTGGGCTGCTTTTATTCCAGCCATCATTGTTGTTACCGCGACTAGTGGAACCACTAAGGCTCTGATTGTTGCAATCATTTATTTAATTCACTCACAGATTATAAGAGACCATTTCTTAGTCCCAAAAATCATGGGTGCAGCTTTTGGAATCCACCCACTTGCAGTAATTCTTGGACTGGCACTTGGATTTAAAAGTATTGGTCCTCTTGGAATAATTGTCGCTCTTCCTGTAATTGGGATTATAAGTGCGGTCCTGCATTACTTAATCAAAGTTGAGCATATGGAAGACACTTAGGGGAATGCTAAATTTTGCTAGAATTAAAGTTAATTGTTTCTTTAGCTGGAGACATAAATGGAAAACGGAGCTAAGCCCCTTTGCGTTATACAAAACCCCTTGAAGATTTAATAGAAGAATTTAGAAAATTTCCTACCATCGGTCCCAAATCCGCTCAGAGAATGGCATTCACTCTTCTCAAAAAAACTCCTGAGCAAGTAGAGAAATTCGCTCGAATTATTTGTGAAGCAAAAGAACATATCAAATATTGCACCAAGTGTTTTAATCTAACTAACTCTGTTATCTGTGAAATCTGCCAAGACTCACGCCGTGATTCAAAACAAATCTGCATAGTAGAATCAGTAAAAGACCTTATAGCACTTGAACGCACTCATGAGTATCGTGGAGTCTATCATGTCTTAGGTGGAATCATTTCACCGCTTGAGGGGATTAGTGCTGATGATTTGAATCTTACTCAGCTTACTAGTCGCTTACATATTCAGCTTGATGAAATGAGTCTTGAAGATGAATTAGAGCTTGTGCTAGCTATTAGTCTTAGCACTGAAGGAGAAGCTACTATGCTCTATATTAAGCGTCTGATTTCTCAGTTTGGAGATACTAGAATCAAGCTTACAAGATTAGCTCATGGACTTCCTGTAGGAGCCGATCTTGATTATGCTGATGAGACTACATTGGCTAGAGCACTAGAAGCAAGGGTTATAGCATAGGATTCTTCGGCTGCGCCTCAGAATGACGATAAGCTAAAATATAATTATGGTAAACACTTCTTTATGTCCCTGTAGCTCAGAACTTCCTTACGCAGAATGTTGTAAATCTTTTCATCTGGGTGAATCTGTGCCTGAGACTGCAGAATTATTAATGCGTTCTCGCTATGCAGCTTATGTAAAAAAACTAAAAAATTATCTCCTTGAAACTTGGCATGAATCTACAAGACCAAGACCAGAAGAATTAGAACTCAATGAAGAATCAGGTTTTAGATGGCTAAGTCTAAAAATCACTTCTACCGAGAACGGCTCAGTACTTGATACTGAAGGCAGTGTTTCCTTTACAGCTAGTTTTAAGATGGGACATCAAAGAGCCGAGATGAAAGAAGCTAGTAGCTTTATTAAAGAAGATGGGCGCTGGTATTACGTGGATGGAGTCTAAAAATTGCAAAGCAATTTTATACTGGCGAGCGCTTCGCTGCAAGTGGTCGTTTCACTCCCTGTAAGCGGCACTTTGTGCCTGCTAGTGGAGCTTCGCTCCTGTTGAAATATAATAATTTAAGGCAGCGTAGCACTTGCAATGAGTAAAACGAATGCTCGCAGTGAACGAAGTGAACGCTTGCAGCGAAGCGCCTGCTTTCTTGATATAATCAAGAACTATGAGCACTCTAAGCAAAGAAGAAATAAAAAAAATCGCTAATCTAGGAAGATTATCCTTGACTGAAGAAGAGGAAGAAAAACTTTCTGGTGATCTTAGTGCCGTACTTGGCTATGTTGAGCAGCTTAGTGAACTTAATACTGATGGTGTTGAGCCTATGATCGGTGCGGTAACTCATATCAAAGAAAGACGTGAAGATATCGTTGAAGATTCTGGATTACAAGCAAAAATGCTAGAAAATGCTCCAGAGGCAGAAGGTACTGCTATCAAAGTGCCTAAAATGAATTAAGAACTAGGTTTAAAAAATGTAACAGTAACGTTCGAAGCTGTAAGTGTGACATTTTGCTAGCTTTACATATTGTTCTTAGTATGCTAGATTTAATCCTTTGAATCTTATGGCAAATAAGTCTAAAACTAAATATGTTTTTGTAACTGGCGGTGTAGTTAGCAGTCTTGGTAAAGGTATCGTTGCTGCATCACTTGGGCATCTTTTAACAGAGCGTGGCATGAAAGTCTCTATTCAGAAACTTGATCCTTATTTAAATGTAGATCCAGGTACTATGAATCCCTACCAACATGGAGAAGTGTTTGTAACTGAAGACGGAGCAGAGACTGATCTAGATCTTGGGCATTATGAGAGGTTTATCGATACTAATCTCAAACAAGCTAATAGTGTAACTTCTGGACGTATTTATTCTGATGTGATTTCAAAAGAACGTCGTGGTGATTACCTTGGAGCAACTGTTCAGATGGTCCCTCATGTGACTAATGAAATTAAAGAGCGTATTCGCGAAGCTGCTGAAAAGACAGGAGCAGACGTTTTAATAGTAGAAGTTGGTGGCACTGTTGGTGATATTGAAAGTTCTATTTTTATAGAAGCAATTAGACAATTTAAGAATGATAATCCTCGTGAGGATTCTTGTTATATCCATGTAACCCTTGTACCTCACTTAAAAGCAGCAGATGAGCTAAAAACTAAACCTACTCAGCATAGTGTAGAACTTATAAGATCTAAAGGTATTCAGCCTGATATTTTAGTTTTACGTTCTGATAAATCTATTCCTAAAGCACTTAGAGAAAAACTTAGTCTGTTTACAGATGTGCCTGTGCAGAATGTAATCGAGAGTAAAGATTGTAAGTCTATTTACGAAGTGCCTCTTGTAATGCAGAAAGAAGGACTAGCTTCTAGAGTGCTTGAAAAGCTTCATTTAGATAATTCAATCCCTGATTTATCAGGGTGGGAAGAGACAGTGCAGAAACTTTCTAAGCCTAAGAATGGGAATCTTAAAATAGGGATAGTAGGGAAGTATATAAAACTTTCAGATGCTTATATCTCTGTCACTGAATCTATTAGACATGCTTGTGCTGCGAATGATTATGGACTTGATCTAGAGCTTATACTTTCTGACGATCTAGAAAATTACGAAAGAACCTCTGAATTTCTTTCAGGCTTAGATGGAATAGTTATTCCTGGTGGTTTTGGTGATCGTGGAGTTGAAGGTAAGCTTAATGCTGTTAGATTTGCTCGTGAGAATAAGATTCCGCTTCTTGGTTTATGTCTTGGACTTCAGTGTGTAGTTATAGAGCATAGTAGAAATGTTCTTGGATTAAAAGAAGCAAATAGTGTTGAGTTTAATCCTGAGAGTCCAGATCCTGTAATTCACCTTATGGAAGAACAGAAAGGTGTTGAAGATATGGGAGCTACAATGAGACTTGGAAATTATCCTTGTCTAATAAAACCTGGAACGATAGCTGCTGAGGTGTACGCGGGGAGTTTGCCGCGCAGCGAAGCTGCTCGCAATGACGGCTTTATGACTATCATAGAACGCCATAGACATAGATATGAAGTTAATAATTCTTACCGTGAAAGATTAGAAAAAGCTGGTCTAATTATTTCTGGAACTTCTCCAGATGGAAATCTTGTAGAAATAGTAGAAATGAAAGATCATCCTTATTTTATTGCTTGTCAGTTTCATCCTGAATTTCTTTCAAGACCCGGTAAACCGCATCCTTTGTTTAGTGGTTTAGTTAAAGCAGTCATTGAGGCTGGACTTAAGAATCTTCAGAGTGCATCGTAGTGTCACTTAGTCTCTTGGACACTAAGTCACTAGGGTTTCATTAATTTAACTAAATTAATCAATAAGATCCCAAGTGTCCAAGTGACTATTTAACTAGACTGATACCTAGTAGTATCTGCCTCATAACGACGGTAATCCCATTCACCAGCTTCAAGCATAGAGAAGACAAACATAAGTAGGATTAATCTTCTAATACTCTGATCTTCAATTCCACCAGCCACAGCTTCATTACCACCATAGATGTTTTTAATCTTGTCTGATAGTCCGCCTATTTTATCGATGATTCCTTTAATATCAACAAAGTCATTTTCTCCATTACCATCTAGGTCTAGGTCTGCTTTGTCAAGAGAGGCTTTAAATAAAGTAATTAGATTATCGTCTATCCCATCACCATCAATATCTCTATCTCTAGAGAAGTCTGTCATTGAATCGCTGTAATCTTGAATGGCATCTTTTAGATTAACCATTTTCAGTGCGATCTCTTCTTCTAGATATTGATTTATTCCGTGACCACCACTATTGTTTCTATTAGCTTTATCAACTTTATCTTGGTGATGTTTTTTAAGGTTTTTGATACCGTTACTGCTGTTCAGTAAATCTTGTGCCATTAATAGATTATTTTGGTTCTTGTTTAGGTTAATAATTTGATTAGCCAGTTCTGCGATTTGTGCATTGATATCATCAATTTCTGATTGTGTCTCTTCATTCTCTTCTAAATCTTGTAACTGAGTATTCAAAGAAGAGATTTGGTCTTGTAGAGAACTACTCTCCTCTTCAAAATCAATACCACTTAGAGAGGTGATAGTATCATCCAGGTATTCTTTAATATCTTTTAAACCAACTTGGTTAATGAAATTACTGCTAGCCGTTAAATCCCCACTAAGTGCATTGCTTATATTATTTAAGTTGGCACTAGTAGAATAGTCTGCAAGATCAATATTGGGGTCATTATGCCCTAAGAGTTTGTTAGATTTTTGAGCGTCTAATAATGCATCAAGCTCTGCACGAGCAGCATCCTTAGCTTCTTGTTTAGGTAAATTAGTTGAAAAGAAATCTTTGATTATGTCTTTGAAATTTGTTCTAAGACTTTCTAAGAATGCTACTCCTGCTGGACTGTCGCCAATACCATCAAAACCATCATTGATATTGTTTAACATTGAGACATTATCATCCATCCATTCCTCGGTAGGTACATCAGTATCTTTTCCAAGGTTATAAGCTTTTTGCATTAATACATCACCAATTTTTGCAAGCACTCCAGCTAGTGGAGAAGGTCCTATGCTTGGTGGTGCTATAGAATCATCTTCTGGTGCTGAACCATCTTGCTTGAAGTCAGGTAGTTTTCTGGCGTCGTATTGTGAGTTGATAGTGCTAGATTCACGCATTTCATTGCCATAAAGGGCTTGGTGAATATTAGGTAAATTAATTACTTCATTTAACACATTTTTGAAAATATTTAGATCAATACTAGTGTCAATCGCTGGAGACTCTCCAAACAATTCTTTTAATTCAGTACTTCCACTAGCTATAAAATTTGTAATCTCGTTTGGATCTCCGTTATAGTCACTCACAAGTTCAAGTAAATCTTTCAGCTCATCAACCAGGTCTTCGTTATAGACATTTTTCTTACTTGCTTGCTGAATCATAAACTCTATTGCCTGACCTTGTTTGTCAATAAAATTGTCGATTAGGTTTTCAACCTCGTCTAATTCGTCACCGCTTAAGCTAATTTTTTGAGCTTCTAAGTAAGCGATCGCACTTAAAGGGTTTCTTCTAATGGTTTCGTGAAGATTAGTTCCAGTTACTTCGTCATAGCCATAACCAAAAAGATCAACTGCTGAATTAGATACTCGCTTGATTTGATCTCCAATACTATTAAAAACTACATTCTCGTTGCTAAAATCGTCAGCACCAGCTTTACCTTTTAAGATATCGTATAGGCTTCTTTGGTCTTCATAGTATTTTGGTGTCGTAATCTCAAGATGATCTTTTAGTAATTCTTTTAATGCAGCAGCATCGTTAGTGGCTGCTGGGTAAACCCCTTTTGCTAGTGAGATTAGTTTATCTGGGTTTATAAGTTTTAAGAAATCATCCATTGAATCAATCTGATCAAGTTGATCTTGATTAAGTCCCAGATCATCAATAATTGCATTTATCATTTCATCACCGAGTTTTAATCTACCGCTAGCAAAATTTCCTAAAACTTGATTTTTGATAAAAGAGTCTTCCTCTGCTTGAGCATAAGTTCCAGCACCATTGTTATCCTCATAAATTTCTTTATCTTCTTGAAGTACTAGTGCTAAGACCTCATCAATAGTGTTTAAGATTTGAGAAGGTCTTTTCCCTGTTTGTCCACTCCTGTTAGGCAGAGTAACTAAAAACTTTTGTGCATCAGCATCAGTAGAACCATTAGAGTAAACACCATCATAGTCATTTAAAAGATCAAAAATTTCAGAATCCATTCTTTCAATGGTAAGTTCGATATTGACAAAGAAAGCATTAATCATTTCTTCTAAAGTTTCGTCACTGGTTAATACTTCTGTGATCTTATTTTGTAGATTAATTTCTGCTTGTTCTAGTTCTTGAGCATTATTGGCTTCTTTGACAGCCAGTTCATAACTATCAAAAATTGCACTTTTACTATTTAAAATATCAAATAAACCAGTTACGTTATTTGCAATATCATTTTTTATATTTTCTAGATTTTCTGACAGTTTACTCTGAATTAAATCTAATCTATCGTTGGTAGTTCCAAAATAGACAGTCTGTTTTTCTGTCCAAAGAGGATCAGTGATATCACGCTCAACATTGTAGACAGATAAAGTTTGGTCTGTTTCACCGAGTGAACCAGAAATTGTAAAAGTGTTTGTACCGAGTCCATCTGCTCCGATAACTTTATTCAACATACCAATAAGTTCAATAGCCCTATCAGTCATTCGGCCGCTGATAGTGGTTGAATCCATTGGTGTATTTATTCGTGGGTCTGTCCCAGTCATGTATCAATTCAACCAGTCCTCAGTTAAGAAAGGGTAAAGGAATGGACTAGATTGCCACGATTTTCTTTGAAAATCTCGCAATGACGAACCTTATTATTTGCTATTATTAAGCGACTAGGCTTTTTTAGATGAGCTTTAGGTGTATTAACTCATTACCTCGTGGATTCAATCAGTAAAAACCAGCTCTACATTCTTGCCTGTCCTAGAGACGATGGCAATCTTGCTGTTTTATGTAGAAGTTCAGGTCCAAGTCCTGGACCTGCCTACTGTAATAATAAAAAAAATGCAGTCAAACTAAAAACTAGATTAACGAATGATCCTCGTGGAATTGCTAATCATCGTGCAATGGAATTAATTAAAAATCTTTATGTTTATAAAATTGATGCTGCAATAGAACCTATTTGGGAAGAGGGTTCGCTTTGGGCGTACCTACCAGAAGAGAAGGCGAAGTGTGTTGAGGGCTTGATGAGCTTCTAAGGAAAGTTTATCCATAAATTGCCCTAGACTGCGTTACGCTCGTCCTTCCTCATCTCATTGACACCAAGTCAACTCCGACTCGTCAGGACTCGCAAGCCTTGTCTATGACAATTTCTGAATAAACTTTAGAGTAACTAGGACTTGAATTATTGTGTCTTGCTATAATTCACAGCTATGGCAACAGAAACTAAACAAGCAAAAAAACTTCCAGTAATTGGAGTCTCGACTCTTGGTTGCCCTAAGAATCTTGTAGACACTGAGAACATGATCGGGATTTTACATGGGGCTGGTTATCAAATCACATCAGATCAGACTAAGGCAGATCTGTCTCTGGTAAACACCTGTACTTTTATTGAAGGAAGTACTAATGAGAGTATTGATGTTCTTACTGAACTTGCTGATGAAGGACATAAATTAATTATCACTGGCTGCATGGCACAGAGATTTAAGGGAGATCTTTTTGATGAACTTCCTGAAGCTCAGGCTGTGGTTGGAACTGGAAATGTTCAAGACATCTTGAGTGTAGTAAGAGAAGTTACTCGTAATATGAATGAAGGTAAAGATTCTAAGATTATAAAAGTTGATGAAGTGCCTCTTGCTGTTGCGAACGCTAAGACTCCGCGTATTCATACTCAAGTAGGACCGTCAGTGTATATAAAGATCGCTGAAGGTTGTGATCATAGATGTGCTTTCTGTATTATTCCTTCTTTGCGTGGAGACATGAAATCTAGAACTATAGAAGATATAGTTGAAGAAGCAAAAGCTCTAGTAAAAGCAGGAGCAAAAGAACTAGTTCTAGTTTCTCAAGATTCTACTGCTTATGGAACGGATCTGTATAAGCGTCGCGCACTAGCTGATTTACTTACAGCACTGGCTGATGAATCTGGCGCAGAGTGGATTCGTGTGATGTACGCTTATCCAACGGAGATGGATAGAGAAATGCTTGAAGTGATTCGTGATAAGAAAAATTTAGTTAAGTATATTGATATACCCCTACAGCACGCTTCCAGTAAGATTCTTAAATCTATGCGTCGTCCACCAACAGTAAGAGATACGATAGAACTTATTCGTAAACATATTCCAGAAGCCTGTGTGCGTACTACTTTTATTTCAGGTTTCCCTGGAGAGACTGATGAAGATCACAAAGAACTTTATAAGTTTATTGAAGACTCAAGATTTGATAGAGTCGGAATTTTTACGTACTCTCAAGAAGAAGGAACTCCAGCTGGAACTTTTGAAGAACAAGTGGATGCGAGTGTGAAAGAGTCTCGTCGCGATGAACTTATGCTGCTTCAGCAAAGGATCTCTCTTGAAAAGAATCAGGTCTGGCTAGATAAAGAACTTGAAGTGCTTATTGATGAGATCCAGATTCTTGATGATGATACTCAGTTACTTGTGACTAGAAGCTTTCGTGATGCGCCAGAAATAGATGGGCAAGTTTTTATAGAGCTTGAGCCTGACGCTATTGCTCCAGCTAGTGGTAGTTTTGTGAAAGTTAGAATTACTGATTGTGATGAATATGATCTTTTTGCAGAGATAATCTAGAATTAATGCTATTATCTTATCTCGATGGTGGCTGGTTCTGATAATCTTGGATTTACTACAACTTATGCGGCTGCACATCTCCCATCGGAATCATTAACTGTTGATTTTGAGACTGACCCCCTTCAGTAGCTAGATGTTGTCCAGTTCAATTTGATCCTATAACTCAGAGCAGATTTTTATTTGATGCTCCTAGTCAAGAAAGAAAGAGTTCTTATACTACTTATTTAACTAAGGTTAATAAGTGTTTATCTAATAAGCCTTCTGGTCCGTTTGATATTCATCGTGATTATAATAGAAGGTTAGAAGATAGGAAATTTAATGAAGCTTTGGCTGTTTGCAAACAAGCTTTAGCACATGGTTTTGATGCTGAGGCAACTAGGCTCGAGAAATTAAATTATAGACTTGCTTTTTATATTAGAAAAGCATTTGCAGAGTTTAATTTAGATAAAAAGGACCAGCCTATTTCAACTATTCAAGAAGCTCTTGATGAAGTGACTCGTTTTGGTAAAGTAGAAGAGACTAAGTCAAATAGAAGCTCTTTTCAACTTTATAAAAGTTATATCAAATTATTAGAAGATCAAAAAACATTTTACTTGTCAGAGTTACATACAGAGCCTGTTATTGAGGAAGCTGAAAAGCTTATTGAAAAAGGTTTCCAGGCTAATGCTATGCAACTTCTAGAGAAATCAGTATTTGAAGTTACAACTATCAAAGATACAAATATATTATTAACCACTTTTTTACCCGTGATCAATAAACTTATTGAAATCACATCTAATGATCGCCTTAGAGATGATGCTCAAAGTTATGCTGATTACTTAGTAGATTGTTTGACTTCTTTAGAAAGCAATCAAGGCATTTTAGATGAAGCTTTAGTCACCGAACTCATTATGAACATAAAATCTGCTTACGGTGATTCTAAAATCTCTAGTTCTATTAAAGCACTAGAAGCTTTAAGAAGACATGATCCACATAATTCTGATTTAAATCATGCACTAGAAGAGTTGAAATTAGAGGAAACTAGCCCTCAAATTCAACTAAGAAGAATTAATAAATTAATGTATCATGGTGACAAGAAGACTCTTTATTCAGAAATAATTAAGCAAGCAAATAGGTTTAAAGATGAACTTAAATCTGATAATAATGCCTTAGAACTTTGGCTAATTAAGGCAAGGACTGAGTTGGAGCTTACTAAGCCAGAAGAAACTATTAATAGTTTACAAACGATAAAAAACTCTCAAGAAAGAGATGAAGCTAGACTGATGTTTGAGGGCTACGGATCTTCTATTGCTGGGAATCTACGTAAAGCTTTTACTGCTTATGTCTATAATGGTCCAGATTCGGCTTTAGCTCTTGCAAAAAATTTGTTAAGAGAGACAAAAGATAACCTAATTCCCCCTAATCACTTACTAGCCTGAACTTAGATTTTGCTCAAGCCTTTTCTCCAACTGGAGAATCAGCGCTTTTCATCTGAAACAGAGGAAACCTTTTATCTGCTTCACTTTTATGATATTTGGTAAGTGATTAGGGGGAATTAGGAAATATAATTATGAATTAATTCCAGAATAGATTCCGTTACCGGAATCTTATTGAGGTCCAAAATTTTATTAAGGTCTTTTGCTTTATGAAAATTACCTAAAGTAGATCTAAAAGCTACTTTATTTTCAATTAATTCTCCAAAATCTTGTTCTAAATCTTTTGCTTGTTTTTTAAGTTCACCTATACTTAGATCAGCTTTGCGTAGCTGAACAAATCCTGAAAGTTCATTCGAGTTAAGATAAAAAGCTTGTCCCACAGAATTAAGACTAGCAACTTAGCTGCTTAAGCGTCAATCCTGAGTAATAATTGATAGCTATACTAAAACAGGAGTCAGCTTAGTAAACAATTCAACTGCCCATTTCTCAAAATGAGCCGCATACTCTAGATCCATATCTTTTCTAGGGATTATAGCTTTTGCGCCTAATCTAGCAAGAGCTTCATCAACACTCTTACCACAGCCACAGAAATCAGCATAAGCGACATCACCCATAGCTAGCACTGCATAATTTTTACCAGCAAGACTCGGTGAAGAAGCTGCAAAAAGATCTTTACAAAACTTCTCACAAGAACCAGGAGGATCACCTTCTCCCCAAGTAGAAATCACCACTACGATATTTTCCATTGAAGCTAGATCATCAACCT
>Ga0210044_10007882_pt1 | contig 13425 bp, 19 predicted proteins | sample CryGey13umfilter_2_FD_183959 | JGI IMG/M metagenome (GOLD analysis project Ga0210044, IMG submission 183959) | Groundwater microbial communities from aquifer in Utah, USA - Crystal Geyser 4/9/14 3 um filter (SPAdes) (version 2) | ecosystem: Environmental > Aquatic > Deep subsurface >... | reverse complement strand
CATTATTATCGGCAAGCATTATTTTAATAATTGGATTTTTAGTATCTTACTTTAATTTGCCAGTTTCAAAAGATGTAAATAAATTGTATCAACTTCACTATATGGCATTTCCACTAGGACTTGCTTTTGCACATTTATACAAAAAAAATTACATGATAAATATTAAAAACAAATTAGTGAGAATGACGAAAGCTCCAAAATTAATCGAAATTATTATTTACCTGTTAATCATTTTATTATTTGGAATTTTTGGATATACAGCTGTTCATTCGAATGTTGGAAATAAAATAATATATGAACACTTGACGAGTTTGATATCAATGTTCGCCTTATTATTTATTGTAATTTTGAAGAATATACAATCGGGTTTGTTAATTACACTCGGCGTATATTCTTATGAAATTTATTTAATACAATGGCCCTTAATGTACAGATATGATTTTGTGTACAAATATACCGCTCCTTTTTTAGGAACAATGATTTATATAGGAATATTTATTATTTTTGGATTTTGTTTGAATAGGATTGTAAAGAAAATAATATAACTTTAACCTCGGAGGTTAAAGTTTCTTTGCCGAATTGCTTCATATAAAATTACAGCGGTTGAAACCGAGACGTTTAAAGAATCGGCAATTCCCATCATTGGTATTTTAATTTGTTGGGAATTGCCGAGCCAGAAATCACTTAATCCATTTGCTTCACTTCCAACTATTAAGGCAGATGGAGAATCAAAATCTACATTATAATAAAAGTTGGTAGCAGATAATGATGCAGAATATAAATTTATATTTTTTGATTTTAGCCACGTTAATGCATTTTCATTTGTGGAAACTACAAACGGAACTGAAAATACACATCCAACGCTAGCTCTAATTACATTTGGATTGTAAATATCTGTTTTTTGATCGCAGATAATTATTGCGTCAATTTTTGCCGAATCGGCTGTCCTGAAAATCGCACCTATGTTTCCGGGTTTTTCAATCGCCTCAACAACAAGAATTAAAGGATTTTCCGAAAGCCGTAGATCTTCCAACCCTACATAACGCGATTGAAAAACCCCAATCATTCCTCCCGAATTTTCTCTATACGCCAATCCTTCAAAAACATTTTTGCCAATTTCAATAATTTTGTTTTCGTCAACTTTTATGTCATTTTGATTCTGCATCGAATCCTCTGACATAATTTCCGAACATCGATATAAAGTTTCTAAAATATATCCCGATTTAATTGCACGAAAAATTTCCCTAATTCCTTCAACAACAAACAATCCATCAGCTTTTCTAACCGAAGACTTTGTGTACAATTTATCTAAATATTTAATTTTAAGATTTTGAGAGCTTGTAATAACTTCATTGAACATGAACAAAGTATAGTATAAAAGGGAGATGTTACATAACATTTAGGATGTGAAGCTTCTCATATTGAAAATCGCTACTAAAATAGGGTACAATCATTGCATGAAAACAACAGTAACAAAAAGAATTCCGAAAGGAATTAGCATAAAAACTGAAGTACGATTTGGTAAGCCAACTGTGAATGATACTCGTGTTACAGTCGCTGATATTCTAAATCTTCTTAAGGCTGGTTACTCTATCGACGACATACCAAATCAATATCAAGGAATTACACGGGCAGGTACAGTTTCTGCAATTGGATATGCGGCAAACATCCTCGGCAAAGAAGAAATTTTATCTATTTCACGATAAAAACATACGCATAAGATATTTGCAGACGAATGTATTCACAAAGCCCTGGCGTGATTATTGAACTCGTAAGTTCAATGAATAAACTGGAAATGATTGAAACTGCTTTAGCTTTTTTTGCCTCCCAACAAAATCTTGATGGAAAACTCGTTATTATCGGTGTGAATAAAATAAGAATAATTGAACGATCAAGTTAAATTAAATATTTTATTTTAGAATTTTAGGAACTTGTAATATCGCAATAAACTGCAATCCAAGAGAGATTATTAAGATAAACATTATAATCGAATATAGAATCGTTGAAAATGATAATGTTCTTGCATAAATAAGCGGTTCACTAAAAAAATATACTGGAGCTAGTATAAAAATATAAATTACTAAACGAAAAACATTGATAACTATTTGACTTCTTTTAAAGAGAAGATATTCAATTGACACACTACTAAATACATATCGGGTATATTTACTCCACAAGAAAAAGCATATGTTAAAAAATAAAAGCCCCAAAGTTAAAAAAAATATAATAACAAAAATACCGAGTGATCCCCAAAAGTAATTTACAAGCACATCATTGCCCCAAAAAAAACTTATCCGATTCAAATACCATTCACTTCTAATTACCGACTCAAGCCTGAACCAGCCGACCACTATTATTCCAACAAGTGCCAGCGAATTGAATAAAAGTAATTTTCCAAAATCAATTTTTGCCTTAAGGCATTTTAATAATTGCATTGTTAAATTATATATCTAAACATTTCACAAAGCTTTCTTCCATGTTTTTGCATCTCCACCTTTTCCATACTTTTCCGAGATAAAACCACAACTTTCATCACACATTTTGTCGTAAAACCCCCAACTTAATGTATATCTAGGTCCGCTATGAACAACAAGTAAATCATTACCATCTTCTTTTGCATCTTCACAAATCTTGTTAAATAATGCTTTTCCAATTCCAGCTCCCCTAAAATTCTCACTTGCAACTTTTCCTTCTGGTGTTTTTGCAACAAAGTATTTTCTTATCCTACCTTCACCATCTTTCTCGCCATTCATAAATCCCTTAATTTCCTTTATCTCATCTTTAAGAATAACTCCAGTATCTCGATCTTTTACGTGCTGTTCCAAAATCGGAGCTAATAAATCGATATCTCCTTCTTGCAATGCCGTGATAGAAAAAGATAAAGAAACATCTTCCCAAAATTCATTAGGAATATTTGTATCACCAATTTTTGAAGCTCCATGAGGTACTGTTTCGAAATCATTTGGGGTAAAACCTGGCTTTACGTGTTCAAGCATCTCAAGCTGACCGTCATCAGCACAAACACACATAATCTCTCCAGATTTAATTGTAAAATACATCTTTTTGCCTTCTGCCGTTGATGTATCAAATTCGTGAATTGAAAATATTCCACTAGAATCAACGTGTAGAATTCTCCCTTTACCCATAAACCATTCCGTTACTTCTTTATCTGGGGCTTTAATATATTGAACAGGGGTCCTTCTTTTAACTCGTAAAAAGCTCCGTCTTCTTCTACCTGAGAAACACCTTTAAAAGTGAAAACTAAACATAAGGTTCCTTCAGAAACATCTTCCCAAGTTTTTTCCAGTTGGAATGGAAAGTCTTCATCATCTTGATGATCTATTATTGATTCTATAGCAGATCCGCTGTCAGCCATACTCATAATTACTTCCTAACCTCATAAACAATCTGTACTAGTTCGTTATTTATTGCTTTTGTACTTACTAATTCTAAATTAACATCTAATGGATCGCTACCAAATAAATGTAAACCACGGCCTATTACTAATGGATGCACACTTAGAACGATTTCATCTACTAAGCCAGCTTCTATAAATTGTTTATTTGTTTCTGATCCACCTATTAATAAAAGATTATTCAAACCTTTTTTTACGGCTAAATCTATTATTTCTTGGGGGCTTGCAGACAAAATAATTAAGTTATCAGATTCTTTATGTAAATCTGTGTTATTTGTGAGTACTATATTTAGAGGTCCTTCAATAGGAAAATCCTCACCAAATTGTTCCATTGTTTTTCTACCCATAATTACTGCATCGTTTGCTTTAATATAAGAATAAAATTGTTCCCAATCATTATCAGAAACCCAATCTGAATCATTATCCCCACAAGTAATTAAACCGTCTATGGATATTGCCATATATACCGTTAGCTTCATAAAATTATTATACATTAATTTAAAATTAGAATAATGGGCTAACACTTATTAAAGAATAAGTATTGTTATTTTCAAGATAGAAATCAACTACCCCGACCTCACGGTCTGGGTATGTTGTAATGTTCACTTTGCAAGATTTAATGGTACAACCCTTTATCCCACGATCTGAAAATAGGGGCTTTAAGGGAGCATTATAATTTATCAATTTCTTGAAAGTAATTTTGACTATTTATGGTTGAAGATTTATGTGGTAATGGGAAAATATTTTTGATACCTGACTTTTTATTTAATTTCATTTCTAAGCAAATGTAATTTTTTTTATAATCTTCTAAAACTAAATCAACTTCTTGACCGCCATACTCTCTATAAAAATACATTGACTCTTTCATGTTAGTATTTTTAATTTTTTTATCTATTTCTGAAATTATAAAATTTTCAAATACACCACCTTTATCAGGACGAAGTTCTAAATCTCTAAAATCTTTAATTAATACGTTTCTTATACCCAAATCATTAAAATATAATTTTCTATTTTCTGAAACTGCATTTCTAATATTTGTTTTAAATGAAGGCAATGGTATTAGAATATAATTTTTAATAAAAATCTCTATATAATTAGAAACTGTAACGGCATTTGCACCCAAACTATTTGCTAGCTCTCTTACAGAAACCTCTGATCCAATTTGCAGTGCTATTTTTGTTAAAATATCCTTAGCTAACTTTACATTTTTTAGATCATAGATATTAATAATATCCTTTAAAACATAGGCGTCTAAGATGTTTTGTAACAAATTGATTTTTTCTGATTCTGACAATTTATTATTTGCATACACTTCTGGGTATGCTCCAAAAATCTGTAATTGACGGGCTAATTTTTCATGAAATTTTTCTTCATTGTATTCTTCAATATCAGAGTTATTATCAATTTCACTAATTGAAAGTGGTAGACAATAACTTTCGGTAAATCTTCCAGCCAAAGTATCAAAATCCTCTGATTTCTGTCGAAGTTCACTACTTCCTGTTGCAATGATTTTTACATTAAATTCATCGTAAAGAATCTTGAGAGCAACTGTACTTTCAGGATAGTTTTGAACCTCATCAATAAGAATTACTTTATGAGTTGAGATAATTTTCTGTAATGAATCTCTTGAAGGAATAAATAGTTCACGATCAGATTGCAGGTCAAAATTAAAAACTGGCACTGATAGCTTTGAAGATAACTTCCTAAGAATTGTAGTTTTTCCAGAACGTCTAGGACCCCATATAAAAAATATTTTGTGGGTATCGCTTGCAATATAATCTTGCGCTTCTTTTTCAATAATTCTTTGTAGCATACTTGCATTTTAGCACTAAAATGCATACCGTCAATATTCAATTTAGTACTAATCTGAATAGTCAGGTGAGCAAATTTTGATCTGTATATTTAGTAAAACGCTATAATGTCAACGAATTCAGTGTAATTCGAACCCCCTAACACAAAGTGTCCCATTTGGGAAGGTTGAGGTTGACCCTATTCATATCCTTTCCTTTGTATCTCAAATGCTGATTTATACTTTCCGTTAGGTATATCCATTAACTGTTTGTGAGTTCCATCTTCTATTATTCTACCGTCTTCCATTACCAATATTCTGGATGCATTTCTAACTGTAGAAAATCTAGGGGAAACAATAATAACACTTCTATCTTTTGTAAATTCAAAAATTCGCTCAAATATCTCAGCTTCTGATTTTGGATCGATGGCTGAAGTAGGCTCATCTAATATTATTAATCCCGGATTTCTAAAAAAGACTCTTGCTATAGCGATTTTTTGCCATTGTCCGCCCGATAAATCAGTACCTCCTTCAAATACCCTACTTAATACTTGGTCATATTTATCCTCAAACTTTTTTATAAATTCATCGGCGCCAGCTTTTGATGCTGAAAGATCAATGTTCTTTATGTCCGAAATGTTTGATATATCTCCTAATCCAATATTAGTTTTAACATCAAAGTGATACTTATTAAAATCTTGAAACAGAGTACCCACATTTTGATACCATGAATCTATTTTTAAATCTTTTATGTCGGTTCCATTTAGTGCAATTGTCCCAGTGTCAGTATCATAAAATCTCATCAACAGCTTTATCAAGGTTGTCTTACCTGCCCCATTTTCTCCTACAATAGCGACATGTTCGCTAGGCTTAATTGTTAGAGAAAAATTATAAAGAATATTTTTTGAAGTTAACGGATATTTAAATGCAATATCATTTATTTCTATTAATGGAGGGTCATTTGTTTTGTCCATTTTCACAGTTCCGTCCTTAACTCTTTGTGGTAACTCCAAAAATTTGAATATATCTACAACAAAAAGACCGCTATTATGCATATTGGCGAGATTATTAAAGAAATCTTCTGTTGATGATTGCAGTTGATACATTGAAGTAAAATATAAATTAAAAAGTGCTAACGATAGCGTTTTGGCTATTAACGCGACCGTGAGAAATACAAAAGGCACCCCAATACCTAAAATTTTAAAGATGTCCAAACCTAAACCTACAAGTAATTTATTTTTGGTATGTTTCTCCTGCTCAAGCTGAAATTCGTGATGCAACGATTTAAGGCTATTTAATAAGAACTCTTTAATACCGAAAACGGTTACCTCCGGCAAAAACTTGTAATCATGCAAATACTTTCGGATTGCTGAATAATTCTTCCTTAACTCTTCTTTAGCGCTCCATATATACCAAAGATTCTTTCCAAAAACCAAACTATTAATAAGCTGTGGAATCATAGAGACGATAATAAGCAAAATAAGAAGAGGTGAAAAAAATGCTAAGATAACAGTAGCTGAAATAATTCTGATTAACTGGACTAAAGTCTTAAAACTGCCATTAACAAAATCTAACGGCGCTCCCGCATAAGCTACGCGTACTTTTTCCAACAATGTAGATATTTTTGGATCTTCGTAATACTCAAGGTCCAAGTAAGCAAATTTTCTTGTAACTTCATTATCAAACTCTCTTCCAAAATTCATAATGACTTTCACGTTTAGAAAATCATGAAATTTATCAATAAGACTTTTCATTGCAAAAAGACCCAACCATCCAGCTACAAAAATATATATTGTTTCGCTAGGATTGTCTTTAACAACTCCATCGATTATTTTGCTTATAAGAATGGCCGAGGCAAATGGAATTAATGCAGTTAAAAGTGTCGTGACCAAAAGACCTAATGTATTAAAAAAATCTATTTTTAACAAATACTTGAGAGTCTTTGAGTAAGCTCTTAAGATTTCACCAAAATCTTTGAATATTTTTTTTCTCATTGTTTGATTATAAGTCAATTTGGCAGATAGTTCGATTACCTATTTGGTTGGAGATCGCTGTAAATCTCCTATTTCTCTTTCTCCTCTGTTATGTTCATCAAGTTTTTTAGATGTGGGCTGACTATACTTCCAATTATGAAAACTATTATGTATTTAAACCCATCGACTACTGTATTTAGTTGACCTACCCATATTAATATGAAACCAATTATTATTGCAGCAAGTGGAACAACATAGATTGTTGTTACAATCAGCCAAGTAACAGCATCTGATATCTTTTTTCTATTGTAGTAAGTGTCTTTTTTCGTATTATTTTCTAATTGTTTATCAAGCGTAACTTCTTCACCAAGTGTCTTAGGATTGATGTCAGAAAGTGACGGTGATCTTACTGCCTGAAAATTAGGCATATATAATATAGGGCACGTTATAATTTAAATTACGCAAGCGGATTATTGCAACCATTGTAGAAACTTTAAAGGATTCAGCAATTTTTTGAATTATCGAACTATCAATTTGGGCATTCTTTTCTAATTTTTCTTCTTTGATAAATCGACTAATAGATTTTTCAGGCATAAGAATTTCTTCTGCCAACTTATTTGCCTCAAGCTCTTTACTACTAAAATCATTTTTACTTCTCTTAATAATCTTGTGACTATCAACAAGATCCTTATGTAAAACCGCGTGAGCCAATTCATGCGCAACAGAAAACCTTTGTCTTGCAACCGAATCTTGGTCACTAATATAAATACTTACCTCACCATTTTCTTTTTTTCTAACTGCACCACTTACGCCATCGCCAAAAGGATACTCATATACTTTTATACCAAACCTATTTGCAAGCTTAACAACGTCTACTGAATTACCATATCGACCATATTCTTCGGCTGATTTAATAAGATCTTCCTTTGTCAAAGCAGTAACTTTACCCATAACCGAATTATACCCATAAGGACATAAGAGTTACAAGATGTAAAATTTTGGCTGGGGGCTGTAAATTTAGTTAGAACTTCAGCTTGACATTTCGTCCGTTGTAACCGTACAATACTATACAGTTATGACTGACAAAGCTGACCGATTACACCAACTACTCACATCTTCATCCAAAACTGTTTTTACTACAAGGGATTTAGGGAATATATGGGCATATGATAATTACGATTCCTTATTAGAAAGGATCGAGTATTTTACGAAAACTCAAAAACTTAAAAAACTAAAAAAAGGATTATATGCAATAACAGGTATAAATATTAACGAATTAGAACTTGCTAATAAGCTTAGGACTCCGTCTTATATATCATTTGAAACTGTACTACATAAAGAAGGTGTTATTTTCCAGTGGGACAAGAGAATAACCTTGGCCAGCAACGAATCAATTCAGATGGAAGTTGATAAACACAATATTGTCTTTAGGCAAATTAAAGACTCAATACTTCTCAATAAGACGGATATTAAGGATGAAAACAATTATTTTATCGCAACAAAAGAACGAGCTCTTCTTGATATGTTATACATAAATTCGACCTTTCACTTCGACAACTTAAGGGGAATAGATTTTGAGAAAATTAAAAAACTACTTGATATATATAATCGTAAAAGCTTAAACAATATAGTTAAAAAATTAGAAACTTATGTTGGATCGTACTAAACACGAAAATACAATGCGTAATATACTTAATGAAGTATATTCACACAAAGATTTATCTCCAATTTTAGGGTTTAAAGGTGGAACAGCCTGTTATTTTTTCTATGGGCTTCCAAGATTTTCAACAGATTTAGATTTTAACCTTCTTAATTTGGATAAAAAAGAAGTCATTTTTGATGCTGTCCCCTCAATATTAGGCAAGTATGGTGAAGTCACTGATAAATATATCAAAGCAAACACAATTTTCTTTTTTTTAGTTCATACCAAAGGTAGATCAGGAATAAAAATTGAAATTTCAACAAGAGAAGTTGAAAAGGTTAATCAATACGAGCTACTGGAATTTTATGGAACATCAATGCTTGTAATGAAAAAAGAAGATATTTTTGCAAATAAATTAATAGCCTTGAAAAACAGACATTCTGCATCATCAAGAGATTTATTTGATATTAACTTCTTTTTCAAAAATAATTGGGATATATCAGAAAACGTTATTGAAACAGTTAGTAAAAAAAATCTATTAGATTACATGAAAGAACTACTCAAATATATACAAAAGAACTTTAATAACGAGACAATCCATCTCGGGTTAGGTGAACTCGTAGAAAACGAATCTCAAAGATATTTCATCAAAAACAAACTAATTGAGGATACGATAAATCAGATAAAATTTTACATCGATTCAAAAGAGAAAAAATAGATGAAAATACTTGGCTGGACACTGTTGAGCTAGTTAGAACTTGTTTTTGAACTTACGCACCACGCTACTCACAATATTTATTGAAAAATATTAAGAGATTTCAATAGAACTTATAGGCTCGGAACAATAAATGTTATGTTTACAAGCTATTTTGACAGCTTCTTCGAGTGAAGCCCCTGCATCAAAAGCTCCAATGGCATAATTAGACCCCGATCCAATTGCCCCAAAAGTATCTATCTCATAGCAGGTCATTGAATGTGGATTTATATAAAAAACCTTATGCGTATTTTTATCTGCTATTAAAAGTTGATCATCCGTCCCGAATTTCAAAGAGGCAGGTAACTCTACATCATCTTTTAATTCATAGCTATTAAAATCTGTTATTAATTTATGAACGTCAAATACAGTCTCTAGTTTTAACTGGCTTGATTTTTCTAAAAAAGATTTAAAAGTTAAATCTGGCTTATTATCAGTTGCTAAACCAAAAACAAAGCTGGCAGTCTCGAAAAGTTTCTCAGCACTCATAGCCTCATCACAATAAGTCATTTGAGTATCTGCTACAAAATTTATTTTATTATTCTTTTTTCCTACTACGATTATTGACATATTTTTAAAAAAAAGAGCCTGCTAGAGTGCCACCTTGTCCACTACTTGGCCTAGTTTTCTTTCCCATTTTTATCTCCTTTTGAGATATATGATGAGTGTCGCGGTGACGCTCATCTCCGATAAGATAATTGGATTCTTGCGTTAAGAACCCAAACTGCACCTATAGGGTAGCATAAAAATTACACATGTGAAATGTACAACCTGTCTTTCCTATTTAAAATAAAACATTTAATATCGGATGTTGAGAAAAATATCTCTCGGTTTGATACAATTAGGGCATGAATCAACAAATGCCTACGGACGTTCTAAATTTCTATGTTTCTCTTTTCAGTAAAATGGCGGCAAAGAACAAGCTAACAAGAGAAGGCTTTTATGATCTTATTAAGTTTACCTATGATCATTTACCAGTAACGCCCGATGGTAGTTCTTGGGAAAATATTTGTAAATTCCACAAAGTAGAACCAATTTACGCAAATGATGGACTTGATGAAAGCGTTATCAGAAAGCTAGCAGATGCCATGTGGCTATCGTTAGATCAGCAACTCAAATTTGAAATAAGCCAACAAAAAAAGTTAGATCACCCTGAATAATAGCTACCATAACGGTTTTAGTTTTGATGTAAGAGATTTTTATCTTTGTAATTCTCTACTCCATAAACCTTCTTCAAATCATCACTGCTAACACCCATACTTTTGGCTCTATTCTCAACACCAGATGGATTATCACCACCTAGCATCATCCAAATCATAAAAATATCGTATTCAAAATCTTTAATGTATTTAACATGCATGGAGAAATTATACAGTAGTTTAATAATATACTGACTTTTGGGGATTACCAAACATAGCAGTACTATACATGGTATATAGTAGCCATTTAAAAGTAACAATTCGAGTATCACGAGAATTGGTAGCCGAAGGCGTGTCTTTTTGTTCTGTCATAATTATTTCTTTTTTTTAAAGTCCAAAATTTTCTTTACTTCACGGTCAAAGTCAGAAATATAATTTCTATCTTGTTCTACTCGGTATTTTTCGTATTCTCCCAATGCCAATGCTTCGGCCACTTCATGGCTTATCTTGCCTAAATCTTTCAAGATATTACGATCATTGAGTTTTAAAAATTCACTTAACTTTTTATCCCAATCCAGCATGAACATTGCTTGCTTACGTTTAGCTTGTGACTCGGCGAAGATAAGATACTGCTCCACTATATTATTGAGACCTTCAAGTTCTTCTTTATCTAAATAATTTTTAGCGACCACAACATCTGCTTCGCGGATATTGCCTTTTGGAGCATTCTTCCATGTCATAAGCCCCATATTAGGCTTGGCACTATCCACCCGCTCTTGCACAATTTCCGCAGCTGTTTTGCTCGTAATGGCGAAATGAAGTTTATTTTGTACGGTGGCAAAAAAATGCTGAGCTTCAGGGCTATTTTTGTCATAGTCCACACTGCACTGTGCATAGATATCGGTGATTTTTTGGTAAAATCTACGTTCACTACTGCGGATGTTTGCTATGCGAGCCAACTGCTCTTCAAAATAATCTTGGCCGAAGGTGTAGTTGGGGGTTTTCAGCCGCTCATCATCCATCGTAAATCCCTTGATGATGTATTCTTTCAGTCGCTCTGTCGCCCAAATTCGGAATTGGGTAGCTTGTGAGCTATTCACTCTATAACCAATCGAGAGAATCGCATCAAGGTTATAAAATTTTACCGACTGAGTTTGTGTTTTCCCCTCCAAAGCACCGTGTTGCGTGGTATGTTCCAAAATGGAACTAACCATTTTTTCATCTAATTCTCCACTTTCAAAGATATTTTTCAAATGCTTAGTAATCGCCGGTCTTTGAACACCGAACAAAAGAGCTATTTTGTCTTGTGTCAGCCAGATATTTTCATCTCGCAAAAATATCTCTACTTTCACCTTGCCATTTGGAGTAGTGTAAAGTAAAAACTCTGTAAAACTATTTTGTTTGATAATTTTATTATTCTTCATATTGATATTATACCGCGACTAGAACTCTGATTGATGACGTAAAAAGATGGTGATATAACAGCGAAAATCATTGGCTGCCGGACCTGGATTCGAACCAAGATTGCACGATTCAGAGTCGTACGTCCTACCATTAGACGATCCGGCAAAAGTGACAAAATTATAACAAAGAAAAGATGACAAAAATGAAAAAAAGACATACTAATTTACAACATCTGCAAAAATTTGATATTTTAATTCAACGTCATCTTCTACGGTAAAAACATTTAAGGTCGAAGGAGGATTAATTCCAAAATCACTCATTTTAATATTTGCAACTCCGTCGGCAACTATTTTTTCCTCCCCAAGATCAACATTAGACAAAAATAAAACCTTTTTCTCAACTCCATTAATATTTAAATCGAGGTAAATATTAAGATTTTCATTTTTACCAAAAATTAATTCTTTTCCAAAATCTTCAGAATTCAAAAAGATATTCGCAATTTTTTCTTTAAATAAATTTTTAACAATTAAGTCTCTGGCAGAACTATCAGTTTTTAACGAAGATAAATCTACATTTGAATTTAGATAAAACTCACCAGTTTTGGGATTATACCAGCCAGTACCCTTTATATCATTCGTCGTGCCAACGACCAAAATACTATCCGAATCTAAAAAGTTTTTATTAACAGAATACGAAGCCGACGAACCATTTACTATTTCATAATTAAAAACGTCCGACACTTCAACATTTTTAGGCTCGCTAACTATAACAGTAGAATTAGTTGTGTCAACAGAAGATGTTTCATCAATAACCGAATCTTCAGGATAATTAATTTTTACCTCAATAGGTCTAACTCCAAATACTGAAAAATAGATTGATAAAACAGCAACAGAAACCGAGACCAAAATTATAAACAAAATCCCGTTTTTCATAATGAAATTATAGCATTAAAAAAAATTCAATTAGCGAGGATTTTTATCGAAGATTCTAATTTATCTAAAACAATTTGCCTACCCAATATAAACACCGATTCAAATAGCGGTGGCGATATTTTACTACCACAAAGTGATATTCGCAATGGATAAAAAGCCTCGCCAGTTTTCCAACCAAGCTCTTTTGCCCTTTCTATAGTTTGCAACTCAATTTCTTTTAAACCTTTCAACGTCCAATCACAACTTTCAAATTGAGATACAAACCATTTTAAATGAGAAAAAACCTTATCCTTAGATTTTTGCTGAACTAATAAATCAACATCAAAATTAACCTCATCAATAAAAAAGTTATTTAGAGGCAACAAATCTTCAAATTT
>Ga0210044_10007881_pt1 | contig 13426 bp, 13 predicted proteins | sample CryGey13umfilter_2_FD_183959 | JGI IMG/M metagenome (GOLD analysis project Ga0210044, IMG submission 183959) | Groundwater microbial communities from aquifer in Utah, USA - Crystal Geyser 4/9/14 3 um filter (SPAdes) (version 2) | ecosystem: Environmental > Aquatic > Deep subsurface >... | reverse complement strand
TGTGGCGGGGTCGCGCTGGTTGAACAGCAGCTCGAGGGACAACTTCTCTCCGGCGGCGAAGGCTGCCCATTTCTCTATGTCTTTCCCCTCGGGCACGATGAACCCGAGCGTCGGAGTGTTGCTGTCGCACCTCATGGCTGGCACCTCGGAACCGCTTATGTTCGCGCCGCGCTTGAATCCCCCGACGGCGGTGCAGGGCGAGGGAGGCGTTGTCACTGGACGAGCGCCCGGTCTCCGCGAAGGTTGAGGGTGGGCAGCTCGTCTTCCTCTTCGTCGGTGGCTGCCGCCCCGTCTTCGCGGTGCCCCAGGCGGGTCCAGTCAAGGATGCTCTGGTGGCGCGGGTCTTCTGTTTGAGCGTCCAGTTCAGGACTGTCCACGGGGGGCTGGGGCGCTTCGGGCGGCGGCAACGGGGGTGCTTCAGCGGCTCTGTCGGTGCCGTCCTCCAGCATCCGCAGATGCGATTGCAGGAGCACGCGGAACTCCATCTCGAAGCGGCGCCGTTGTTGTCGCAGCTCGGAATACTCGCGCTCGACCTCGGCGCCGCGGCTTTGCGCGTCGCTGAGCACTTGCTGGCGCTTCTGCTCGGCGTCGGCGAGGATCACCTCCGCCTGCTTCTGGCTGCCTCGGCGCGTGTCCTCGGCAGATTTCTGCGCCAGGACCAGCGCGTTCTGCATCGTCTCTTCGATCTTCTCGTAGTGCAGCAGCCGGCGCTCCAGCGACTGGACCTTCTCGCGCAGCTCCGCGCTGGTCGTGAGCGCCTGTTCCAGCGTCTCGGCGATCTGGCGCAGGAACTCCTGCACTTCTCGCTCGCGGTAGCCCCGGAGGGAACGTCGGAAGTCCTTGTGGAGGATGTCCAACGGGGTAACGGACACTGCGTGTCACTCCTTACGAACATGCACACCCCCCTCCGAGCCGCGACCGTGAGGGAGCGGCCCCGGCAAGCACTCCGCGATCCACCGGCTTGGCGCCGGGGCCGCTCCCTCACGGTCGCGGCTCAGAGGAGGCGGGGCTTCCACGGGTCGAGGTGCGGCAGGTGCAATTAGAGCGCGCGGAGAAGCAGGTTCCGGAGCGCTTGGAGGAGGAAGATCGCGATCAGCGGGGACAGGTCAAGCCCCACGCCGCCGGACCGGACGGTGAAGGCCTGAAACGGCTTCAGGATCGGGTCAGTCACCTGATAGAGCAGCTTGACCAGCGAGTTGTACGGATCCACCCGCACCCAGGACAGCAGGCAGCGGATGAAGATGAGCAGGACGACGAAGTCGATGACCCTGGCCAGCAGGTAGCCGATACCGAACATGTTAGGCACTCACTTCTTTGCCAGCTCCGCGGAGCGCTGGGTTGCTGCAGTCACTGCGTCCATCATTGCGCCACGTACAGCCGAACGCTCGAGGCAATGGATGCCGGCGATGGTGGTGCCGCCGGGGGAGGTCACCATGTCTTTGAGTTCGCCCGGGTGCTTGCCGGTGGCGAGGACCATTTCGGCGGCGCCGAGCACGGTCTGGGCGGCCAGGCGGGTGGACAGGTCGCGCGGAATGCCGTTGCGGACGCCGGCATCAGAGAGGGCCTCGATGAACAGGTACACGTAGGCGGGGCCGCTTCCGCTGAGTCCGGTAACGGCGTCCATCAGCTTCTCTTCGACTTCGACGGCGAGCCCCACGGCGCTCAGCAGCTCATTCGTCAACGCGGCATGCTCGGCGGTGGCGTGGGTGCCCCGGCAGAAGGCCGCTGCTCCCCTGGAGACCAACGCGGGCGTATTGGGCATCACGCGGACGACGGGCGCGTTCTCCGGCGCTTGGGCCTCCAGCGCCGCCAGCGGCACGCCGGCAGCGATGGAGATCAGCAACTGGTCGCGGCACAACCCCGGTCTGGCGGCCTCCAGAGCCGCCGCCACGTCTTTGGGTTTGACGGCCAGGACGACGCAGTCGGCCCCGCGGACCGCCTCTGCGTTGGTGGGGGCGGTGTTGATTGCGAGTTCGGCACGAATCGCCGCCAAGCGGGCAGTGTCGACATCGGTCGCAGTGATCGCGGCCGGTTCCAGCACGCCGGCGTTCAGGGCGCCGCGCACGAGCGCGCTCCCCATCGCACCGACACCGAGGAGGGCAACCTTCTTCTCTGCTAGCAACTCGTCTATCCCTCCGGTCTGGGTCCAAATCCTGCGCGCGCGAACAGGCCCGTTCTCATTTCCGGCGGCGGCCCGTCCGCAAACCCCGGGCGGGGTTTCGGCTGCTCGAACCCGTCGGCAAAGAGCCCGGTCTCGGCGAGGTTACGCTTGTCATCGGGAGTCAGGGAGAAATCGTGGGGCACGAAGACGAAAATCCGGTCGCCCGTCGGCAGGCTGGCGCCACCAATCCCGAAGGCAACGCCGGACAGCACATCAACGATCCGCTGCCCCTTCCCCCGGTCGAGCTCCTGCAGGTTGGCGACGACGGCGCTGCCGGCGACGAGGTACTCTGCCGCCTTGTAGGCGTCCTCCAGGGACTGCGGGCTGATGGTGAAGATGGACTTCCCGCGCGAGGGCAAGACCCGCAGGCGCGCCCGACTGCGCGCACCGGCGTAGGACTCGTCGGCCTCTTCGCAGTGGCTCCGCGCGGGCGCGGACGCCGGGGTGCCCCCGAGGTATCCTTTCAGGTACGAAACAGCGGTCGAAACGCTCATTGCGCTGGTCCTCCTCTATTGCCGCGATGGTGGCTGCTATGGTTGCGGTCTGGTCTATCCCCACCACGCTGCGCGCGCGGTGGGGTGTGTGCTTGTCACGGGCGCGGTCCGAAGAGACCCGTGCCGACTCGGACGAGGGTCGCTCCCTCCTCGACTGCGAGGGGGTAATCGTGGGTCATTCCCATGGAGAGCTGGTCCATCGACACCCTCGGAATCCCGGCCGCTCCCACTTCCTCCGCCAATGCGCGTAGCCGACGGAAGAACGGGCGCGACTGCTCAGGATCCGCAGAGAAGGGCGGCATGCACATCAGGCCACGAACGTTGAGGTTCGCCAACGGTGCCACCTGCGCGGCGAGGGCCCGAAGCTCTGCCGGGGGCACCCCGGACTTCGTCTCCTCGCCGCCCAAGTTCACTTCGATCAGCACCTCAAGCGTCTTGCCGACTGCCGCAGCGCGCTTGTCGAGTTCCTGTGCCAGCCGAACACTGTCCACGGACTGGACTACGTCGAAGAGCTGCACAGCGTGCCGAGCCTTGTTGACCTGGAGGTGCCCGATGAAGTGCAGGCTGACCGGCCCGCGGAGGAGGGGGAGCTTGTCCTGTGCTTCCTGGACGTAGTTCTCGCCTACGGCCCGCAGACCGGCCTCGATCGCACAGTTGACGCGGTCGGGGGGGACCTTCTTTGCAGCGCCCAGGATCGTCACGTCTTCAGCGCGGCGTGCAGACCGTTCCGCGGCTTCCGCTACGCGCTGTTGAATGACCCTGAGATTGGCCGCAACATCCACCATGGCAATGACGCAGTGGCTCCTTCTGGGGTGGCGGTCGTGCGATAGTACCGAGTGGACGCATTATAGCACACGGTCAAGGGGTGGGCAACAAGGGAGGGGCGGCAGTCGTGCGTTCGCCGGCAATCCCGGCATCGAACCCTCGCCCGGGGCCCCGGGCATTCGTTCCACGCCCCCTCGGCGGCACGTGCGCGGGGTGGGGGCGGATTGGCAACAATGCCGCGGAGGCTTTGACCTTGACCCAGGGTTTTGGTATCCTCTGCGTGGCTGGTTTGAGTGAAGCGAGCTCTCCGGGAAGCCTCCGGTCTCGCCGCGCGCGTGCGAGTGCGCCCACTGCCGGTGGCGGGCACTCCAGTCAATCTGACCAGGAAGTAGTCCTCGAGCATGCACCATGGTTGAGCTTCTCTCGTTCGGTGACAGCGATACGGAACTACCGCCGGGATCCCTGCGGCAGACCGAGGAGACCGACGACTGGGCGTCGGTCGAAGACTCCGACAACGGCAACGGTGATCGCCCCGACTCCGGAAAGGACGACGAGGGCTGGGTGCCCTGGGGAGCGGGTTTCATCGACGAGCAATGGTCGCGCGCTCTCAGCAAGCGCGCGCTGCTTTCCCGCGGCGAGGAGATCGAGCTGGCGCGCAAGGCGCAAGCCGGCGACGAAGACGCGCGAGAGCACTTCATCGAGTCCAATTTCAAGCTCGTCATCAGCGTCGCGAAGCGCTACCGCAACTCCGGGGTCCCCATGGAGGACCTCATCCAAGAGGGCAACCTGGGTCTGATCAAGGCAGTGGATAAGTTCGACCCCGATCGTGGCTGCCGGTTCAGTACCCATGCAGTGTTGTGGATCGAGGGGCAGATCCGTCGCAGCATCGCCAACCTCCGGCACAATGTGCACCTGCCCCTCCGGATTGTGGCCGACCTGAGCAAGCTGAGCCGCGTCACCGACGAGCTTACGCAGAAGTTCGGGCAGAAGCCCTCGGCCATGGACTTGGCGGAGACGATGGAGGCGTCGGTCGGGCATGTCACGCAACTCCTGGAGCTCCGTCCCGATCCGGTGTCACTGGATGAGACCATCGACGGCGAGTTGGGGATGTTTCTGTCGGACGTGCTGGAGGACGAGAACACGCTCTTCCCGGACGACTTTGCGGTCCGGCGGGAGTCGCAGCGCGAAGTGCTGGACGTGCTGCAAGCCCTGCCGGAGCGCTACCAGTTGGTCCTGCGCCTGCGCTATGGTCTGGACGACGGTCGGGAGCACACTCTGGAGGAGATCGGCCAGAAGCTGAACCTGACCCGACAGCGAGTGCGGCAGATCGAGATGACTGCGCTGAAGAAGATGCGCTGTATGGACTGTCCGCGCCTCCATCTTTTCGACCCGGAAGACGTGGTAGCGTGACGCCAGAATGCCGGCCATGGCCGCGGCCGAGTGCTCGCGTCACAATAGATACTGGACAGGCGGGATGAAGTGGAACGGGCGACCCGGGGGCCTGTGTCTACGCTCTGTCGCGACCGTTTGCCCCGGCTGAATCCGCTTCGCGTTCGCCCGTTGGTTGGGCACTGTGACCCCGAAGGCCCGTACAGCCGGGCAGCTCGCCCGTCTTCGCCTCAGTGCCGTCTGTTACCGAAAGAGAGCCTGTTAGATGGAAACGATTTACCTCGATCATGCAGCCACGACGCCGGTCGCTCCGGAAGTCATCGAGGCGATGTTGCCCTACTTTACCGAGCACTTCGGCAACCCGAACGGGATTTACTCGGTCTCACGTCGGGCAAAGCAGGCGCTGGAGGAGTCCCGGCAGCGCGTGGCGGAGTTCTTCCACTGCAAGGTGACAGAAGTCGTGTTCACCGGCGGCGGGTCCGAGAGCGACAACATGGCGATCAAGGGAGTCGCCCTCGCCCAGCAGGGAAAGGGGCGGCATCTCATCACCACCCAGATCGAGCACCACGCTGTCTTGCACGCGTGCCAAGCGCTCGGAAAACAGGGGTACGAAGTCACCTACCTGCCGGTGGACGCGACCGGACTGGTCACTCCCGAGCAGGTTCGAGAAGCCATTCGAGACGACACGATCTTGGTCTCGGTCATGTATGCCAACAACGAGGTTGGCACGGTGGAGCCCATCGCCGAGATCGGTGCCGTCTGTCGCGAGGAGGGCGTGCTGTTCCACACAGACGCGGTTCAGGCAGTGGGGCAAGTCGACTGCCAGGTGGAAGCGCTCAATGTCGATCTGCTGAGCTGCTCGGCGCACAAGCTGTACGGCCCCAAGGGCGTCGGCGCCACGTACGTCCGGCGCGGCACCAAGCTGCTTCCGCTCATTGACGGAGGCGGGCAGGAGCGCAACCGGCGGTCTGGCACGGAGAACGTCGCCGGCATTGTGGGCATGGCCACTGCACTCGACTTGGCTGAACAGCACCAGGCGGCCGGGGAGACGGTGAGGATACAGCAGCTCCGCGACCGGCTCATAGAGGGGATCGGCGAACGGGTCCCCCAGGTGCGCCTCAACGGCCACCCCACCAAGCGCCTGCCCAACAACGTCAACTTCTGCATTCAGTACATCGAGGGCGAAGGCGTCCTCCTGGGGCTGGACATGTCCGGGATCTGCGCCTCAAGCGGCTCTGCCTGCACTTCCGGCAGTCTGGATCCCTCGCACGTGCTCCTCGCCATGGGCATTCCACACGAGCGCGCGCACGGTTCACTGCGGCTTTCGCTTGGGGTGCATAGCACCGAGGCGCAGGTGGACACAGTGCTGGAGGTGCTCCCCAAAGTCGTGGAACGCCTGCGCCAGTTGTCGCCCCTCTACGACCCGAAGACGCAGACAGCCACGAAGCTGGCGGAGGCGTTCCGGCAGCGCGCAGAGAGCGGGGAGTTCGAGCACGCCGGCGATCACGACCACGACCTGGAAGACGCCGAGGGCTGAGCCGGCTGAGGCGGAACGCGGTGTGGTCAACGTGATGCAAGCGGCCGAATGGGTTAGAATGGCGCGTGCGCCGAGGCGCTGACGTTGACCGAGGAGCAGTCCATGTCCCACATCCGATTCCCGGAAGAGTCCGGCATCCAACTGGTTGAAGACGTCCCCGACGGGGGGATCTTCCTCGGCTCTGTCGAGAAGGTCTTCAACTGGGTCGTCAACTGGGGTCGCAAGGCCTCTATGTGGCCGCTGACGTTCGGGCTGGCTTGCTGCGCCATTGAGATGATGGCCACCGGTGCCGCTCGGTACGACCTGGACCGGTTCGGCATCATCTTTCGCGCCACCCCTCGCCAGTCTGACCTGATGATTGTCGCGGGGACCGTCACCCACAAGATGGCTTCCCGCACGAAGACGCTCTACGAGCAGATGGCGGAGCCGCGCTACGTGGTCGCCATGGGAGCGTGCGCCTGCTCCGGCGGCCCGTTCGTCGATGCCTACAGCGTCCTGAACGGGGTGGACCGGATCATCCCGGTCGATGTCTACATCCCCGGTTGCCCGCCCCGGCCTGAGACGCTGCTCCATGGGCTCATGGAGCTACAGAAGAAGATCATGCAGGAGCGGGTGACGATAGACCGGCCGAGCACCCCCTTTGCACAGGCGCTGAACCGGCTGGGCGGTCGGGATGCCTCCCGAGTGGCGCGTGAGGCGTAGCACTCCCCCCTCTGCGAATCTCCCCCGGCCTCTGGGGGCGCACATGTGGGCGACGGGCGGGGTGCACCGCGCACTCGAACGCGGCGCGGACCTCGGGTGCGACGTCGTCCAGGTGTTCACGCGGAACCCCAACCAGTGGAGTCCCAAGCCGGTGTCGCCGGAGCAGGTGGAGGCGTGCCGCCGGGTTCAGGCGGAGACGGGCGTGCGCTTGTTCGCCGCGCACGATTCGTACCTGATCAACCTGGCGTCGCCCGCCGAAGCCCTGCGCAAGCAGTCGCTCGCCGCGATGCACGACGAGTTGGCCCGCGCCGACTTGCTGGGCATCGAGTGGGTTGTCACCCACATGGGCGCACACATGGGCGAGGGAGTCGACCGGGGGCTTGAGCGCCTGGTCGACAGCCTCGACCGGGTGGTCGCCGACACCCCGAAGGGCCTCGCCAAGACCGCCCTGGAGGTCACCGCGGGGCAAGGCACAACTCTGGGGGCACGCTTCGAGCACGTTGCCGCCGTGCTTCAGCAGGTCTGCCGCGCCGAGCGGTTTGGCGTGTGTCTGGACACCTGTCATGTGCACGCAGCAGGCTACCAGTGGCGTGGCGAAGCCGCGTACGAAGCGCTCTGGGCCGAGTTCGACTCAGTCATCGGCCTGGATCTGCTGAAGCTCATCCACGCCAACGACGCCAAACGCGAGTGCGGCAGTCGCGTGGACCGGCACGAGCACCTGGGCAAGGGCAGGATCGGGCTGGCCACCTTCCGGCGACTCGTGCGCGACCCGCGTCTGGCGCACGTGCCGATCATCCTGGAAACCCCCGAGGCGGAGACCATGCATCGGGTGAACCTCAGACTGCTTCAGTCAATGCGTCCACCTCGGCTGTAGAGACGTTGCATGCAACGTCTCTACAACAACGGGCGACGCGCGCAGACGGCGGCAGGAGGGATGCAGCCCGGCGGCCCGTTGGCTATACTTGCTCAGGCGCGGCGGCCCCCCGGAGCGTGACCGCGCCAGCCCCTGCCGCCAACGAACGATCCCGGCCCGTCTGACATGCAGCCACGCACGCTCAAGTCCCTCAAGGAACACCTCTCCGCATACGCGTTTCTGGCGCCGGCGCTCCTCATCTTGGGCGCCTTCGGCGTCTTCCCGCTGCTCTACGCGTTCTATGTCAGCGTGCACAGGTGGCGGTTCAAGAAGGGCGACGTCGTCGGCGCCGCCAACTTCGTGAAGGCCCTCGGCGAGCCGGCGCTGGTCGGCCGGATGCTGCTCGGGTTCGCACTGCTTGGCGTCGCCTACTGGCTATGGGAGCGGGCGGCACGGAGCGACGCCACGGCGCGGGCCGGCCTGCGCGTCGTGTGGGCGGCTGCGCTGCTGGGCGCCGGTTGCTTCCTGATCCTCGGTCTCCCGGGCGCCGTAAGAACGGGCGACCTCGACTTCTACAACGGGCTGAAGATCACCGTCTTCTATGCTGCCTTCTCGATCCCGCTGCAGTTGTCGATTGCGCTGCTGCTCGCCTTTGCGCTGTTCAACCTCGGCACGAAAGTGGGCCTCCTGCGGCTGATCTACTTCCTGCCGTACATCACGCCGATGATCGCCTCCGCGGTAGTGTTCCGCAGTCTCTTCAGCCCCCAGGAGCACTCCATTGCCAACCGCGTCCTCACTGCCTTCGGCAGCAAGCCGCTGGGCTGGCTGTTCGAGAACGACTCCATTGCGCGGGTGCTTCTGCAGGGCATCTTCCACGTCAAAGGTCCCGACTGGGTCGATGCGGCGTTCCCCAGCTTGGCGCTCATTTCGGTCATCCTGTACAACACGTGGGTCTACGTGGGCTACAACACGGTGATCTTCCTTGCCGGGCTGAGCACCGTGCCCAAGGAACTCTATGAGGCGGCCTCGCTCGACGGAGCCGGTTCGTGGTCGGTGCTGCGCAACGTCACGATTCCCTTGCTGTCACCGACGATCTTCTTCCTGTCGATGATGTCCGTCATCGGCACGTTCAAGGCGTTCAACCACATCTATCTGATGCGCACCGCCGGCGCCCAGGGCACCCTCGATTCTTCAAGCATCGTCATCTTCGACGAGTTCTTCAAAGCACACAACGCCGGCTATGCGTCCGCCATGGCGCTCTGCCTGTTCGCAGTGATCCTGACGCTCACCGTTCTGCAGAACCGGTTGGTCGGGAAGCGGGTGTTCTATGGCTGACGCCTCTCGCCCGGACCGGACGCGGCTTTGGCGCGGGTTGCTGGTGGGCTCTCTCTGCCTGGGTGCGGCGGCCTCGCTGGCGCCTTTCGCGTGGATGCTACTGGCCTCCTTCATGACCCGCGGCGAGACGATCCGTCGCGTGCTGGTGCCGGAGCACTTGCAGTGGGGGAACTACCTCACCGCCTGGCGCGAGGCCGACTTCGGGCACTACCTGATCGTCTCCGTGGTCATCGCCGCACTGCAGGTCGGCGGCACGCTCGCCTTCTGCACGCCGGCCGCGTATGCCCTGGCGCGCATGGACTTCCGCGGCCGCAACGTGCTGTTCCTGGGGATCCTGGCCACGCTCATGATCCCGGAATCGGTGACGATGATCCCCAATTTCTTGGCCGTCAGTTGGGTGGGCGACGTCGGCCCCATTCCCTGGATCAACAACTGGCCGGCGCTGACGATCCCGTTCATGGCCAGCGCCTTCAGCATCTTCCTGCTTCGGCAGTTCTTCGCCGGGATCCCCAACGATCTGTGGGAAGCCGCCCGGCTGGACGGCATGGGGCATCTGGGGTTCCTGCTGAAGATCGTCGTGCCGCTGTCCCGGGCGCCGCTGATGACGGTCGGCATGCTGGCGCTCATCGGCTCGTGGAACTCCTTGGCGTGGCCCCTGTTGGTCACGAACACCCCGGCATGGCGCCCGCTGGCCGTCGGGCTGCAGCAGTTCGTCAGCGAAGCCGGCGCCGAAGTGCACCTGCAAATGGCCGGCGCTGTCATCGCCATCGTGCCCATACTCCTCGCGTATCTGCTCGTCCAGAAAGAGTTCACAGAAGGCATCGTGATGTCCGGGCTGAAAGGGTAGCTGTGCTCGGCGAGGGTCTCCTGACCCCGCCGCAACGCCCGACCGGAAGGTCTCAGAGGGCTGCAAATCCACGGCATTCGAGGAGACCTGTCGGTCCGGGGGTGCCCTCTGGGCCCGGCAGGGTCAGGAGACCCTCGCCGAGCACAGACCGGAATGTCCGGGCTGAAAGGTTAGCGCAGCCGGGCGGCCGACGCCGCTCGCGAAGCCAACGGGAGAAGCCATGAACAAACTGGGAGCCGTCACACTTGCCGTCCTCGCCGGTCTGCTGATCGCCGGCTGCAGCAAAGGCGGCGACAAGCCCGCCAAAGAGAAGGCGAAGTCTGCCGACCTCGAGTCCGTCGACCCCACCGGCCAGAAGGTCACGTTCTGGTACCAACACACCCGTCAACGCGAAGAAGAACTCAAGGCAATGATCGCCGACTTCAACAAGACCAACGCACAGAAGATCGAGGTCGCCGGCGAGTACGCCGGCGACTACGGCGACATCTGCAACAAGATGATGGCCGGTATCCAGAGCGACGAGCTGCCCAACCTGGTGGTTGCCTACCAGAACCAGGCGGCCGGCTACGCCCACGCCGACGCTCTGGTAGACCTGAACCCCTACATCGACTCGAAGAAATGGGGGTTGACAGACGCAGAGAAGGCGGACTTCTTCCCCGCCTTCTGGAAGCAGGACGTCTTCCCCAGCTTCGGCGGCAAGCGGCTGGGCTTCCCGCCGAACCGCTCGATGGAAGTGCTCTACTACAACGAGGAGTGGCTCCGAGAACTGGGTGCCGACAGCCCGCCTGCGACCTGGGAAGCCTTCGCCGCGCTGTGCGCCAAGGCCGCCAAGCAACCGTTCAGCCGCTCCGCCGGCGAGCGCAGCTTTGGGTATATCCACTCCGTCGATGCCAGCCGGTTCGCCGCTATGGTCTTCAGCAACGGCGGCGACGTCGCAAACGCCGACCGCTCCGCCTACACGCTGAACACCCCGCAAGCGAAGGCCGCGATGACGCTGCTCCAGCAGCTCTGCAAGTCGAAGGCCGCGGAGGCGGAGTCGGAGCCGGACATGGACCAGGCCGAGTTCGCCGCCGGCCGGGCGCTGTTCAACATCGGTTCCAGCTCGGGGCTGCCCTTCTACAAGTCGGCCGTGCAAGCGGGCGTCAAGTTCAGGTGGGCTGTCGCCGCCCTGCCGCACACGACGCCACAGCCGGTGCAGGACATCTACGGCGCCAGCGTCTCGATCCCCACCACCACTCCCGCAGCGCAACTGGCCACCTGGCTCTTTGTGAAGTGGCTGACCGAACCGAAGCAGCAAGCCCGCTGGGCAAAGGCCAGTAACTACTTCCCCACCCGCAAGAGCACGGCCGACGCCCTGAAAGACTACTTCGCCGCCAACCCCAACTACGCCAAGCTCTTCGCCCTCTTGGAGTACGGCAAAGCCGAACCCGCCATCGCCGGCTACGACGAAGTCCGCGACGAGATCGAGAAAGCAACAGCCAGCGTCCTCGACGGCGACGACGTGGGCAAGGCGCTCAAGGAGCTGCAGAAGAAGGCGGAGGAGTTGCTGAAAGAGGCGGCGGGGTAGGGGACAGGTACCCGCTCCGTTGTGCGCAGGTCTCCTCAAACGCTTCGCGTTTGCACGCGCACCTGCTGTGACCGCAGGTCTCCAGCCGGCTGTCCGCCGTAGAGTCGATCGGTGGAGACCTTCGGTCGGACGGGTGTTCCGGTCGGGAGACCGCAACACAGCGAGAACCCCCCCGCTGTGCGCAGGTCTCCTGACCGCGCACTCCGCTGTGCGCAGGTCTCCTGACCGCGCACTGAGCACGACCGCAGGTCTCCAAGGCCGACAGCGGCTGCGATGTCGTGGAGACCTTGGGTCTCCGGGGTGTTCCGGTCGGGAGACCGCAACACAGCGAGGGGTGTTCCGGTCGGGAGACCGCGACACAGCGCGAGACTCCTGCTGCAATCGACTGGACGCGCGCTCCAAGCGCGGCTATACTCTCAGCCAATCGTCCAACACCGTTCAGCAACGGCGCACTGGACCCGCAGGCGTCGCGATTTCATGCGAGTGCCCTGCTGAAAGGATGGTCGGCAATGAGTCGGATACAGAGAACGCTGGCAGCCCTGTCTATCGTCTTGGCGGTGGTCGCAGCAAACGTCTGGGCGGAGGGTGCTGCGAAAGCGCCCAAGCCCGGCGACAAGCGAGTGAACCCGAAAGACGGCGCGGAGATGGTCTTTGTCCCCGGTGGCACCTTCAAGATGGGCGGGGACGGCGAGTACGATGGCAAGCCCATCCACGACCAGCGCGTGGACGGCTTCTGGATGTACGCCAAGGAAGTCACCAACGGTCAGTACCGCAAGTTCCTGTCGGCGAACCCGCAGTGGACGCCGGAGCGGATCGACAGCAAGCTGCACGACGGCGCCTACCTGAATCACTGGAAGGAGCAGAGCGGTGCATCCAAGGATGATTCCTATCCTGTCGCATATGTCCCCTGGTACGCCGCGAAAGCCTACGCCGAGTGGGCCGGCGGCAGGCTGCCGACCGAAGCCGAGTGGGAGTACGCCGCCCGGGGCGGGAAGCAGTTCGAGTACGGCACTGCCACGGGGGAGCTCAGCCCTGAGTTGGTGAACTACGGTCTCGACGGCACAAAGCCCGTCGGCAGCTACCGCCCGAACCCGTTCGGTTTGTACGACCTGGCGGGGAATGTGTGGGAGTGGTGCAGTTCGCTGTGCAAAGAGTATCCGTATCGTGCGAACGATGGACGCGAAGACCCCAACGATACCGGCGCCCGGGTGCTGCGCGGCGGTTCGTTCCTCAACGACGGTTCCTTCCTCCGCGCCGCCCGCCGCCTCAGCCGCCCCCCGTCGGGCTGCGACATCCGCCGCGGGTTTCGGGTAGTCGTGCCTGCAGGGGTCCCCTGAGGTTTGGTTTTTGGGATTTGGACTTTGGGGGTCTGGGGGCGAAGCCCCCAGTCGCTACAAATGGTGTTGAGCGTGCATGAGAACCCCCCCCCCCGCTGTGCGCAGGTCTCCTGACCGCGCACTGAGCACGACCGCAGGTCTCCAAGGCCGACAGCGGCTGCGATGTCGTGGAGACCTCGCTCGGCGCAGGTCTGGGGTGCCCGCCTCGGGCCACCGCGCCGCCCGCCGGACCGCACGGTCTCCTGGTCTTCGGGAGACCTTCGGTCGGACGGGTGTTCCGGTCGGGAGACCGCAACACAGCGAGAACCCCCCCCGCTGTGCGCAGGTCTCCTGACCGCGCACTGAGCACGACCGCAGGTCTCCAAGGCCGACAGCGGCTGCGATGTCGTGGAGACCTTGGGTCTCCGGGGTGTTCCGGTCGGGAGACCGCAACACAGCG
>Ga0210044_10007875_pt1 | contig 13435 bp, 13 predicted proteins | sample CryGey13umfilter_2_FD_183959 | JGI IMG/M metagenome (GOLD analysis project Ga0210044, IMG submission 183959) | Groundwater microbial communities from aquifer in Utah, USA - Crystal Geyser 4/9/14 3 um filter (SPAdes) (version 2) | ecosystem: Environmental > Aquatic > Deep subsurface >... | reverse complement strand
TTCGTGAATGGCATTGGCCCGGGTTTCCTGCGTGCCGGCGTCCTCGGTACGACCTATTTTTCGCAAAAGGGCGGCGTAATTTCTGAGCGCTCGTTCGACCCGGAAATGGTCTGGCCCCATAGTCTGTTCCGTGAGGGTGATGGTCCGTTGAAACAAGGGATCGGCTTTTTCATATTGTCCTGTGGTGACATACAGGAGGGCTAAATTGTTGAGGGGGCCGGTCAGGCCGGAATGTTCCGGTCCTTCTGCTTTTTCAATAATGGCAATGGCGCGTTGGATCAAGGGGATGGCTTGCTCGGGTTGATCCTGTAGACGGTAGATCTCTCCCAATTGATTGAGGATGATGGCCACCCGTGGGTGCTCTTTGCCAAACCCCTCTTCGGTAATGGTGAGCATGCGTTCCAAGAGAGGCGTCGCTTGTGAAAATTGCTTGGCCGTACTATAGAGCAGCGCGAGGTTATTCAAGCTGCCAAGGAGATGAGGATTCGTGGGACCGATTTGCTTTTCTTTGATCGCTAAGGCCCGGAGTAATAACGCCTCCGCCTGGTCGTATTGTTCCTGGGCTCGATGCAGGAGGGCGAGATTGTTGAGAGGTTCAATGAGTTCGGGCGACTCCGGTCCTGTGGCTTTTTCCCTGCTGTCGAGGACGCGCTTCAGATAGGGTTGAGCCTGGACATACCGAGATTGCCGGACAAACAGCGCGGCCAGGTTTTCCAGGTCACGGATGATGTCCGGGTTATCAGGACCCAGTGCCTGTTCCCGAATGGTCAAGGCTCGTTCAAATGAGGTTTGAGCCTGATCGAAATTTTTTTGCGTGACGTACAATGCGCCCAGATTGCTGAGGCTGGCGGCTAACTCGGCCGTCTGAGGGTTTGGTCCTTGTTCATGAATGGCCACAGCCTTCAGGAGCAGGGCTTCAGCCTGTTCGGGCTCACCTTTGGCATTGTGCAGAATTGCGAGATTGGTGATGGACTGTGTGAGTCGAGGGTCTTGCCCTTCAAACTGTTCTGCCAGTGCGACCGCGGCTTTCAATTCCTGTTCCGCTTCAGGGAACTTTCCCTGTTCCATGAGCGTCGTGCCCTGTTCGGTGTGGAGTTGCCAGGGCGTTTTGTCGTCGCTGCATCCGAGGAGGGTGAGGGCGAGCAGTGTGAGGACCAGGCACCGCAAGATATGTGAGGGTCGATAGAGGAGCATCATGAGATGGGGTGTTTCCTTTGGTTCTGAGTGAGCAAGAAAAAATGACAGAGGGTGATTGTACTGAAGGGCTCGTGGTCTTGCCAAACCGCCTGCTGTTGGATGGCGTGAGGAGGGAGGATGCTCAAAATGGGAACGGTTGAAGAATTGAACTGTTTTGGCCATGAGAGCCACAGGTTGGTCATCGAGAGCCATACGAAAAAATACGGGGGTGATCAAAAATATCTGGGCAGTCCTGTCCTGAGGCCACTCGAAGGGAAGGCCGCAGCCGCTTGGATGGGCGGAGCGTACGAAGGAGTACGTGAGCATGGCCAAGGGGCGACCTGCCTGGACGAAGCCGCTCCGGCGAAGGCAGGGAACGCCGCTGTTAGCCCCTTCAGCCAGACTCAGGGCAGACTTTTTCAATACTCCCACAGAGAGAGTTGTGTGGGTCCTGGCCGTCGAAAGGTAGAGGGAATTGGGCTATCGGGACTGTCCTGAAACCCCTGCTTCCGGTAAGCGGTCTCGAACAGTTGGGCAATGACATTCCACGTTTTTCCCTCTCCCACATGACGCTTAAAAAAGGTTCGTTCTCCGACTTGCCCTTTTCGAACCTCTTTGAGGCGGGCGAGGATTTTCTGGATTCGATCGGGGAAATGGTGCGTCATCCGTTCAACAAACACCTGTTCCACGTTGTCGTTGAGGCGAAGCAGGATATAGGCGGCATGTTGGGCTCCGGCATCGCGGGCTCGCGATAAAATAGCTGGAATGTCATGTTCGTTGAGTCCCGGAATCACCGGGGCAATGGAGACAGCGGTCGAAATGCCGGCTTTGGACAACTGTTCCAAGGTCTCAAACCGTTTCGTAATCGAAGGGGCTTGCGGTTCCACTTTCCGCGCGATGGCATCTGATGCAAAGGGAATACTCATGAACACGCGTACCCATGCCTTGTCACGCAGCTCTTGCAAGACATCAATGTCTCGCGCGATGAGGGCTGATTTGGTGATGATCCCAACCGGGTTGTGGAATTCTGCACAGACTTGGAGACAGGATCGGGTTAGTTTGTAGGTGGCCTCCAGGGGTTGGTAAGAATCAGTATTGCCGGAAAAGACGATCAATTCCCCTTGCCAGGATCGTTTGCGCAAGGATTCTTGAAGTTTGGCGGGAGCATTGACCTTGACGACCAGTTTGGATTCGAAGTCCGTCCCAGACCCGAATCCCCAGTATTCGTGCGATGGGCGCGCGTAACAATAGGCACAGGCATGAAAGCAGCCTCGATAGGGATTCACGCTCCATCGAAAGGGGAGGTCGGGGCTGGTATTGTGGCTGAGAATGGTCTGGACCGTTTCTTCGTAGATGTCCGGAGTCACCGGTGCGGCGGGCTCCAGGCGCTCGCGGACTTCCGGATCAAATGGATTGTGGGGATTGGATCGTTGTTTCATCTTGGGTGTTAAATAGTTATACCGTGAGTTGGCACGTTGGTATCCTTTTCTTCCCCTTCCGCATGACAAAACCCTACCATGTCTGTCTCGCGAGTTCATCACTAGTGTAGTGTCCAAGAATTAACTGGACACTTTCTTCTTCCTTTTGCGCGGCTGAGTACTGCCGGGCTGGATTTGTTCCAGCGTCTGTCGACAGCGAGCAAGCTTCTCTTGGATGGCTGCCACGGTGGCCGTCCAGACGAATGGTTTCGGATCAGTATTCCATGCGACCAGGAACGCCTCGATGGACTGAACCAAATCCGGCACGCTTTGGAAGGCTCCCCGGCGCACGGCTTTTTGCGTTAACTCCCCAAACCACCGTTCCACCAGATTCAGCCAACTTGAACTGGTCGGCATGAAGTGCGGCGCAAAGCGCGGGTGGCGTTTCAGCCAAGCTTGCGCTTCGGGCGTGTTGTGCGTGCCATACTTGTCCAGCACGAGATGCAAGGGCGTCTTGCCCGGAAACTCTCGGTCCAGCCGACGCAAGAACTTGAGAAACTCCTGGTGCCGGTGCCGTTTGAAACACTGTCCCACGACGCGGCCTTCAAGAATGTCGAGTGCGGCAAACAGCGTGGTCGTGCCGTTCCGCTTGTCGTCGTGCGTCATCGTCCCGCACCGCCCCTTCTTCATCGGCAAGCCCGGTTGGGTCCGGTCCAGCGCCTGAATCTGACTTTTTTCATCCACACACAACACCAGGGCGTGCTGGGGCGGATTCACATACAAGCCCACGACATCGGTCAGCTTCTCTAGAAAACGCACATCCCGGGACAGTGTGAAACGTTTCACCCGATGCGGTTTGAGGTTGTGGCTCCGCCAGATATTGCTCACCGTCGACTTGCTCACGCCCTGAGCCTTCGCCAGCGTTCGACAACTCCAGTGGGTCATCCCCGGGGGGGTACTTTGCAGCGTGGCGTCGAGCATGATCTTGATCTTGTCCGGCGCATACGTGGGTTTACGGCCTCGCCCAGGGGCCACTTCCCACAGACTCGCGACTCCCCGCTCCGCGAAGCGGGCCCGCCACAAGGTGACGGTCTTGCGATTGGTCTCCCATGTGCGGGCGATCAGGCTATCGGATTGGCCATCGGCCGCCGCCAGCACGATCCGGCTTCGCAACGCCACATGCTGCGGCGTCCCCTGCGCGTTCACCCATCGTTCAATCTGTTCGCGGGCACTCACACTCAGATGCAGGGGTTGCAGTTGTCGGGGCATGAACCGGAGTGTAGCATGGGCGGAATCTACTATCCATCTATTTGCTGGACACTACACTAGGAGGCTGTCGGACTTAGGGGATCGAGAGCGAACAAGTGGCTGAGCGAGGTCAGATTGTGACGATTTCGCGGGTCCGATAGTGGGACTATGGGCCAAGAAAGGGGCGAAATTTGGACCGCTTAGACACGGTTGCAGCCGATTCTTCCTCAGTCCGACAGGCTCCTAGAAGGCTGGCCGTGATTTGTGATTCTCAAGTCTGTCATCCTGATTATTATGAAAGTGATCCTCCCCCACAACATCGGACACAGGGTTAAGCGAGGGTGTATAAATAACGGGGTAACTGGGTATCTTTCACCTTTTTGAAGAAGGAGCCTAAGATGACCAGAGACCCATTGGAAATTGAGAGCGTAGTGGATGAACGCTTAAAGGGATGTGACGCTCCCCAAGATATTTGGGGGGAGCATGGATTGGTGAAAGCCTTAACTAACCGATGGGTGGAACGAGCGCTTCAGACTGAATTCACCACTCACTTGGGTTCTGCGCCTCATGCTCCCGAGGGACGGGGCTCCGGCAATTCGCGCAAGGGGACGACCGGCAACACGGTGCCCACTGATCAGGGACCGTTGCCCCTGGAGATCCCTCGGGATCGACACGGATCTTTTGAGCCGCAGGTGGTGAACAAGCGGCAACGGCGCTTGGCGGGCTTTTGCTGACAAGGTGCGGACCTTGTATGCCCGGGGATTGACGACGCGGGATAGTCAGAGCCATCTGGAAGAGCCGTAGGGAGTCGACATTTCGCCCACGCGCATTTCCACGATCACGGCTGCCGTGTTAGAGGAGGGGCGGACCGGGCAGAGCCGCCCGTTGGAGGCCGTCCATCCCATCCGGTCTTTTGATTGCCTGTTTGTGAAATCCCGCCAGGAGGGCGTGGTGAAAACCAAGGCCCTCTATGTGGCGTTGGGCGGGCCCCTGCAAGGGGAGAAAGACCGCTTCGGCCTCTGGGTCCGCGAAACTGAAGGGGCCAAATTGTGGCTGGCGGTGTTGCCGGACCTGCAGAGCTGCGGGGTGCGGGATTGTTTTGTGGCCGGCGGGAAGGGCCTCAAGGGATTCCCCGAAGCCTTCGAACCCATCTTTCCGCACACGCAGGTTCAACTCTGTGTGGTGCATAAGGTACGGCACTCGTTGCGGTCTGTGGTCTGGAAAGCGCGACGGAGCGTGGCTCGCGCTCTGCGGGCGATTCATGGGGCGGCCACGTTGGCTGAAGCGACGCAGGCGTTCGCCCAGTTTGCGGAGACGTGGGATGCGAAATATCCGACCATCAGTGCGAGTTGGCGCCGGGATTGGGAGCGGCTCACCGTGTTCTTGGGCTATCCGCCCGAGATCCGAAAAGTCATCTACACGACCAATGCCATTGAATCGCTCAATGATTCCTTGCGGAAAGGGCTCAAAAGCCGAGGCGCCTTTCCCCCCTATGCCTCGATTCTGAAAGTCCTGTTTCTGGGTATGCCGCCGATTGCCAAGAAATGGACGGCGCCGATTCCGGAGTGGACGCGCGCCTTGAATCAGTTTGCCGTCTTGTTAGGCGATCGCGTGCCGACAGCATAACCAGGGAATCAGTTACACAGAAAACTTGACAAGCTCGCTCCGGCACGTGTTCCCGGCTGGACAACCACAGGTACTGGCTGCCCTTGAGCGTGTCGTCGCCCAACTCCATTAGGTCACGGTGCTCCTGCTTGCGAACGGTGTCCACCGCCTTGCCGACATACCCCATGATAGGGAAGCGGTCGAAGACGATCTTTTCGGCCGCATCGGGCACCTTGGCCAGCGTCGCCTGGCTGGAGGGCTCCCACATGTCCATGGCCACCGCCTCAAGGCCGTCGAGTGGCTCTTTCGTCAGCCCCGCGTCGTAGCCGTCGAGACTCTCTTGCTTGCGATCTTCAGCGATGGGCTCCACCGTGCCCTCGTCCAAGTCGCAGACCAGCGTCAGGTCGCGATGGCCCTTGGCCGCCGCCTTCTCATCCACGCCGATTCGGCGCACGAGCCGCGCCTGCTTGCGCGCTCGGCCACGCGTGACCGCCCGCAGCATCAGCCCCCACGCCTCATCCCAACTGATCCGCAAGATTCTCGTGGCCCCGCTGACGTCGCAGTGGCTCAGCACGTCGATGGCGAGGCGCTCGAACAACAGCGTGAACCGCGACTGCGGCTCTGCCCACGGAACCTTGACCTGCACCACACCGTGTTCCAGGCTTTCCACCCGTGGAATACGCGCGTGCAGGTAGGTCTGGAACTGGCAGCTGTCCCGGTGCCGCCAGGCGCGCTTCTCAGCGCGATCGTCAAGCGGCAGCGTCTTGGTGCAGTGAGGGCACTCCCAGGCTGCGTCCTTCGGGTGCTCGGCCCACACCTCCCCGCACTGCTCTGTAACGTTCAGATTCATGTGGCTCACGGTCCACGGCGACTTCAAGCCCAGCAGGTACTAATAGAGTGCTGTGTCTTGGGATCATACCGAATACAGGGTTCCTCGCTCGTTCATGTGTGTCCCTGAAAGGTTCGTTTCCCATGGTTCGACGCCTGCCGTCTGGCCCAAGGGAGGGACGCTCTCATCCGCTGGCGGGCCTTGTGTGAGCCCTTCGACATGGCTCAGGATAGACTCCGCGAGTTGGTCCGCCCTTCTCAGGCTGGCGTTCCTCCCCTCCCATGAGGCCAGACGGGGCGTCAGTGGTTTTGGGCCCTTTTGCCGAAACAAAAGGCCTGTCCTGAGCCAAGTCGAAGGGGCCTCGCCTGCCGGGGCGAAACCCGGCCACACCGAACAGCACGTGGACACGAGAGTTGGGGACACACGTGCGAGACGTTCACCGGCAAACCCCAAGATGGATTTCCGATACACCTCGTCAAGTTGTATGGCCAGAACCATAAATTCTGAATGATCCGTGTCTTGCGTGGTCGGTCCCTCCTTTGGCCAACTATACTATCCGTTCAGCCTACCAACGGGAAACCCGGAAGCGCCTTTTAAATTAAGAGCTTATCCGTAAATAGTGTCTGAGAGAAAACACCGTTTTTCCCTCAGGCATATTCCGGGATCTTGTTCCAAAACCTCTCTTCGGCACCCGACCTCAGACTCCCCAACCTCTGTCCTCGCCCTCCATCAGTGCTCTGTCCTGGGTGGGAGCTCTCACCCAGGACCTCCGCGTCGATTCGTGGCAGCGGTCTCCCTCGATTTCAATATTCCTTCCGGCAACGTGCGGCGCTCGGCCGCGTGTTGGAGTCGCGGCTGGCGCTGTCGATCCTGGGCCAGGAGCCGATTCCCGATCTTGTGAAGATGGTCGGCCAAAACCCCCAACCCCACATACCGCTGAAAGCCTGACCACCCTTTGTCGGGACAGCGATGCAACCCATGATGCTCCAAGGCCTTGACGTTCGACTCGATCGCACGGTGCTGCCGCCGTAAGCGGCGAAAGGACTTCTGGGTTTCCCGAGCCTGATCCGCTTGGGACCGTCGCCCCGTTTTCGGCATGATGACCTCCGGGATAAAGAGTTCCAAGAGCTCCCGATCGTGTTGTGCGCTCAACCCCTTCTCCACACTCCAGCTCTGTAGACTCCCCTCGCCAAACCGAGTCAGGAGCCGATCGGCTCACGGCAGCGTTTCCTTGACATCACTGCTCTGGGTCATGACCTTATAGTCCAGGATCAAGCTATCTTGATCGGTGGTGATGAGGACCTTGTGCCCCAGTTCCACAGGGGCCGACACGTTGCCCTTGCTGATCCATTCGGTCTGCGGCTCAACGAGCGAACAGTCGTTCTCGGCAGGGGGAATCGTCTCGCCCTTGAGCACCCGCCGTTCGATAAGATCCAAGTGTTTGATCAGCTTCTCATGATCATACTCCACCTCCGCCAGCATGCTCTGCTCTACCAGGGACAACGGCTGAGCCCGCCGCTCGCCGAGACTGGCAACGACGTTCTGCTCCAGCGCGTCCGCTTTCTGCAGAGAGGCGTTGACGACCGCCGCCAGCCGCTCGGGCTTCTTGGCACCCCCACCATGGTGAATCGTCCCACAGACCCGGAGTAAGGTTTTCAATTGCGTCCGCCAGATGGCGGCCTTGCGCCAGCCAGGCAGATCGTGTGACCGGGCGAGCCGGGGGAGCCAGTCTAGCCATGTGCGACAGGCATCCCACAGCAGATTCACGTCCGTCGGGAAGTGGACGTTGGTCTCGAGCACGTCCGTGTCACGTTTGGCGCGAAGGGGCTCGTCGGCTTTTTTGTTCAACCCCACCCGTCCCGCCTTCACGACAATTTCATTGATCTGAGCCAGTAAGGCCTCATCCACGTGGCAGACATGCTCACTCAAGGTCTTTTGATGAACGCCTTGGCCAAACTCCCCACGGAAGTGGGACTCCAAGCCCATAATGCGCCGCAGTCACGTGTCAGAGTGGACCACGTATGCCAATCGGTCATCATCACCATCCAAGGCCAGGCGCACCACCCCCAGGACCAAGACATGCCAGAGATCCATCCCGGGCCGTCCAGTGGCCTGCTTGCCGCCCGTGACCCGCTGCTCCAGCAGCTGAAAGATTTGCTCATTGATCTCGGGGGTCTGAAAGATCCACTGGAGCCCGCGCAACACCGGAGGTCATGCATCACGACTCTTTGGCGGAATGGGCACCTCTTCAATCGGAGTCTGTCCTCAGTCCAACTGTCGTTCAACGCGCTGCCGCATCGTCGTGTGCCTCCTGGGAAGGGTGGTGAATGATGCGCCAGTTTACCCGAAACCCCCGCTGTTTGCAGGGGTTGTTCACCATTCATGCGAAGGATTCACCATCAGAAAGGACGAGAAACCCTGCATCTACCTTAGGCGATCGAGTTTTCTCTCAGGCACTATGTAAGGAAAAAAGACCACGAGAAAAAAATAATGCGTTTTAGAAGCAGAAAATTCTGGAATGTAAGAACTAATTCTGACGAAAAAGTCTACTCAAGGAGGAAGGGGAATTAGCGTGGAATCCCCTCGTTTGATATTTCTCGATGGTGTATCGTGACGTCATAGCCCAATGTTTTCAAAGTATCCTTCATGCGTAGAGCGATGGCCACCGAACGATGGCGCCCGCCCGTACACCCGAAAGCGATGGTAACATAACTTCGTTGTTCCCTTTCGAACAATGGCAACAAAAAGGCAAATAATTCCTTCATATGCTCGAGAAAGACTTTAGCCTCTCTCGTGTCTAGGACAAAGCGTTGAATATCGGCGTGTTCCCCCGTTAACGGCTGAAGGTCCGGCACGAAATGAGGATTGCGAAGAAATCGCATATCAAACACCATGTCCACATCGAAAGGCACCCCGAATTTATAGCCAAAACTCATGAGACTAATTTTCAGAACTTGTCCTTCGCCCTGTTCTCGATAATGTTTGATGATCCAGGCTTTGAGGTCGTGAACGGAAAATTCGGACGTATCCAACACGCGATGGGCTCTGGCTCGAAGGCTTTGGAGTCGTTCACGCTCTAACTGAATGCCCTCAATAATCGGCCGCTGCGGGAGTAAAGGATGTGGGCGCCGTGATTCGGAGAAACGCCTGACTAAAATATCATCCTTTGCCTCTAAAAAAAGCAATTCAACGTGACAGCCATCACTTTGCAAGGCTTCGAGATTACTTAATAAATCTTCGAAAAAAGCCCGTTCACGAATATCAATCCCCAGGGCAACCTTCCTCACATCCTTGTCTGGTTGGATACACAGTTCTGTGAATTTTTGAAATAAGGCCGGTGGAAGATTATCCACACAAAAAAAGCCTAAATCTTCCAAGCACTTCAAAGCTTGGGTCTTTCCAGATCCCGATGTCCCCGTCACCATCATCAGTTGGAGAGGCAACGGATCGTTTTTCAGAGAGGCTTGAGGTGACTCACTCGGCATCATCACGCTTTCACAATCGTCGGAAATTGACTTACTCATTATTCAACCAGATCAACAGGAATCGGACAGTCAATACCGTCAATTTTCTGCAATATTCACGATGAGGTCTAAGCACTCCAGGCAAACATGAAGTCTGCTGCTAGAAATTATGTGGGAATTCGTTTTCGTTGGCTGGCAGAAGCAATGTGCAATTCAGCCCGATATTTAGCTACAGTTCGACGGGCAATCAAGATATTTTTTTGACGAAGTCTGGAAACGATTTCTTGATCTTTCAATGGATTGGCTGCATCTTCTTGTGCCACCATCTCCCGAATCATCTCGCGAACGGTCACAGAGGACATATCCTCTCCGCGATTGTCAGCCCGCTGAATCCCTGCATTAAAAAAGAATTTCAGTTCAAGAATGCCCTGAGGGCAATGCAAATATTTATTGGTCGTCACCCGGCTAATTGTTGACTCATGCATACCCACATCTTCGGCCACCTGCTTCAAGACTAATGGCCGAAGATATTGAATGCCTTTTTCCAAAAAAGCTTCTTGAAACTTCACGAGGCTTTTGACCACTTTCACAATCGTCCTGTTCCGCTGATCAATACTCCGAATTATCCATTGTGCGCCCTTCAATTTTTCCTCTAGATAGTTTTTCGTGGTTCCCGCATCTTCTCCGGAGTGGGAAAGGAGTCGCCGATAATACGGACTGATTCTCAATCGCGGGAGACCATCATCATTCAACAGAACGACCCACTCCCCTTCATACTTCACAACGTAGACATCCGGAATAATTATCGAGTTACTATCCGAAAAGTAGGGGCGACCTGGCTTCGGTTCTAGGCTCTCTATCACCCGAACGGCCTCATAAACTTCATCCAGAGTCACGCTCAATGTTTTGGCTACAGCCTGATAACGTTTTTTCTGAAGATCGACTAAATGATCTTTTAGGATAGCGGCCACCACACTCATGGGCACCGTAGCTTGTAAATGAGAGGTTAATTCAGGCTCATCATGTTGTAGATGCTCTAGCTGAATCAATAAACATTCTGCTAAATCCCGAGCCGCAACCCCTGGAGGATCAAACTGCTGAATCTGACGAAGTACCGCATCAACATGCTCAACAGAACATTTGGCATCTTCCGCTAGCTCCGGAAGAGGCACACGCATATATCCGTCTTCATCCAAATTCCCAATAATCATTCTGCCGATATCTCGGTCATCCCCTGTAAGGGAGGAGAGCCGAAGTTGCCAATCTAAATGCTCTTCAAGTGAAGTCGGTTTGGTGAGGGTTTGTTCATATGAAGGGAATTCTTCATCTCCCGAGTAGACTTCATCCCGCTGAGCAGGCCGCCAGTCATTCCCCAAAATATTATCCCACTCTTCGGAGGACAACGGCTCACCTTCCTTGACAGTTGGTTGAACTTCTGTGGCCTCACCTGAAGCCTCACTTTCAGCATTAGGCTCTTTCACCTGCTCCAAGTGTTCTTCCCCCACTGAAGCTTCTTCTTCCTGGGCTTCCAGCGCCAAATCTTCTAAGAGTGGATTTTCTACTAAGTGTTGAGCTAACACTTGTTGAAGTTCTAAGCGAGAGAGTTGCAACAGCTTAATCGCTTGTTGCAGCTGGGGAGTCATCACTAACTTTTGAGAGAGCCGAAGGTCTAAACGAAGATCCATTGCAGAAACCCACTTCCCCTTTATTGGAACATTTTAAAGCGTTCGCCCAGGTAGACGGCCCTGGCTTTTGGACTATTCACAATGACATCAGGTGGACCACTTTCTAAAATCGTTCCTTCGCTTATTATATAGGCTCGGTCGGTAATGGAAAGCGTGTCTTGGACATTGTGGTCTGTAATCAGAATACCGATGTTTTTCTTTTTCAAACTGGTCAAGATATCCTGAATATCTCCCACGGCAATCGGATCAATCCCGGCAAAAGGCTCATCTAGAAGTAAAAACTTTGGGTTCGTGGCTAACGCCCGTGTAATCTCCAAACGTCGACGCTCGCCACCTGAAAGAGTATAGGAACCATGCGTACGAAGCCGAGTCAGATCCAATTCCTCTAATAATTCATCTAATCTGGCTTTTCGCGTAGACGTGGGGAGATCTAATGTCTCTAAGACGGCTAACACATTATCCTCAACGGAAAGCCGCCGGAATATTGAAGCTTCTTGCGGCAAATATCCAATTCCTCGCCTCGCCCGCTTGTACATCGGCAAAGTAGTAATCTCATCGTTATTGAGAAATATTTCCCCATGATCTGGTTGACAGAGCCCTACCACCATATCGAATATCGTAGTCTTACCGGCTCCATTAGGCCCGAGAAGGCCAACAACTTCTCCTCCCAACAATTCCAAACTGACGCCCCTAACGACTTGACGACCTTTATAACTCTTCTTTAAATCCTTGGCAAAAATTCTATGAAGAGATTGCACCCGTGCTTCAGGCATTGGAATTCCTTAATTCAATCATACTGTTATTGATCTTAGCAGAAACTGTGGCTCAACATGATGAACAACCATCAGGCATCACTATGTTCGATCAAACCATGATTTGATTGGGCCACTTTTCTCAGTCACAAGCCCAATCCCATTAATGGCATTTTTTGTGAGCTCCCTAAATATCCTGAACGACCATGCGAATCAGATTTGACACTGGCAATTTCTAATTCTTCTCGGATCCTTCAATAATTACCCGGGTTCCGCCTTCCACCACACTCCGATTTTCTTTTAAAAACATGGTCATCTTGGGACCACTAATCCTTGTCCCGGTTTGCCAGGCCACAGGAGATCCTGTCAAAACAACCTTTTCCTCCGCTTTGTAATACAAAGCATGTTGACTGGTAGCTCGACTCTCCCCTTTTTCAATTCTAACCTGCCCCTTGGCTTCAATATAATTAATTTCTTTCCCCGTTTCTGATTTGATTCCGGAATCAGGGATGGAAGGATGACCTGATTGGGTCTTTTCTTTGAAATACACGATCATTACGTCAGAATACACCACTAATTCGCCTTGAACCATTTTGACTGATCCTTGAAAGATGGCTTGGTTTTTTTTGCTACTGGCCGTCATCGTATTGGAAGTAATGACCGTAGACGTTTTCTGTTCTTCTCCTCTTCCGACAAGGGGGACAAGAACAAAAATTACTGCAAATATCAACCAACCAAGTGAGATCGGCGATGAAACTCTTATGGCGACACCACCTCAGCACGCACATTCTTGAGCAAATGAAATTCATTCTTATCCACGTCTCCATTCAACCCTGTTCCGGTGATGATTAACCCATCTCCCTTGATCGTCACTTGATCCGTGGTGTGAATCTGTCGTGCTTGTTCGTTCCAGGTCAGTCTATCTGAAAAAACTTCATAACCAGATTCAAAGGTCATCACGGTTTTCTCGTTTTTGCTCACTAACTCAAAGTCATTGCTGGAGGTATTCATTACACCTTCTTCAGAGGTAATTTTCAATTGCTCATTCTGGAATTCACCATCAAAAAGCCGGATTTGAACCGTCTGCAACTTGGCTATATGCTCCTTATCAAACACCTTGGCCTGGTTCGCATTCACAACCCATTTGGTTGATCCAGATCGAGTTTGGCGGTAGGTAAACCCATGAATCCAAGCATCAGCTCCTTGCTGTTCCACTAACGTCACGGAAGTTGTTCCCTGACTTCGTATTTGCATATAA
>Ga0210044_10007874_pt1 | contig 13437 bp, 13 predicted proteins | sample CryGey13umfilter_2_FD_183959 | JGI IMG/M metagenome (GOLD analysis project Ga0210044, IMG submission 183959) | Groundwater microbial communities from aquifer in Utah, USA - Crystal Geyser 4/9/14 3 um filter (SPAdes) (version 2) | ecosystem: Environmental > Aquatic > Deep subsurface >... | reverse complement strand
TGAGTCTGAGCGCTGTAAACCACAACGAATCAAGGTGTTTTTCTATCAGTTCTTTAAAATCCATAAACCCTTCTGTATAATAAGACAATTTTTATTCGTGAAATCTTCCCGTTACAGTTATAATATCTTTAGCATGAGAAAATTTCTTCTGTTATTTATATGTTTACTTGCCCTTATTGTATCCCTTATTCCTTCTTTATCTTCCGCAACAACGGAATATGCACGCCAGACAGGCTTCAAATGTAATGAGTGTCATGCTGAAACTACCGGCGGCGGCAAGTTGACAAAAGAAGGGGAGGAATTCAGGGATGATTTAAAAATAAAAGGGCTTTACAGACCCCTGTCAAAGACACAGAAAATAGTGCGCTTCATTATTGGATGCATTAAAGACCGCGCCTCACGGAGAGGAAAAAATAATGTCAATGCCTCAGACAGGGAAACTCATTCCAACTCCTGAAAAACCTGCAACGCCATTTTATGAAAAGCTTTTTTACTTCTTTGCCTACTTAAATCTTGTGCTCGTATTTCTTATTGTCTTTGTGATAGCGCTGTGGCGATGGGGTTAAGATAGCTCGTATATCTGCTTGCCTCTTTTGAGAAGTATTTGGTAATTCACTTTGACTTTATATACCTTTCAAGCTCTTCGTAAAACCCTTCATGACTGCCAAAGGTATAGAGAAAAAGTATCTTGTTTTTAAAATCAGGTTCATAAGAAAGAAGGAATAATTGTTTATTATATTTGAATTTCAACACTCTAACCCCTTGTAATACTCCTTTCTTAGGTTCGCCGAGCAATGGATTTTCTAAAAGTATTTTAACGTGATTATCCAACTCACGTTGAAAATCAGGAAATTGTTTCTTTTTCTTTTTTAAAAAGGCAGGGGATGCTACAGGCGAAAAACTCACCTAACCACACCGAACTTATACGGCTTGCCAAGTCCGGATTTAATTTCTTCTCTTGCTTCAATCGTCTCCCTGATAAAGGCATATGGAAGGTCGGGATTGTCTTCAACTTCCATTGCTATCAAAACATATTCTTCTACCTGATTTGTAAGGGTTCGTCTGTGCGCCCTTGCTTTTGCCGTTATCCTTTTAACTAAATCTTCATGAAGCCTTAAAGATGTTGCTTTCTTCATATTATCCCCTCCTTTTAAGGAGCATACTACATTGAAATACACCGAGTCAATCCCTATGGCTTCTGTGAGAGATTTAAATCTGATTCCCATGCGGAGTCCGCAGAGGCGTAAAAGAGGGGCGGACTGCCCGGCTCAAGGCTTTTTAGGATTTTTTGAGGCTAAAAAACCTCTTTATCTCTATAAATTTTCCCGCCTTCTCTATGGCGTCTGACGACTCTTCAGGACTAAAAGTGGTTTCGGGATAATAGTCAGCTTCCTCGCATATGGTTTTATGATATGCGTCATAGCCTGTATTTTTATTAAATGTTATTAATAAAGCATGAACATCACAGTTTACAGAAGAATCACTGATGGATTCCTGCCTTCGCAGGAATGACAAAAATCAGAAAGGAGAAACTATGGAAACATTAGACCTGAAGAAGTTAATTAAATTCTCTCCTGACAAGATTTCAAGAGAGATGCTGTCCGACAAGCCCGAGATGCGCATTGCCCTGATGTGTTTAAACGAAGGGCAGAAACTTGAACCGCATAAGGCGCCATTAAGGCTTCTCATGTACTGTGTTCAGGGCAAGGGGACCTTCATCGTCGGAGATGAACGCATTGAGGCAGATGAAAAAACATGCATACTCTGCGAGCCGATGGTGTCTCACGGCTTTGAGGCAGACAAAGGCGAGAAACTTGTTGTTATGGCTATTGTTACGCCAGTAGAGTAATACAAGATACAAGATGCAGGATGCAGGACACCCCCCTCAGTCCCCCCTTGACAAGGGGGGAATTTAAGGGGGGTATGCATCGTAAATCATGAATTATGCATCGTGGCTTAGAACCAGTATTCAGGATACTTTCTGTTGTTTGAAAGGTTATTTACAATAAGCGCAACAATCAAAAGCACGATTGTCCCTGCCCCGACAGGGAGTATGACATAAAGGAATCCAAGATTATGTATTTTCTCTCCTCCGATAACGGCAATTAACGCCGTAGCCCCGCCGGGAGGGTGAATATGAAGATGGCAACGAGACAGACAGGCTTATGTTATACTTTTAAAGAGAAGTGGGGTTATAGCAATGGGAATAATGGAGCAGAAAAGAAAAGAAATGAAGAAAGAGTTCCTGGCGTTGACGCCGCTTCAGCGGATAAGGACTATGAGCGCTGTCTTTAATGATATTATCTCGCTAAAGGCAAGGACGAAAGGTGTGAAAGAATATGAGGTCTATAGAAGATACATTAAAACTTATAAGTAGCATAGTTGATTCACTTTCTAAAAACGATGAGATTAATATTGCGCTTGTTGGAGGATACGGCGCAATTGCTCACGGCGTGGAAAGAACGACAGCGGATGTGGATTTTTGTGTTTATACAGCCATTATTCACGAAAAAGATACGAGTGTCTTTACAGGACTTTTTAGAAATGCGCTGCCCGATAATTTTGAAATCAAATTTATAGAAGGAAGCAAAATCATGGAGGACCCTTTTAAGCACGATGTCATTTTTATCCATGATAAATCAGGAGAGTATCCTAAGATTGATATAATTGCCGCAAAATACAAGTGGGAATTAGAAGGCATAAAATCAGCAAAGCCGTTACAGGACCTATCATTCCCTGTTCTTCCCAAACCCTATCTCATAGCCATGAAATTAAAGGCTGGGGGGCTAAAGGACGATTATGATGCGGCTGAACTGTACGAGCTTCTTTCAGATGAAGAGAAGGAAAAAACTCATGAACTGGCAAATCTTATTCATAAAGAAAAGAAACTTGCACGCCTCATAAAGCCTAAGAAGGTCAAGAGGACAAGAGAGGACAAAGACCAGTTGCTTTAGGGCTGGAGAGTTTTTTGAGCCTCAAAAATCCTGAAGCCTTGAGCCCGGCAGCCTGCTTCCTCTCTTTCACAGTATGATTTATCTCATATTTGTGCCCGTTTTTAAAATTATGTCAGGGGCTTTAAAATTTTACTTACAAAAAACCTTGCTATAATTAGGCAATGAGGGTATGGTATTGGGTATGGTATTTGAAGAAACAAGATTTTTTCAAAATCTGCCTATAAGCAAGTCCTGTCTGTCTGTCTGTCTGTCTGTCTGTCTGTCTGTCTGTTTTCACCTTTATCATACATCCTGAATTTTTTCAGTGCGAGGCGGCTTCAAGATGAGGGAGGAATTACTGAAAAACATCCGATGTACCCGAAAAATACCGTGAAGTATATCAAGCCCTATCGTAAGTTTTTCCGGGCCGGAGTCAGTTAATGAATGGAAATCACAAAACATTTATGCTTAAATCCACGTATTTATTAAAGGGGATTTTGCTTTTATTTGTCACGGCAATAATAATGCTGGGATTATATGATTTCTTTTGGGTGCATCCTTCGTTTACCGCGCTTATCACTGAAAACACTGAAAAAGAGGCAATCCGTATAGCAACACATATGCAGTCCATCCTTATTACAGAGGATGCTTTAGCAAGTAAAAATGATATACCGGCTGATTTCAATAGGCATCTTAAAGACTTGCAAAGAGACTTCGGCTTTATAAAGGTAAAGGTCTTTTCGCCGTCCGGAGAGGTTTTATATTCTACCGACCCAAAAGACCTGGGATATGTAAATAAAGAAAAATATTTTCATGAAATTGTAATGAAAGGAAAACCCTATTCAAAGGTTGTGCAGAAAGGCGCACAATCCCTTGAAAGGCAAACATTCCAGCTTCACGTAGCGGAGACGTATGTGCCGATAATCCGCGGCAGCAGGATTGCCGGGGTTTTTGAGATATATCTTGATGTCACGGCTACACAAGTGAAACTAAAGAATCTAATGCTTTCCTCTCATCTTAGCTTATTCGGCATGGCGTTGGGCCTTCTGGCGGTAGTTATTATGCTTTCGTGTACCGCAGGCAAAGCCCTTGCAGAACGCGAGCGGATGGAGACAGAGCTTCGTCAGATGCAGAAGGCAGTTGAGACCATGCACATCGGTATTACCATTACCGACACGGAAGGCAGGATTATTAATATGAATCCTGCTGAGGCTGCCATGCACGGGTATGCTGTGGAAGAACTGCTCGGCAAAGATGCGCGCATCTTTGCTCCGCCTGATAACTGGCAACCAATACGCTTTGATGAGATGAAGGCCTTTAAACATTGGGAGCGGGAAAGCGTTAACATCCGAAAGGATGGCAGCCTTTTCCCTGTATATCTGGCATCCGATGTTATTCTGAACGATAGAGGGGAACCTATCGGCATTACTACTGCCTGCATGGATATTACCGAACGCAAGCATACAGAGAGGCAGATTATCAGGCAGGGCGCTGAGTTAAAAGAGATAAACTATGAATTATCAGTGCTGCACAGCGTCTCTTCAGCAATCAGCCGCACAATAGACTTGAATGAACTCCTGCCTATCGTATTAAGCGCTGTTACCGGAATTAGCGTGTTTGCCGTTCAACACAAAGCCGGAATATTTATCATTGAAGGAGACAGGATGAAGCTTGCCTCTCATCTCGGGCACACGGATGAATTTCTGGCTCTGCATAAGAATATAAAGGTTGGGGACTGTCTCTGCGGCCTTGCCGCGAAAACAGGAGAGATTATCGTATCAAAGAATTCCGCAGAAGACAGCAGGCATTCTATTGCATATCCTGATATGACCCCTCACGGACATGTCATTTTGCCTCTCAAGGCTGCAGGTAAGACTGTGGGGGTGTTGTATCTTTATATGCCGCGGGACCTTGAGATAAATGAAGAGAGGATGAAGATACTTTCTAACATAGGAAGCCAGGTCGGGATAGCCATTGAGAATGCAAAACTCTATGAGGAGACAAAAGCGTTCTCGCTCCATGACCCTCTCACAGGGCTTGCCAACAGGCGGATGCTGGACATTATCTTTGAAAGGAATTTTATCAGGGCCAAGAGGTTCTCAAGCCCGCTTTCGGTCCTTATGCTGGATATAGACCACTTTAAAAGATATAATGACGCCTACGGCCACCCGGCAGGGGACAGGCTGCTTTGTGAGGTTGCATATACAACTCTGGAGGAGATAAGGGAGATAGACCTCGTTGCCAGATACGGCGGAGAAGAATTTCTTATCCTGCTGCCGGATACAGACATAACGCATGCGCATGAGGCAGCCGAAAGAATAAGAAAGGCTGTTGAGAAAAAGACGAAGATTACAGTAAGCCTGGGCGTCTCAACCCTTCAACATGGGATGAGAGAAAAAGAAGAGTTGATTGATAAGGCAGATACCGCGCTTTATAAGGCAAAACAGAACGGCAGGAATCGTGTTGAGGCAGCCGATGCTTAAACCCGTATTCAAATCCCTAACAGCAAAGTTTATCTTCATCAGCAGCATAATTATTGCAGTTCTTGCCCTGTATTTCTATGTAGATTTCAGATTTACTTTCCATATAAAAGGTGAGGCTGCAAGGGTTAATATTGTAGGCAGACAGCGGATGCTGATGGTAAGGATGATGTACAGCGGAAAAAGTGTACTTGACCCACTGCTGCCCTCTGAAGAAAAAGAAAAATTCAGAAATCTATTTAACAGTGCAATGGCTGAATATGAAGAGGTGCTTTACAGCCTGAGGGGCGGAAACAAGAAACTCGGACTAATGCCCCTGGAGGAACATTATAAGGATTCAATTTCACAGCTTGATGAATTGGTTAATCTATGGCAGAAAACACAAAAACCAGTCCTTCTTAGCATAAAAGAGTTTCCTCCTGAAAAAAGAAATGAGGCGTGCGTGAAATGCCACGCTGCCATGCGCGGCAATATCGTAAAGCTTGAAAATTTTGTAAAATCCCTTGAAAAGAACCATGAGAAAGAGATAGATGAGCTCACGGCCCTCAAGTTTTCTGTATTAGGACTTCTCCTTATTGCAGCGGGCTTTATTGTAATTTATGCAAGGCGCAGCATTATCAAGCCTATGTGGAAATTCAAGGATGCCGCAAAACATATTGAAAGCGGAAATTTTGATGTCAGGGTTGATGTAAAAACGAGCGATGATATCGGCGTGCTGGGCAGCGCTTTCAACAGTATGGCTCAAAACCTGAACCAGCTTTTCACAGAGAAGATGCAGCATCTGCAAGAGCTTGTTGTATTGAATGCGGTCTCAACGGTAGCAAGCCAATCACTTACGCTTGAAGTCATGCTTGATAAGGTCTTAAATGCAATACTCTCCCTTGAACCCCTTTCGATAGAAAAGAAAGGAGCAATATTCTTATGCGATGAGGATACAAAGGCCCTGAAGCTCATAGTATCCCGCAATTTCAGTGATGAACATGCAGGGCTTTGTTCCACTGTGCCTTATGGAGAATGTCTCTGCGGACTCTGCGTTGAAAAAGGCGAAATCATAATATCAGAAGACAGCGAAGAAGACGAAAGGCATTCAAGGACATACTCTGATGCTAAAGAGCATGGACATATAATCCTTCCCTTGAAAGCAAGAGATAAAATGCTTGGAGTCCTCTGTCTCTATCTGTCGGCAAGGATAAAGCTCTCTGACAGGGAGATAGAGATGTATAAATCAATCGCTGACATTATCTCTGTATCTCTACAGAATGTTCTCAGTCACAAAGAAATGCAGCAGCACAACATAGAACTCCTGTCGCTTGCAGATGCATCCAATGTAATTCTTACTACTACTACTACTGCTACTACCTATGATGTTATATGTGATATTGCTGTGAGGAACTTTGGTTTGAAGATGGCATGGCTCGGCTTAATTGAAGAACCCCCCTTGGATTCCCCCCTTAGTAAGGGGGGATATAGGGGGGTAAAACCTGTTGCACATGCAGGCTTTGAGGAAGGTTATCTGTCTTCTGTAAAAATCACTTATGACGACTCCCCAACCGGTATGGGACCAACAGGTATGGCGATAAAGACAAAGACTCCACAGGTAATGAACGACATAGAGAGAGACCCCGGTTATGCTCAGTGGCGGGAACAGGCAATGAAAAGGGGTTATCGTTCCTCTATGGCAGTTCCGATGATTAGCTCTGACGGCAGGATGATGGGCGCCCTTAGTCTCTACAGCGGTGAGCCGCATTTTTTTACAAAAGAAAGGCAGAGGCTCTTTCAGGTCTTTACCAATCAGGCTGCCAGTGTCATTGAAAACAGATGGCTGCTTGAAGGGCTTGAGGAAAAAGTAATGAAAAGGACCAAGGAACTTGAGGCGGCAAAAGAGATGGCAGAAGCGGCTAATAAGGCAAAATCAGAATTCCTTGCAAATATGTCGCATGAATTAAGGACGCCGTTGAATTCAGTTATAGGCTTTTCAGAGGTTCTGACTGAAGGGCTGGCAGGCGATATCCCGGACAAACAGAAAGAATATATTCAGGATATATGGAAGAGCGGGAAACATCTTTTGCAGCTTATTAATGATATACTTGACCTCTCAAAGATAGAGGCGGGCAGGATGGAACTTAAACTGGATGAGTGTGACATTAAAGAGCTTGTTCAGGGAAGTATGATGATGTTTAAGGAAAAGGCAATAAAACACAAGATTAAATTTAGTTCTGATATCCCGGATGGTATAGGGTTTATAATTGCTGATTATTTGCAGATAAAACAGGCGCTCCTGAATCTTCTCGGAAATGCCTTCAAGTTTACGGATGACGGGGGCAGTGTTACCGTGAAGGCACGCTTGACAAATGCGGAATGCGGAGTGCGGAATGCGGAATCAGGAGAAGAACAATCCGAAATCCGAAATCTAAAATCCGCAATTGAGGTCAGCGTCGCTGACACCGGCGTCGGCATTTCTCAGGAAGACCAGAAGAGACTCTTTCAGCCGTTCCAGCAGCTTGAATCCACGCTTACAAAGAAATACGAAGGCACGGGGCTTGGGCTCAGCATCAGCAAGAGGATTGTTGAACTTCACGGCGGAAGAATCTGGGTTGAGAGCGAGGAAGGAAAAGGAAGCAGGTTTATATTTGCAATACCGGTGAGGAAATGAGTCAGAACTATTTTTTAAGAATTAAGGCGGTTATTTCATTGCTCTTTTCGAGGTTTTCAACAAAGCGGCGTATCACTGAACAGTTGCGCGGATGGCAGAACGCACCTTTTGCCACTCGGAGAGTAGTTGCGCAAACGCATACCAGTCAAAATAATCCGCCTCGTCTCCCATCTTGCCGGCACCAAACTTTTTCAGGAAGGTATGGGTTGTAAGATGATATTTTTGTTCAAATTCCTTAATAGCCTTCTTATAAAATGCTATGGCATTTGTGCAAAGATAATGTTCACGCTTAAGAGAGGTCGTGATTTCATTTGTAAGCTGCATGACTTGTTTATAAAACAGTTTGTTGTGGAAAGTCAAGCTCCTTAAGAAATTGAATCGTGAGAGGATAAAAGAGGGAATGAAGATATTAATTGTAGAAGACAATAAAGATAACCTGAAGCTTTTTAAGATCATAGTGGAATCCGGGGGACATGCCGCTATTCTTGCAAGGGACGGTGAAGAAGCCGTTGAGGCCGCAAAAAGGGAAATTCCTGACATCATACTTATGGATATACAGATGCCGAAGATGGACGGGATTGAGGCTGCAAAAATACTTAAATCAGAACAGTCCACTGCAAAGATACCGATAATAGCCCTTACGGCATACGCGATGATAGAAGAAAGAGAAAAATTGGGCGGAGAGTGGTTTGACGGCTACATTTCAAAACCCGCTGGTGTAAAGGACATTCTAAATGTAATTGATGAAATGGCTCAGTCGTTGCGACTCGCAACCAAGCGCCAGAAATAAAATGTGTATCAGGTTTCAGGTCTTTATTTTGTTTTTCTCTGATACCTAACACCTGATACCTGACACCTCAATAAAAGGAGGCAGCATGTCTGAAGACAGTAGGAAAGCTAAAATCCTGATTGTTGATGATGAAGAGAGAAACCTTAAACTTTTAGGCGTCATACTCTCAAGTTATGGTTATGCCTTTGAGACAGCGAAGAATGGCATAGAGGCGTTAGAGAAAGCACAGTCTTACAACCCTGACCTCATATTGCTTGACATCATGATGCCTGAGATGGATGGATACGAGACCTGCAGGAGACTCAAAGAGAATCCTGAGACGCAGCGTATCCCGGTTGTGATGGTAACCGCGCTCGCAGACAGAGAGGCAAAGATTAAAGGGCTTGAAGCCGGCGCAAATGATTTTCTTACAAAGCCTGTTGACACCTCGGAGCTTACAATAAGGACCAAGAACCTGCTGAGGATAAAGGAATTTGAGGACTTTCTGAAAGGGCACAATGAACTCCTTGAAGCTGAGGTCAGGGAGAAGACAGCCCAGCTCAGGGAAAGCTACATAGATACGATACATAAACTTACAAAGGTTGCCGAATACAAAGACGAGGATACAGCCGCACACATAAAAAGGTCCGGTTATTATGCAGAGCTTCTTGCAAGAGAACTGGGATGGCAGGCAGAGACTGTTGAGATAATATTTTATGCTGCGCCTATGCATGACATAGGAAAAGTTGGAATTCCGGCAGAGATTCTGCTTAAGCCTGCAAAGCTGACGACTGAGGAATTCGCATTGATGAAGACTCATACAACTATTGGCGCCAATATACTCGGAGGCAGAACCTCAGGGATTGTTCAGATGGCAGAGATAATCGCTTTAAGCCATCACGAAAGATGGGACGGGGGCGGTTATCCAAAAGGACTCAAGGGAGAAGATATTCCGGTGGAGGGAAGGATATATAATATATGCGACCAGTATGACGCATTAAGGAGCACCAGACCTTACAAGCCCGGCTTTGTGCATGAAAAGGTATTTAAGATAATCACCGAAGGCGACGGCAGGACCATGCCTGAGCATTTTGACCCTGATGTGCTTGCCGCATTCAAAGATATTCATAAGCAGTTTGAGGAGATATATGAGGCGCATAAGGGTTAATCCAAAAATCTCAGCACAAACCTTTACCCCGTTAGTCCCGATATTATCGGGACTAACGGGGTTTACATTCCGGCTTCCGTCCTATAAAATATTTCATCAATACAAACGCATTTAATCTCGTTACATTGTCATTGCGAGCGACCAATGGGAGCGTGGCAATCTCGTTGTAAATACAGAGATTGCTTCGTCGCCCCGAGCTGCTCGGGACTCCTCGCAATGACACTTTACTTAATGCATTTGCATTAAATAAAAAAGGAGCAATTATTATGGCCGCTGAACTGACTGGGATAGTATTTGATGAACTCGGGCCGTCAAAAATAATCCACATCTATTCACCGAAGACAGGATTGAAGGCAATAGTTGTTGTTGACAACACTGCCTTAGGCCCATCCATAGGCGGAGTCAGGGTTTCCCCCACTATCAGTACACTTGAGGTGGCAAGACTGGCAAGGACCATGACCATGAAAAACTCTATTGCAGGGCTTCCTCACGGCGGCGGCAAGGCAGGCATAATCGCCGACCACAGAGACCCTAAAAAAGAATTATATTTCAGAGAGTTTGCCAAACAAATTAAAAATTTACTTGATTTTATTCCCGGGCCTGATATGGGCAGCAATGAGGAGGCTATGGGATGGATTTATGAGGAAACAAAAAGGGCCGTTGGACTGCCTGAAAAAATGGGCGGTCTCCCCCTTGACAAGCTCGGCGCAACAGGTTTTGGGGTTGCTGAATGCGCAGAGGTCTCATGCCCTTTTGCAGGAATAACTCTCAAAGGCGCACGTACAGCTATTCAGGGTTTCGGAAGCGTAGGCAGGGCGGCGGCCAGGTTTCTTTCTGAAAAAGGCGCGATAATAGTTGCTGCAAGCGATACAAAAGGAACAATCCATAATCCTAATGGATTAGACGTTAAAGCGCTCATAGAGACAAAGGACGCAACAGGCAGCGTTATAAATCATAAAAAGGGGAACGTCAAGAAGCCCGAAGATATATTCTCTATGGATTGCGAGATACTAATCCCTGCTGCAACTCCTGATGTTATACACAAAGACAATGTCCATGACATTAAGGCAAAACTTGTCCTTGAAGCGGCAAACATTCCGGCAACAAAAGAGGCTGAAGATATACTGCATAAAAAAGGCGTCATCGTAGTCCCTGATTTTATAGTAAACGCAGGCGGCGTTATAATGGCTGCGATGGAATATGCCGGGAAGATTGAGAAAGAGGCCTTTGAGGCCATATCAGCAAGGATTAAGACAAACACAAGGCTCATCCTTGAACAATCTAAAACTGAAGGCGCCCTGCCCCGCCATATTGCAGAAGAGATTGCAAGAGAGAGGGTTTTGAAGGCAATGGGAAATAGTTGACAATTTTAATTTAATGCGGTATAAGTAGTTTAAGTTTATTGTTTGCTCTGTGGGGGAACAGGCATGATGAGTCCAATGGTCTTTGCGTTAAGCCCTTTAAAGCAAACGGCAGAGATAGAAAAATACTGTTACGACAAATGCGGCCAGCGGCTGTCGTCCTATATACGTGATGATATTTTCGGCAATCTTAAAACCTGCAATCAAAAGAACTGCAACTTTGAAATCGGAAGAAGGGAAATTTCAAAGGGAGTTTGCCTGAGAAGGCTTGGCATAAAGAATCGGCAAGATATACCGAAAAGCTTATCTGTATAACCTATTTCTTCTTCCAATACGGATTTGCAATATCTTCAAATGCGGTTAGCGCTGCGACCGCGCCCTGCGAAACTGCCGTAACAATCTGCTTTACCCCTCCTGTTATGTCGCCTGCCGCATATACAAGCGGCATTGACGTCCTCATCTTATCATCAACCTTAATGTAGCCCTCTTCATCCATCTTTAATCCGAGTCCTTCTGCGATATCATTATTCGGCTCGTAGCCTATCGCCACAAAAACAGCGTCTGCCTTGATGATATTTGTATCGCCTGTCTTTGTGTCCTCTACCTTCACTTTTTCAACGATACTGTCTCCTGTAATTTCTTTTACAGAAGTATTCCACATAACAGGTACATTCCTCTGAAATACGCTCTGCTGAAGCCTGTCTTCCGCCCTGAAAGCGTCCCTCCTGTGGACTATCGTTACATGGGCGCCAAGGCTGTCAAGATAAAGCGCATCTGTGAGCGCGGAATTTCCGCCGCCGACAACTATGACATTCTTTCCGTCTTTAAAAAAATAGCCGTCGCATGTTGCGCAGTAGCTCACTCCCCTTCCTGCAAGCCTGTCCTCGCCCGCTGCATTAAGTTTTTTGCCTCCGGCTCCTGTTGCAATAACTATGGCCTTTGCGTTGTATATTCCTCTTCCTGTAGTGATTTCAAAGCCGCGGTCTTTCTTTTTTATATCACTCACGCTGACGCCCTGAAGGATCGATGAATAATTCATTGTCTGTTTTGCCATGAGTTCAACAAGTGTTTTGCCGGCAATGCTCGCAAATCCCGGATAATTATCCACTACCGGAGTTATGGCAATCTGGCCTCCGACATTGGCCTTTTCGAATACAATGCTTTTCAACCCGCTCCTTTCAGCATACATGGCGGCAGTAAGCCCTGCAGGGCCCGCTCCGATTACAACCAGGTCATAATCTTTTAATCCTTCCCTCCCAGCCGGCATTACATATTCAACAGGCTTACCCTCAATCAGAGACTCAGCAAAATATTCCTCAGTCTGCAAGCCGGGTGACACAAGCGTTTCTCCCACAAAGGTTCTCGGCACAGACATGGCGCTGTATTTTTCAGCAAGGTCCCTATTTTCATAAATTTCTATCACTTCCGCTGATACAAGACCTTTCAGTTCTATGGCTGCTGAAACAGCATAAAGAGCCTGCTGCGGACAGTAAGGGCATGTCGGACTGACAAATACCCTTACGTGCCTTTTTTCTTTCAGCCTTTGCAGTCTTTTCTTAGTATCAGGAGAAACAAGCGTCTGCCCGGTTGACGCCATTATTATTGACTGGACCAGTGAACGGCCTTCTTCACCCAGAGGCGCGCCTGTATAGCGGATGCTGTATTTATCGGGCGCTATAAGAATCGTCGGCGGCCTGTGCACATTTCTATTTTTAGAATTCTCATCGCCAACTTTATAGAGCTTGATTTTAATTTTACTGCTTGCCTCTGCCGTTGCATTTATAAGGTCCACCGCCAGGCCATTGAACATATCGTTTACTCCGATTTTTGTGTAAACCTCAATCAAGACGTCATCCTTCAGTTCTTTGAACGCCTCTTTTAAAGCAGCCTTTATATCTTCTGTAATCAGTTCTTTTTCCATAGAACATATTCTATCAAAAAATTGAACTGAAAACAAATATCCTATGAACATGAAGATATAAAGATGCAGGGCTTGGGTAAAGTTGGGGAGACTTCATTTTTCTACGCTGCAATAAACAAAAAACTTGACAAATGTTTTTGTATGTGCTAAAA
>Ga0210044_10007869_pt1 | contig 13446 bp, 17 predicted proteins | sample CryGey13umfilter_2_FD_183959 | JGI IMG/M metagenome (GOLD analysis project Ga0210044, IMG submission 183959) | Groundwater microbial communities from aquifer in Utah, USA - Crystal Geyser 4/9/14 3 um filter (SPAdes) (version 2) | ecosystem: Environmental > Aquatic > Deep subsurface >... | reverse complement strand
TCCCTTAAGGTAATAATGATCTCTGCTTATGGTAGTCCTTCTATAAAATCAATGGCAAAAAAATTGGGGGCTTATCGGTTTCTGGATAAGCCTTTTGATTTAGATAGACTTGTAAGGGTTGTCAAGGATGCCCTAACTGAAAAAGTCAGGGCAAAATCATAACACAGGTGGCACGGATGAGCAGTGTAATCTGTGTTTAACGAAAGGAGGTGAAAAGAGATGGCAGTAGAAAAAGCAATAGCATCTTCCAGTCTGGTCGAGGTTATTGACCGAATCCTGGACAAGGGCGTTGTGATTGATGCCTGGGTAAGGGTCTCCTTAGTGGGTATTGAACTACTCGCTGTTGAGGCAAGAGTAGTTGTGGCATCAGTTGGGTAAGGGTTTCTTTAGTGGGTATTGAAATACTCGCCGTTGAGGCCAGGGTTGTAGTGGCATCAGTCGAGACCTACCTGAAGTATGCTGAGGCAATCGGTTTGACCGCAACAGCAGCCTAAGGATTGGTCGGTAACCAAGCCCCGTTAGGAATGGAATTTCTAAGCGGGGTAAAGGGGATTCTTGCCGGGTCATCCTTAAAACCACGGAGACACGGAACTGATGGGAAGTGATTGCAAAAGCATGATTCGCCAGGAAATTCCTTCTTTTACTTTTAGCAAAGGAGTAAATTTAATGGGAATTGCAGATGAGATGAAAAGAGTGGCACAGGAGATTGCCTCTTCTTACGAGTCCAGAATCTCAGAAGTAGGCATAATTATTGACAATACCCACCGCGTTCTTCAAGATTTCAAGACCAAAAGGAATGAAATGAGTACTGAACTCAAAGAAACCCTCGCCAGAGAAGGCTCCTTAAGAAAAAAAGATTTTGAGAATATGATGAAAGATATATTATCCCGCCAGGATGAGAGAGAAAAAGAGGTAAGGGATCTTTTAAAGACTTTTTTGGAAGAACAGAAAGAGATGGCTGAGACCATTAAGAAGAATCTGGCAGATGGGGAAAAGGTGAGGATAGATGATTTTAAAAAGATGCTGCAGGATATTCAGGCAAGGCAGAGGGCCAGAGAGAATGAAGTAAGTGCGAAGCTAAAGGAATTCCAGAAAGAATATAAAGAGATGGCTGAGTCGCTGTATAGCCTTTTACATAAAGGAGAAGCCATACGGATTAAGGATTTTAAAGAGATGGTAAAAAATATTCGGGCGAGACAGATACAGCGGGCAAAAGAAGTTAGGGTAAGACTGGATGAATTCGGGAGAGAACGTGAAGATATGGCTTCTCAGTGGCATAAATTAACAGTTGTTATGGCTAAAAAAAAAGAGCCGATAGTCTAAAGGGAGGTGAGAGCAAAGGAAGGGAAGAAGTTGCCAGGGTCTTATTTTAAACCTTATTAGAAAGGAGGGATTGGAAAATGGGGATAGCTGATGATATGAAAAAGCTCGGTGAGGACATTGCCGCCTCTTATGATATGCGAGTAAAGGCGTTAGAAGAACTGGTAAAAGATACTCACAAGATGCTTAAAGGATTTCAAAACGAACATAAGGAGATGGCTGCTAACCTCAGGAGAGGTCTTGAACAGGGAGAGTCTGATAGGCTTAATGCCTTTAAGTCAATGATGGCAGAGATTCAGGAAGGAGTGAAGGAAATCGAGATATATGTAAAGAACAAACTCAAGGAATTCTCAGATGCTCATGCCGAGATGAGTGGAGAACTCAAGAAGGAGTTGGCCAAATATGTAGATGATATGGTTAAGGCGACCAGGAAGTTAATGGGTGATATTCAAGCACGACAGAAAGAAAGGAATGCAGAAGTTGCCGATCTATTGGAGGCCTTCAAGACTGAAAGAGAAAATATGGCAGCTAACTGGCAAGCATTAACTGCTACGATGGTTGAGAGAAGGGGTATTAAATCAATATCGGGGGAATAAAATTATCCCAAAAGGGTGAAATTTTAGAAGAAAGGAGGAGTAAAAATGGGAATAGCTGATGATATTAAAAACCTGGGTGAGGATATTGCCGGCTCTTATGATATGCGAGTAAAGGCAATAGGGGTGTTAGTAAAAGATACTCACAAGATGCTTAAAGGATTCCGACGCGAGCATAAGGAGATGGCTGGCAACCTTAAGGGAGGTCTTGAACAGGGAGAGGCTGATAGGCTTAAGGCCTTTAAGTCAATGATGGCAGACATTCAGGAAGGAGTAAGGGAAATTGAAACCTATGTGGAGAACAAACTTAAGGAGTTCTCTAATGCCCATAAGGAGATGGCTGATAAGCTTAGGTCAGACCTTGAAAAAGGAGAAACAGGGAGGCTTAAGGACTTCAAGAGTATGATGACTGGCATTAAAAAGGCTATAAAAGAGATTGAGACTTATGTTGCAAACAAACTCAAGGAATTCTCAGATGCTCATGCTGAGATGAGTGGAGAACTCAAGAAAGAGTTGGCCAAGTATGTAGATGATATGGTTAAGGCGACCAAGAGGTTAATGAGGGATATTCAAGCACGACAGAAAGAAAGGAATGCAGAAGTTGCCGATTTATTGGAAGCCTTCAAGACCGAAAGAGAAAAGATGGCAGCTAACTGGCAAGCTCTAACTGCTACTATGGCTAAGAAAAGAGGAATTATGCCAGAGGTGGAGGCAGAGGTAAAGGTAAGGCCTGTAAAAGAGGCAATTAAAGAGGAAGTATCTCCTGAGATGAAGCTGGAAAAGAAGGTGTTAAAATTTATTGAGAAACATCCAGACGGGGTTAAGGTTGGCGATATGGAAGAGGCCCTCGGAGTCGCCAGAACAAGATTGGGTATAATAGCCAAGAGACTATTAGAGGAAGGTAAAGTCAGTAAAGAAGGAAATATGTATTTTCCACTGTAAGCAAAAAGGAAGTGAGGGAAGATAATGAATGTAATAGAATGTGCATTCTGTAAAGGAAAGGGCAAAGACCCCTTTGAGCTACTCTCCAAGCTTGCCACCTGCCAGGTCTGCGGAGGCACAGGTAAGGTTGAGGTTAAGGAGCCAGCGATTAAGTGTGCCTTTTGTAAAGGCACTGGTGTCTATCCTCATGATGGCCGTGTTACATGTACCGTATGCAATGGGAAGGGCATGGTTACAGTAATAGGTGAAACCGAAGGGTGCCCTAAATGCAAAGGCAGTGGGCAAGAAATAGAGAGTGGTCTGCCTTGCATTAAATGCGGAGGCAAAGGGGTGATTTTAAAGAAGTGAATAAATTAAATTTTTCAAGAGAAATCTTTCTTAAGAAAAAGAAAGAGGCTTTGACTAAAGTTAATTCCTTCAGAGAAGATTTTAGAAAGAAGGAGAAGGATATAGAGACAGATTTAGAAGAAGCAAATAGGCTCTGGTGGGAATTGAGCGGAAGATTCAAATGGTGGGGCTCGTTGCCCTGAAATTAAAAGGGAAGGTGAGATAAGATGATTGATGAGATGACTACAGTATTAGAGCCAAGACCTCTGCCAGACTTTGTGGAAACAAAGTCTGTAAAGGATATTACAAATAGGGCCCTTTTCTATATTAAGGCGGGTTTACCGGTTCATTTTAGGGGGCCCTCAGGTACTGGCAAGACAACACTTGCTATGCATGTTGCGAGTAAAATAGGACGTCCGGTAGTTATGATTCATGGAGATGAGGAGTTTACTACTTCTGATCTGGTCGGCGGCGAGTATGGCTACAGATTTAAAAAGATTGTTGACCGTTTTGTATCACGGGTGCTTAAGGTAGAAGAAGATATGGTAAAGCGATGGGTGGATAATCGCCTGACCGTTGCTTGTAAATATGGATTTACCCTTATCTATGATGAGTTCACGCGTTCAAGGCCGGAGGCAAACAATATCTTGCTTTCTATCCTGAGTGAAAAGATGATGGATTTGCCTGTTGGAAGAGGCGAAGAACCGTATTTAAAGGTTGATCCAGATTTTACTGCTATTTTTACCTCTAATCCTGAGGAATACGCCGGTGTCCATAGAAGCCAGGATGCCTTGAGGGATAGGATGATAACCATGGATCTGGATCACTTTGACTATGAGACAGAGGTGGCAATAACACAGAGAAAGTCTAAACTTTTTAAAAAGGACTCTGAGAAGATAGTCAATATTGTAAGAGGTTTAAGGGAATCTGGAAAGTGCGAATTTGCTCCGACTGTTCGCGGCTGCATTATGATCGCAAAAACCCTTAAGGTTCAAAACATTACTCCTGCTAAGTCTAATGGCGCCTTTATGCAGATTTGCCAGGATATATTGGCTTCTGAGACAAGCAGGGTTGGCTCAAAGACAAATCAGGCCAGGGTAAAAGAGATAGTCGAGAAGTTGGTTGGAAAATATAGCTAAATTAATAACAATGGAGGTGAGACAAGATAATGCTTATGAGGGCATTTTCTAAGGTAGATAAAGTGGGAAAGATTGCCATTCCCGCTAATATTCAACGGGAGGCAGGCCTTAAAGAAGGGCAATTGGTTGAACTGAAGATTGTCGGAGCAAGCGCTAAAAAAGGCATCCTCTTAACAGCAAGGAAAAGTGCAAGGTAAAATGAGAGTTTTGCAAACTCTCAAATGACAAATGACAAATCTCAAATGACAAATAAAAATCTGAAGTTGGATTTTGATATTTGGACTTTGGAATTACGAAAGGTTTGGATTTTGTCATTATCAAAGGTATTTGGATTTTGACATTTGGATTTTGGAATTAGCATAGGAGGGATAAGGATGCCAAGAGGCGTAAGTGATATCAGTGGCCTTCGAAATATCAGGAGTATGCATAGCGCTGGCAAGCGTTCCATACCCAGAGTGGCAGGTACTGCCTATTTAGATTTATATATGCTCCAAAAGGAGAAGGAAAGATTGGAGAAAGAAGATGCTGTACTGGAGAAGCGGAAGGCAGCAATCCAAAAAAGGCTAGACGATGTAAACAAAGAGATAGAGATGTTAAAGGCTTTAGAGGAGAAGGAGAAGGGGCGGCAAGCTGACCGTGAAGAGGTTACGGAGGAAGAATCTCAAGAAAAGAGATGGAAGAAGATGTCATTGAGTTACTGAAATGACAGAGAGGCAAATTATGGAGACTGAATGGAAGACATATCAGTGGAGGGGCGGCAGGATGATGAGAAAGAATGAGGTCATTGAAGGTGAGGTATTCGAATGTGCCTTTTGTAAAGGAAGCGGATTTTTAACTGGGGCTAAAGGGATTAAATGCCCTGTTTGCAGAGGAGAAGGAATCGTAAGTACTAAGGCCCCGGCTGTCCTCTGTGCCTTTTGTAATGGAAGTGGAAAGGCATATCCGAGAACGAATATTACCTGCCCTGCATGTTTTGGTAAGGGGGTTATGAGTGTAAGCACCAAAGATATTGAAACATGCCCTACCTGTAAAGGAAGAGGAAGAAAAGCAGGGAGTAGTCTTCCCTGTTTAACATGCAGAGGCAAAGGGGTTGTTTCAAAATAGATAATCAGAAGAAATGAATTAAAACACCCCCCTGTATAATTGGGGTTAAAAATATAAAGAGGGAGGGGGAAAGTGGCAAAAAAAAAACCAAAGGGAAAAAAGGAAGAAGAGGGTTTGGATATTGATTTTGGTATAGGGAAATTAAGCCTGGGTGGGCTATTTAAAGGAATAGAGAAATTAATAGACCTTGCTGCTGAACTAAAAGAAGCAGGTGGCGAAATCAGGAAGGAAGGCGAGATAGATTTAAGCCATCTTAAAGAGGGTATGAAGGGGGTTTATGGTTTCTCTGTAAAGACTGCGGTTGGAGGAAAGCCGATTGTTGAGACATTCGGCAATATCAAGAAAACCCCTGAAGGTCCAACTGTTACAGAGGAGAGAGAACCTCTAACAGATGTATTTGATGAGAAGGATGAGGTAGTGGTTATAGCTGAGATTCCCGGGGTTAGTGAAGATGGTGTATCAGTAGATTTAAAGGGGGATATATTAGAAATTTCAGCAGCGGGTAAGAACAGAAAGTATCGTAAAGAGGTACTTCTACCAGTGCAGGTCAAGAAAGAAACACTTTCTTATACATTTAAGAACGGTATCCTGGAAGTCAGGATTAAAAAGTGAATGGCGTTAACTGGACTTTTAGAAACTTCATTAAAACTGATTCTATTTGGCGGAAAAGGAGGAGTTGGAAAGACCACCTGTGCCTCAATCGCCGGACTGTATTTAGCAAATAACAACAAGAATACCCTGCTTATCTCCACTGACCCGGCACATTCTTTAGCGGACAGCATGGGAAAGGAGATAGGAGACGAGATAAAGCAGATAGAAGGTGTGGATAAATTAAGTGCCCTTGAGATAAGTGCAGAGAAGGCACTTTCAGGGTTCAAGATAGAATATGATGCTGAGTTAAGGAGGCTTTTTGATACGAGTACTTATTTGGACAAGGAGGATATAGATTCTATAATCGCTCTGCCTATACCAGGGATAGACGAGGTAATGGGATTTAAGACGATTTTGAACCTAATCGAAGAAGGGAAATTTGACAAATACATAGTTGATACAGCGCCAACAGGTCATGCCCTGAGGCTTTTGACCTTCCCGGAGCTTTTAGATGACTGGATAAAGGTTTTGGCAAAGATGAGGTGGAAATACAGATATATGGTTACGAGCTTTGCTGGAAAATATAAGCCTGACAGTGCTGATGATTTTCTGATGAGCATGAAAAAGACGGTTAAAAAGATCGAAGGTCTTCTAAAGGATCAGAGCAGATGTGAATTCATTATCGTAACCATACCAGAGGATATGGCGATTAAAGAGACAGAGCGGCTGATAGGAAGTCTGAATCAATATGGGATGAAGGTAAAACAGTTGATTATCAACAATGTTATTCCAGATGGAAGTAGGTGCCCTTTTTGTCAGGCAAGGAGGGAAGGTCAGGATAGATATATCGGGGACATCAGAAACAAATTTAGTAATTTAAAAATAACGATTGTTCCCCTTCAACCCCACGAAGTAAAAGGGGTAGATGCACTGAGAAATCTTGGGAGTATAGTCTTTGCGGCATGAGTTATGCTATTAATCTTCAAAGATATTAAAAGTTATTTAAGTTTTGTAGAATATTTTTCAACACACCCCCTACCCCTCTTTTTAGAGGGGAGATTACCTATTGTTTCCCCTCTATCAAGAGGGGATTAAGGGGTGTGTGTAAACATAAAAATTCAGCATGACAAATTATTGGAACAGAGTTCGCTATGGATAAAAAAGCAGATACCATTACCTTGAAAGTTAAAGAAGCATTACCTAAGGATGTAGGCAGGGCAATAGCCAGGATAGACCCTGAAGATATAAAGAGATTAGGTGTTGAAGTAGGCGAGATTATCGAAATTAGTGGCAAAAGACAAACCCCCGCCAAGGTGATGCCCTGCTATGCTGAAGAAAGGAACAAAGGGATTATCCAGATAGACGGGATAACAAGGGAGAATTGTAAGATAGGGCTTGATGAAAAGGTAGAGGTTAGGAAGACAGAATTCAAGCCCGCCAATAAGGTCACGCTTTCGCCCTTAACTATGTCAAGTTTGCTTCAAAGAGATAAAGATACCAAATATATCGGTTCACTAATAGAGGGATTGCCTGTAATCGCTGGCGATAGGGTTAGGGCTACGCTCTTTGGGTCGAGATATTGTGATTTTAAGGTGTTGGATACCATCCCTGACGGCGCAGTCATAGTAAGTCCAACTACCCTGATAAGAATGGAATTAAAAGGCGGGGGTGAACCTCACGGGGTTAAGATTTCCTATGAGGATATAGGCGGACTTACCACCCAGATTCAAAGAATTAGGGAGATGATAGAATTGCCTCTTAAATATCCAGAGGTATTTGAAAGGCTGGGGATCAATGCACCAAAAGGGGTATTTTTGTATGGCCCTCCTGGCTGCGGAAAGACCTTGATTGCCCGTGCTGTTGCTAATGAAACAGAGGCATATTTCACTCACATAAGCGGCCCCGAGATTATGGGTAAATTTTATGGTGAAAGTGAAGCCCGATTGAGAGGTGTATTTGAAGACGCCCAAAGGCATGCACCCGCGATAATCTTTATTGATGAAATAGATTCGATTGCACCTAAAAGGGAGGAAATGGGTGGAGAAAAACAGGTTGAGCGGAGGGTTGTGGCTCAGCTGTTAAGCTTAATGGATGGATTGGAATCAAGGGGCCAGGTTATAGTGATAGCCGCAACCAATATTCCTAATGTTATAGACCCGGCCTTAAGGCGGCCAGGAAGATTTGATAGAGAGATTTCCATCCCTATCCCGGACAGAAACGGCCGTCTGGAGATACTCCATATTCATACAAGGGGGATGCCTTTGTCCGAAGATGTAAGTGTTGAAAAATTAGCCGATATTACCCATGGTTTTGTCGGGGCGGATCTGGAGGCGTTAGCCAGAGAGGCAGCGATGTCGGCCTTGAGAGAAATCTTACCAAAAATTGATTTTGAGATGGCTGATATCCCTTACGAGACCTTACTTAAATTAGAAGTAACAATGGATAATTTCTTAGAGGCGATGAAAGAGGTAGAACCCTCTGCTATTCGGGAGTTCTTTGTAGAGGTACCGGATGTTAAGTGGGATGATGTAGGCGGCTTAGAAAATATCAAAGAAGAATTAAAAGAAGCCGTAGAGTGGCCGCTTAAACATTCAGATATTTTTAAGAAGGCAAATACTAATCCTCCCAAAGGGATTTTACTCTATGGAGAACCTGGAACGGGAAAGACTTTATTAGCCAAGGCAGTGGCCAATGAAAGTGGAGTTAATTTTATTTCAGTCAAAGGACCGAGTTTGATGTCGAAGTATGTCGGGGAAAGCGAGCGCGGAATCCGTGAGGTCTTTAAAAAGGCAAAGCAGGCATCACCCACAATTCTATTCTTTGACGAGATAGATAGCCTTGTGCCTAAAAGGGGCTCGAGTTCCACAGATGCCCATGTAACAGAGAGAGTGATAAGCCAGTTTTTGACTGAGATGGATGGAATTGAAGAACTTAAGGGCGTGGTAGTTTTAGCCGCTACTAATAGATTAGACCTAATTGACCCTGCCCTTTTGCGTAGTGGTAGATTTGACCTTTTGCTCGAATTACCTGAACCAGATGAAGAAACAAGAGAAGAGATATTCAAAATACATACTAAAAATAAACCGCTTGCTAAGGATGTTGATTTTAAAAGCTTAGCCAGGGAGACAGAAGGCAAGGTCGGTTCTGATATCGACTTTATCTGCCGAAAGGCATCCATGCTTGCGATAAGGGAGTTTTTGAGCATAGAGCATAGAGCACAGAGCAGAGAGCTTAAGATTTCAAAGAGGCATTTTGAAGAGGCCCTGAAAGTGAGTAAGCAGAGCGAGTGATGGAAGCTAAATATATTTACGGTATTATTGAGGCATCAGAAGACCCCCACACCAAAATTTCTGGTGTGGGGGTCTATACTATCCCCTATCGGAATATTTCTGCGGTTGTTAGTGATTCATCATTTGTAGATTATACCACTCTTCCAAAGGATCAGGTTGCAAAATACCTTCTCGCTCACCAGCAGGTAATTGAGAAGATTATGGATTCTTACACCATCATCCCTATGAAGCTTGGCACTTATGCCTTAAATATCAGAGAGGTTGAAGAGATTTTATTAAATGGGTACGCAATGTTTAAAGATATATTCAGGAAGATCGATAACAAAATCGAACTTGATGTGGTAGCAACATGGAATGATTTGAATTCAGTAATAAAAGAGATTGGCGAACGGGAAGAGATCAAAGATCTCAAAAGGAAATTGATGTCCGGACCCGAAGGTGTATCTGTAAAAGACCAGGTAAAGATAGGCAGTCTTATCAAGAATATCTTAGATAAAGAGAGAGAAAAAATTGCTTCTGAGATAAAGGCTGTATTAGCGAAGATGAGCATAGATTTGAGGGCGCATGACCTGATGGATGACAGGATGATTTTTAATATTGCCTTTCTAATAGATAAAGACAAAAAGACTGAATTCGAGAAAAGGTTAGATGAGCTGAATGAGTTGTACAATAAAAATAATCCCCCCTACCCCCCTTTAATAAAGGGGGGGCAGGGGGGATTATCAGGTGATAGAATAAATTTTAGATGTGTTGGACCATTACCGGCATATAGTTTTTATACGATAGAGACTAAAAAGATAAGGTTTGAAGAGGTGGACTGGGCAAGGAAGATGCTGCATCTTGATAACAAGGCAACAAAAGAAGAAATCATTAAAGCCTACAGAAACGGCGCCAAATTGTACCATCCTGATAAGAGCCCTGACGTTCCGAATGCAGAAAGACGATTCAATGAGATATACAGGGCATATAGAATCCTTCTCGAATACTGCCAGGGTGATGCCTGTTCATTTAACGAAAAGGGGTTCAGCCAAAATGCCATCATTGTAAAGGTAAGGGAATAGCGTTATGGAAAAAGAAGGAAAGTATATTTATTGCATTATCGGGACAAGCCAGGAAAGAAACTTCGGCCCTATTGGCATTGGTGGAAAGGGTGACGAGGTCTTAACTATTGGCTATGATGACCTGAGTATGGTGGTGAGCAGTCATCCTATGACCAAATTTGTTGTAAACCGGGAGAATATGCTGGCTCATGAGAAGGTAATTGAAGAGGTGATGAAGGAATTTGATAGTGTGTTACCGGTCAGGTTTGGCACGGTTGCATCTGGCGCTGATGAGATAAGAAATCTTTTAGATAGAAGGTGCAGAGAATTTAAGGATCTCTTGAGAGACATGGATCATAAGATAGAGTTAAGCGTTAAAGGAATATGGAAGAATATGGATATTATTTTTAAAGAGATTGTAAAAGAAAATAAAGAGATTAAGAAGGCAAGAGACAAAATCTCAAATCTCAAATCTCAAATCTCAAATTTAAAGACGGAAGTTGGGAAGATGGTTGAGCAGGCACTAGCAAAGAAAAAGGAAAAAGAGGCGGAAAAAATTGTAGATATCTTAAGAAGGACAGCCATTGAGTACAAACTTAATAAAACCATCGGTGATGAGATGTTTATGAATGGCGTCTTCCTGGTAGATAAAGGAAAAGAAAAAGAATTTGACAATATCATGGATGATTTAGGTAATAAATGCAGGGATAGAATAAAGTTTATGTATACCGGCCCCTTTCCTGTATTTAACTTTGTCAATATTGTGATTTATCCAGAGGAATGGGAGAGATAATTGATGTTATCAGGAACAGAAGCGGATATTGTAAATAGCGTTGCCAGATTAAGAGAGGCAACTAAAGACCAGATAAGAAGAAAGGTGGACTTTTCTTCAGCCTATATTGAATTGTTATGCCGCTATCTGGTAAGGAAAGGTTATCTGAATTTTTCGCAAGGCCGTTACTCTTTAGCAAAGGCAGGAATAAAGACATTACTGACTGAAGAATCTATGATTGATAGAGAGTTAATTAAAGAGGTTGCCGGCGAGATAGCCAAGGAAATCCATAGCGAGCTGAACAGAACTGCAAAAGGTATCAAAAATCCCGTTTCTGTTAGAGAAATGAAAAAAGAGACAGGGATTGAATCGCCAGAAGAACCCATAAAAATAAATACGGATTTTGATTATCCCGTAGAAGATGAAAGTCTGGTTTTAGAAAGCAATATCGATAAAATTGGAATAAAGATAGAAAAGGAGAAATCCGATGACATGGATAAGACAGTAAGATTATTTAAGGAAATTCATAAGAGGGGGAGTAAGAGATGACCAAGCCCAAAGGCGAAAAAGGAATTGAAAACCTCAAAGGCCAGATACAAAAAGGTAAGGGTGTGGATATCGGCACAATGTTTGTGAAATGCGCATATAAGGAAGGCAATGAGATCGTCTTTAAGTCGCAGCGAAATACCTTCTTTGATGTTGAACACACTGATTTTACCAAGAAGATCCTTGATAATTCTAAGGTTAAATATATCATTAAAGAAGATAAATTATACGTAGTAGGTGATGAGGCCCTGGAATTTGCCAATATGTTTAATAAAGAGACAAGAAGGCCTCTATCAAGAGGAGTGATAAGCCCCACAGAAAAAGAGGCCATTCCCATGGTTGAATTGTTAATAAAGAGTGTCATAGGTGAGCCAACCTATAAGGACGGAATAGTTTATTTTTCTGTTCCCGGTGAACCTCTGGATGCGGAATTTAACGTCCTCTACCATATAAAAATGGTTGAAGGATTCCTGAAGACATTAGGATATACTCCAAAGCCTATCAATGAAGGCCATGCGATTATATTATCTGAATTAGCTGAAGAAGATTTTACCGGGATGGGAATTTCTTTTGGCGGCGGCATGGTCAATGTGTGCTTAAGTTTCATGTCTGTTCCTGTTTTTAAATTTTCGGTCGCCAAGTCGGGAGATTGGATAGACCAGCAGGTGGCTATGGCAGTAGATGAAACCGCCAGCCGGGTCTCCGCGATAAAAGAATCCTCCCTTGATTTAAGCAAGGAAGGAGGCTTAAGTAAAATTGAGAGTGCTTTATCAATTTATTACAATCACTTAATCGAATATGTAATAGAAAACATAAAACAGGAGTTTACAAAAGCAAGGAGATTGCCGCGAATTACAAAACCTGTATCTATCATCCTCTCTGGAGGCACTTCTCTTCCCAATGGTTTTTCTCAAAGGTTTAAACAAATTTTAGATCGCTTAAAGCTACCCATTCCAGTTGGCTCGGTGAGGATGGCAGATCAGCCTTTAAGAAGTGTGGCTAAAGGTGCATTAGTAGCAGCAAGCGCTGATGAGGCTAAGTTGTAGTAAGTTATAACTTATAACTAAAGACTATGGAACGAGAAGGTAAGTATATATATTGTATTATTGAGTCAAATGAAGCTCAATCCTTTGGCCCGTCAGGGATTGGCGGAAGAGGCAATGAATTGCATACTGTTTGTTTTAATGATATTGCTGCAGTAGTTAGTGATTCACCAATTAAAAAATATCCTGTCTCAAGGGAAAATTTAATCCCTCACGAGCACGCTATTGAGGAAGTGATGAAGACCCATACAGTATTACCGGTAAGGTTCTGCACAATCGCCGAAGATGAAGCGAAGGTAAAAAGAATTTTAGAAAAGGAATACGATAAATTTAAGAACCTATTAAAAGGTATTCAGGGTAAAAGGGAACTTGGTCTAAAAGTAGTTCTTAAAGAGGATGTCATTTATAAAGATATTTTAGAAAAATATAAAGATATAAAGGTATTAAAAGAAAAAATTGCGACATTACCCTCTGAGAAGACATATTTCCAACGTGCAAAAATAGGAGAGATGGTTGAGGCTGCTCTGGAAAAAGAGAAAGAGATTTATAGAGAGGATATCCTGGAGACCCTGTCGCCTTTAGCATTAGAGGTGAAGACTAATAATACCTACGGCGAGCGGATGATTGTAAATGCCGCTTTTTTGGTAGAAAGGCATAAAGAGGCAGAGTTTGACCAGAGGGTTCAGGAACTCGACGCAACATACGGCGATAAAATGAAATTTAAGTATGTGGGGACGCT
>Ga0210044_10007868_pt1 | contig 13446 bp, 10 predicted proteins | sample CryGey13umfilter_2_FD_183959 | JGI IMG/M metagenome (GOLD analysis project Ga0210044, IMG submission 183959) | Groundwater microbial communities from aquifer in Utah, USA - Crystal Geyser 4/9/14 3 um filter (SPAdes) (version 2) | ecosystem: Environmental > Aquatic > Deep subsurface >... | reverse complement strand
CAATAGGTACTGTTGAAGCTGAAGTAAACGCGTAAGTTGGTGAGTAGTTTGAGTACCCGTCAACTAATGAAGCACCCGCTGTATAAGTAAGTGTGAGATCACCAACATCTGTTTTTACCGTAGAAGTAGTGAAGCTGTAGATACAGTTATCTGGATCCGCAGCACCTGAATTGCATTCCATGGTTCCTTCAATGAGATCGAAGAAGTTAGTGGCTGAACTTATTGCCCAATCAGCAGTTCCGTCGACCACTGCGTTAAGCACTTCAGAGTAAGTAGTTGTAATCGCATCCATTTGACCATCACCATCAGCGTCTGTAATAACTGAGGCTAGAGGAGCCGGCGCAGCATAATCGATCTCTGTTCCGAGCGCAGAACCTAAAGCTAATCTATTTCCGTAAACATCACGCGCTCCAAGAGTTACGTGGTGGAGATATGCAGCTTGAGTACCAGCAATACCGGTTGTAAGATTGAAAATAAGTCTATTATCGTTGACTGAAGTAGCAGTTGCACTATAACAGTTACCAAGCGCCGTAGTGAACGATGACGGTATTTCTTCACCAACTGTGTTGTTAGTTGAGTCGTTATCCGCTTCGAAGTTTCCCGCTACTACTGAATCATCTAGCATTGATTCACTAAAAAGTGTTTCCATTGCATCAATTTTAGCGTCTGCATTAGTGTCGCAAGAATAAGTATTAATAATTGTTGGAGCAGTTACGTGCCACTGTGTACCACTTACAGTAGGCATATAGACATATGCGCTATTTACCGGGTTACCTGCCACGTCTGATACATAGTTAGCGTTTTCTACTGGCGTAAAGACTGCATTACTTGGTTTAGTGGTTCCGCCATTATAATAGGCTGCTGAGTTGTCGTTAAAATGAACTTCCACCGTTGACCCATAAAGATGCTTAACCAGGTTTCCTGTTGCTGAGCTAGTTGTAATGTCTCCACCATTTAGTACAGCCCAAGATCCAAGTCCAGCTACGGTTCTCGCTACAGTCATTGCCCCAAGGCTTGCGGTACTAGCAGTACTCGTATTATTTAGCAATTCGCCGCCTCCAGCACCATCTGTATATACTCTAACGTCCTCAGTGTAATTAATAGCAAAAAAATCCTGATTGTGAACATCACCCATTCCACTTCCTCCTGAAATAATGCCAACAACTGGTTTTGCAGCATCCGCAATAGTTACCGAAGCATGAGAAAGTGCGTTACCGCTTGTAAGCGTTAGGTTATTTAGATTATTTGTATAACTAAAAATCGGGTCGGTTGCCGAACCTGTTACGAATGAGTTAGCTGAAACACTAATATCTAAATTCGCATCCACTCCTGTACAGGTAAGACCTGTTACCGCAAGGATGAGATCTGTTGTTGGCACATCCACTGTCCAGTCCCCAGCGTCATATGTACAGCCAGTAACGTTTTCGTCAAAAACCCAGCGAACAGTGTCTACTGTTCCGTCGTTGTCAGTGTCTAGGTATGACGCTGAAGTAATAGTGTCTGCCGCCTGTGCCGACAATGTGGTTAACAAAATTCCAGCCATTGCTACAAATAAAATAGAAACCAGTGTTCTAAAATTACTTGTTACTAACTTGGTATTTGATATTATCATAGTAAAATTAAACAGGGACGCTCCCTTTAAACATCCTTATAATCTCATATTTTTTTCGAAAAGTAAAGCTCATTGTCACCAAGAAAATTCGCCTTCCATTATATGGTCTGGTGAAGGTGCGTTATTACCATCCCTTAGCTCAAGTGTGATTACAATTTTTGCGTAATCATCCAAATCATAAGTAACCTCACTTACATTCTTTTCCCAAACCAAACCAAATTTGCCATCTGCCCGCGGGAACATTTCTCCGGTTGAAAAAAATTCAGAAATACCTGGCTTCACAAGCCAACCCTCATAATAGTGCGAAGCCGAATCAATCGACGGCAACTCAGCTACAATTACGTGAGTAAATAATTCATCCAGTGTCTCCCGTCGAGCAAAGCCTTTTGCCCCCGTTTTTGAAATGTCAAGTAGTTGAACTTCCTCGATTTCACCGTTATTGTCTTCGATCGGTGCGAGAATTTTAAGTTTATCCATTTTTTGCACAGTTTCTTCGGGAGGCACAGACTCACTCTCTTTGCTTTTATTAAACACCGAAACCAAAGTAATGATCACTAAAATAATAACAAAACCCGTCACTATTTTCGTACGTGATCGTTTTTCTCCACCTTCTGGCTTCGGAGCTTTGTAATTTGATCTATGTTGAGCGTATCGCATTGTTACTTTTAAATATCAAGATCTTCCCAGCCACCAACATCTGACAAAAATGAGCTAGGAATTTTTTTAGTTTTTTCAATAACCTCCCCTAGTGCGTCACGCACGATAGTCGGTTCTTCGTACAAATCCTTAAAAACCGTTTTCGATGGTTCGTAGTCACGACTCACACCACTTGAATAGGCCGAACCATAAGCATGAGCACGACGCAACTGGATCAGTTCTGTTTGTTCTTTTGGTATTTCATCCAGAAAAATCGAGGGCTGTTTAATCTCGACGTGTTCATACCCAGCTGTGAGTGGGTAGGTCAAAAAGAGCTTCTTTCGAGCCCGAGTTGTGGCCACATAAAAAAGTCGCCGCTCTTCCTCAACCCCACCTTCCTCGTACGCCTTTGAGTTCGGAAACGAACCTTCTGTTAAATTAATCACAAACACAGCATCCCACTCAAGACCTTTTGCCTGGTGAATTGTAGAAAGAACTAGCTTATCCTCGTTAGTCGACTCGTATCGATCCGCTTTAACTCCAAATTCATCAGTCAAACTAACGGCCTCCAAAAAATCACTTAAGTTGTCGTATTGCTCAGCAAAAATTGCAAACTGCTCAATGTCTTCAAGGCGTTCTTTATAATTCGGAAATTCATTTTCAAGATAAGCTTGGTACTCCGCGTTCGTGGCAAGTGCTCGAATATAGTCAGAGACAAAATCTCGAGCCGAAAAAATTGAGTTTAAAACCCTAGCCATACTTTCAAAACCAGCCTGCGCTTTTTTCCCGCCAGGAGGTTTAAAAGCTATGGCTTCTTTGGCTGAGCTCAGTTCTCCAGCTGCGCGTGCAATCTTTTGCGCTGTTACAAGGCCGATCCCCGGGTGAATCCGTAGTGCTCTTACCCACGCCATACCATCTTTGACATTATGAACAATTCGCAGATGAGCTACAATGTCTTTAATATGACTTCGCTCAAAAAATTTCATCCCTCCGCGATAATCGTAGGGAATGTTCCGTTTCATAAGCTCAAACTCAAGCGCTTGGGAGTGATAAGCGGCTCTAAACAAAACTGCAATCTCTCGGTAATCAGTTCCCTCAGCATGAAGTTCGAAAATCTGTTCAGTAATATACTGTGCCTCCTGACCAGAACTAGAGGCTGGAACCACGTAAGGCAAGTCCCCAGGTTTTACAACCGCGATTAACTCTTTTTTAAACTGATCCTCATTATTCAAAATTACAGCATTTGCCACATCCAAAATTTGCGGTGTTGAGCGGTAATTGGTAGTTAGTTTAAAAGTCTGTGAACCCTCATATTCCGAAGGAAAACCCAAAATATTTTTAATTTCTGCTGCTCTAAAAGAATAAATACTCTGCGCATCGTCACCAACCACTAAAATATTTTTGTGGACCGAGCCCAGCAAACGAACAATCTCGGCCTGAATAACGTTTGTATCTTGAAACTCGTCTACCAAGATATATTCAAATTGTCGCGCAAGATTCTGCGCAATGTCTGAGTTCGTCTTCAGAAGTTCGAGAAGCTTAAGTAAAAGATCGTCAAAATCCATTGCATTTTGCTCAAGTTTCATCTTTGCGTAAAGTAAACTCACGTTTCTAATTTCGTCAATTATCGGTAAAAACTTCGGATGTTTAATTTCAAGAGCAGATTCTAGATCGACTCCTTTATTTCTCTGAAACGAAAAGAGCGATTGTAATACTCGGGCGTTAGGAAAACGCTTATTTTTTGTCTCAATTTTCAAATCTTTAATACAGAGCGAAACCAAATCACGCCCATCCTCCATATCCAAAATCGAAAAATTTGAGGCGTAGCCCACCCATTCTGCGTACTTTCTGAGAAGACGATTGGCAATTGAATGAAACGTGCCCGCCCACAAACCGCTCGGATAAACACCAAGCAGATTCTCCACCCGAGAAATCATCTCTTTTGAAGATTTATTGGTAAAAGTTAAGAGCAAAATATTAGCCGGCGAAACCCCCTGCTCAAGCAAGTACGCAACCCGATAGGTGATAGTTCGCGTTTTACCGGAACCAGCTCCTGCTAGAACTAAAGTTGGCCCATCCCCTTCAGTTACGATTGGTAATTGCTCTTCGTTTAGCTCACTTTTATAATCAATCTTGAAATTTCGCTTCCCTGGAGTCCCCTGTAATACAAATTCTTTCATAGCAAAGTTATTTTACCATAAATAAAAAATCCCGTTTATTTAGGGATTTTATATTTTGAATTTTCATCTAAAGCTTAACTTGGTAGGTGTATGTTTTTTATACACACCCTTTTCGGTAGAATAAGGGTAAATGATCAAAAATTAATTTGCTAATGTTAGCTATATTGTAAATTTTATACACACCCTTTTCGGTAGAATAAGACCTTATCCAAAACTCCACCACCACCTCTCTAAACCTAAACAACCAATGGTAGATCGTGAACGGTATTTGATCTACCGAGTAAAACATCCGCAATTCTATATGCGCCGTGCGTTGGAGCTTCAATAAAACCGTTCCACGCCATTCTTGCTAAAGAACCACTTTCTACCCAGTCCATTAGCCATTCGTTCGTATATTTTGGATCAAGTGCATCAATACCACCACCAACCTGTTCAAGCCAATGATGATTAAAGTCTTCCTGACTACCAACTGGTGGCGCCATAATTATCGGCAGACCAAGTCCTGTGTAAAACGAGAGTTCGCTCGGCTTTGTCCAGAGAATATCAATTCTCTGCATAAGTTGATCAAACTTAGCAAAGTATTTTGGCCTCGTGTCTTCAATTAAAATCTTCACACCTTTACCCATCTCAGATTCTAAGCCAAGTTTTTTTAGTTCACTTATAAAATAATCTGCCACTTCTTTTCGCACTCCTGCAACCAAATGCAGAATAATTTTCTTTGATCTAATTAATTTCTTTAAACTACTTGCAATTTCGATTCCCATTTCTCGTTGCGCACCTGCCCCACCAACTGCAAAAGCGATATTCAATATCTTCGCCTGTTGCGTTCTTATTGATTCGCAGTAGCGAACTCCAAGCTCGGAAACCAAAGTTTTGTAAGTGTGTGAAGTAAAAATTCCGTTTGGATCCAAATTACAAATTCTTCTAGCTAAATTTTTAGTGGCAATTGATGAACTCACTCCGCCAATAAGCGATGTTGGCAATGGAAAACCTGTGAGTTCAATATTTTTTTTTGGAACTCCATAAAGTTGCAGTCGTTCAACAACCCGACCATTAGGCGCAAAATAGCGGACACGACTAGACCGTGGGCGCAGAGGTGCCCACGCGCGATTAATGTCAGCGTCGGTTGCTAAACAAAAAATTTCACCTGGGTAGTCAAAATACTCCGCAGCAAAGGCTGGTGGTGAAAAAGTTGAAAAAATTGGTTTTGGATTCTTTGCCAATTTTTCAATCAAGTGCTTCATGTGATCCTTATTGTGGATCAAATTATAGATATTTCGCAACTGCAAGCTTGGGTGTGACAAATCTCGTTTGGGATAGAATTCTGGAATTCGTTGTAATTCATCCATTGCCCAAAAAACCCCCTGACCTACGACTGGCGTCTTCTTAAACCTTGAGATTTTTTCGTAAAATGACTGCCCGGTGTCCCAAAGTTTTCGATCAGATTCAGGAATCCCCTTATAATTATTGGCGATAATTACCTTTCCGCCAACCGCAAACTCCTTCATAACATTCGCTGGGCGAGCATGACCATACCCCATATTAACTGCAATAACATGGGCAATATTCTTATTATTTCCCCCTACTTTTTCCATATCTACTCATATTGTACCACAGTCCACACTAAAGCCCTTGCCAAAAATATGCTTTTGATGTAGCATAGCCAAGTAATCGACAGAAAATATGTCTAAAATTTGCAAAGTAACAGGAAAAACCCCACTTACAGCTAATAATGTAAGTCACTCAAAACGTCGAACAAAGCGTCGACAAATGCCAAACCTGCAGGAAAAGCGGATGTTTAATCCTGCAACAAGAACAATGGAAACGATAACTATTTCAACTCGAGGCCTACGCACACTTGCTAAATGGCTAAAAGAAGGAAAAACTTTCGATCTTCGAATGTTCAAATAAAAAAACAGTAAAAAAGTCCAAGCCAAGCTTGGACTTTTTTGTTTATGCGAAAAAGCTTGACTTAAAGCTAATTTTGGACTACTATATCAGTCAAAACACTTGACGAACAGGATAATTCAAAGGAGGAATGATGAAAACAGTTATCGTCATGCAAGGTATCTCTGGCGCCGGGAAGACGCTGTACGTCACCAGCTACTATCCTGAAGCAGTTGTGGTTAGCGCCAACAACTACTTCACGGACACGTTTCAAAACTACCGGTTCGACCGGCGGTTTATCCAGCACTCGCACAACCAGTGCTTGAGCCACTTCAATAGTGCGCTCGAGCACGGCAAGGAGCTGGTGATCGTGGACAACACGAACACCACGATCGATGAGATCGAGGCTTACGCCAAGTTGGCCCTTGAGGCGGCAGGTTACCGTGTGGAAGTCCACACGATTCTCGAGGACCCGGAAGTGGCACATGCTAGGAACATTCACAGTGTGCCACTGCACGCTGTGATGAACCAGCATCAGAAGCTTGAAAGCTCTCTGAAGCACATGAGGCAGAGCTGGCACCACAGCTTCGTCTGCGTCTAGCCACTGCAAGAGCCCTGCTCATGCAGTGGCTCTTTATTTAGCAGAAGCAACAATCTCTTCACACAGTTCTATAAGCTCAGCAGCTCTTTCAAAACTAATTTCAATTCTCATTGATAATTCATCTGGACTTATTTCTGCCACTTCCCGACAAAGCATCATACCAATTTCTGCAAAACCCTCTAACTCCTTTTGTGTTAAATTATGAATTACGGTAACCGGATAAAGTGCCAAGTGGTCAACCATTTTGGAAAATGGCTTGTCCTTTGGAAAATCCCAGCCAATCAGACGCAACCCCTTACAAGTCCCGTATTGCCTTGATCTATCCGAAAATCGCGCGTTAGTAACCAGCCAAACTTCATCAAAGTGCAGACACTTCCCCACAGCAGAGCCGTCAACCAAATCCAAAAATCGACTCCAGGTGGCCATCGTGTCTTTCAATTTTACAATTCCGCGAAAATCATTGCGAAATTTTGCTTCAATAAACATTCGTCTATTATCCTTTTCTGCAATCACATCAACCTCATGATTAACACACGACCCCTCGAGGTCATCAACCGGCACATACGCCTGGTAATTGTAGGCATTTAAAATTGACGCGACATATTTTTCAAACTTGAACCCAGCTGGCCCCATTTTTCGGATGCCCTCCCGAATATTGTACTTACAAGAATAACAAACACTGTCTTTTCTTAGTTCGTCTCGAACAATTTCGTAAAGTTTTCTAGTAGAAATTCCGTCGTAAACCTGAGCCTCGACCCGCTTTACTACAGCTTCAACAAGCGCTGGTTTCGCACCAGTTCGAAGCATACTTTGTCTAACTTTTTCAATACTAAACGGCGATCTATCACCGCTCGATTTTATTACCTCCATAATAATTTTACAAACGCTAAATCAGTTTTAGTAAGTGAACCCACAAAAAACCAATATCTTTATAAAACTATTGTACCACATTCGCCATTAACCCACGCCCTAATTTAACCGACTGTTCTTCAGCTAAAGTTTCTTTTTCTGAGATATAACCCGAAATCAGATCAATTGCTTCGTCGCGTTTATCTTGATCTATAAGTTCAAGCGAGTATTTTTCAAGAAAACGGAATTGAAACTCCTCACGTATGTCGTGGTCCTCAACCTGTAACCACAACTGTTGGTCATATAGACCAGCTACAGACTTTTCCTTAAGCTGAGACTCAATATAAGTAATTAAATCGTTTTGAAAGTCAGACAAAGATTTGTCGGACAAATCTTCTTTTGAAGTTCTTGGTTTTAAAAAATCAACCAAAGCCTGCACCTGAACATCTGGATTCTCGAGATTCAAGTGTAGATCTTGCGTTTCGTAATAAGGCTTCATCTTGAGCACAATATCGTCAGGTCGTTTGTCAATATCAGATGACAAATAACCATCAAGAAGCGCCCTTGCAGTACCAAAATCCATGTCTGTATCAACAATGCTGTACACCACATAAAATAGCGACTTCGCAGCTTCGTTCCGGAGTCTACCACCCTCATTAACAATAAAATCTTTCATAAAGACCGCCTGATTGTGACTACGTTGAGGATCACCAATTGCGTAACCTCTACGGTGACGTAACCACTGCAGAGAATCTGTTGTTGGCAAATCAAAAATTCGGAGAATTCCAAGCACCTGAGAAAAACCAGCTGTTACTCGATAATCTGCTTTAACCCCAACAATTTTTTCAATCTGCTCAATACCATAATCCAGTCCAGCAAACGAGCAGGCGTTTGCTAGGTAGTACTCGTTGTTTGCGTAATTTCCTGGTGGAATGTATGCGTAGGTTCCGCGCGGTACAGAAGTAACCTCAATAGTCCAATTTTCGATATCGAGCGAGAACATATGAATCGCATCGCAGTGAGGTTCAGTAACTCCCTTTCGGCCATCGAGTCCCAAAACCAAAACGTTGATATGCGTTGCGTCACCAAAGTCGGTTTTACTGTCGCTCAGTTTACTTTTTCGCATGTCCGCAACATCAACCACAACAGCACTCATTTCTGGAGTTTCTTGCCAGGGACTGCCACCAGTTTTAAAGTAAATTCCTGCTCCAATAATAAAAGCGGTTCCCACTAAAATTACAAGTGTCCAGGCTAACAACCTAATCTTCCTTTTCATACGTTATAAAACTACATTAATTTTCAAAGTCTGACAAATTTAAACTATACCCAATTAAATTAATCTTTATAGTTATACAAATTTTAAGTTCTAATTATTTAAATAAACAAAAAACCCTCAAGATATTGAGGGTTTTTTTCGAGGTTTATAGAAGTGCGTCTTTTGCAGCTTTGTTAACTCCGAATTTTAGCACTGTTTTTGCTGGAATGTTGATGTCAGCCCCAGTAAGTGGGTTTCGACCCTTTCGAGCAGCTCGGTGCTTCTTAGCGAATTTTCCAAGACCTGGAAGCATGATTTCGCCAGATCGTCCGATTTCTTTGTAAAGAAGTGCAACAAATTTGTTGTAGTATTCTTCAGCCTCTTTCTTTGATAGTCCCCATGTTTCTGACAAAGCTGCCATGAACTGTGACTTTGTTAGTCGCTTTTCCATAGTGTGTAATATTTACTTATGAATGAAATTACAGGCAAATCGTAGCATAAACTAGCCCATATGCACAAATAGCTGTGCATAACGCCCTGTGAATAAATATTTTTTTCTCAAACTACAGCGGTAAAGTTACAGTAAATTCCGTTCCAACACCCTCCCGACTCCTGAAGCTAATTTGTCCATTATGAGCCTCAATAATCGATTTTACAATGTAGAGCCCCAGTCCGATACCGTTTGTATTTAGCGATTGTGCGTTTGAAGCTCGGAAGAATTTGTCGAAAATATTTACCTGTTCACCCTCTGGAATACCCACACCATTATCTGCAATTATTATTTTTACTGTCTTCACTGTCTTGCTGAATTTAACTGTTATGTTGCCATTTTTTCGGGAATATTGGAGAGCGTTCTTAACCAGGATCTCAATAACTCGGCGGATTTTTTCAGCATCAATTTTAACGTTAGGTAAAGATGTTTTTGGTAAATTGACCACGCAGTCGATCTGTCTAAGACTGCATTCATTCGCCACACCTTTGATTACCGAACTGGCCAAACTTGTAATCGAGGTGTTTTGTTTATCGAGCACCATTGTTCCGCGCTCAACATCGAGCACCATATTCATATTGGTGATCGTTTGCAAAATATCCAGCTCACTATCCAGAATCTTGTACAGAAATTTGATTTGTTCTTGATTTAATTCGCCGAGCTCGCCTGCAATTAACGCCTCAATACTCCAACGCATCTGACTAAGCGGAGTTCTAGTAACATGTGTAAGTGCTGTAATGAAACGCGATTTTAGTTCATCAAGCGCATTGATTTTTGTTTCCATTTTCCGCTTTTCTGAGATATCCCTCGAAATAACAACGATGTTAATCACTTTTCCATTCTGATCAATTACAGGTGCTAGTGTCATATTACACCAATCCCTATTCGATGCTCCAAAAACTTTTCCATGAATGTGTTCTGCATCAAAATTTACAATTTCTCCCTGTTTCACCCGATCCAAAGCCTCTTTTATTTTTTCCTGGCTCCCGTCACTAAAAGTCATTAGATAGTTCCAACCAATTGCCTGTGAAACATTTGTAAATCCGTGCTCGAGCATCCCCCCTTTACTAATGTGAATTACATTACCGTTATCATCGAGAAGTTTTATGCAGTCAGGTAACGCATCGATCAGTGTTCTTAATTTTTCTTCTGAGATTCTTATCGCATCCTCCGTTTTTTTGTCTTTCGTGATATCCGTAAACAGTGCCATAACAACTGTTTTGCCCAGATACTTGATTGGTGCCGCCGAAGTTAGTACATCAATATTTTTTCCACGCATCGTAATAAACTTTTCACGAAGCGAGCCCGATTGAATACCATTATCAAGTTCATTTTTAATCCGATTTTTTACGATTTTTTGAGAATCTGGATGAATAAAATCAATGACCTTCTTTCCAATCAACGCCTCCGGTGAATCAGCCTCAAGAATTTCCGCACCGGTTGCATTAGAGAACAATATATTTTTTCCGTCATGCAGTACTATTCCGCTCGGTGCTAAATTTAACAGTTTTTTGTAGCGTTCTTCGCTTTCTTTAATTGCAAATTCATCATTTTTTTGTTTTGTAATATCCTGTACAGTTCCGATTCCTTTAACTGGCTTACCATTTTTATCAAAATCTAGCTCTGCTATTTCACGTACCCACCTATCTTCACCGTTAACGATAATTCGGTGCTGAATATTATATGGTTTTTTATTCAAAGCCTCATTCCAAGCACGTTTTACTTCAGCGAGATCTTCAGGATGAATATATGCAAAGAATTTTTCAATTGTGATCACCTCACCGATTTCTATACCAAAAATGGCATAAGTTTCATTTGACCAGCGTAGAATTCCAGTATTAATATCTAAGTTCCAATTCCCTATATGTGCGACAGACTGGGCTCTTATTAATTCTTCCCTACTCTCTTCTAATTCCATTTCAGCATTCTTTCGGTTAGTGATGTCCCTAGTAACACCTAAAATTCCTGTCGGTTTACCAGTTTCGTCCCTTAGAAAGCTGAGGTTTATTTCAGCCGGAAAAATACTTCCGTCTTTTCTTAGTTCTGTAATTTCAAGAACTATGAATCTATTTTTTTCGACTCCTGGATCGCTATCATGTTTCATCTCTTTCATGAAAACGTTTCGCATCTTGTCGATAGAGTCGGGTGAGATAGTTTTTTCAAATCCCGCCCGCATAACCTCTTCTACCGTAAAACCACGTTGTTTTTCTACAGAAGGACTAACATAGGTGTAGTTCAACTTTAGGTCCATTGTCCAAATTACGTCCGAAATATTTTTATTGTGTAGCTCATACTTAACTTCAGCAGACTTACGTTTTGTGATATCTAAAATTAATGCAACAACCGCCTGTTTTCCGTCTACTTTATATGAAGATAGTGAAAGTTCTATTGGAAATATTTCTCCATTTTTTCGCACTCCTTCGTACTCAACACTGGTTCCAATAATATCCCCTTCGCCGGTTTTTATGTAATTGAAAATCGATTCACTATGTGTGGAGCGATATTTTTCAGGAATGATAATATCTAATGTTTTTCCAACAGCCTCCTCCTCCGTAAAGCCAAACATACGTTCAGCACCTCGGTTCCAGTGAACAACCGTACCCTGGTCGTCTACAGCAATAATCGAAGCATTAACCGTTTCTGAAATACCTTTAATCTCCTCCTCTGAAACTTTAAGCTCACGTACTTTATCCTCTACCATCACCTCGAGTCCGTGAGTGTATTGCTCAATTTTTCTAGCTTGATTTCTAATGATTTTCTTCTGAGTCCGCAATCCGTAGCTAAGCATTAATAGAATTGCAAAAAACAATAGCGCGGTAAAGAGGAAAATTATTACTCTAATTCTAGTTAGCGCAGATAGAAGTTCTGTTTCAGTGAAGTAAACATTAACCACAATATCACCAGAAGGAAGAGACAGTGGAGCATATATTTCCACAGCTTTCTTTACTCCAAGCGTAGATAATACAGAATCGTCAACCTCTTCAAGAACTACGCCTTCTGCTAAAGATTTATTAACATTATTCTGTTCGTAAATAGAACCTGTGGCGATTAACCCGTCATTTGACCAATACACTAATCCATTTGGACCCACAATAGCAATTCTAGATACTTCAGAAAGTGTTTCTAAATGGTGAGCTATCTCAGAAAAAATTAACTGAGATTCACTTGAACTATAATTTTTCAAATCTATATTTTGAGCTTCATATTCAGTAGCTTGCTCCTGAATAACATAGGGAACTCTTCCAATAGTTCCTTTTCGATAATAATCAGTTATTGCACTAGTTAAAATCAAAGAAATCGCTACACTAAAAACAACAATAAATGCTAAAAATAACCCTACCGATTCTAAAACTTTTTGCCGATTTTCGTCTTTAAAATTTTGTCTTTTCATATCCTCCTAAATATTGTTGAGTATACAATATTTAATCACACAAAACAAAATTTCCTGTGATAAAATCTCATCTATAAACAAAAAAACCGCCATTAAAGTTCACACTCAATTAAGCGGTCAGTAGCGGGCAATTTTAGAGCCCATAGTAAGTGATAGTGGCCTCAATCGCAACAGAGTACTCGTTTTGCCAGTAGTCAACATACTTAGCACCCTTGTGCTTAGGCTCTCGTCCTTCGGGAGTAAACTGTTCAACATGCAGAAAACGCCGATCACCGCCCTGGGCAGCGTCCTGAAACGCCATGTCCACATATCCATCGAGTCCATTGTCTGTAAACGTGAGCATATTCCTAAAATCAATGTCCTTTTCAGGTTTCACTGAATAGGAAATATACTTACTTGGTCTCAAACTTTTAGTGCGACTAAATTATTAAATATTTCATCTGGTTTGTAATATTCAAGAACTGCTCTTGGGCGGTCGTTTAGTTCGCGTTGGACGCGTTTGAGTTCCCGTGTAGACACCTTATCGAATTCTGTACCTTTTGGAA
>Ga0210044_10007861_pt1 | contig 13449 bp, 8 predicted proteins | sample CryGey13umfilter_2_FD_183959 | JGI IMG/M metagenome (GOLD analysis project Ga0210044, IMG submission 183959) | Groundwater microbial communities from aquifer in Utah, USA - Crystal Geyser 4/9/14 3 um filter (SPAdes) (version 2) | ecosystem: Environmental > Aquatic > Deep subsurface > Groundwater... | reverse complement strand
GAGAGGCGGTTCAGGTCGGCGCGCAGGTAACGATCGGAGACGATGAATCGCCAGTAGGCCACGACTCCGACCACCGCCGAGAGCAATAGCAGCAACCCGATGACCAGGCGTCCGTTGTTCTTTCTGCCCCCGGGTGCCATCGCTCACTCCACCTTCTTGTCGCGGCTGGTGACCACCAGAATCATCAGCCCCGTGCCCACCGCGCCACCGAGCACGCCGCCGATGATCGCTCCGATGCCTCCCAGCGGGGCCCCTCCCGCCACGACCCCGAAGACCATTCCAATCACTCCGCCCCAAAGGAGCTGTAGTGCAGTCTTCACCCTTGGACACTCCTTCGTGGGAACCGCCGAAGCACGTTATCGTTGAGAACTATGGGACAGATGCCTCGAGCTGCCAGCAACTTTGTCCACTCGAGCGCAGATTGTCAAAGGCCCTATTTCAGCGCCTCGGTGCGCGCGACACCGAAGTTGCGGTGGTGGCACAGTGTTTCCGAGGCCTCCGGGGGCAGCAGGTACCGTCGGTCCACCGCCAGCGAGGCCACCTCCTGACCCACGCCGATGCCGAGCATGAAGCCCTGGCCGCACATCCCCACCGCCAGCGTCAGCCCCTCGATGCCCTCCACGTTGCTCACGATGGGGATCCCGTCGGGCGTCATGGGGTAGCAGCCGCGCCACACCCGGCGTACGAGGAGGTGCCGCAGCCGGGGGACCAGGCTGATCATGCGCGCCGCCAGGATCGGTAGGAACTCCGACAGGCTCTCCCGATCGGTGCCGACGAACAGCTCCCTGGGTGTGTAGCAGAAGATGATCTGGCCCTCGTGGTTCTGGCCGAAGTAGAAGTTCGCCGTTCTTCCCTCGGGTCCCGGGCGCAGGTCCACCACCAGCGGCTTGATGAAGTGCTGCACCGGGGCGGTGATCCCGGCCTCGTGGCTGTCGGGGGTCACCGGGATCGGAATCCCGAGCATCCTTCCGTGCTCCGCCGCGTCGGATCCCGCGGCGACGACCACCAGCTTCGCGTGGTACTCGCCGGCATCGGTTCGCACGCCCCGGATCGCGCCGCCCTGCACGTCATAGCCCGTGACGCGCTCGCTGGTGCGTAGCTCGGCCCCCATGCGCTGGGCGTGGCGCATCAACACCACCGGCAGCAGCAGCGGCGAGACCTGACCATCGCCGGGCGAGTAGGTCCCGCCGCGCAGCGTGTCCCGCGTGATGCCCGGGACCAGCTCGGCCACGGCATCGGCGTCGATCCAGTCGTTGACCAGGCCGTGGGCCCGCTGCTTGGGGAGCAGTGATCGGAGCGTGGTCTCCACCCCCTCGGAGTAGGCGGGGAAGCAGTAGCCACCCGGCTTCCACCCGATCTCGTCGCCGTGCTCCTCCTTCCAGGTGGACACCACCGCCAGCGTCCTGGCGCAGAGCAGGATCTTGGCCGGGTCGGAGTGTGTCGCCCGCACCCCGCCGATGGCGGCCTTGTTCTCGCCCTGGCCCACCGCGGGGCGGCGATCCAGCACGAGGGTCTTCAGCCCGCGCAGCGCGAGGTAGTAGGCCGATGGCACACCCACCGATCCGCCACCCACCACGATGGCGTCGAAGGTCGTGTCAGCCATGGTTCGCCTCCTCGTCACCGTGGTCAGATGGGGCGAAGGCGCCCAGCGGGGTCTCGGCCTCCAGGGGTCGAACCGTGCCGGGCGTCACGTGGTCCAGCTGCACGCCTTCTTCGCGGAAGATGCGGCGGATGAGCTCGGTGCAGGTCTTGCCGCCGCAGCCGCCCATGCCCGATCGGGCCAGGGCCTTGAGCTGGTTCATGTCGCGTACGCCGGCCCGGATCTGGTCCACGATGGTGCTCTTCCGTATGCGTTCGCAGCGGCAGACGATGGGGTCGGGGTCGAACCCGGCGCGCTCCGCTCCGCTCTCCAGCGAGGCTCCCCGAATGCGGAAGCCCGCCACCACCAGGCGCTCCTGCGCGGGGACGTCCAGCAGCAGCAGGTGCCGTCGGTCCTGCTCCGGGCGCTGGCGCAGCGCCATCACCCGGCCGCGCCCGACGAGGTTGCCCTGCATGTCCACCGTGTCCACCTCCTGGCCCAGGGGCACGCGGTCGGGGGACAGCTCGAACGGCAGCATCAGCAAGGCGCGCTGTCCCGTGGGGTCGTAGTCGTTGATCACGAGGTTGATCGCGAGGCCGGGACAGACGCTGACGCACTCGCCGCAGCCGAGGCAGGCGCCCTCGAAACGCGGCAGGCTCATGATCGAGTCGCCGGCCAGTGAGATCAGGTGCTCGGGGCAGGCGTCACGGCAGGGGTCGCAGGGGATCTCCTGAACGCAGCGGATCAGGGGGTACACCGGAAGGGGCAGATCGGCGGCGACGAACGGGGTCTCCTGGCCGGGGCGGCTGCGGAGCACGGCGGCCAGATCGGGCCAGTGCGGGGGGATCTCGACGTCGATCCCCATCGCTTGTGCGATCTGCCGGCCGGTGATGCGGCCGCCGAAGATGGCCGCCGAGGCCTCGGCGATCTCGGAGGTGTCCCCTGCGGCGAAGACCTTGATCCCGACGTCCGCCGCCTTGCGCATCAGCTCGTCGCAGGAGCTGAGGCCCACGGCGATGAGCAACGTGTCCACGGCGTAGGTTCGCTCGGTGCCGGGGATGGGCTGGAACGTGTGGTCGATCTCGGCGACGGTGACCGATTCCACCCGGTCTCGGCCCTCGGCACACAGCACCGTGTGGCGGGTCCAGATCGGCACCCCCAGCCGACGGATCTTGTCCGCGTGGACCCGGTAGCCGCCCACCTCGGGCAGCGCCTCCACCAGCCCCACCACGTCGATCCCGGCCTGTAGCGCGTGGTACGTGGCGATCAGACCGACGTTGCCGCCGCCCACCACGAACAGGCTGGAGCAGGCCCGGATCAGGTCGCGATTGACCAGGGTCTGAAACCCCCCCGCCCCATACACCCCCGGCAGATCACAGCCGGGGAAGGAGAGGCTCTTCTCCCGCGCGCCCAGCGCCACGAGCAGGGTGTCGAACGTCACCAGGCGGTAGCCAGCGGGGGTGACCACCCCCACCTTGCCGTCCCCGAAGACCCCCACCGCGGTGCTGCTGGTCCAGACCTTCACCGACGGAAAACGGCCCACCTCCTGCGCCAGGATGCCGCCGATGTCGATGCCGCGCGTTCCGGCCCAGCAGTCGGCCACCGAGCCGAAGAACTGGTGCGTCTGCAGCGTGAGCTTGCCGCCCAGCGCCGGCTTGTCGTCCACCACCAGCACCTCCACGCCGAGCTGCCCCAGCTCCACCGCCGCGCACAGCCCGGCCGGGCCGCCGCCCAGTATCAGCACCTGTGTGTGGTGCTCACCAGGTCGCCCCACCGCCAGCGGCCGGTCGTCGGGGGGCAGGGGGGGCCGCCCGTCACAGCTCTTCACGCGCATCCCGGACCGGACCGGGGTCATGCAGGACTTCAGCGGGCGACCGTCCACCAGCACCGTGCACTGGGAGCACTGCCCGTTGACGCAGAAGATGCCCTGGGCCCCGCCGTCCTTGTGGTGGTGGCCGAAGGCCGTGATGCCCGAGGCGTACAGCGCCGAGCTCACCATCTCGGCCGGGCGAGCCAGCAGCGGCTGTCCGTTGAAGGTGAACGGGATGGTCGCGGGGGGCAGGGGCGAGAGCACCGGGTGACGCTGGATCCGACGCTGGGTCATGGGGCGACCTCCGTCGAGGAGCAGGACAGCTGCGCCAGTTCGAGTCCCAGAACGGGTCGCACCAGGCTGCTGCGCCAGGTGCCGTCGCGGGTCATGAGCGACCAGCGCGCCAGCGCCGCGGGGCTCTCGACCAGCAGCGTGGCGGCGCCGGCCGCGCGTGCGCGCTCCAGGCGATCGTCGGCCAGCCGCCGGGCGCCAGGAGGCTGGTTGAAGCGCGGAGGCAACGGGTCCGGGCCCACGTCCACCGGCTCGTGCCCCAGCGTTCGCACCAGCGCCACCTGTCGCGGCTGGCTCGCGTCGCAGGCCACGCGGGCGGGGCGCTCGGGCCGGGGCAGGCGTTGGCCCCGTGCCCGGATCAGGTCGTCCAGCGGCTGCACCCCGTCGGCGCCGCCGGGATCCAGCGTGAAGCACCCTGCGGATGGTGGGTCGAGGGTGATGCCCGCACCGTGCACGTCGAGTCGCTCGAGCACGCCGATGGCCGCGTCGAGCTGGTGTACGAGATCGGTGGGCCGCAGCAGCCCGTCATCCAGCAGGGCCAAGAGCGGCAGATCGCCGGCCACCAGCGTCGGTCCGTCCGGGTGCGCCACCGGCAGACCCGCGGCGCGCAGCCAGGTGGAGCCGTCCGGCCGCAGCTGGTCCGCGATCCAGCCCAACAGCGCCAGGGCGGTGTCCAGGCCCTCGCGCTCCAGCAGCTGGATCGGGGCGGCTTCGCGCAGCGCAGGCGGGTCCAGCAGCTGCAACTGGTCGACGAAGGCTTGCACTGCGGCGCGCGGGCCGTCGCGGCCCGCGGCGGGCTCGACGAACTGCAGCCGGCCGGATCCCAGGCCCACCAGGTCGAGCAACGCCTGGCAGCGCAGCACCCGGCGCCGGGCGGGATCCTCGGCGCCGTCGAAGCGGCAGGTGTGCTGGTGGCGTCCGAGGACCAGGACGCCGTCGGCGTTTCCGGCCAGGCCCCACAGCAGCAGCGGAAGAGACACGCGGCCGGTGCAGGGCAGCTCGATCAGGCGGGCGTCGCCGGGCATCGAACCTGGATCCAGGTTGGCCCGGGCACATGCGAGGACGATGAGTCGCTTATGCATCGGGGCCTCCCTTGGCCAGCGTCTCGTGATGCTCGGCAACGATCGAGATCAGCGTCGACCAGTCAGCACTCGACGCCTGATCAATGGCACCCACGGGGCAGGCGCCGACACAGGCTCCGCATCCTCGACACTGGTCGTCGGGAATCGTCGCCAGCGGGAGCGCCCGGGGACAGGCCCCGTCGGGCCGCATCTGGAGCGAGACCCGGGCCACGGCGAAGGGGCAGGCCTCCTCACAGGCCCCGCACCCGACACAGCGCTCGGGGTCCACCGTGGCCACCGGGATCTCGAAGCTCTGGTGCCAGATGGTGAAGCGCCCCGCCTCGCGCTGCGAGGCAATCACCCTGGTGGGACAGACCACGGCGCAGGCGCCGCAGCCGACGCAGTCATGGGCCGAGTCGAAGAAGGAGCCCACCTGCTTGGTCGCTCCGCGGTTGATCGTGGCGATGGCGGAGGTGGCGTAGGTCTCGCAGATGCGAGTGCACAGACCGCACAGGATGCAGTCGTCGTCGTCGGGATTCACCACCAGCCGTCCGGGCTGCACGTCATACTGCCGCGCCAGGCGCTGTATCGCCTCCGACGCCGGGCAGCGGGCGGCCAACAGGGCCAGCAGCCCACGGCGCGCCTGCAGCACCCGCGGGCTGTGCGTGGAGACCTGAAGGCCGTCGGCCACGGGGTAGATGCAGGCGGTCATCAGCCCGCTCCAGCCACCCCAGTCCGGGTGCGTCACCTCCACCAGGCATAGCCGGCAGGCGCCCACCGGCTCCAGGTCGGGGTGGTCGCACAGGGTGGGGATGGTGATGTCCATGCTCCGCGCCACCTGCAGCAGGTAGGCGCCGGTGTCCGCCTCGGCGCGGCGGCCGTCGATGGTCAGCCTGACGGTCATGCGTGCACCCCCGGGGAGAGCACGTCCACCGCGTCGTACTGGCACACCGAGCGGCAGATGCCGCAGCGGGTGCAGAGCCGGGGATCGATGATGTGCCGCTGCTGCTTGACCCCGGTGATGGCGGAGGTGGGGCAGGGCTTGATGCACAGCAGGCACCCGGTGCAGGCGTCGTTGATCTCGTAGTGGATCAGATCGCGGCAGACCCCGGCGGGGCAGCGACCCACGAGGTGCGCCTCGTACTCGGGGCGGAAGTACTGCAGCGTGGAGAGCACCGGGTTGGCGGCGCTCTTGCCCAGCCCGCACAGGCTGCAGTCGGTCATCGTGCGCGCCACAGCCTCGATGGCGTCCAGGTCGGCGGGCTGTCCCTCGCCGCGGGTCACCTGCGCCAGGAGCGCGGAGAGCTGGGGCAGACCCAGGCGGCAGGCGGTGCACTTGCCGCAGGACTCCTGCAGCAGGAAGTCGACGAAGTAGCGCGCCACGTCCACCATGCAGGTGCGGTCGTCCATCACGATCATGCCGCCGGAGCCCATCATCGAGCCCGCCCCGGCGAGCGCCTCGAAGTCCACCGGCAGATCGAGCTTGCTCTCGGGCAGGCAGCCGCCGGAGGGCCCGCCGGTCTGCACCGCCTTGAACGTGCGACCGGGTGGAACCCCGCCGCCGATGTCGAAGATCAGCCGCCGCAGCGTGGTCCCCATGGGGACCTCCACCAGGCCGGTGCGCTGCACCTGGCCCGTGAGCGAGAAGGCCTTGGTCCCCGGGGAGCGCGCGGTGCCCGTGGCGGCGAACGACTCCGGGCCGTCCCGTACGATGCCCGGGATCAGGGCCCAGGTCTCGACGTTGTTCAGCACGGTGGGGGCGTCGTACAGTCCGCGCTCGGCCGAACGGACGTACTTGGCCCGGGGCTCCCCCACCTTGCCCTCGATGCTGCGCATCAGCGCGGTGGACTCGCCGCAGACGAAGGCGCCGCCGCCGCGGGAGATGCGGATGTCGAAGTCCAGCGAGCTGCCGAGGATCTGGCGCCCGAGGAGGCCCACGGCGCGGCAGGTGTCGATGGCGCGCTGCAGCCGCCGGACCGCCAGGGGGTACTCGGCGCGGACGTAGATGTAACCCTGCTCCGCGCGCAGCGCCAGCGCGCCGAGGATCATGCCCTCGATCACCTGATACGGGGAGCCCTCCATGATCGCGCGGTCCATGAAGGCCCCCGGGTCGCCCTCGTCGCCGTTGCACAGGATGTACGGCGGGGTCGCCTCCGCACTCCGGGTGAGGCTCCCCCGGCTCGCGCGCAGGGCCGTGCGCCACTTTCGCGCCGTGTGAAAGCCCGCGCCGCCGCGGCCTCTCAGGCCCGATCGATCCACGGCGTTCAGGATCTGCTCGGGGGTCATCTCGCGCACCGCCCGCGCCAGAGCGCCGAAGCCGCCGCTCGCCAGATAGTCCGGCAGGCTCTCGGGATCCACCTCGCCGCAGGTGGACAGCGCCAGCAGGTGCTGGTGTTCGTAGAACGGGTGGCCCGCGCGGCCGGGGTGCTTGCCCAGCAGATCCCGCACCACGCCCCCCTGTCCCATGGATTCGACGATGCGTGGCGCGTCGGCGGGCTTCACGTGGGTGTAGAGCAGGTCCTGCTTGTGCTCCGCCGCAGGTGAAGCGTGCTCCCCGCCGCGGACGTGGACCAGCGGCCCCTGCTGGCACAGTCCCTGGCACCCGGTGAGGCTCAGCAGTCGATCCTCCCCCCCACAGCGCTCCAGCGTCAGCTTCAGCGGCAGCTCGGCATGGGCGGCGGCCTCACACAGCGCGTCGTGTACCTGTCGGGCGCCGGCGGCCAGGCAGCCCGGCCCACCGCAGACCTGTACCTGCAGCGCAAGCTGGGCGCGGGTGCGCGCCAGATCCGTCGCACAGGCCACGAGGACGGCTGGTGTGTCGAGGTGGGGCAGGTCGGCGGGCGGCTCCCGGGGCGGGGAGGGTGCGTCATGGTGCGCACTCTCGGCCTGCCGCAGCAGCTTTCCGATGCGAGCCGGTTGCACCTCTCCGTGGTAGCGCTCGCCGGTGACGACCACGGGCGCCATGGCGCAGGCGCCAACGCAGTTGACGGTGCGGATGGTGAATGCACCGTCGAGGGTCGTTTGATCCACGCCGATCTGCAGCTGGCGACAGAGCTCGTCCTCGATCAGCTGGGCCCCACGCACGTGGCACGCCGTGCCCTTGCACACGTGAATCACGGTCCGCCCCTGGGGCTTCAGGCTGAACACCTTGTAGAACGTGGCCACGCTGAACACGCTGGCGCGGGGCACCCGCAGCTGCGCCGCCACCCGCTCCAGCGCCTCGCAGGGCAGGAAGTTGAAGGCCGCCTGAACATCCTGCAGCACCATGACCAGCGAGGATTCGTGCGGCGGATAGCGGTGGATGATGGCGTCGACCTGTGCCAGGTCAACGACGGCGCAGTCCTGCATGGAACAGCTCCAGCGTAGATGATCGGCGGGGGCCGAAACGCGGCCGCGGGGATTCAACCGGTACCACGGATCGTTCATAACACACCGGGCCGGCGGATGGAACGGGGACCGGAATGAACTATTGCAGTCGATCGAGGAACGCGGCGGACATCGTTTCGCCCTCGTGCCAGCCAATCTCGACGCTGAGGTCGAGGGACTCGCGGGCCAGGGCATGAGCCTGGTCGCGCTGGCCCGACTCCAGATGCAGGTGGGCCAGGTTGTGCAGCAGCTTGGCCGTGCCCACCCGGTCCCCGGCGCGCTGGAGCTTCTTCAGCGCCTCATCCAGCGTGATCATCGCCGCGGCCTGGTCGCCCGTCATGGACTGGGCGCGTCCAAGGTTTCCCAGCACCCGCCCCTCGAGCATCGGGTCGGCGGCGACCCGGGCATGCTTGAGCGCGGTCTGAAGGTAGCCCAGGGCGTCCTTCGCGCGATCCATGCGGATCATGACCCGCCCCAGACGGTTGAGCACCTCCGCCACGCGTGCAGCCGCGGTCCCGGTCTGGCTCGTCCGCGTGCGTCGCACGGCGGCATCCAGCCGCTGGAACGCCCCCTCCAGCGTCTGCAGCGCCTGCTCCAGGTGACCGGTACGTTCTTGAACCTCCCCCAGCGTGCTGGCCAGCTCGGCCGCCAGATCCAGCTCGGCGCACTCCAGCGCGGTGTGGTACGCCTCGCGCAGCACGGAGTCGGCCAGCGGGAGATCGCCCTGCTCGGCCGCGGCCCGGGCCAGCTCGTGCGAGGCACGGGCCGCCAGCACCACGTCGCCCGTGGGCAGCGCCTGGTTGCGGGCGCCGAGGGCGACCTCGCGCGCCTGATCCCACTGCCCGGCGCGGTTGTGGGCGCGAGCCAGCCGGATCCTGAGGTCGATCAGCTGGGCCGGATCCTCGGTCGTCTCGACGCGCTCCCGCGCCTCGAGCGCCAGCGCGAAGTAGCGTGCCGCGGCGTCCGGTTCACCCCGCTCCTCGTGCTCGGTCGCCGCGAGCTCGAACTGATTGGCGGCATCGGTGTAGTGCCCGGCGCGCTCGAGGTGACGTCCGATCTCTCCCGCAGGTGTGTCGGGGTCCGCGCCATCCAGCAGGATCGACGCCAGGCGCTCGTGCATCGACCGTCTTCGTTCATGGGTCAGGCTGTTCCACAAGATCTCGCGCACCAGCTCGTGGCGGAACCGCAGGCGGGTGGTGGAGGCGCCCACGTTGCGTTCCAGCAGGCCGTTCTCCTCGAGCTCGTCCAGCGTCAGCGGCAGCCCCCGTGCGTCAGGGAGCATGCGCGACAGCAGGCTCAGCGTGAAGGGCCGTCCCACCACCGCGGCGTTGACCAGCGCCTCCTTGGCCAGCGGATCCAGGTTGTCGAAGCGCGAGGTGACCAGGCTCTGGATGTTGGTCGGGACGGTGATTGCCCGCAGGCGCTGTCGCCGCGGCGTGTTGGTGGAGAGATAGCCCTCGCGATCGAGGAAGCGGGCGGTCTCCACCAGATATAGCGGGCTTCCACCGGAGGACTCCTGCACCCGCTGGACCGTCTCCGCGTCCACCGGCCGGTCGCCGGCCAGCTGGCGCAGGAGGCGCTCGGCGTCTGCCGGGTGGAGCGGGCCCACCTCCAGCAGCTTCATCCCGGCCTCCTCGAACTCCGGAACGCGCTTGCGGTCGGCGGCGACGAGCAGCAGCCGTTCTCCTTGCAGTGCGCGAGTCAGGGCCAGCAGCAGCTGCCGCTCGCGACCACCGACGGCGCGCAGGTCGTCCAGCAGCACGCCCACGGGGGACTGCTTCGCCACCAGTCGAATCAGACGCCGCATGGCGGTGAGACAGGTGAGGTCCAGGGCCAGCGCCGGTATGGAGGCGCTGGAACGGGAGGAGAGGGCCAGGAAGGCCAGCGCCGCGCGGTCGGTGTCGTCGAGACCCTCGGTCGTGTCCAGCCGACCTTGCACCTGCCCGTCGGTGGCGTCGATTGGACAGTCCAGCAGCGACCGGAGCAGCTGGCCGAAGACACCAGCATGGCCCCCCTCGGACGATCGCGGGCGGATCAGATGCGGCGTGATGCCCAGCAGCGGCAGAGTCTGTGCGAGGTGGGCCAGCAGGGCGCTCTTGCCGATCCCCGCCTCGCCCACCATCAGCACCGCCGATCCCTGGCCCAGGGCGGCGTGCCGCGCCGCCTCCTCCAGCATTGTGCACTCCCCCGCTCGCCCCACGAGGAAGGCCGAGGGCAGGGCGATGGGTTGTGGTGCGGTGGCGAGGGGCTCTCGCTCCACGGCGTACGCCGACAGGATTTCGGCGTCGAGGTCCACGGTCGGAAGATCCCGCAGCTCGAACGATGTGCCGGCCGCCTGCCGAACGGCTTCACCGATGACCACCGTGTTCCCGTCGGTGGCGGATGCCAGCCGTTGAGCCTGTCGCACGGTGTGGCTCACGGCGCCCAGGTCCAGGCTCGCGCCCCCGGCGGGACCGGTGACCACGGTGCCGCACTGGATCCCGGCTCGCAGATCGAGGTGAGCGAGTGGATCGGAGGTCAGAGATCGGATCCCGTCGCGCATGGCGAGGGCCGCGCGCACCGCGCGCAGCGAATCGTCCTCGTGATACACAGGAACACCAAAGACCGCCATCACGCTGTCCCCGACGCCCCTGGAGCCGGTTCCCTGCTGCTGCCGGACCGTCTGCATCAGCAGATCGAATCCACGGCTCATCAGCTCCGGCGTCGTCTCGCGTGGCGCCGAGAGCGCGGCGAACAGCACGGTGATCTGTCGTCGGGGGCTGCGCAGCAGCGGTTGGGCGTGCAGCATGGCCTCGAGCAGGCCCTGGGGCATGACCTGTTGCAGCTGGTCGAGATTCGAGCTTCGCGGCGGAAGGGTGGGATGGTCGTCGAGGTCGGTGGCCGTGGCACGCAGCGGGACGTCGGGCTGGTCCGCGGGGATTCGCGTGAGGTCGGTGCCGCACGAGCCGCAGAAGCGGGCGTGGTCCGGCATCACGCGGTCGCAGACCGGGCAATGCCGCTGAGGCCACGGGGTCATCGTGTGTCCCGGCGACTGACCCACGCCGGGATCCGGGCGGGCCACCGGGGAGATCTCGCCCTTGGAGGCCTGCATCATCGGCCGGTCGCCGGTGGTGAGGGTGCGTTCGAGGCGCAACAACGCGTCGTGCACCTCGGCAGCGCTGGCCATCCGGTTCTCTGGTGACTTCTCCAGGCAGCGCAGGATCACCTCGGACAGCCCGTGAGGGATCTCCAGGTGGGGTGCCCGCACCTGGGGTGGAGGCGGCTCCTCGGTGAGGTGCTTGCTCACCATCTCGTAGGCCCCGGTGGCCTCGAACGGAAGCAGCCCGGTGACCATCTCGTACAGCATCACACCGAAGCTGTAGATGTCGGTGAGTGGACCCACGTCGGAGGACCGCGCCTGCTCGGGGGAGATGTAGGACGGCGTACCGCACACCAGGCCGGTGGAGGTGAGGCGCGGGTCGTCGGTGCCCACCAGCTGCGCCAGGCCGAAATCCACGACCTTCACCTGCTCTCCACGCCGAGTGGGGAGCACGATGATGTTCTCTGGCTTGAGGTCGCGGTGCACGATGCTGTGCGCGTGGGCCTCGTCCACCGCCAGCAGGATCTGCTTGGCCAGATCGAAGGCCCGGCGTAGATCGAGGGCCCCCTCGTGGTCGATGATCGACTGCAACGAACCGCCCTCGAGAAACTCCATCACCAGGTACAGCAGGCCGTCCCCGGGGTCCTGGCCAAAATCCAGCAGTGTCACGATGTTCGGATGGGACAGCCGGCTGGCGGCCCGTGCCTCACGCAAGAATCGGTGGACCAGGCTCTCGTTGTAGGCCAGGTGGGGGTGCAGCACCTTGAGCGCCACGTTGCGCTCCAGGGCGGAGTGCTCGGCGCGGTAGATCCGTCCCATGGCGCCGCTGCCGAGCAGCTCGTGGATCAGGTACTTGTCGGCGATGGTCCGGCCGACCAGTGGGTCGTCCTGGGCAGAACTCTCCGGCAGCCTGACTCCGCATTCCTTGCAGAACAGGCTCTCACCAGCTGTTGCCCCACACTGCGGGCATGTGGTCAAGCCCCCCATGGGAGACAGAGTATATAGCGCCGTGGGGGTTTCGTCATCAAGCGGTTGCGGATCAGCGGATGAAATAGGCGACGGCGATGAGCAGGTCGGTGCCCAGCACCACCCCGACGTTGGCGCCCATGGCCGGAACCAGCTTGTCCAGCGTGGCACCGTGGCGCAGCGCTCCCACCACCGCCTTGAGCGCCAGAGGCAGGGTGAGCAGGGCCAGCAGGACCCAGGGGGAGAGGCGGCCGAGGACCACGCCCGCCACCAGCACGAGGTAGCTGATGGCCAGTGAGACGGTGTAGAGCACGGCGGCCCGTCGCCATCCCAGCGCGATCACCAGGTGCCGCCGTCCACCCTGCCGGTCGGCCTCCACGTCGGGGAACTCGTTGAGCAGCAGCAGCAGGGCGGTGAGGATGCCGGGGGGGATGGAGAGCCACACGACGGTGACGGAGAGCGTCCCGGTCAGGGCGAAGTAGGTCCCCAGCACGACGAACGATCCGAGCGTGATCCCGGCCGCGAGCTCACCCAGCATCCAGCGCGCCAGCCAGCGGGTGTAGGCCACCGTGGCCAGGCCCCCCGGCACGATGAACAGCATCAGCTCCCAGCCCGCGATCCACGTGAGGTAGACGCCGATCCCGAACGAGACCAGCAGCGTGAAGACCGCCGCGGCCATCACCCCCCGTGAGGTGGTGTGGCCGGCCTGCAACGTTCCGCTGCCGCCGGAGAACGGCGTGCGGCTGGTGTGGTGATCGATGCCGGAGTGGTGATCCGAGTGCTCGTTGAACAGGTTGACCGAGGCGTGGACCAGCACCACGCCGACCATGGCCAGCAGGAAGTGCAGCAGGTCGAAGTGGCCCTCGGCCCGCGCCACGGCGCCGCCGATGAGCACGAGGAAGACCGAGAGCAGCAGGAACGGGGCCCTGATCTGCGCTGCCCATACCTTGATCGAGGTGGTCATTGTGATGCTCCTTGACGTTCGATGCACGACGAAGTCCGCGAGCTCGTGCAGATGATCCCGCCACGCGCTGCGCGGACAGCGATCGAGGGCGCGGTGCGCTCGATCGAGCACAGTGTGAGCCACATCCCGGGCCCGGTCCAGTCCGCCGTTGTTCTTGAGCCGGTAGCGGAGGCGAAGGGCAGCGGATGCGCGCCAAGCCCAGCGCGGCGGACCTGCACGCGACATGGCTGCGCAGTGAAGGCCGTGCTCCACATCATCCGGCTTTCGTTCAACGACAGCGGTCTGTTCTCTCGCCGAGGTACCATCCGCGGAAAGGCCGACTGGCGGGCGCCA
>Ga0210044_10007854_pt1 | contig 13452 bp, 9 predicted proteins | sample CryGey13umfilter_2_FD_183959 | JGI IMG/M metagenome (GOLD analysis project Ga0210044, IMG submission 183959) | Groundwater microbial communities from aquifer in Utah, USA - Crystal Geyser 4/9/14 3 um filter (SPAdes) (version 2) | ecosystem: Environmental > Aquatic > Deep subsurface > Groundwater... | reverse complement strand
CGTGTCCCACGTCTGCTCCACCGCCGCCGAGATGGCGTAGGTGAACCGCCCGCGGATCGGGATCGGATCGGCGGTCTTGCCGATGTAGTAGTTGTGGGCACCGAAGACGTACCGCTCCTGCTCCATGCGGTACTCGTCGATCCACGTCGTGCGCGCGAGCTTGAACGTGCCGTGGCCCTGCGTGCCGTCGGGGCGAACCCAGGAGATGCGGTGCGGCACCTCATCCAGCTTGCGCTCCTTGAGCCGCGTGGCCAGTGCGAGCTCGATCAGTCCCCAGTGCGTGACCGCCTGGCCGTCGAAGCCGTCAATCCGATCGCCAACCCGGATGCCGATGCGGGCCGCCGGACTGCCAGGCTCCACCTCGCGCACGAAGAACTCCGCCGACTGCAACCCGGTGTCGTAGACCATCTTGCCCTGGACCGTCCGCGCCTCCGGATCCACCACGGTCACCATCGGCCGCATGACCTGCAGCTCGATGGGGGTCATCATGCGTCGCGGCCGGAGGTAGGAGATGCTGAGCGACTGACCCCGGTTCCGATCCAGCACCCGCTTGAGCTGGTCCCAGCGCTCCACCGGCTGGCCGTTGACGGACGTCACCAGGTCTCCGGTCTGCAGCCCCCCGCGGTGGGCCGGTGTGTCGTCCCCCGAGATCCCCACCAGTGCCAGGTTGTAGGCCTGGGAGATGCCGATCTGTCCCTCGCGCCGGGTCATGTTCAGCCGATTGGTGACGACCTGCATCTGGGGCGTGATGAAGCGATCGAAGCGCTGGGCGTCGCGCTCGATGGTGAAGCGCAGCGACTCGCCGGCGTGGTCCGCGATCAGGTCCCGCATCGACCCCCAGTAGTAGACCTCCTCGCCGTTGATCGCCACGATGCGGTCACCCGGGCGCAGACCGGCCTCGGCGGCGGGCCGCCCGGACAGCACCCGCCCCACGACGGCCGGGTCCAGATGGGTCTGTCCGGCGTAGAACGCGAAGTAGATGATGATCGGGAAGATCAGGTTGAACGTCGGCCCGGCGAGGACCACGATGTAGCGCTGCCACAGCGGCTTCTGGTTCAAGGCCCGGCCCTGGTCCTCGGGGCGGATCTCGTCGTTGGGGTCCTCCCCCAGCATCTTGACGTAGCCGCCCAGCGGGACCCAGGCCACGCAGTACTCGGTCTCGCCGCGACGAAAGCCCAGCGCGCGCCGGCCGAACCCGAGGGAGAACTTCAACACCTTGACGTCGAACAGCTTGGCGAACAGGAAATGGCCCAGCTCGTGGACGAAGATCAGCGGACCGATGAACAGGATGAAGTAGACCAGCGTCATGACGGCTCAAAGTATAACCGGTCTGGACCGGCGGCAACGCGTTGCGGGGGCACTACTAGATGATCGCGGCGCAAGTCCCGATGCCCACGCGGCGCAGGGTTCGGCCGCAGCGGCTTGCGCCGTGCCAACCGTCGACCTTGACCCAGCACTCGGTTGGCACGGTGCCAGAGCGAGCCTTGCGGCCGGCAGACCATGGTTGGTGTCATGTCCAGGCCGGCCATCTGCAAGGCGAGCGTTCGCAAGGCCGAAGCCCTGGCGCCGCTTCCTCGTATCGGGACTTGCGCCGAGGACATCTAGGGTGTCGGGGGCGCGGCGCGCCCGGTGAAGGCGGCCAGCGCACCCTTGGCGATCATCCCCAGCAGCCCCGGGGAGACGTTGAGCTCCAGCGTCAGCTTCGGACCGGCGACCTGGACCACGGCCGAGACGGGGACGCTGCTCCCCGGCGGGGGCAACAGCTTCTGGAACATGTCCTTCACCGGTGTCGGCACCTCGGTCAGCTGCTCGGTGAGCCGCATCCCCTGCTCGGCCAGCGAGGCCACGGGCACATACACCAGGCCCGCGATGCGGCGGTTGTTGACGATGCCGGCGATGGTCTGCTCCATCGAGCTGGGAGCCCCGCCCCTGGCGATGACATACAGCCGGGCCATGCGCGCACGGAAGTCCTTGCCCGCGGTGAGCATCAGCAGGTCACCGCTGCTCGCCATGGCCAGCGTGATACGGGGACCGAGGATCTTCGTCAGGCGCTTGCGGATCTGCTGCAGCCGCTGCTGCATCGGGCCCCTGAGCCTGGGCCAGCGGATGTTGAGCTCCACCAGGTCGCCCTGAAGCCCCACCAGCCGCAGCGCCCCGGGGCGCACCACGAGGTCGACGTGGAACCCCTTGAGCTCCTTGCGCGCCTCGGGCGGCAGCCCGCTGGTCAGGATGCGCTTGAGCTCGACGGAGACCAGCTGCACCAGCCTCACCATCTCGACGCGGGCCAGCCTGGCATCCTTCACCCGTGTGACGCTCTGCAGCCCCACCCCACCGTCCGCGTTGACCCACATCGCGGCGGCGGACTCACCCGTGAACTGCATCGCAGCCCGCCGCGCAGCCTGCCTCACCGCGTCGAAGGTCTTGTCCGAGGTCACGCCGCCCAGCAGGCCACGCAGCACCTCGAGACCCTGGTCCATGCTGTCCGTCAGGGAGTCCGGCGTCTGCCGCGAGAGCATCACGACCCCACTGTCGGCCGGCAGGTACTTCGCGCCCCACGCCGGACCGGGCTGGATCCCCGCCAGGTAGCGCGGGAACTCGCCACTCTGCGCCGCGGCCAGGGTCGTGGTGGCCCGGATCGAGGCCGTCTCCAGCGCGAGCTCCACGGTCAGCTCGTCGGTGCTGCGCAGATAGCCGATCCAGCGCGTCACCATCTTGCCCACTCCCGCGGATTGCGGCTGGCGGTTCATTTGACGCTGGAGCTTCGACAGACCGCGATCCAGCTTGTCGCCGTACAGCCGGTTCACGGCGGCCAGATCGACGCGCAGCCGGCCGGCGCTGGAGGATGCGCCCTGGGCCTTGACCAGCGGGAGCAGCACGGCGGCCGCGCCGTTGAGCAGCCGCTCGTGGCCCGCCACCAGGGCATAGCCCTCGACCAGCCGCACCCGCGCCTGCTGCCCGCCAAAGTCGAACAGGTGGTCGCCGTGCGGCGTCCGTTCGTGGTGCCCGGCCGTCTTGCCCAGGGTGTCGACCAGCCCCTGGGGATCGCTCACCGGCACCGCCAGCAGGTTCAGCTGGGTTCCCAGCTGGCCCGCGTCCGGGTACCTGGCGGGATCAGCCATCGCCGCGGCCCACGGGCGGGCGGTGTCCACCACCCCCTCCAGCTCCTGGATGTTCATCGCCTTGAACATCTGCGCCTTGAGCATCGACGGCTGCAGCATCGCGGCGAACGCACCGGGCAGGTGGGGCCTGACGTAGCTCAGGCCCTGGGTCAACACGGTGTCCATGTTGTTCATGCTCAGCGTGAGGATCACCTCATCCGAGATGTCCGCCGTGGGCGCCACGGACTCGTTGATCGTCGAACGGCTCCCCGAGACCTGGCTCGCCGGTGCGGTCCCTTCCGGCCCGGTCCTGGGCGGCGGCGGCGGCGTGGGACAGCCGATCAACGACAGCATCACCAGCGAGGCGGCGAGCCGCTTGTTGCGCACGCCCACGGGCGTGCTCCCCTCCATGCTCCGAGCTGGCTCCTCGAGGTTGCGCATCACATGCTCCTGTATTGGATTCACGTCCGGGTCACTTTTCGGCGGAGGCGATGAGCGCCAGGGCAACCACCAGCAGCGCGCCGAGGAACACCAGCACCGGCACCAGCCACGGGCGGTCCTTGGGCTGCTCCAGCTGCTTCCGGCTGCCCGTCTTCCGCCCCTCGGTCTTGGCCCGGCTCTTCTTTCCCATGGGTCCAGAGGCTACGCCGGATGGTGGTTCTGTTCAACCTCGGGTGGCAGCCCTTTACCCACGCCCGATTTCGAGGCACGCTTGAGCCTGATGGAGCCGATGGAGACCAAGCGGTGGCCGGTGGTGGAGGTCGCGCTGAACCACCCGACGATCCTCCCGGTGTACAAGAAGGTGCACAACTACGAGCACCACCCCAGGGAAGGTCCGCCCATCACCCTGCTCTCCGGCGGTACGGGCGCGCGCAATCTCTCCGAGACACTGGTGCGCTACACCCACTTCAGCTCCCACGTGTTGCCCATGTTCGACGACGGTGGCTCCAGCCGCGAGCTGCGGCAGAAGCTGGCCATGCCACCGCCCGGGGATCTGCGCAACCGGCTGATGGCCCTGTCCGACATGTCCATGAGCGGAAACCCCGAGGTGGGCCGGCTGTTCCGGACCCGGCTGCCGGCTCAGGGAAGCCCGGAGCAGCTGCACCAGCTGCTGGAGGATTACCTCGACGAGTCCCATCCACAGATGGAGCGCATCGAGAGCCGCTACCGCCGGATCATCATCAACCACCTGGAGCGCTTCCACCGCAACAAGCCGGCCGACTTCGACCTGCGCGGGGGCAACATCGGCAACTTCGTCATCGCCGGGGCCTACCTCAGCATCGGCGATCTGGAGTCGGTGATCTTCGAGTTCGCCGCCCTCGCCGCCGCGCGAGGTAATGTCTACCCGGTCTGCCCCGGCGCCACCTACCACCTGCAGGCCGAGCTGGAGGACGGACAGATCTGGATCGGGCAGTCCCGCATCACGTCCCAGACCCACGCCCCCATCCGACGGCTGTCCATCGTCGAGCAGCAGCCGGACGGCCGCTTCACCCCGGCGCACCCCACGATCAATCCGCTGGCCGATCGAGCCATCCGCAAGGCGGCGCTGGTGGGCTACGCCATGGGCAGCTTCTACACCAGCATCGTGTCGAACCTGCTGGTGGCCGGCGTGGGCCAGGCGATCCGCGAGACCAAGCGACCCAAGGTGTTCGTGGCCAACCTGGAACGCGACAACGAATCGGGCGACATGTCCGTGGCCGACATGCTCGAGCAGCTGCACCACTACCTGCAGCTGTCCGATACCGCGCCGGGGCAGATGAAGGACTACGTCCAGTACGTCGTGGTGGGAACCCACGGACCGGACACCGGCGGCAGGCGAGTGCCGGTGGATCTGGACCGCATCCGCGGCTTGGGCGTGGAGCCCATCGTGCTCCCGCTGGAGCAGGATGCGCCGGGCGACGAGATCCGCCACGACCCGCAGATGGTGGCCGCGATCCTGCTGTCGCTGTGCTGACGCCTCCGGCGACGCAAAGTCGGATGGCGACGGTCGCGACTAACGGTTGAAGATGCTGGAGTCGGCCTCCACCTCCAGCGGCAGCCTGGAGACGCCTGCGATGGGCTCGATCCACAGCGTCCCCGTCAACCGAAAGCCGGGAGCGGCGCCCATCATCGCCGCGATGGCCTGGCCCACCGCGCCATGGGTCGCGAGCACCTTGGCGTCCACCAGCACCTGGCCCCGGGGCGGCAGCCGCACCGCCTGCTCCAGCTTGCCGTCGCCGAAGTGTGATCCGTTGATCGCGATACTGTAGCGCCCCGACGTGATGTGCACCGGGAAGGCAAACATGTTGCGGGCCACGAGACGGATCCGCAGCTTGACCCGCCGCAGCTCCAGGCCGGCCAGGCTGATGCCCTGGATGCGGATCGCCTGGCCGCTGAACGGACCCCGGATCGCGACCCGCATGGCCTGTGCGATCTGCACCTTGTCGGTGGCGGTGAGGTGCATGTCGAGGGAGCCCAGCTTCGAGGTGGCGGTGAGATCCACCTCCGTGCGCATGGGCAGCGCGCCGTCCTGCACGCGGCCGGGCAGGTCGGCTGGCAGGTCGGCGTACGCCACGCGCACCGGGACTTCCAGCGTGAACTGCGTCCGCGGCGCCACCTCCACCGGCTGCGGCAGCCGGCCCTGACCCAGCAGATTTTCGCCGGTGAAGGTGCGGAACCGGACCTGGCTCACGCGCGCGCCCAGCGGATTGGGGTTCTCCAGCCGGCACCGCACGACCAGGTTGAACCCGTTTCCGTCGATGCCTGTACAGCGCACCCCCTCGAGTCGGCGGACGCTGAAGTCCACCAGTCGTTCGACGCACGCTCCCTGAAGCAGGAGGACCACAAGCAGCAGGCCACGCATGGGGGGATCCTTTCACCCATCCTCACGGAGTCAAGTACGGGGGTCCCACCCCCACGGGGCCGATGGATGACCCGGGCCTACTGGGGAGGCGACCCCCAGGTTGGGGGATTGATCCCCGGGCACCAGCCCCCACTGACGGCTCCCGTGCCAGCAACCACACGGGATCCTGGACCCGGCTCTGTACTGCGGCTGGTGTGTCGCTTGCATGACCCAGGGCAGGAGAGACGCCATGACCCGTAGGATCCCGCTCTTGACGATGCTGCTGGTTGCCTCCATCCCCGGCCCGAGCCAGGCGGCCCGGCGGACGCGTGTGGCCCTGATTCCTCTCGCCGCGACCGGCAAGGGAGCCACGAAGGTGGCCTGGCGCGCCACGGCGTCCATGGCCAAATCCCTTCGACACAGCCGCAACGTGCAGGTCGTCGTGCTGGGACAACGACGGGCGGGACGCCTGCACCAGTGTATCCAGGTGCCCGACTGCACCCAGGCCGTCTCCCGGCGCCTGGGCGTCCAGTTCATGGTGGCGGGCCACGTGACGCGCATGAGACGGACGTTCCACGTGGACATGCGGATCATCCGCGCCGACGGTGAGGTGGTCTCCAGCGACAGCTTCTGCACCCGCACGGGCAAGGGTCGCACCGGTTCGTCCCTGGCGCTCAAGCTGGTACGCAACGCGACCCAGGTGCGGCTGGCCCGCGCGCCGTCGGGGACCGCCACCGACGCGTTCAACACCAGCGCCCCGCTGTTCAGCCGATCCGAGGCGGCGAGCGTGGCCAACACGATCGAGGCGCGCGACACGGAGAACCCGCTGGGCGGTCAGGAAGAGCCCGCCGTCGAGAAGGTGGCCCTGGCCGACAGTCCGGACGTCGAGGCCCCAACCGCCGTCCCGCAGCCCACCGTGCGCCGGGAGGCCGAGGCCTCCACCAACATCTTCGCCCGCAGGTACGTCCACGCCTGGGCCGCGCTGGGGGCGGGTGTGGCCGCGCTGGGAGTCGGCACGGCCTTCGGCGTGATCTCCAGGGGCGCGAACCAGGCGGCCCAGGACGCCGAGTACCAGAAGGAGTCCATGCTGAGCTACGACAAGGCGAAGAAGAACGCCCTGGTGGCCAACGTGCTGTACGGGGTCGGCGGCGCGGCAGTGCTCAGCTCGGCCGTGATGTTCTTCCTCGAGCATCGCAAGGAGAAGCGCGAGCTGCGTGACCAGCACAACCTCTCGGTGCAGTTCCAGGTGGCCCAGTCCGGTGCCGGGTTGACGGTTGGCGGCGCATTCTGACATCCTGTGGGTATGCGTTGGTGTGGACTATTCGTGGCGGGGTTCCTGGTCGTCGCCTGCACGGCGGACGAGCCGGGGCCCAAGAAGTGCGAGGTGGGCACCTCCGATCCAGATCTGGAGTGTGTGGGGGGCTACACCTGTGAATGCAAGCCGGAAGGGTGCATCTGCGTCGCCAGCAGCAAGGCCCAGCCCCTGACCCAGCCCGGCCCAGACGAAGATGACCCCAACCGCCTGTTCTTGAGGCGGCTTGGGGTGATCCAGGGCAGCAATTAGACTAGAGGCTGTAGGAAGAAATCTTTCCTTTTCAGATTGCTCCCTTCAAGCTAGATATTGGCAAAGAGAGAACCCGGGTGGACGACGAACGTCGGCGGCCAAGACCGCTTGCCAACACCGAGATCATCGACGAGGCGGCCCACGGGTCACAGCCTGACGTGGAGGTCTTTCGGCTGAACGACGATCTCGAGGTGCAGCCTCCCAAGCGCCAGCGCGGCAAATGGATCGAGGATGCGCGCACCATGCTGTGGGAGGGCGGCAAGGAGCCGGCCCCGGCGGTTCAGATCGATCCGCAGCCGCAGTCCCACAGCGGGCAGCGCTGGGTCGAGGACGTGCCCTACGAGGAGGTCGGTTCGGCCCAGCACCGGGCACCGCTGCAGATCGAGGCGCCGATCCGGGTGCGGGTCAAGAACGTGGCGCGCATCTCTCCCGATCGTCGTCTGTGGCTCATGACCCGACCGGACTCCATGGCCGCGGAGCAGTTCCGGGTGCTGGCGCTCAAGCTGCGCGAGGAGCGCGGCGCCCGGGTGGTAGCGGTTGCCTCCCCCACACGCAACGGCGAGGGATACCTGGCCGCGGCGAACCTGGCGCTGGCCTTCTCCGAGGGTGGACGGTCCCGGACGGTGCTGGTGGACGCCAACCTGCGCGGATCCGAGATCTCGGACCTGTTCGAGCTGAACGAGGGCCCGTCGCTGTCCGACCAGATCCGCCAGCATCGCAGCCACCCGGACCAGGACTGGGTCACGCTGGGGTTCTCCGCCAACCTGCACTTCCTGCCCGCCGGCGCCGCGGAGAAGAACCCGGCCTCGCTGCTCAGCTCCGAGGTGATGGCCGATCTGATGCTGGAGCTGCGCCGCTACTTCGACTTCATCGTGGTCGCCACACCCCCCGTGATGGACTCGGCGGACGTCAACATCCTGCAGGAGCACGTGGACGGTGTGCTGATGGTGGTGCGCTCCTCCATCACTCGACGCGACTCCCTGTCGGCCAGCATCCGACGCCTGGGACAGGGGCGCTTCCTCGGCGTGGTGATGGTGGACGCCAAGCGCTAGCCCCGTTCGCTAGTAGTCGGGGTACTCGCTGTACCGAACGTCCAGGGTGTTGCTGGCCACGCGGTCGTCCTTGCTGCAGTGGACCCGCTCGTACAACGCCACCAGGCGGAAGATCTTCTTGGCGTAGCGTCGGGACTCGGTGAACGGGATCTCCTCGATGAACTCGTCGAGATCGGTCGCACGCCCTCGCTGGTCGAGCCAGCGCGCGACGTTGTGCGGGCCACCGTTGTACGCGGCGGCCACCAGCATCAGCTGGCCACGGAACTTGTTTGACACCGCCCGCAGATACCAGCCGGCCATGAGCAGGTTGTTCTCCGGAACGAACAGCTGATACCACCGAAACGGCTCCGGCGCGCCAGATCGCTTCATCTCGGCCGCGATGCGGTGCGCCGTCACCGGCATGATCTGCATCAGGCCCATGGCGCCGGCGCGCGAGACCACGTCGGTGCGAAACGAGCTCTCGGTCTTCATCACGGCCCAGATCAGGTTGGGGTCGAGCTGGTACTGCTTCGCGATGCGATGCACCAGCTGGGGATAGGCCATGGGGTGCTGATGACGCACGGGGTCCGAATCTCGGGGGGCGAACCGCCAGCCGTAGAAGAAGATCCCGGCGCGTTGCATCAGCTCACCCAGCGGCGACGCGAGCGATACCCGCTGGCTGTAGATCTGCGCCGCGCGCCGATTCCAGCGCCTGCGCTCGGGCTTCCCACCAAACCAGATCCGCTCCACCTCGGGGCGATGGATATACCAGCGCGGACGCCCCCGGGCCTGGATCCAGGCGAAGTCGATGGCCAGCAGCCGCAGCTCGCGACGCGCCTCCTGCACCAGCCCCACTTCCCACAGCGTACGCGCCCGGCGTAGCGAGGGGTAGAGCTCTCCGTGGCGCAGGATCAACCGATCCATCAGCTCCAGAGTCTGGGGGTCGGGGATCGTACGTGGCCGGGGCACGGGGGGGCAGAGCGAGGAGCTGGACAACGTGAGCTTGCCCAGCTCCACCAGCCGGCTGCGAGCCTGGAGCCCGTAGTACGTGCGCATGTACTTCTCCATCACCTGGCGGTAGAGCGCCTCCGCCTCGGCGACCCGCCCGGCCCTGGCCTGGGCCCGGGCCTCCCAGTACATGGCCCACGGCCGCTCTGCGGGTACACGACGCGCCAGGTGTCGGAAGCCCTCGATGGCCAGGTCGTTGTCCCGCGCCAGATAGGCCAGCCAGCGGAGCTCGAGCAGAGCGGCCTTCCGCCGGGATCTGGGCCGCCGCGCCACCTGGGCCTTCCGCCGCTTCAACGCCTCCGCGAACCGTCCATGCGCCCGCAGCAGTCGGATCTTTCGTTCACCGTCGGTCAGCGCCAGCGCCTGATCCAGCCGCCCGAGGCGAGCCAGCGCATCGACCAGCCGCCTTTTGGCCCAGGTCGGTGGCCGCGGGCCAAAACGCTCCTGGCACCACGTCACCACCGTCTGAGGCTTGCCGCGCTTGAGGTTCAGCCGCAGCTGCTCCAGATCCAGCGCCAGTCGGTCGGCGGACTTCGACGTCACCCTCCGCAGCGCCTCGATCCGGGACTGGGCCTCGTCGTGGCGCTTGCCGCGCTTCACGGCCCGGATCCGTTGCAGCTGGCGCCAGAACGGCTGCGGCTTGAGTCGAATGGCGCTCCCCTGGAGCAGCCGCTCGAGGTCCTGGTCGGCCTGGAGCGCGGCCTCGTGGGTCGGCCAGCGGTAGCCGATCTCACGCAGCGCCACCGCCGCCGTTCGCAGCAGGGTCGATCCCGTGCGGCTGGTCCTGGTCTTGCTCAACTCCCACAGGCACCGCGCCCGGTGCAGCTCGAGCATCGGTCGATCGGGGTAGTCGGGGTAGATGCGGATCAGGTGGGCATACTCCCTGGCCGCCTGCTCGTGGGCCCCGGCCAGACGCAGCGCATCGGCCCGCCGCCGCCATGCTTCGTCCACCCAGCGCGAGTTCTTGGCCCGCGCCGCCGAGCGGAACTTGTCCGCAGCCTCCTGGAGCTTGCCCCGCCCCTTCAGCGCCTGGCCCTGGCGAAACCGCAGCAGATCGCGCAGGTGCGGCAGGTCACGGACGAGGCCCTTGAACGCCGCCGAGGCCTCCTCGAATCGGCCGAGCTCCAGCAGGATCTGGCCCTTCAGCAACCGGGTCTCGGCGGTGGCGTCCTCCACGGGGAGCAGCAGGAGCGCCCGTTGCAGCTCGCCCTCGGCGTAGGCTGCGGCCGCGGGAGCCAGCGCCGGCTGGGCCAGCGTCGGGACGCTCCACACCACCAGCAGCAACAACAGGCCCACGCGCATACGACAAGTGTGACCGAAAACAGGTCGGGATGGAAATTCCCTGCGTCTGTTCCGCTACGGGTACAGCAGCGCGCCGCGCTTCTGGTCGATCTGCACCCGGTGGTTGGGCCGGACATCGGTGAAGGTCGTGCGGCTGTTCCTGGAATCGGGCCAGATGACCTCCAGCTTGTCGACCTTGCAGCTCGACCCCAGACCGAAGTGGAGCACCAGATCGTGCTGGAGGCCGAAGTGGCCGTGGCCCCCGGCGACTTCCCGCAGCTGGGTTTGCCCCCCGGCGGTGACCTTGACCCATGCGCCGATGGCCGCCGCGTTGGCGGCGCCCGTCCCCCCCCCCCGCAGCTGCACCCGCAGCCAGTTGGACTTGCTGCCCACCAGGTTCTCGTACACCTCGACCTGGGCCACCTTCGGGGTGGTGGAGTCCGGCCGCATGGTGGAGGTGCCGAGCACCACGTCGAGATCGCCATCGCCGTCCAGATCCGCCACTGACAGCTCCTGGCCGCGCTGGTGATCGATCCCTGCCGCCACGGCCAGCTCCTCGAAGCTGTGATCGGGCTTCTGACGGTACAGCAGCGTCCGCGTGTCGGGATAGTCCGAGCTCATCAGCGCCACGTCTTGCAGCCCATCCGCGTCGAAGTCCAGCATCGCGGCCGAGATGTCGCCCTCGTTCCAGTCCGACGTCTTGTGCTCCCGGTCGAGCCCCATGGCGCTGGTGCCGGGGCGGGTGAAGGACAGCGGGCTCTTGCCGCTGTTCACCAGCATCTGGCTCGGGTCCGACGAGAGGCCGATGTGCCAGTGCTGGATCTCGGCGTTGAACAGGTCCATGTCGCCGTTGTTGTCGTAGTCGCCGCACACGGTGGTGAAGGTGTTGCCCCCCAGCCGCCAGGGCTGGTCGTCGCTGCCCGGGGTCCAGCCCCCGACGGTGCAGGTGAGCCTCGGCGGGTCGGCGGTGCAGCTGCCGCTGCTCTGACAATAGCACTTGTAGAACTCGTTGTCCTTGTAGTCCTCGAGGTCGTCGGCGTCGAACCCGCTGGCCGGCGCAACGTTGGTGAAGCTCTTGCCGCCGTCGTTGCGCCACAGCATGTTCCACTGGCGGCCGTAGGCGCTGACCAGGATGTCGGTGTCCCCGTCGCCGTCCACGTCGCAGGCCGTGACGCCGTAGGTCGGCCGGCTGTTGGTGCCCTCGGCGAAGCCCGCCGCGCGCTGGGTCGTGAGGCCCAGCTGATCCGTCACGTCGGTGAACGTCCCGTCCCCGTTGCCGCGGTACAGCCGGTCCTGGTTCGCCGGGAGGTAACCGTACACCTCGTAGAAGTAGCCCACGAACAGGTCGATGTTCCCGTCCCGATCGTAGTCCAGAAACGCCGCGCTGGTGGTGCTGAACATCTCCTTGTGGAACAGGCCGCTCCGGGGCCCCAGCGTGAAGTGGCCCTTGCCGTCGCCCAGCAGGATCTCGTTGCGGTCCCCGGGGTCGGGAGCCGCCTTGGGGTCGGCGTTGACGTAGGTCCCGGTGAACGCGTCGAGGTGGCTGTCGTTGTTCACGTCGGCGAAGATGGCGAAGTGCGACGCGCGCCCCAGCCCCCCTCCGCGAATGGCGAAGAGCTTGGAGCCGTCGGTGACGTCCTTGAAGTGGGTCCCCCCCTCGTTGAGCAGCAGGCGGCGGTAGCGTTTGGGAGGCGTCGCCGTCAGATCGTCGCGATTGTTGTTCCCCACCTCGTGCACCACCAGATCGGGGTAGCCGTCCTCGTTCAGATCCGCCATCGCCAGGCGGATGCCGTGCACCGCCAGGTTCCCATCATCCAGACGCCATGTCTGGGTCACCCGCTTGAAATAGGGACCCTGGCCCAGCGACCCGGGCGTGTTGCAGATCGTCGTCGGGCCGTCGGGCTGCCGGGGACCGGTGTCACGCGTCCCTCCGTCGTTCGGGCACCCGCCCAGCGCTGCGGCCACAATCAACCACAATCCGCGTAATCCAGGTGACATATTCGCGTCCATGTGGTCAACATTACCGCAAGGACCGTTGGGGAACGAGGGTTTCGTGTGCCCACGATCACAGCGATCTCAAACATAGGCCATCACGATGAGTTGCAACTAAAGGCGCAGTTGTTATAACAACAGCACGCCTCCAAGCTGCACACGGAACCACCCAATGATGTCTGCTCTGGGCCTGCTCGCTCACATCGGCAAGAACCCGGTCATCGCCAAGCACCTCACCCGTCTTTCACGGCTGCCAGACGCCCGCCTGGCGCTGGTGGTGGAGCTGTTTCAGTCGCTGGAGCGGCCCCAGGGGCTCAACGGCGCGCTGCTGCGCAACATCACGGACAACCCCAACGCGCTGGACTGGCTGCTGCGCCTGGTGGAGCGGCTGAACGATCGCGCGCTGACCAGCTTCTTCCGCAACCTGCTGGTGAACGAGATGCTCGAGGGGCAGGAGGTCCGGCGGCGGTTCCTGATGCAGGAGGGGTTCGAAGCCCCGGTCACGCTGGTGATCAACCCGACCATGGCCTGCAACCTGCAGTGTGAGGGCTGCTACTCGTTCAACATGCCGCGGGCGGGCATGGACTTCCGTCTGCTCGAGCGGGTGCTGCGGGAGGCGTGGGACATGGGCACGCGGTTCATCACGGTCAGCGGCGG